>Ga0193743_1000838_pt1 | contig 23950 bp, 20 predicted proteins | sample L2c2metaG_FD_143038 | JGI IMG/M metagenome (GOLD analysis project Ga0193743, IMG submission 143038) | Soil microbial communities from a riparian zone of the East river system, Colorado, United States - L2c2 | ecosystem: Environmental > Terrestrial > Soil > Riparian zone | place: USA: East River... | reverse complement strand
ACCGCGTCCGCCCCGCGGCGCAGGATCACCTCGGTCCGCTCGTCGCCGTCGCCGGGGAGCTCCTCCCAGCGGGGCAGCGCGGCGAACCACCGCTGGGCGCCGCGCTCCATCACCGTCGCGAGCAGGCCTTCCTTGCTGCCGAAATGCCAGTACAGCGAGGTCACCGCGACGCCGGCCGCCTTGCAGACCGCCGAGACCGGAGTGGCGGCGTAGCCCTTCTCGCTCATCAGCCGCTCGGCCACATCCAGCAGCAGCTCCCGCGACCGGGCGGTGGCCGTGGGGCCGGTGCCTCTCCCCCGCGCTGTTGGCATGCACCTACTGTAGGGAGCGCTACATACGGCCGTCAAACTGGACCTCGCGGCCCTAGGCTTGCCACGAACTGCGCTCGTGACTCCCGACCCCTGGAGGGCTTGATGGCCGCGCCGGTCCGCGTGGATTTCTATTTCGACCCGGTATGCCCGTTCGCGTGGATCACCTCGCGGTGGATCCTGGAGGTCGAGCAGCACCGCGAGCTGGACCTGCGGTTCCGGGTGATGAGCCTCGCCGTGCTCAACGAGGGCAGGGAAGGCCACGTCCCGGAGGCGGACAAGGGTCTGAACAGCGCGTGGCGCCCGGTCCGGGTGGCCGCCGCACTGGCCGCTCAGCGCGGCGAGCCGGTACTGCGCGACTACTACACGGCGTTCGGCGTTCGCTATCACAACCAGGGCCTTCGCGATCGCGACCTGGTGATCAAGGAAGTGCTCGAGGTGATGGGCGCCAGCGAGCTTGCCCCTGCCGCCGACTCGACCGAGTACGACGAGGCAGTCCGCGCCTCCCACCACGAAGGCATGGACCCGGTGGGGCTGGACGTGGGCACGCCGACCCTGCACGTCGACGGCGTGGCCTTCTTCGGCCCGGTGCTCAGCTCGGTCCCGCGCGGCGAGGACGCGGTGAAGATATTCGACGGGGCCCGGCTGCTCGCCAGCTATCCAGATTTCTTCGAACTCAAGCGCACCCGCAAGGGAGACCTGAGCTTCGACTAGCCCCGTGCTTCAGAGGGCCAGGGTGCACACCGGCATCGGGGTGACCAGCGGGGCGGCCACCGGGCTGAGTCCGCCGGTGGCTCGATCCACCACGAAGCTGGTCACCGTGTTGGACTTCTGGTTGGCGGCGAACAGGTAGGCGCCGGTCGGGTCCAGGCCGATGTGCCGGGGGTACGAGCCGCCGCAGGAGGGCGCGCCGACCAGGGTGAGCTCTCCGTCGGCGGCCACGCTGAACACCGCGACGTTGTCCGCGCCCCGGTTGGAGACGTAGAGGAACCGGCCGTCCGGGGAGACCAGGATTTCGGCCGGGTAGTTGCGCGTCCCGGCCGGCGGCGCGGGCGTGGCCGGCTGTTCCCGCCCTGGCGTCAGCAGCCCGTCGGCGTAGCCACAGGTGATCACGGTGTTGCCCAGTTCGTTGGCCACGTAGGCGAACCTGCCGTTGGGATGGAACGCCAGGTGGCGGGGCCCGCTGCCGGGGCGCAGCCGCACCTGGTGGCGCAGCGCCAGCTTTCCGGTGGCCAGGTCCAGCTGGTAGGCGTAGATCGAGTCGGTGCCCAGGTCCACCGCGAGCAGGTAGGCGCCGGTCGGGTCCGGGAGGATCTGGTGGGCGTGCGGCCCGTCCTGCCGGTCCGGATCGGGGCCGGTCCCGGTGTGCTGGGCCAGGTCGGTGGCCGGGTCGAGGCCTCCGTCGGCACGCACCGGGAGCACCACCACGCTGCCCGAGTCGTAGTTCGCCGCCAGCACGTACCGCCCGCTGGGGTGCACGCACAGGTGGGTGGGCCCGGCACCCCGGCTGGACTGCCGGTTGATCGTCCTCGGCGCGGCGCCGGTCAGCTCCAGGGCGTTGACGCCGCCGTCCTTCTGCTCGTCCACCGCGTAAAGCACCTCGCCGGAGGGGGCGATGGCCAGGAAGGACGGGTTCGCCACGGGCACCACGTTGCTCACCGCCAGCTGGCCGCTGCCCGCGTCCCAGGTGCCGACGCCGAGGCCTTTGCCGGCGCCGTCACCGTCGGTGTAGGTGCCCACGAACAACGGCCGCTTGGCCGCGGCGGGCGTGGGATTGGGCCCCGGGGTGGGCCCAGCTGTGGGCGCGGGGGCGGGGGGTGCGCACCCGGCGGCCAACAGGGTGCCCAGTACACCGACGCCGAGCACGCCGAGGAACATCCGTCGGTCCACCCCCGTCACCCCTCTGTTCCGGCGCCCAACCGTATCCCGGCCGGGCGCTAGGTTCGCCTACCCGGTCTAGCGAAGGAGCCACGGTGCCCCGGCCACTGGTTCTCCCCCTCCTGATGCTCTTGTCGGCCTCCCTGGTCACCGCGTGCGCCGGCGCCCCCGAAGCCCCCGCACCGGCGCCGCCCCGGCCGTCGGCCGCGCTCGGACCGCCGCCCACCATGCGGGTGCTGGCCGCCGGCTTCGCCGCCCCCTGGGAACTCACCTGGGGACCGGACAACTTCCTGTGGGTGACCGAGAAGGTGGGCAAGCGGGTCGACCGGATCAACCCCGCCGACGGATCCAAGACCACCGTGCTGACCATCGACCAGGTCTCCGCCAGCGGCGCTCAGGACGGGCTGCTCGGCCTGGCCTTCGCCGGTTCCTCGGCCTTCCTGGCCTACTCCTACGACACCGACCCCGCTCCGCCGTTCACGCTCCGCGGCAAGATCGTCCGGTATCGGTACGACCGCGCCGCGGCGACCCTGACCGACCCGGTCGACCTCCTGGCCGGGCTGCCCGCGGGCGAGGACCACAACGCCGGCCGGTTGCTCATCGGGCCGGACCAGAAGCTGTACTACTCGATCGGCGAGTTGGGCAACAACCAGTTCGACCGGGCCTGCGAACCGATCCGCGCGCAGGACCTGCCCACCGCGCAACAGGTGGACGCCAGGGACTGGAGCACCTACCTCGGCAAGACGCTACGGCTGAACCTGGACGGCTCCGTCCCGGCGGACAACCCGGTGATCCACGGTGTGCGCAGCCACATCTTCACCTACGGCCATCGCAACCCGCAGGGCCTGGTGGTCGGGCCGGGCGGGCGGATCTTCTCCGACGAGCACGGCCCGAAGAGCGATGATGAGATCAACCTGCTGCGGGCCGGGAAGAACTACGGCTGGCCGTTCGTCGCCGGGTACCGGGACGGCCAGTCCTACCAGTACTCGACCTGGTCCGCCGCGCCCAACTGCGCCCAGCTGAAGTACAACGACTATGACGTGCCCGCCATTGTGCCCCGAGGTCCGTCGGAGTTGCGGTGGCAGGATCCGGACTACGCCGAGCCGCTCAAAACGATCTACACCGTGCCGACCGGACACAACTTCCAGGATCCGGCCTGCGGTGCGGCGATCGGCCTGTGCTGGCCTTCGATCGCCCCGTCCAGCATCGACTACATGCCCGCCGAGAACGCGCCCAACCCGGCGCTGGCGAACGCCCTGCTGGTGCCCGCGCTGAAGACCGGCTCGCTGTTCGTGTTCAAGCTCACCGGGGACGGCGGCTCGGTGCAGGGCGACACGCGGCAGCTGTTCCGGACCCGCAACCGGTACCGGGACACGGCCATCAGCCCGGACCACACGAAGATCTACATTGCCACCGACAGCGAGGGGAAGGCCGGCCCGCAGTCCGGGTCGAGGACCGGCGTGCTGGACAACCCGGGCTCGATCCTGGAGTTCGCCCTCACTGGCGCGGCCGCCGGCGGATCCTGAGCGATCAGCCCGGCATCAGCTCGGCACCGGCGCGGGCTCGGCCGGCGTCCGCTCGGTTGCCCTGCCGGCCGGGGCGGCGGCGCGCTTCCGCAGATCGCAACGACGGCTGGCCGCTCTCCGGGTGCTGGCCGCGATCTCCGGGGCGGTCCGGGTGGGCCCTCGCGGCGGGGCGGGGACGGACCGGTCTAGCCTTTGACGTCGTGTCCGAAGCGCCCAGTTCCCCGGTGGCCGGAGCTGCCGCCACGCCGCGTTCGGTGTACCTGGTCGCGCTCGCCGGATTCCCCAACTACGGCGACGAGCTGATCACCGCGGGCTGGCTGCGACAACTCCTCGAGCAGTTGCCGGACGCGGACGTGTGGGTGGACTGCCCGAATCCCGGCCCGGCCGCCACGCTGCTGCACGGTGTGCACCCGAGGGCGCGGTTCGTGGACACCCTCTGGCGGCTGTGCTGGGCAGCCCCGTCCGAAGAGCCGTGGGAGTTGGCCGCCTGGGTGCAGAGCGCCATCCGTGACCCCGGGCTCGCGCCGCGCTGGGCGGCCGGCATCGAGCTGCTGCGGGATATGGACGTGGTGCACCTGGTGGGCGGTGGGTACATCCACAGCACCTGGCCCCGGCACGTCGGGCTGCTCGCCGGCGCGGCCGCGATGGCGCGTCAGTTCGGCGCCCGCGCGGCGATGACCGGACACGGGCTGGTGCCCTCGGGTGAGGACTTGGCGGCGTTGCTGGCCACCCTCGCCGACCAGTTCGACACCGTCGACGTCCGCGACGAAGCGTCCGGCGAACTACTGCGTTCCGCCGGCCTGGACCGGGTGACGGTGAGCGCCGACGACGCCTTCCTGGCCTTGCCCACGCTCCTCGCGCCGCCGCCCGAGGCTGGGCCGGCCCCCGAGTTCATGCTCTGCGCGCAGTCCGACATGCTGGGCGTCGAGCGGGCCCGGCTGGCCGCCCTGGTGATCCAGACGCTGCGGGCATGGCAGGTAGCGCCGGAGAACCTGGGCATCGTGGAGGGGGTCCCCCGGGTCGACCGGGAGGTCTATGCGCTGCTCGAGCACGAGCTGCCCGGCGCGCGGTTCTACCCGTTCTCCGAGGTGTGGCGAGACGGCCTTCCGGTCCGGCCGGGGCAGACCTGGCTGTCCACCCGCTTCCATCCGCACCTGGTCGCCGCCGCGGCCGGCGCCAGCGGGGTGGCCATCCCGGTGAGTCAGGACTACTACCTCACCAAGCACAATTCGCTGGTGGCGCTGGGTTCACGCTGGGCGGTCGCGGACAAGCTCAGCGTGCCGGAGCGGCCCACCGCCGGTGGGTTCCCACCCGGGGTGATCCGCGCCTGCCACGCGGCGAAGACGCGGCTCGCGCAGACCATCTACGGCCGACGCAAACGCCCCCTCGATACCGGCCGGCAAGGCGAGGACGCCCACGTCACGGCGGCAGCGGCTGAGAACTCGGGCGCCCCGTCCAACCGGCGCTGGATGCGCAGCCGCCGCTAAACTCAGGCGCAATCGGTTCCTCGGTGGCCTGGGCTTCCGATGACGCACGCGGACGATGGCGTCCTCGGCCGGCGAGAGGGGGATGTGGCCGTGTCCATGGTGAACAACGCGATCTATATCGACGGCAAGCGCGCGGTGCGCCCCGCCACGCTGGATCACACGGTCGACGAGCTGCGCAGGTGCCCCGATGCGGACCACACCTTCTGCTGGATCGGCCTGCTGCACCCCTCCGATGACGACATCCGCGCGGTCGCCAAAGAGTTCAACCTGCACCCGCTCGCGGTCGAGGACGCGATCGACGCCCACCAGCGGCCCAAGCTGGAACGCTACGACAACACCCTGTTCGTGGTGCTCCGCCCGGCCCGGTACGTCGATCCGGTGGAGGTCGTCGAGCTCGGCGAGGTGCACCTGTTCATCGGCCCCGACTTCGTTGTTGCGCTGCGCCACGCCGAGCAGCCCGACCTGGCCGAGGTGCGCCACCGGCTGGAGGAGACGCCGGACCTGTTGCGCCTCGGTCCCTACGCCGTGCTCTACGCGGTGCTGGACAAGGTGGTGGACGACTACGCCCCGGTGCTGGACGGGCTGCAGAACGACATCGACGAGATCGAGGTACAGGTTTTCGACGGTGACCCCAACGCCTCCAAGCGCATCTACACCCTGTCCCGCGAGGTGATCGAGTTCCAACGAGCCGTCGACCCCCTCCAGGACGTGCTCAGGCAACTGCGCAATGTTCTGAACAGCCGAGGTAGCGACGCGGACCTCGAGCTGCGCCGCAGGTTGCGCGACGTGAACGATCACCTGGCCAGGGTGGTGGAGCGCACCGATGGCTTCCGCCAGCTGCTGACCAACATCCTGCAGGTGAACGCCGCCCTGGTCGGGCAGCGCCAGAACGACGAGATGACCCGCCTCACCGAGGCGAGCTACCAGCAGAACGAGCAGGTCAAGCGCATCTCATCGGTCGCGGCCATCCTGTTCGCGCCGACCCTCATCGCCGGAATCTACGGCATGAACTTCACCCACATGCCCGAACTGCACTGGCTGCTCGGCTATCCATTCGCCGTCGCGCTCATGGTGCTGCTCTCGCTGGCTCTCTACGTGATCTTCCGGTACCGAGGCTGGCTCTAATACGGTGTGCCGGCTCCACCAAGCTCCAGCCGCGCGCCCGCACGTCTCGATGAGGAGGCCCCGTGTCACTGCTCGCTCAGCTTTACTCCGCGATCGCCACCGAGACGGTCGAGATCGTCGACCTGACCGCCCCGCTGAGCGAGTCGACGCCGGTATTGCAACTGCCCGAGCCGTTCACCAACACCATCAACTTCCGGCTCGAGGAGATCAGCCGCTACGACGAGCGTGGGCCCCGGTGGTACTGGAACAACATCCACACCGGTGAGCACACCGGGACCCACGTGGACGCGCCGAACCACTGGGTGACCGGGCGGGACGGCCACGATGTGGCGGGGCTGCCGCTGCGCACGCTGGTGGCGCCGGCGGTGGTGCTGGATGCCTCGGCGCGGGTGGCCGACGACCCGGACTACCTGCTCAGCATCGACGACGTGCGCGCCTGGGAGGGCGAGCACGGCGCACTGCCCGAGGGTGGCTGGCTGCTCTACCGGACCGGGTGGGACGAGCGCTCCACCGAGCAGAACAGCTTCCTGAACGTCGACGACACCGGCTCGCACACCCCTGGCGTGGCCGCGGACTGCGCGCGCTGGCTCGCCGAGCAGACCCCGATCGTCGGGTTGGGTGTGGAGACGGTGGGCACCGATGCGGGCCGTGCGATGGAGCTGGAGCCGGCGTTCCCGTGTCACGAACTGATCCTCGGCGCCGGCAAGTGCGGCCTGACGCAGCTGCGGAACCTGGCCCGGCTGCCGGCCACCGGCGCGCTGCTGATGGTCTGCCCGCTGCCCATCGTCGGCGGGTCCGGCAGCCCGGCGCGGGTACTGGCGCTGGTCGAACGGGGCTGACAGGCGTGAACGTCGCGCACCTGGTCGGTCGGACGCTGGCGCGGCTGGGCGTGGGGCACGCGTTCGGCGTGGTGGGCAGCGGGAACTTCCAGGTCACCAATGCGCTGCGGGCCGCCGGCGTGCCGTACCTGGCGGCGCGGCACGAGGGCGGCGCGGCGACCATGGCGGACGGGTATGCCCGGATGAGCGGGCGGGTCGCGGTGCTGAGCACGCACCAGGGCTGCGGCCTCACCAACGCGCTGACCGGTATCACCGAGGCGGCGAAGTCCCGCACCCCGCTGCTGGTGGTCACCGCGGACAGCGCCGAGTCCGCCGTGCTGTCCAACTTCCGGGTCGATCAGGATGCGCTCGCGACCGCCGTGGGCGCGGTCCCGGAGCGGGTGCACGGCGCGGCCAGCGCGGTCGCGGACACCGTGCGCGCCTACCGAACCGCGTACCAGCAGCGCCGGACCGTCGTGCTCAACCTCCCGCTGGACGTGCAGGCCCAGTCCACTCCCTCGGTGCTCGACGTCCTCGAGCCGGTGGCCCCGCCGGCCGCGGTGCGACCCGACCCGGCCTCGGTGGCCGCGCTGGCCGGGCTGATCGCCGGGGCCGACCGTCCGGTGTTCGTCGCCGGCCGGGGGGCGCGGGCCGCCAGCGAGCCGCTGCGGGCACTGGCCGAGGCATCCGGCGCGCTGCTGGCCACCTCGGCGGTCGCGCACGGGCTGTTCCACGACGAGCCGTGGTCGCTGGGCATCTCCGGCGGGTTCGCCTCCCCGCTCGCCGCCGAGCTGATCACCGCCGCCGACCTGATCGTGGGCTGGGGCTGCGCGCTGAATATGTGGACGATGCGGCACGGGACGCTGATCGGGTCGGGCGCGAAGGTCGCCCAGGTCGACGTGGAGCAGTCCGCGCTCGGCGCGCACCGCCCGATCCACCTCGGGGTGTGCGGCGAGGTGGGGCAGACCGCCACCGAGATCATCGCCGTGCTCGACGGAACGCGGACCGGCTACCGCGACCCGATGCTGGCCGAGCGGATCGCCCGCGAGGGCCGATGGAACGACGTGCGACACACCGACCTGTCCACCGCCGACCGGATCGACCCGCGCACCCTGAGTGCCCGACTCGACATGCTGCTGCCCCGGGAACGGGTGGTCGCGGTCGACTCCGGCAACTTCATGGGCTACCCGAGCGCCTACCTGTCCGTGCCCGACGAGTACGGCTTCTGCTTCACCCAGGCATTCCAGTCCATCGGGCTCGGCCTGGCCACGGCGATCGGCGCCGCGCTCGCCCAACCCGACCGGCTGCCGGTGGCCGCGCTCGGCGACGGCGGCTTCCTGATGGGCATCAGCGAGCTGGAGACCGCCGCCCGCCTAGGGTTGCCGCTGGTCGTGGTCGTCTACAACGACGCCGGGTACGGCGCCGAGGTACACCACTTCACCGAGGCCACCGACGCCGAGCTGGACACCGTGCGTTTCCCGGACACCGACCTGGCCGCGATCGCCCTCGGTTACGGCTGCACCGGACTCACCGTGCGCACCCCCGACGACCTGGCCGGCCTGACCACCTGGCTGGAAGGCCCCCGCGCCACCCCGTTGGTGATCGACGCCAAGATCGCCGACGACGGCGGCTCCTGGTGGCTAGCCGAAGCCTTCCGAGGCCACTGAGCACGGCCGCTCAGCGGGCGGCCTCCTTCGCCGAGATCTACCTGAGCGGGTTCCCGACCATGATCCAAGCCCGCTGAGGTAGATCTCGATGCACGAAGATGCCGGCGGCCCGAGGCCATTTTACGAGCCAGGCCAACCAGAGGATCCGCCCAACCGGTCACCTCTTTTGCCCCACCAGCACCAGAGCCATGGTCAACACAACGTGGTTCGTTTTTGATCATGGGTTCACCCAAACCACGTTGAACTCGGCGGGAGCGCCAGGCCGACCCAGCCAACGCCGCTGCTGATCAACGCCACGCAGCGCCCCCGCACGACGGTGACCGCGGCTCCTGGTGCCTAGCCGAAACCTTCCGAGGCCACTGAGCAAGACCGTTGAGCACGCCCACTCCGCACGGCCGTTGAGCACGCCCACCCCGCACGGTGGGCGAGCACGGTCGCCCAGCACGGTGGGCGAGCACGGGTCGCTCAGCACGGTGGGCCTTCGCCGAGATCTACCTGAGCGGGTTCCCGACCATGATCCAAGCCCGCTGAGGTAGACCTCGGCGCGAAACGAACTCGGCGGGCGGCCCACCGAGTCGGCCCACCGAGTCGGGCCACTCAGTCGGGCCACTCAGTCGGGCAACTGAACACGGCCACTGAACACGGCCACTGCGCGCGGTCACGCACGGCGATCGCGTTATCGTCTGTTCGTGACCGTCGTCGAAGATACCGGCGTCGAGGCCGAGGACGCGCCGGGCGGCGCAGTCCAGCCTCGGCAGCTGATCGTCACGGTCTACGGGCTCTACGCGCGGGGGCAGGGCGGCTGGCTGTCGGTCGCCTCCGTGGTCCGGCTGCTGGCCGACCTGGACGTGGACGCGCAGGCGGTCCGCTCGTCGATCTCCCGGCTGAAGCGGCGCGGTCTGCTGGTCGCGGAGAAGCGCGGGGGCGCGGCCGGCTACACGCTCTCCCCCGCTGGCCAGGAGATCCTGGCCGAGGGCGATGCACGGATCTTCGGGCGGCGCCGCGCCACGGCGCGGGACGGCTGGCTGGTCGTGGTGTTCTCGGTGCCGGAGACCGTCCGGGAGAAGCGGTACCGGCTGCGCACCGAGCTGACCAGGCTGGGGTTCGGCACGGTCACTCCGGGGGTGTGGATCGCCCCGGGCCATCTGCAGGGCGAGGCGGCCGAGGTGCTGGAGCGCCTGGAGCTGACCGACAACGCCGAGGTGTTCCTCGGCGAGCACGTGGCGTTCGGTGAGCCGGTGCACAACATCGCCCGCTGGTGGGACCTGCCGGCGCTGGACCAGCTCTACACCGACTTCCTGGACCGCTACCGGCCGGTGGAGCAGCGCTCCGCGTCGGGTGGGCCGGCCGAGGCGTTCACCGACTACGTCGAGATGCTCACCCGCTGGCGGCGGCTGCCCTACGCCGACCCCGGCCTGCCGCTGGAGCTGTTACCCGCCGCCTGGAAGGGCCTGCAGGCGCAGGACCTGTTCGCCCGGCTGCGGGAGAAGCTGGCCGGCCCGGCCGACGAGCACGTCAGCGAGATACTCGTGGCGGGCGCGCCTCGTGCCAACGCCCCTCACCGGGCGTGATCGACGAACCCGAGGCGGCGCGCTGACGCAGCAGGAACCGCTGCAGCTTGCCGCTCGGGTTGCGGGGAAGCTCGTCCAGGAACTCCACCCTCCTCGGATACTTGTAGGGCGCGGCCATGCCCTTGGCGAAGTCCTGCAGCTCGGTCGCCTTCGCCGGGTCGCCGACCACGCCGGGGCGCAGCACCACGTAGGCCGCCACGATCGAGCCCCGGGTCTGGTCCGGCGCGGCCACCACCGCGCACTCAAGCACGTCGGGGTGGCACATCAGCACCTCCTCCACCTCGGGCCCGGCGATGTTGTAGCCCGACGAGACGATCATGTCGTCGCTGCGCGCCTGGTAGATGAAGTAGCCGTCGGCGTCCCGGACGTAGGTGTCCCCGGTCAGGTTCCAACCGTCCCGCACGTAGCTGGCCTGCCGCTCGTCGGCCAGGTACCGGCAGCCGGTGGGCCCCTTGACGGCCAGCAGCCCGGGCACGCCGTCCGGCACCGGGCGGCCCTCGGCGTCCAGCACGGTGGCCCGGAAGCCGGGCACCACCTTGCCGGTGGCGCCGGGGCGCACGTCGGCGTCGGCGGCGGAGATGAACACGTGCAGCATCTCGGTGCCGCCGATCCCGTCGATCAACCACTGCCCGGTGGCGGCGTGGAACTCCTCGGCGACCGAGGCGGGCAGCGCCTCCCCCGCCGAGACCGCCCGGCGCAGCCCGGCCAGCAGCGCTCGCCGGTCCGAAGCCAGGATGGACCGGTACGCGGTGGGCGCGGTGAACAGCACGCTGACCCCGTGCTCGGCCGCCCGTTCGATCAGCTCGATCGGGCCGCACTGCTCCAGCAGCAGGGTGGCCGCCCCGGCGTGCATCGGGAACACCACCAACCCGCCCAGCCCGAAGGTGAAGCCCAGCGGCGGGCTTCCGGCGAACAGGTCGTCCGGGCGCGGGCGCAGCACGTACCGGGAGAACGTGTCGGCGATGGCCAGCAGGTCGCGGTGGAAGTGCATGGTGGCCTTGGGGCGGCCGGTGGTGCCCGAGGTGAAGGCCAGCAGCGCCACGTCGTCGGCGGCGGTCGGCACGTCGTCGAAGTGGGTCGGCATGGCGGCCGCCAGCGCGGTGAGATCCTCCGGGTCGTCGCCCCCGTAGCGCAGGACCGGCAGGCCGGGCAGCGCGTGCAGCTCCTCGGCGTAGCGGTGGTCGGTGATCGCCAGCGTCGGCCGGCTGCTCTCGACGATCTTGGACAGCTCGTGGGCGCGGAGCATCGGCATGGTGGCCACCGCCACCGCGCCGGCCTTCAGCACGCCGAACCAGCTGGCCACCAGCCACGGGTTGTTCGGCCCGCGCAGCAGCACCCGGTTGCCGGGGACCACGCCCTGCTCGGTGAGCACCCCAGCCACCTGGTTCGCGTGTTCCAGCAGCTGCCCGTAGGTCCAGCTCGAGGTGGGGCTCAACACGCAGCGGCGGTCCGCCCCCCAGCGCGCGATCGCGCCGTCCAGCAGCCGGGTCGCCGCGTTCAGCCGGTCCGGGTAGCGCAGCTCGGGCAGGTCGAAGACCAGCTCCGGCCACAGCCCCGGGGCCGGCAGATTGTCCCGGCAGAACGTGTCCAGATGCGCGCTCGGGGACAGCTGCATGGCGGCCTCATTCCCACTCGGCGGGCGGGACGGCCGGACCGCCCGGGGCCGGCGGCGGATCAGCTTCCGGAGGTCGACCGGTGATCACCAGCGGCTGCTGCGGGGTCGCATTCAGGTGCAGCTGGAAGACGTCGAAGCGGTTGTAGTGGCCGATGATGTCGTGCATCTGTTTGGCCTGGATGCACCGGGCGAGGTCGATCTCGCCGTACACGATGCCCTCGGTGTCGATCAGCGGCTCGGTCACCGGTCGGCCGTCCGGCCCGAAGATCCCGGACAGCGCGTTGCGTTTGCGGCCCAGCATGTCCCGCACCGCGGTGTCGGACCCGGCGATCGTGTCGACCATCTCCTCGGAGATGGTCGACGTGGCCACCACCGAGAACAGCTTGCCCTCGAAGGCGTGTGCCGCGGTGCGGATCGCGATCGCGTCCGCCATGTCGTAGTCCTCCGGCGCGACCGGCAGCGCGATGTAGCTGGCCACGTGCACCTGCTCACCCTGGGCCAGCAGGGCGAACCGGGCCAGCGTATTGGTGTTCTCCCCGCAGGCCAGCACACCGATCCGGCCGAGCTCGGTGTCGTGTACGCGCAGCGAGCTGCCGTCGCCGCCGGTCCAGGTCAGCTTCTCCGCCCAGGTCGGCACCAGCTTGCGGTGCACCCCGAGCAGTTGGCCGGTCGAGGAGATGGTCAGCACGGTGTTGTAGATGACGCCGAGGCTGTGCCGCCCGCGCTCGTTGACGCCGATCACCACCGTGGTGCCGTGCCGGCGGGCGGCCGCGCACAGCTCAGCCACCTCGGGGCCGGGTACCTCGATCGCGGCCCGGTAGAGCTTCTCGAACCACGGCGAGCCCTGGACGGGGTTCATCGTCCAGTTCCAGTACGGGTATCCGGGGACGAACACCTCGGGGAACGCCACCAGGCTGGCGCCGTGGCCGGCCGCTTCCTCGATCAGGCCGACGGCCTTGGTGACGGTGGCCGCCGGGTCCAGGAAGACCGGGCTGTGTTGCACAGCGGCGGCGGTAAATCGGGGTAGCTCAAGCATGTCGCTCACCTCGTCAGGAGGAGCTCGGGTCGCTGGGGTCGCCAGCGCTGGTGGACGGGCGGTTCGGGGTTGGCGCCCAGGGAGAGGCGGGGCCTGGTCCGGTCGTCCCGACGGCCGGGTGGCGGTGCGCTGCCCGGGCGGTAGTGCGCCGGCCACTCGGCGCCGGGCCCCCGGTAGTCCAGCTCGGCGGCGGCGTGCAGCGCCCAGGCGGGGTCGTGCAGCGCGGCCCGGCCGACGGCGACCAGGTCCGCCCGGCCGGCCAGCACGATCGAGGTGGCGTCGTCCTGGGTGGAGATGCCGCCGACGGCGATGGTCGGGATGCCGACGTCGTGGCGGATCCGCTCGGCGAAGGGGGTCTGGTAGCTGCGCCCGTAGGCCGGCGCCTCGTCCGCGACCACTTCACCGCTGGACACGTCGATCGCGTCCGCGCCGTGTTCGGCGAACGCCCTGGCGATCTGCACTGCGTCCTCGATGCCGGTGCCGCCATCGGCCCAGTCCACCGCCGAGATCCGCACCAGCAGCGGCTTTTCGGCCGGCCACACGGCACGGACCGCGTCCAGCACCTCCAGCGGGAAGCGCAGCCGGGCGGCCAGCGAGTCGCCGTAGCGGTCGGTTCGGCGGTTGGTCAGCGGGGACAGGAAGCTGGACAGCAGGTGCCCGTGGCCGGCATGCAGCTCCAGCACGTCGAAGCCGGCGGAGTCAGCGCGCCGGGTGGCGGCGGCGAACTCGCCGGTGATCAGCCGCAGGCCGCGCTCGTCCAGCTCGACCGGTGGCGGGTCACCGGGGGTGAACGGGATCGGCGACGGCGCCACCGGGTGTGCAGAAGACTTGCGGCCGGCGTGGGTGAGCTGCACGCCGACCAGCGCGTCGGACACCCGGTGCACCCGGGCGACGATCTCCCGCCAGGCCTCGGTCTGCTCCTCGGTGTACAGCCCGGTGCACCCTGCACTGGCCCGGCCGGTCGCGCTGACCGCGGTCATCCCGGCCAGCACCAACGCTGAACCGCCCAACGCTGAACCGGCCAGCCAGAGCGCCTCCTCGTCCCCGGGCACCCCGTCGACGGCGGTGTCGGTGGTCACCGGCGCGGTGACGATCCGGTTCTTCAGGGTGGCCCCGGCCAGCCGCAGCGGCTGGAACAGCGGCGGCGCGCCGGTACCGCCGTGCTGGCGGTCGAACCAACGGGCGGCCTGGTCCACGTACTCCGGGTCGCGCAGCCGCAGGTTGTCGTAGGTGACCCGGCGGCTGCGGGTGAGCAGGTTGAAGGCGAACTGTGCGGTGTCCTGGCCGACCACGTGCTCGATGTCCTCGAACCACTGCAGGCTGGCCTGCGCGGCGCGCTGGGTGCTGGCCACCACGGGCTTGCGCTCCGCCTCGTACCCGGCCAGCGCCTGCTTCACCCCCGGTTGCTCGCCCAGGCAGGCGGCCAGCGACAGGGCGTCCTCCATGGCCAGCTTGGTACCGGAGCCGATGGAGAAGTGCGCGGTGTGCGCCGCGTCCCCCAGCAGCACCACGTTGCCCCGCCGCCAGGTCTGGTTGCGCACGGTGGTGAACCGGACCCACTTGGAGTTGTTGGCGATCAGCTGCGCGCCGCCCAGGTCGGCCCGGAAGAGCTCGGCGAGCCGGTCGATGCTGGCCTGGTCGCTGACCCCGGGTGGCAGGTTCGCACCGGCCTCGGTGTCGAATCCGGCGGCCCGCCAGGTCCGCTCGTTGACCTCGACGATGAAGGTGCTGCGGTCGGTGCTGAACGGGTAGGCGTGCACCTGCAGCGGCCCGTGTGGGGTGTCCGCGATGAGGAAGGTGAACGCGTCGAACACCTTGTCGGTGCCCAGCCACATGTACCGGGCCGAGCGGGCGTCCAGGGAGGGCCGGAACACCTCGGCGTGCTGGGCGCGGATCACCGAGTTCGCCCCGTCGGCGGCGACGACCAGGTCGGACTCGGCGGCCAGCTGCTCGACGGGCGGCGCGACCGTGCTGAACCGGATCCGCACCCCGACCTCGTCGCAGCGCCGCCGCAGCACCTCCAGCAGCACCTTCCGGTTGATCGCCGCGAACCCGTGCCCGCCGGAGGTGACCGTCCGCCCTCGGTGCACCACGTCGATGTCCGACCAGCGGGCGAAGTGCCGGGCCACCTCGGCGAACAGCACCGGGTCGGCCTGCTCGATGCCGCCCAGCGTCTCGTCGGAGAACACCACGCCGAAGCCGAAGGTGTCGTCGGCGGCGTTGCGCTCCCAGACGGTGACCTCCCGGCACGGATCCAGCTGCTGGGCCAGGGCGGCGAAGTACAGACCCCCGGGACCACCGCCCACCACGGCTATCCGCATGAATACTCCTTCACCGGCTGTCGTCAGGCGAGCACTACTGTAGTACAGTTTACGAACGTCAGAAAGACGCTATATGAGGCGGACGGGGAGCAGGGTCATGGCCTACAGCGACGACGTACTCGGCCGGGCGCGAGTCAAGGACACCGCCGAGCTCGAGGCGTACTACGGGAAGCTGGCCCAGCTGGAGGCCGGCGCGCTGTGGACGATCGCTAACAAGATCGAACCTTGGTATCCGCAGCCCCAGTCGGTGCCGGTCAAGTGGAGTTACGCGCAGCTGCGCCCGCTGGTGCTGGAGGCGCTGAACCTGGTCAGCGGGGACGACGCGGGACGCCGCGTGGTGGCGCTGTACAACCCGGAGCGCCGCGACATCGCCGCCACGGTCGGGCTGCTCTACAGCGGCCTGCAGGTGATGGGGCCCGGCGAGTCGATGACCGCGCACCGGCACCAGGCGGCCGCGCTGCGCTTCGTCATCGAGGGCACCGGCGCATGGACCATCGTGGACGGGCAGAAGCTCAAGGTCGGCCCCCGGGACTTCGCGATCACCCCGAACTGGACCTGGCACGAGCACGGCAACGAGGGGCTCGAAGGTGTCGACGGGCCGGTCATCTGGCAGGACGGGTTGGACATTCCGCTGGTCAACGCCTTGGACGCGCCGTTCTACCAGGTACACCCGGACGTCTACCAGAAGCAGGTCGGCGTCACGAACTCCTCGCTGTACACCTACGGCGCCGGGCAGCTGCGCCCGTATGGCGACACCTGGCACAAGAACCACTCGCCGCTGCTGGCCTACCCGTGGGAGCCGACGTACCAGGCACTGTGCAACGCCGCCACGGCCACCGACGGCTCGCCGTACGACGGCATCATCATGGAGTACAGCAACCCGCTCACCGGTGGCTCGGTGATGCCCACGATGAGCGCGCACATGCAGCTGCTGCGCGCCGGGGAGTCCACCCTGGCCCACCGGCAGGTCGGCTCCAAGATCTACACCGCTGCCAAGGGCAGCGGCACCTCGATCGTCGCCGGGATGCGCATCGACTGGACCGAGGGCGACATCTTCTGCGTCCCCTCCTGGGCGTGGCACGAGCACGCCAACAACAGCCAGTCCGAGGACGCCTGCCTGTTCTCGTTCAACGACTTCCCGGTCATGCGCGCGCTGGGGTTCTTCCGGGAAGAGGCCTACCCCGACAACGACGGCCACCAGCCGGTCACCGCCTGAGCCGAAGGAGTTCCCACCCGATGCTGCTCGTGACCTTCTCCGTTGACGACAACCCGGCGCGCCCCGGTGCCCTGCGCGAGGGCGGCGTGGTCGACCTGGGGCCCGACTTCGGCGGCCTGCTCGACGTGATCGCCGCCGGGCCCGAGGTGCTCCCGTCGCTGGCCGCCCGGGTCGCCGCCGCGCCGGTCCGGCCGCTGGACTCGGTCCGGCTGCACGCTCCGTTGCGCCCCGGCAAGATCGTCGGCGTCGGGCTGAACTACGTGGAGCACGTGGAGGAGTCCAGCCGCACCCTGGACACCGCGAAGGACCTGCCCGCCCGCCCGGTGCTGTTCAGCAAGCCGGCCACCGCCGTGGTCGGCCCCGGCGAGCCGATCCAGCACAACGCCGACCTCACCGCGCAGCTGGACTGGGAATGCGAGCTGGCCGTGGTGATCGGCCGCACCGCGCGCCGGGTCAGCCGGGCCGAGGCGCTGGACCACGTGTTCGGCTACAGCATCCTCAACGACATCAGCGCCCGGGATCAGCGGCGCTCCGGCCAGTGGTTCTTCTCCAAGGGGCAGGACTCCTACGCCCCGTTCGGCCCGGCCATCCGCACCGCCGACGAGGTACCCGACCCGCAGACGCTGGACCTCGGGCTGAAGGTCAACGGCGAGGTCAAGCAGAAGGGCAACACCGCGCACATGCTGTTCAGCGTGGCCGAGCTGATCGCCGACATCAGCTCCGGGATGACCTTGGAGCCCGGCGACGTGATCGCCACCGGCTCGCCCCAAGGTGTCGGCGCCGCGCAGAACCCACCGCAATTTCTCCGGCCGGGCGACGTCGTAGAGGCGACCATCGAGGGCATCGGCACGCTGCGCAACCCGGTGGTGGACGCCCGGTGAGCATGTCGGACAACGGGCTGGCCGTGCTGCCCAGTGTGGTGGTGCACCGCAGGGTCGAGTGGCACGACACCGACGCCGCCGGGCACCACCACCACGGCGCGGTGCTGCGCTGGGTGGAGTCGGCGGAGTCCGTGCTGCTGCGCCGCCGCGGCGTGGCTGACCTGTTCGGCCGCATTCCCCGGGTGCACTACGAGGTCGACTACCGCGCCCGGCTCTGGTTCGGCCAGCCCATCCAGGTCGAGCTCGCGGTGGCGGCGGTAGGCGAGAAGTCGGTGCGCTACGAGTTCGTGGTGCGCGGCGACGACGTGGTGGCTGCCACCGGCAACATGGTGATCACCATGGCCGCCCCGGACTCCCCACGCGCCGTCCCGTGGTCAGCGGAGGTCCGTGCGGCACTGAGCACCGGCGGGCGCCAGGCCTCGGATCCGGCGGACTGAACGGGCTGGGCCGGTTGTTACGCTGATCGGCTGCCTGGGAGGGAGCACAGCCGGATGTCATCGAGCCCCGACGACCTGATCAGCGACGACGAGCTGCGGAAGTTCATTGTCGGCGAGATCACCCCGCACAATGCGCCGATCTTTCTGGCCGAATACGACCCCGACTGGCCACGGCTGTTCGCCCGCGAGGCCGCCCGGGTTCGCGGCGTGCTGGGCAACATGGCGGTGCGCATCGAGCACGTCGGGTCAACGTCGGTGCCCGGCCTGATCGCCAAGCCGATCATCGACATGCTGCTGGTGGTGCCGGACTCCGCCGATGAGCCGGTATATGTCCCGGCCCTGGAGTCCGCCGGGTACCTGCTTCGGATCCGCGAACCGGACTGGTTCGAGCACCGGGTGTTCAAGGGCCCGGACACCAACATCAACCTGCACGTGTTCAGCCCGGGAGCGACCGAGATCGACCGCATGCTGCGCTTCCGCGACCGGCTGCGCGCCACCGACCGCGACCGCGACCTCTACGCGGAGACGAAGCGCAAACTCGCCAGCCGCACCTGGCGGCACGTCCAGCACTACGCCGACGCGAAAACCACGGTGATCCAGGAGATCGTGGACCGGGCACACGCCGCTGAATAACGCGCCGGGGCGGCGGCGGCCGTCAGTTGATATCGAACTCGTTACCCTCAGGGTCTTCCATCGCGACTGCGTAGTGGTCGAGGGCTTCCGTTTTGAGGACACCGACGAGCAGGGCACCGAGATCGGCCAGACGGGCCGCCTCCGCGTCGACGCGCTGCCTGCGCGTCTCGATCGGAACCGCGCGGCCACCACTGACACTGATATCGAGGTGCAGCCGGTTCTTGGCCGCTTTGCGCTCTGGTACCACCTGGAACCAGATCCGCGGCCCCCGCCCGCTGGGATCGACGATGCAGTCCGCGCCTGCGCCCAGCTCATCTTCTGGCACTCCGAGGTCTCGCCGGTACGCATCCCAACTGGCGAAGCCAGCTGGAGGCGGTTCAAGCTCGTATCCCAATGCGGCGGCCCAGAAGCGCGCGAGCGGCTCGGGGTCGGCGCAGTCGATCACCAGCTGGAAGCGCGCGGCCATCGTTCTCTCCTCGGTGCCGGCAATGTGTCGTCGCCAGTGTGCGTGGAGCCTCCGACACCAACCGCCCGCGCTGGTCGTCGCACACCACGTTTGGGCGCCGCACACCTGCTGCAGCGGGTGTGCGGCGCCCAGAGCGGGTGTGCGGCGCGGGCGACCGGGGTCAGCCGCCTAGGCCGGAAGTTGAGACGCCTTCGATGAAGCGGCGTTGCAGGGCCAGGAACAGCAGCAGCATGGGCAGGACCATGATCACGCCGGCCGCGCCGAACAGCGTGTAGTCCTGGCTGAAGCCCTGTTGGAAACTGAAGAAGGCGGTGGACACCGGCAGCTTCGCCGAGTCCTGGATGAAGGTGACCGCGAACAGGAACTCGTTGTAGGACGCCAGGGCGGTGACCAGCGCGATGGGCAGGAAACCCGGCGCGGCGATCGGCAGGATCACCCGGAACAGCACGCGCAGCTCCCCCGCGCCATCGATCCTGGCCGCCTCCTCCAGCTCCCGGGGAATGCCGAGCATGAACGACCGCAGCAGCAACGTGGCGAACGGCGAGAAGAGCCCCCAATAAACCACGATCAGGCCGAACAACGTGTCGTACAGATTCAGCCGGGTCCACAGATAGAACAGCGGTACCAGGAACATCTGCGTCGGCAAGGAGCTGGTCACCAGCAGGTAGGTGGTGAAGGTGCCAGCACCGGGCAGGTCGAGCCGGGCCATCGCATAGGCCGCGCACCCGGCGATCACGCATACCCCGGCGACCGTGCCGGCCACGACGATGAGGCTGTTGAGCAATCCGGCGCTCATATTGGCCTGCTGCCACGCCGTGACGAAGTTGTGCCATTGCGGCGTCAACGGGACTGACAACGGGCTGGTGGCCAGTTCGGACTGGGTCTTCAACGCGCTGAAGACGAAGATCACCAGCGGTCCGAGGGCAAACAGCAGCAGCAGACACAGCATGACGTAGACGAAGGGGCCGCCCCCACCGGTCGCGGAGCCGCGTGCCGCGGTGTCGGCGCGGGTCGACCCGGTCACCGGTGCGCCGGTAGTCATCGCGGTCATATCGCCCAGGCCTTCCGACTGCGCATCACCAGGTAGACGCCGACCACCACGCCGCTGATCAGCGCCATGACGACGCCGATCGCCGAGGCGTACCCGGCCCGGAGCGAGGCGAATGCCTCTCGATACAGCAGCGTGCTCAGTACGTCGGTGGTGCCAGCGGGGCCGCCTTGGGTCAGCACGTAGACATAGTCGAAGGACAGGAACGACCAGATGATCGTCATGAGCCCGAGAAACATGAACGTCGGCCGGATGCTCGGCAGGGTGACCGACCAGAACTGCCGGAAAGGCCCGGCGCCGTCCAGCGCCGCGGCCTCGTACAGATGGGGGTCCACACCCTGCATGGCGGCCAGGAACACCACCACCAGAAAGCCCCACCAGGCCCAGTTGTTGACAAACGCCACCGTCGGGAGCGCCAACGTGGTACTGCCGAAGAAGTTGAGCCCGGCCACTTTCCCGAGCCCGACATCGGGCGACAGCAGATTTTGCCAGATGGCCGCCGTCACCACGCTGGCCACGATGTAGGGCACGAAGTACACCACCCGGAACAGCAGCCGGAATCGCCGGATCCGGGTGAGCGCAAAGGCGCCGAACAGACCCATCGCCATCGGGACAACGAGGAAGAACGCCGTCCACAGGATGTTGTGCCACAGCGCGGCGTGGAACTCCGGATCACCGGCCAGCTCCGCGTAGTTCGCCAGGCCCACCCACCGGGCCGCGCCGGTACCGCTCCATTCGGTGAACGAGGAGTAGAGGGCGAAGACACTCGGGCCGAGCACCACCAGCACGTTGATCACAATGAGCGGCAGCATGAAGCACCACGCGATCACCCCACGGCGGCGGCTCAGTCGTCCCGCGCCTGGCCGCGGCGTGGTGCCGGTCCTCCGCGCCTGCCCTGGCGCGAGCATGCCGGCGCTCACCGGGCCAACCCTTGCGGCGGCGGGGCGGCCGGCACCTTGCCGAGGGCCAGCTCCCTACGGAACACCACGTCCAACCCCGCGAGGTATTCCTCGGCGCTCAGCCGCCCGGTGAACACCTTTTCGAAGTTGGTGTACAGCTCGGTGTCGGTTTCCTGCGGCCAGAAGGTCCAGGTTGTGTAGCCGATCGTCACCGCGTTGCTGAGCTGGACGTAGAGCCGGGACTGCCGCTCGTCCGCCCCCGGCGGGAAGTCGCCGCCGGACAGCTGCACCGGGGCGGGTTGCAGCCCCGCCTCGGCGATGCCCTCGGCCTGCCGACGTGGGTCGGTCTCCAGGAAGTTCAGGTACTCGGCTGCCGCGTCAGGCTGCCGGGAGTGCGCGTTGATCGACAGGGTCTGGCCGATGCCGAGGTCCCACACCGCCGCCGGTACCTCTGGGCGCAGCGGGAACAGGGGCGCCCAGTCCCACCTGGCGTCGTTGCCGGCCGGCTCGCCGAAATACGGCAGGATCTCGCTGAACGCCCAGGAGCCGGTGATCATGAACACCGCGGCTCCGGAGGCAAGCGCCGCGTAGAGCTTGGGAAAGCTGTTGGTGAAGTAGTTCTCCACGCTGCCGCCCCACCAGCCGCGCTGGAAGTAGTCACTCAGCAAGGTGATCGTGTCGACGAAGATGGCGTCGGTCCAGCGGATCTGACCCCGTAGGGCTTGGTACACCGCCTCGGGCCCGGCGTAGTGGTTGAGCGCCGCGGTGACCGCCCACTCGGAGGCTGCCCTCCAGGTGGCGTTCCCGGCCGCCACCGGCATCAGACCCTTGGCCTTGGCCTCCGCACAGATTGCCTCGAACTCCCCGCGCTCGGTTGGTACCGACCACCCGTGCGCCGCCAGCGTCGCCGGGTTGTAGAGCATGATCATGGTCTCGTAGCCGGACGGCAGGGAGACGAGCTGGCCACCGACCTGGCTGGCAGCCATTGCCCATGGCGCCAGTACGTCCCACCCGTACTGCTGGGCATACTTCTCCAACGGCAACACGTAGCCTGCGCTCGCATAGGCGGCCACCTGTGCCGGACCGTCGGTGAGGACCAGGTCCGGACCGGTCCCGGCGGCCAACGCGGTCTGCGTCAATCGGTTGATGACACTCGAGGGCTTGACCGTCAATTGAACGGCGGCGGAGCCACGGAACGCATCGACCTGGGTGCGTTGGAAGTAATTCTGCTGCTGCTGGTCGGAAAACGAGTACCACAACTGGATGTCACCGGTGCCGTCCGGACCGGCGCCGCACCCGGCCAGGGCGGGAGCGAGAGCGGTGGCGCCGGACAGTGCCAGAAAGTGCCTCCTGGAGAGGGTCATGGCGGTTCTCCTCGTGCCGGACGTCGTCGTCAGGTGGGGATCGGGAGTGCCGAGACGGATCAGGCCAGGCCGTCGAGCGCGAGCCGGATGGTGCGCGCGGCGAGGTCGGAGATCCGGGAGTTGTCGAAGCCGAACAGCGCGGACCGGGTGCGATCTTCCAACGGGTCGATGAACCGGGCGGGTAGCCCGGCCGTGCCGAGCAGGACGCCGGCGACCGAGCCGGTGGTCGCCCCGTTCGAGTCGGTGTCCCAGCCGCCCATCACCGTCAGTCCCACGGTGCGGGCGTAGTCGCCGTCTCCCCACAGCAGGCCGGCCACCACGAGCGCGGCGTTGTTCAGCGTGTGCACCCAGCTGTAGTGGCCGTAGCTGGCCTGGATGCGTACCAGTGCGTCGTCCCAGGACGAGCCGGCCGCGTGCTGGTCGAGCACGTCCCGGATCACCTCGGCCAGCCGCGAGCGGGGCGGTACGTGCTCCAGCGAACGCTCGACCACGTCGCGCGCCGAGTCCGCGACGAACGCCCCGGATACCAACGCGGCGGCCCACATCTCGCCGTAGATGCCGTTCTCGGTGTGCGACAGCGAGGCGTCCTGGTACGCCAGGGTGGCGGCGGCGCGCGGGTCACCGGGGTGTGTCCAGCCGAAGATGTCACCGCGGATCTGCGCGCCGATCCACTCCCGGTACGGGTTGTGGTAGCTGGCGACCTGGTCGAGTGCCACGGCGTGCACCAGGTTGCGGTAGGCGGCCCGCTCGGCGGTGTAGACCTGCTTGAACGGCAGCAGCTCCAGCCACGCCTCGGCCACGTGCGCCGGGTTCAGCGCCGAGCCGTGCCGCTCGAGCAGGTGCAGGCCCAGGATCGGGTAGTCGATGTCGTCATCCCGGGCGGACCCGTGCACGTTGCCGAGGGTGGTGTTCTCCCGACACTCCTCGCGCAGCTCGTAGCCGGCCGGCAGCGGGTCGAGCAGCGGGATGTAGTCGTTCAGCGGATAGGCGCCGGCGAGTTCCAGGTAGGACTTGAGCCGGTCCGACGTCCAGTAGGTGCCCAGCTCGACGGGTTTGCCCAGGTTGCACCCCGCGATCCGGCCGAGCCAGCCGGCGTGGATCTTGTCCTCGATGACCCGGTCCGCCGGCCGTTCGGCGGGTGCGGAATCAGGCAGCGCGGCGAGGATGTCCTCGCGTGCACTTGGCTCGTGGTAGCCCCGGTCCGGGGAGCGCACGGCGTCGGCCAACGAGTCGGTCAGCGCCCGCGCGGTGTCCCGGTCGGTCAGGTCGGCGGCGTTCGCCTTCGCCACGACGTCGTCAACCAGATAGCCCGCCTCACGGCGCTGGGCGACCTCGTCCCAGAAGACCTCTTCGGCGTCCAGGGCGTCGAACATGCGCACTTCCCTCCACTGTGGACTAGGGCGACCGCCGTCAGCCGGACGCCCGGACGATCAGCTGGGTGGGCACCACGACCTCTCGGGGCGGGCCCTGGTATCCGGCCGCCATGCGGTCGACCAGCAGGCGCCCGCACCGCTGGCCGATCTCGTAGGCCGGGTTCAGCACGGTGGTCAGCGCCGGGGTCACCAGCGCGGCCGCGTCGATGTCGTCGAATCCGGCGATGCCGAGGTCGGTGGGGACGGCGATGCCGGCCTCCCGGGCCGCCTCCAGCGCGCCG
>Ga0193743_1000837_pt1 | contig 23984 bp, 20 predicted proteins | sample L2c2metaG_FD_143038 | JGI IMG/M metagenome (GOLD analysis project Ga0193743, IMG submission 143038) | Soil microbial communities from a riparian zone of the East river system, Colorado, United States - L2c2 | ecosystem: Environmental > Terrestrial > Soil > Riparian zone | place: USA: East River... | reverse complement strand
CACGGTCATCGTGCCTGCCGAGCGCGGCCCGGAGGCCGTCTGCCCGGTGGTCTCCTACCAGTGCGCGATCGACGCCATAACGTCGCGCTGCTTCCCGTCCTATGCGCTGCGGCGACGCGCGAAGGCACCCGGCGCTGTCGCACAGTTCGAGTACCTGCTGATCGCGGCGGCCGTCGCCGAGGGCTGGGCCGTCTCCGTGCCCGACCACGAGGGTCGCAACGGGATGTGGGGCGCGCCATACGAGCCCGGATATCACGTTCTCGACGGGCTTCGCGCCGCGCTGGGCTCAGAGCGGCTTGGTCTGTCACCGTCGGCGCCGATCGGACTTTGGGGCTACTCCGGTGGTGGCCTGGCCAGCGCCTGGGCCGCCGAGATGAGCGGCTCCTACGCGCCCGAGCTCAACATCGTCGGCGCGGTGCTCGGCTCGCCCGTCGGTGACCTCGGTCATACCTTCCGGCGGCTCAACGGCACCCTCATGTCCGGGCTGCCCGCGCTAGTGGTCGCCGCGCTCGCCGACATCTATCCCGAACTCAACCGCGTCATCCAGGCGCACGCCACCGAAGAAGGCAAGGTGCTGCTGCAGCGCCTGCACGGGATGACCACCGCCGAGGCGGTCATCCGGATGGCCAAGAAGGACATGGGCGACATGCTCGACCTGCCACTGCAGCAGATCCTCGATACCCCCGAAGTTCGGCACGTGTTCGACGACATCAAGCTGGGTGCCGCGGTGCCCACCCCGCCGGTGCTGATCGTCCAGGCGGTGCACGACCAGCTGATCTCAGTCGAGGACATCGACGACCTGGTCGACACCTATGTGGCCGGCGGCGCGGACGTCACCTACCACCGCGACATGCTCAGTGAGCACCTGCTGCTGCATCCGCTGTCCGCCCCGATGACGCTGCGGTGGTTGCGGGACCGCTTCGCCGGTCGCCCGATCTCCGAGCACCGTCTGCGCACGAAGTGGCCGACGCTGCTGAACCCCTCGACCTATCTGGGCATGCTGCGGTTGGGTCTGATCACGGCGAAGGTGGTGACGGGTCGGCTGGTGGACCGTCAGCCCCTTTCGGCGCTCGATCAATAACCGGCACTGGAGCAAAAACCGGCATTGGGACGATCGGCGGCCACGCCCCGAGATCGTCCCGCTTCGTGGCGAGCGCGCACAGCGCGTAGACCATCGCCGCCACTGCGGCGGGCAGCAGGAACGTCGTGGCGATCTGCAACGGCGTGTGCCCGAAGAACACCGCTGGCGCCTCGATGACGTAGTGCACGCGGTGTTCGGGTGACACCGGAGCCGCCGCGACGTCGATGACGCCATAGCGCCAACGCACCAGCGCCGCACCGACACCCGTCGCCGCGCCTGCCGCGGCCAACGCACCGACCGCCAACGCGCCGACCATCGCGGGCCCACGGTGCACCCGCCACTGCCACACCAGCGTGGCCGAGACCACCGCGACCGCGCCGAGCAGGCCTGCGATCAGAAACGCACCGAGGAACAGGTGATCTGCCTCGTCGCCCAGGTAACCGCGGATCCGGTCACCGCTTTTCGTCAACGCGACGACGGCCTGGATCGGCGGCGCCAGCCAGGCCCACACCGCGCCGACGACGACGCCCGCCGCCACCAGGCCGAGGACGACGCGGGTGACCGCGGTCCGGCGCGGCACACGCGGCGGACTGACCTCGTCGACCCGCACTTCCGACACGCTCATCGTTGCATTCTGCTCTTCGCCCGAGAGGCTCATCGCCTGTCCTCGAGGTCCTTGGAGTCCTGCACCCCGTGCCTTGAGCACTTCGCCTCCCAGCCATCGGGCCGGACCTGCACGATCATCCGGCGGCCGCACTCCGCGCAGAACCGCGGCGGCTCGAGTCCGAGCCGGGCTGCGGCCGGAACCGTCGTTGGACCTTCCGGGCCCTCGGGTTCGCCGGTGTAGACGTTGAACTTCGGAGCCGTCACTAGATGGTCGCGTTGAGCGCCTTGATCGGCATCTGCAGGTCGACGAGCAGCTCGAGATCAGCCTCGGCCGGGCGACCCAACGTGGTCAGGTAGTTGCCGACGATGACGGCGTTGATGCCGCCGAGGATGCCCTGCTTGGCGCCGAGGTCACCCAGCGTGATCTCGCGGCCACCAGCGAAGCGCAGCATGGTGCGAGGCAATGCCAGCCGGAATGCGGCGACGGCCTTGAGCGCCTCGGCCGCGGGTAGCACGTCGAGGTCGCCGAACGGCGTGCCCGGCCGCGGGTTGAGGAAGTTCAGCGGCACCTCGTGCGGGTCCAGTTCGGCGAGGTTGGCCGCGAACTCGGCGCGCTGCTCCAGCGTCTCGCCCATCCCGAGGATGCCGCCGCAGCACACCTCCATGCCCGCCTCGCGGACCATGGCCAGCGTCTCCCAACGCTCCTCCCACGTGTGGGTGGTCACCACGTTGGTGAAGAACGAGCGCGCGGTCTCCAGGTTGTGGTTGTAGCGGTGCACGCCCATCGCCGACAGCCGTTCCACCTGTTCCAGGGTGAGCATGCCCAGCGAGCAGGCGATCTGGATGTCGACCTCGTTGCGGATGGCCTCGATCCCGGCGGCGACCTGCGCCAGCAGCCGCTCGTCGGGGCCACGTACCGCGGCCACGATGCAGAACTCGGTGGCGCCGGACTTCGCGGTCTGCTTGGCGGCCTCCACCAGGCTCGGGATGTCGAGCCAGGCGCTGCGGACGGGCGAGGCGAAGAGCCCCGACTGTGAACAGAAGTGGCAGTCCTCGGGGCAACCGCCGGTCTTCAGGCTGATGATGCCCTCGACCTCGACCTCCGGGCCGCACCAGCGCATCCGGACCTCGTGGGCCAGCGCCAGGAGCTCTTCGAGTTGGTCGTCGGGCAGTTGCAACACCCGCAGGACCTGGTCCTGGGTGAGCCCTACGCCATGCTCGAGCACCTGCTCGCGCGCCAGACTCAACACATAGGTGATCCCGGTGTCGTCGACAGCCGACTGCGTCACTCGGTACTCCTCCTGCGTGGACGAACTTGAACGGTGTTTAGGATACAGGGGTGCAGCTGCACCGACGCGACGTGGTCGACAAGGCCACCCAGCTCCTCGACGACTACGGCATCGCCGATCTGACCATGCGCAGGCTCGCCCGCGAGCTGAGCGTCAGCCCCGGCGCGTTGTACTGGCACTTCGCCGACAAGCAGGAACTGCTCGGCGCCGTCGCCGACCGGATCCTGGAGCCCGCGTCGGCCGCCGTCGACGACGCGTCGTGGTCCCGGTGCGTGGTCGGTGTCTGCACGGCGCTGCGCGACGCCCTGCTGTCGTCCACCGATGGCGCCGAACTGGTGTCGGCCAGCTTCGCCGCAGGGAAGTCCGTACGGATGACCGAGATCCTGACCCGGCTGACCGCCGCGGCGGCGGAGGCGGGCATCGACCCGCCCAACGCCGACCTCGCCGCCCGCACGGTGCTGTACTACGTGCTCGGCTTCACCGCCGACGAACAGTCCAGGCTGCAGTGGGATGCGGCGGGCGCGCTGGTCGACGGACAGTCGGTGCTGACGGAGAACCCCAACGCACGCTTCGCCTTCGGGTTGGGATTGCTCGTCGACGGGATCGCCGCCCGCACCAGCCTCGAAGTGCACGCTTTGCAGGAGAAGTTCGAGTAGGCGTCTGCAGAAGGTGCATTTCGGCGTACGGCACGTTTGTCGGAGGCCTGGACTAACGTCGCGAGCGTGATCACGGTCGAAGACGTGCGGTGCATCACCTCGTCATTGCCCAGGTCCTACGAGGTGGTGGTGCGCGACCAGATCAAGTTCCGCGTGGGACGGATCGTCTTCGTGGCGTTTTCGCGCGACGAGACGGTGATGGGCGTCGGCTTCCCCAAAGAGGAGCGGGAGGCGATGGTGGCCGCTGAGCCCGACAAGTTCATGCTCCCGCGCAAGTCCGACATGCGATACAACTGGATTCACGTTCGACTGGACGCAATCGACCTGGAGGAACTGCGCGAACTCGTGATCGACGGCTGGCGGATGTGTGTCCCGAAAAGTGTTGCGGCACAGATCAGCTGATCGGATACTCCAGCTTCTCGTCGCCGTCCCAGCGGCGCAGCCCGATGACGTTGCCCACGAGCTCCTGCGGCTCTCCCGCGATCGGCAGGGCCCGACCCAATTCGCCGGGCCCAACCCGTCGTGCCATGGTCACGTGCGGGGTCCACTGACCGGGCCTCGCGTTCGCCATCGGGCCGGGAGTCAGGTGCGGCAGGCACAGCCGGTACACCTCGGCATGCAGGTCGAGCAGCTCGGTCGTCGGCACCACCAACCGCGCGAGCACCGTGGACCGGCCGAACAACAATGGCGCACCGATCCGGCACGAGAACGGGAACCGGAACACCAGTGCTGCCAGCAGCGCGTCCACCTCGGCGTCGATGCGCTGGGCGACGGTCAGCGTCGTATGCGGCCTGCTCCCCGGCGGCTGGCTGTGAATCCCAAACTCAGCCAAGCCGGCCCAGATGTTCCGGACCGCCGCCTCGGTGTCAATGTCGAAGACCAGCTCGACGGAATGGACCATCTCACCCGACCAGGCTCGCGACCCACTGCGGGTCGAATGCGGACGCGCTGATCGACTCGAACTCTCCGGCGCTGCGTGAACCCGCACCTGCGGGCAGCGCCGCCCGCACGCCCGCGATCCGGTCCAGCGCCGCCCGGTTGGAGGTCTCGGCGGCACCAGGATCTGTCGGCCACCGCCCGATGATCAGACCGGCACACCGAACATTCTGCGTAGCAAGCGATTCCACCGTCAGTGCGGTGTGGTTGAGCGTGCCGAGGCCAGCCGCGACGACGACGAGGACGGCCGCGTCGAGATCCACGGCGAGGTCGCGCAGCGTCACCCCGTCGGTGCCGAGCTCCACCAGCAGGCCTCCTGCGCCCTCGACCAGGGTGAGCCTGCCCGGTTTGTCCGCCCCTTGGATCAGGGCGCCGAGTTCGGCGCGCGTCGGTAGCGCCATCCCCGCCCGTTGCGCCGCCGCCACCGGCGCCAACGGCTCGGGATAGCGCCACCCGGACACCAGCTCGCTCACGCCCGAGAGTCGCGCCACCTCGGCGAGGTCGTCGTCGCCGTCAGCCGCGCCGGTCTGCACCGGTTTGCACACCGCGACGTCGAAGCCGGCCAACCGCGCATGGCAGGCCAGTGCTGCGGTGGCGACGGTCTTGCCGACGCCGGTGTCGGTCCCGGTGACGACGAGGACGGTCACTGGTGCTGGATGTCGCCGCCGGAGCGGCTCCGGGGCCGGATGTCGCCGCCGGGGCGGCTCCGGGGCCGGATGTCGCCGCCGGGGCGGCTCCGGCGCGCCGCAGCAAGGACTTCCGTCAACACGCGTCCGGCCAGGACCAGGTCGTCGTCGTCGAGGGAGGCACGGGCGGTGAGCCGCAGCCGCGACGTCCCTACGGGCACGCTCGGCGGCCGGAAGCACCCGACCCGGACACCCCGATCGAGACAGCCGGTCGCGGCGGCCAGCGCCACCTCGGGTTCACCGAGGATCACCGAAACCACCGCAGAGTCGGGCGCCTCGGCGACGCCGCACACCTGCGCGAGCGTCGCCGCGTGCCGCAACACCTCGCCCGCCCGCCATGGCTCGGCGGTCAATACGCCGAGCGCCGCCAACGCGGCACCGACGGCGGCCGGCGCCAGGCCGGTGTCGAAGATGAAGGGGCGCGCCGCGTCGATCAGGTGATCGCGCACCGCCGACGGGCCGAGCACGACACCGCCCTGGCTGCCAAGGGCCTTGGACAGCGTCGTCGTCACCACCACGTCTGGCGCACCGGCCAGACCGACCTCGTGCAGCAGTCCGCGGCCGCCGTCGCCGCGCACGCCGAGGCCGTGCGCCTCGTCGACGATCAGCAGCGCGCCGTGCCTGCGGCACACGTCGTGCAACTCCCGCAGCGGAGCCAGCACGCCGTCGGCGCTGAACACCGAGTCCGTGACGACGACCGCGCGGGCTTCGTCACGGGCGCTCAGCGCGGCGTCGACGGCATCGACGTCGCGGTGCGGCGTCACCACCACGCGGGCCCTGGACAACCGGCAGGCGTCGACAAGCGAGGCGTGCGTCAGCGCGTCGGACACCAGCAGCGACCCCGCGCCGGACAGCGCCACCACCGCGCCCAGGTTCGCGGTGTAGCCCGAGGAGAAGACCAGCCCGGACTCCGCGCCGACGAAGTCGGCCAGCTCCGACTCGAAGTTCTCGTGCAGTTCGGTGTTCCCGGTGACCAGGCGCGACCCCGTCGACCCCGCGCCCCAGGTGCGCAGTGCCTCGACCCCGCCCTCGATGACGGCGGGATGCTGGGACAGCCCCAGATAGTCGTTGGACGCGAGGTCGAGTTCGGCCCCGACAGCGGCCCGGGCCCGCAGGGAACGCCGCAGACCGGCGGCGCGGCGCTGTCGCTCGACGTCCTCGAGCCAGGCCAGCGGAGAAAGACCTACGCGTGTCACCCGTGCTCCCCTTATGCGACTTGAACACGTCGGCGAGCCGACGATTGAACACTGTTCAGGTTAATGCACGGGCGACGCCGACCATCGCGGAGGTGATCTGACCGACCTCCTCGGGCGTACACACATACGGCGGCATGGCGTAGACGAGGTTGCGGAATGGGCGCAGCCACACCCGGTGCCGCAGCGCCGTCGCCGTCGCCGTCGACATGTCGACCGGCCGATCCATCTCGATCACCCCGATCCCGCCGAGCACGCGGACGTCGGCGACACCGGGCAGCGAGCGCGCCGTCGCCAGCCCGTCGGTCAGGCCCGCCTCGATGGCGCGCACCATGCTTCGCCAGTCCTGGCCGAGCAGCAGTTCGACCGATGCCACCGACACCGCGCACGCCAACGCGTTGGCCATGAAGGTGGGCCCGTGCATCAGCGCACCCGGCTGGCCGGTGCTGATGGTGCTGGCGACGTCGGTACTGCACAGCGTGGCCGCGAGCGTGACGTAGCCGCCGGTCAGCGCCTTGCCGACGCACATGATGTCGGGGCTGACGCCGGCGTGGTCGGCGGCGAACAACGCACCGGTGCGGCCGAAGCCGGTGGCTATCTCGTCGAAGATCAGCAGCACGTCTTGCCGCGTGCAGGCGGCCCGCACATCCGACAGATACCGCGGATCGTGGAAGCGCATACCTCCGGCGCCCTGCACCACGGGCTCGATGATGACGGCCGCGAGTTCGTCGGCGTGTTCGGCGAGTTGGCGTTCGAACGCGGCGCTGTACGCGGGGTCGTAGTCACGGGGCACCTGGGGCGCGAACACCTGGGCTGCGAGCACGTCGGTCCACAACGCGTGCATGCCCCCGTCCGGGTCGCACACGCTCATCGGAGTGAACGTGTCGCCGTGGTATCCCCCACGCCAGGTCATCAACCGGTGCTTGCCGCCGCGGCCCCGGCTGCGCTGGTACTGCAGCGCCATCTTGACCGCCACCTCGACGGACACCGAACCGGAGTCGCTGAAGAACACCGTCTCCAGACCGTCCGGGGTGATCTCTACCAGCAGTTGGGCCAACCGCGCCGCCGGCTCGTGGGTGAGCCCACCGAACATGACGTGGTTCATCCGGGCGAGTTGTCCGGTGATCGCGGCATCCAGCGTCGGGTGGGCGTGGCCGTGGATGGCCGTCCACCACGAACTCATCGCGTCGATCACCTCGACGGGACGGCCGTCGTCACCGGTGGGGTCGATCACCGTCAGCCAGGCACCGCGGGCACCGACGGCCACCACCGGCGGCAGGGCTTGGGCGCCGATCGCGCTGTACGGATGCCAGACGTGGGCGGCGTCGACCGCACTGATCTCAGCGGGCGTCAACGCGGGCACGGTCACATCCTCTCTTCGCGCATGCAAGCATTGCAAAAACGCGCGCGGTCCCCCGGTTAGGTAGATTGACCGTCGACCATGATGACCCTTGCCCCACCCCGGTCGGCGTCCTCCGCCGGTGCCGGTCCACCTCCCCGCGCCGTCATGGGCACCCGCAAGTCGGGTTTCTACCGGCACGATCTCGACGGCCTTCGCGGCGTGGCGATTGCGCTCGTCGCCATGTTCCACATCTGGTTCGGCCGCGTCTCGGGCGGCGTCGACGTCTTCCTTGCCCTTTCGGGTTTCTTCTTCGGCGGACGCCTATTGCGCGCGGCACTGACGCCGACTGCGTCGCTGGCCCCAGGGCCTGAGGTGATGCGGCTGGTCCGGCGGCTGTTGCCTGCCCTCGTCGTCGTGCTCGCGGCGTCCGCGGTCCTGACGATCTTCGTGCAGCCCGAGACCCGCTGGGAAACGTTCGCCGACCAGAGCCTGGCCAGCCTTGGCTACTACCAGAACTGGGAATTGGCCAGCACCGCATCGGATTACCTGCGTGCCGGTGAGGCCGTCAGCCCGCTGCAGCACATCTGGTCGATGTCGGTGCAAGGCCAGTTCTACATCGCCTTCCTGGCGCTGATCTTCGGGTTCGCCGTGCTGTTCCGCCGCCGTCTTGGCAGGTACACCAGGCCGGCTTTGATCGTGCTCCTGACTGCGCTGACGATCGCCTCGTTCTGGTACGCGATCGTCGCGCACAACGCCGACCCGGCCACCGCCTACTACAACAGCTTCGCCCGCGGCTGGGAACTGTTGCTCGGCGTTCTGGTCGGCGCGCTGGTCCCGTACGTGAAGTGGCCGATGTGGTGGCGGACGACGGTGGCCGTCATTGCGCTGGCGGCGATCCTGTCCTGCGGTGCGCTCATCGACGGGGTCAAGGAGTTTCCCGGGCCGTGGGCGCTCGTTCCGGTCGGCGCGACGATTCTGTTCATCCTGAGCGGCGCCAACCGGGTGGCCGACCCGCACGTCGCACATCTTCAAGGCCGGTTGCCTGCCCCGAACCGACTGCTGGCCACCGCACCGTTCGTGTCGCTGGGAGCGATGGCGTACTCGCTGTACCTGTGGCACTGGCCGCTGCTGATCTTCTGGCTGGCCTACAGCGGCCACGGCGAGGCCAACTTCGTCGAGGGCGCGGTGGTCTTGCTCGTCTCCGGCGTGTTGGCCTGGCTCACCACCCGCTACGTCGAGAACCCACTGCGCTACAAGGCTGGCCCGGCCCAGCATCCCGTGACGCCGAAGCCCGCCACCATCCCGATCCGCGTTCGGCTGCGGCGCCCCACCATCGTCCTGGGTTCGGTCGTCACACTGCTGGGCGTTGCGCTCACCGCCACGTCCTTCACCTGGCGTGAACACATGACGATCCAGCGGGCCAACGGCAAGGAGCTGTCCGGTCTGTCGTCGCGCGACTATCCCGGCGCACGCGCCCTGATCAACAACGCCAAGGTGCCGAAGCTGCCGATGCGACCGACGGTGCTGGAGGCCAAGAGCGACCTGCCGGAGACCACCACCGAGGGCTGCATCGGTGACTTCGACGACGTTGACGTGATCAACTGCACCTACGGCGACGAGTCGGCGACCCGCACCATCGCGTTGGCCGGCGGTTCGCATGCCGAGCACTGGATCACCTCATTGGATCTGCTCGGCAGGCTGCACCACTTCAAGGTCACGACGTACCTGAAGATGGGTTGCCCGTTGACCACCGAGCAGGTGCCTCTGGTGATGGGCGACAACCGGCCCTACCCCAAGTGCCACGACTGGAACGTCAAGGTGATGGACCGACTGCTCGCCGACCACCCGGACTACGTGTTCACGACGTCGACGCGGCCATGGAACATCAAGGACGGCGACGTGATGCCGGGCACCTACATCGGCATCTGGCAGGAGTTCGAGGACGCGGGCATCCCGGTGCTGGCGATGCGGGACACCCCGTGGCTGGTGCGCAACGGAAAGCCCTACTTTCCGACCGACTGCCTGGCCAGCGGCGGCGACGCCATCTCCTGCGGCATAAAGCGCTCTAAGGTACTGTCCGACCACAATCCGACTCTGGATTTCGTCGCGCAGTTCCCACTGCTGAAACCGCTCGACATGAGTGACGCGGTCTGCCGCGAGGACTTCTGCCGCGCCGTGGAGGGAAATGTGTTGCTGTATCACGATTCTCACCACCTCTCCACCACCTACATGCGCACCATGACCAACGAGCTGGGACGTCAGATCGCCGCCGCAACCGGCTGGTGGTGAGATGGTCACGACCATCTGGCCGGGTACTGCGTATCCGCTTGGCGCCACGTACGACGGTGCGGGCACTAACTTCTCGCTGTTCTCCGAGGTGGCCGAGAAGGTCGAGCTGTGCCTGATCGCCAAGAACGGCACCGAGGAACGCATCACCCTCGACGAGGTCGACGGCTACGTGTGGCACAGCTACCTGCCCACCGTCACACCAGGGCAACGCTACGGATTTCGCGTGCACGGGCCGTGGGACCCTTCGGCCGGTCATCGCTGCGATCCGAGCAAGCTACTGCTGGATCCCTACGGCAAGTCCTTCCACGGCGCGTTCGACTTCAGCCAGGCGCTGTTCTCCTACGACCTGGAGGTGGCGGCCGAGGACCCCGCCGCGACCGGCACCCCGCCGATGCTGGACTCGCTCGGGCACACCATGACCAGCGTCGTCATCAACCCGTTCTTCAACTGGGCCTCCGACCGGTCACCCAACACGCCGTACCACGAGACGGTGATCTACGAGGCGCACGTGAAGGGCATGACCCAGACGCATCCTGGCATCCCCGAGGCGCAACGCGGAACCTACGCCGGGCTGTCCCATCCGGTGATCATCGAGCACCTCAAGTCGCTCGGCGTGACGGCAATCGAGCTGATGCCGGTGCACCAGTTCCTGCACGATCACCGGCTGCTCGACATGGGACTGCGAAACTACTGGGGCTACAACACGTTCGGGTTCTTCGCGCCGCACTATCAGTACGCCGCCAACCAGAACGCCGGTGGCGCGGTCGCCGAGTTCAAGACCATGGTGCGGTCGTTCCACGAGGCGGGCATCGAGGTGATCCTCGACGTGGTCTACAACCACACCGCGGAGGGCAACCACCTGGGCCCCACCATCAACTTCCGCGGCATCGACAACGCCGCCTACTACCGGTTGCTCGACGGAGACGAGAAGTTCTACAAGGACTTCACCGGAACCGGCAACAGCCTCAACGCCCGGCACCCGCACACGCTGCAGCTGATCATGGACTCGCTGCGGTACTGGGTGCTCGAGATGCACGTCGACGGGTTCCGATTCGACCTGGCGTCCACGCTGGCCCGTGAGTTGCACGACGTCGACCGACTGAGCGCGTTCTTCGACCTGGTGCAGCAGGACCCCGTGGTCAGCCAGGTGAAGCTGATCGCCGAGCCGTGGGACATCGGCGAGGGCGGCTATCAGGTCGGCAACTTCCCTGGTTTGTGGACCGAGTGGAACGGGAAGTATCGCGACACCGTGCGTGACTACTGGCGGGGGGAACCCGCCACCCTTGGTGAGTTCGCGTCCCGACTGACCGGGTCGTCCGACCTCTACGAGGCGACGGGGCGTCGGCCAGGCGCCAGCATCAACTTCGTCACCTGCCACGACGGCTTCACGCTGAACGACCTGGTGTCCTACAACGAGAAGCACAACGAGGCCAACGGCGAGGACAGCCGCGACGGCGAGAGCCACAACCGGTCGTGGAACTGCGGCGTGGAGGGGCCCACCGACGATCCGGAGATCGTGACCTTGCGCGCCCGCCAGATGCGCAACGTCCTGGCCACCCTGGTGCTGTCCCAGGGCACGCCGATGATCAGCCACGGTGACGAGATCGGCCGCACCCAGAAGGGCAACAACAACGTCTACTGCCAGGACTCCGAACTGTCCTGGATGGACTGGTCGTTGGCCGAGAAGAACGCCGACCGGGTCGAGTTCACGCGCAAGGCCATCGAGTTGCGCAAGAAGCACCCCGTGTTCCGTAGGCGCCGCTTCTTCGCGGGCAAGCCGATCCGCACCGGTGAGCAGGTCCGCGACATCGCCTGGCTGACCCCCGCCGGCGAGGAGATGACCCCAGAGGACTGGGGCGCGGCGTTCGGCAAGAGCATCGCGGTGTTCCTCAACGGGGAGGCCATCCCAGAACCGAACTCGCGCGGCGAGCCCGTCACCGACGACTCGTTCCTGTTGTGTTTCAACGCCTTCGATCAGGTGCTGGACTTCGTCATCCCCGCCGACTGGTACGCCGAGCAGTGGACTGCGGCACTGGACACCGCCGACGCACGCGGTGAAACCAGCCTGGTGGTCGTTGCCGGCGAGACGGTCTCCCTGCAGGCCCGGTCCTTGCTCGTGTTGCGCAAGACGGGCTAACCCGTGGGTACTCCCCCCCTCTCGACGTATCGGCTGCAGATGCGCGGCGACCAGTTCACCTTCGCCGACGCGGAGAACCTGCTCGACTACCTCGACGACCTCGGGGTCAGTCACCTGTACCTGTCGCCGATCCTGACCGCCGCCGAGGGGTCGACGCACGGCTACGACGTCACCGACCCCACCACGGTGTCATCCGCATTGGGCGGTCCCGACGGCCTGGCCCGGCTGTCGGCAGCAGCGCGGGCGCGGGGCATGGGGCTGGTCGTCGACATCGTGCCCAACCACGTCGGCGTCGACGATCCGCGGCAGAACCCGTGGTGGTGGGACGTCCTCACCCACGGCCGCGAATCGCGGTACGCCACGTACTTCGACATCGACTGGGCGCTCGACCCCGGTGGCCGAATCGTGTTGCCCGTCCTCGGTTCCGACGACGACCTCGACAACCTGACCGTCGACGGTGACGTGCTGCGCCTGGACAACCGCGCATGGCCCATCGCCGCGGGCACCGGTGCGGGTAGCGGCCCGGCGGTGCACGACCGCCAGCACTACCGGCTCGTCGGCTGGCGCCACAACGTGTGCGGCTACCGACGGTTCTTCTCCATCACCTCGCTGGCCGGCCTGCGCCAGGAGGATCGGGCAGTTTTCGACGCCACTCATGTGGAGGTGAAACGCTGGTTCGATGAGGGGCTGGTCGATGGACTCCGCATCGATCATCCCGACGGATTGTCCGACCCGGCAGGGTATCTGGCGTGGCTGCGCGAGCTCACCGGCCCCGACGCGTGGATAGTGATCGAGAAGATCCTCGCCGTCGACGAGGCGCTCGAACCAACCCTGCCGGTCGCCGGAACCACCGGATACGACGCGTTGCGTGAGATCGGCGGCGTCTTCGTCGATCCGACGGGTGCGCTGACCCGAGGTGAGCCGCCCGACAGTGCCGCTCGACTGAAGCTGGCCGCCGCCACCGAAACACTGGGCAGTGAGCTGGCCCGACTGAACCGCGCCATCGTCACGGCGGTGGGGACCGACGATCCCAGGCTCTCCGATGCCGTTGCCGCCCTACTGACCCACCTTGACGTCTACCGCTCCGACTACCGAAGCCTCTCCGCGCTGATGACCACCGCGCTCGCCGAGACCGCACGCACCACACCGGAATTGGCCCGGCCGCTTCGATTGATCTCGGCGGCCCTCGAGCACGCCGAGCCCGCGACGCGACTGCAGCAGCTGTGCGGGGCGGTCACCGCCAAAGCGGTGGAGGATTGCCTGTTCTACCGGGACACGCGGTTGGTTTCGCTCAACGAGGTCGGCGGCGAGCCTGGCCGCTTCGGGGTCGACCCCGCCGAGTTCCACCATGCGGCCGCAGTCCGCGCCCGGCTGTGGCCGCAGGCGATGGTCACGCTCTCGACTCACGACACGAAGCGAAGCGAGGACGTGCGCGCCCGCATCGGGGTGTTGTCACAGGTGCCTGCTCTGTGGAACGAGCTGACGGGCAGGTGGGCGTTGGCGACGCCGTCGCCCGATGCGTCAACCGGACTGTTCCTGTTGCAGAACGCGTTCGGCGTATGGCCTGCAGACGGAGTCGTCACCGATCAGTTGAGGGAACGGCTGCACAGATACGCCGAGAAGGCAATGCGGGAAGCGGCGGCACACACCAGCTGGCATCAACCGAACGAAGAGTTCGAGGCGGCCGTCCACCGATGGCTCGACGACGTCGTCGACGGCCCGGTCGGAGCCGAGCTCACCGGACTCGTCAAGCAACTGGTCGGCGACGGCTGGTGTGATGCGCTCGGCCAGAAGCTGTTGGCGCTCACCGTCCCCGGCGTTCCGGATGTGTACCAGGGCACCGAGTTGCTCGATGACAGCCTCGTCGATCCCGACAACCGGAGGCCTGTGGACTATGCGCGGAGGCGGGAAGCGCTCTCGGCCATGCGCGACGCGAAGATGGGCGTCGTCGCCGCGGCATTGCGCCTGCGCAGAAGGCGACCCGACACCTTTCTGTCCGGAGGCTATACGCCGGTCTTCGCCGAGGGCGCGGGCGCCGAGTATCTCGTCGCATTCCTGCGCGGGGACGACGTGCTCGTCGGTGTCAGCCGCTACACCGTTCGGAGCCCAACCGGCTGGGACGCATTTCTGACGCTCCCGGACGGACAGTGGACCGATGCCATCACAGGTCGCCGGTACAGCGGCCGACTCGACGTATCCGACTTGTTCAACCTGACGCCCGTGGTGCTACTGGAGCGCGCCGATGACTGATTTCGCGGTATGGGCGCCGCGACCGGAGAGGGTGCGCGTCAATGTGGACGGCACGCTGCACCCGATGACGCCGTCCGACGACGGGTGGTGGCGCGCCGATGTGGATGCCCGGCCGGATGCGCGCTACGGCTTCGTGCTCGATGACGACCCGACGGTGTTGCCCGACCCGCGCTCCCCGCGGCAGCCCGACGGAGTGCACGAACGCTCGCAGCTGTGGGACGCCTCGGCGGCGACGTGGACCGACGCCGACTGGCATGGCCGCTCCATCGAGGGTGCGGTGCTCTACGAGTTGCACGTGGGAACCTTCACTGCGGCAGGCACGTTCGACTCCGCGGTCGACAAGCTCGACTATCTGGTCGATCTCGGCGTGGACTTCGTCGAACTCATGCCGGTGAACGCGTTCAGCGGAACGCACGGCTGGGGTTACGACGGCGTGCTCTGGTACGCCGTGCACGAGCCATACGGCGGCCCGGACGGCTTGGTGCGCTTCGTGGACGCCTGCCACGACCGCGGGCTCGGCGTGCTGATCGATGCGGTGTTCAACCACCTCGGCCCGTCGGGAAACTACCTACCCAAGTTCGGGCCGTACCTGTCCTCGGGCAGCAGCAATCCGTGGGGTGAGTCGGTCAACATCGCCGACGCCGGTTCCGACGAAGTGCGCACGTACGTCATCGAGTGCGGGCTGCGCTGGATGCGCGACTTCCACGCCGACGGGCTGCGCCTCGATGCGGTGCACGCCCTGGTCGACACCACGGCCGTGCACATCCTGGAGGAACTGTCGGACGAAACCGACTCACTGGCAGCCCGATTGGGCCGACCGCTGTCGTTGATCGCCGAGAGTGACCGCAACGATCCGCGGCTGATCACGCCGCGCGACCGCGGCGGATTGGGCCTGACCGCGCAGTGGGACGACGACATCCACCATGCCATCCACACCGCCGTCTCCGGCGAACGCCAGGGGTACTACTCGGATTTCGGCTCACTGGAGGCGCTGGCGACCACGCTGAAGCACGGCTACTTCCACGCAGGCACCTATTCCTCGTTCCGGCGCCGCAGGCACGGCCGGCCCCTGGACATCGCGACCATCCCGGCCACCCGACTGCTGGCCTATACCCTGACCCACGACCAGGTGGGCAACCGCGCCATCGGCGACCGGCCGTCGCAGACCCTGGACTTCGGACAACTCGCCGTCAAGGCCGCGCTGGTGCTCGGATCTCCTTACACCGCAATGCTCTTCATGGGCGAGGAGTGGGGCGCGTCGAGCCCGTTCCAATTCTTCAGCAGCCACCCCGAGCCGGAGCTCGCCCGGGCCACCGCCGAGGGACGCAAGGCCGAGTTCGCCGAGCACGGGTGGGACGCCGACGAGGTGCCCGACCCGCAGGACCCGCAGACCTTCGAGCACTCCAAGCTGGCGTGGGACGAGATCGATGCAGGCGAGCATGCGCGGCTACGCGAGGTCTACCGCGGGCTGATCGCCTTGCGGCGCGCCGAGCCGGACTTCGCCGACCCGTGGCTGGACCACCTTGGCGTGGACTACGACGAGGACAAGCGATGGATCGTGTTGCGGCGCGGGGCATTCGCCGTCGCCTGCAATCTCGGCACGGAGCCGGTGTCGGTACCCGTCACCGGTGAGGTCGTGTTGGCCCCCGACGAGCCTGCCGTCGGCGCGGACGCCACACGTCTGGGCGGGCATTCGTTCGCGATCCTGCGCGTCGTGAAATGACCGCCTCCCCCGTCATTCTCGCCGACTTCCCGTCGACCGCATCACGTCAACACGCCAGCGGGCGAGGTTGACCTTCGCCCTGCCGTGGCCGGCGTCGGCGGCACGCTCATACCAGTGCCACGCCGCATCCAGATCCGGCGGATCCATCTGCTTGTGGAGCAGCCACCCGAGATTGTTCATGGCGCCGTGGTTCCCGGCGTCGGCCGCACGCTCATACCACTGCCGCGCCGCATCCAGATCCGGCGGATCGGTCCAGTGCGAATAGAGCAAACCGAGGCTGTTCATCGCTTTGCTCTCCCCCGCCTCGGCCGCACGCTCCCACCAGCGCCGCGCCGCTTCGTCATCCGGCGGATCCATGAACGCGTGGTGCAGCACCCCGAGGTTGTGCATGGCGTCGCTGTGGCCGGCGTCGGCCGCACGCTCCCACCACTGTCGCGTCGCATCCGGATCGGCCGGGCTCATCAACACCTGGTACAGGTACGCGAGTCTGAGCATGGCGTCGACGTTCCCGGCGTCGGCGGCACGCTCATACCACCGGCGCGCCGCGTCGAGTTCCCGCGGCCTCGTCAACTCCTCGTCAATCCATCCGAGCTCGAGCATGGCTTCGCTGCGCCCGGCGTCGGCGGCACGCTCATACCACCGGCGCGCCGCATCCAGATCCGGCGGATCCATCCACTGCGAATGGAGCACACCGAGGGCGAACTCGGCGTCGGTGTCTCCTGCGTCGGCCGCCTCTTCATACTGGCGGCGCAGTTCCTCGAGATCGGCTTGGTCCGTCTCGGAATGCGGACGCTCGGGATCGTCCATGGTTGAAACCCTACGGTCGAGCCGGAATCCAGGCCGGCTCAGGTCAGGTAGCGGTAGGCCGGTGAGCCCGGCTCCAGCGCCTCGACGTGAATGTCGGAGGCTCGCATGCGCTCCAGCAGACCGTCGAAGTCGGCGGCCGAGCCGAGTTCGACGCCGACCAGCGCCTCCCCCGTCTCGCGGTTGTTGCGCTTGACGTACTCGAACAGCGTGACGTCGTCGTTCGGGCCGAGCACCTCGTCGAGGAAGCGGCGCAACGCACCGGGCTCCTGCGGGAAGTCCACCAGGAAGTAGTGCTTCAGCCCGAGGTGCACCAGTGAGCGCTCGAGTACCTCGTTGTAGCGCGAGACGTCGTTGTTGCCGCCCGAGATCAGGCACACCACCGTCGACCCCGGCGCGACGTCGGCCTCGAGGAGGGCAGCCACCGACAGTGCACCTGCGGGCTCGGCGATGATGCCCTCGTTCTGGTACAGGTCGAGCATCGCCGAGCACACCGCACCCTCGTCGACCGTGGTGATCGACACCATGTCACCGGCTGCGGCCAATGCGGCGTACGGCAGCGCGCCCGCCTGCGCCACCGCCGCGCCGTCGACGAACTGGTCGACGTGGTCGAGCGTCACCGGCGCACCGTTGGCCAACGCGGCGACCATGGCCGCCGCACCCGCGGGTTCCACCCCCAGCACCGCGGTACTGGTGGTGCGTTCGGCGAGGTAGGTGGTGATGCCGCTGATGCACCCGCCGCCGCCGACCGGGACCACCACCAGGTCGGGCTCGACGTCGAGCTGATCGAGGATTTCGACGGCGATGGTGCCCTGGCCGGCCATGGTGCGCAGGTCGTCGTAGGGCGGCACCAGGGTGGCACCGGTGCGGGCGACGTCGTCGAGCGCCGTGGTGGCCGCAACGTCGTAGGTCTTGCCACCGACGATGAGCTCGATGGCCTCGCCACCGTGGTAGCGGATGCGATCGAGCTTCTGCTTCGGCGTCTTGGCCGGTACGTAGATCCGCCCGTGAATGCCCATCGACCGGCAGGCCAGTGCGAACCCCTGCGCGTGATTGCCCGCCGACGAGCACACCACACCGGCGGCCTTCTCCTCCGGCGTCAGCTGCATCAGCAGGTTGTAGGCACCGCGCAGCTTGTAGGAACGCACCGCCTGCAGGTCTTCGCGCTTGAGGTAGACCTGGGCACCGGTCACGGCCGACAACCGATCGCTGAGCTGCAGGGGACTCAGCGCGACCACACCGGAAATTCGCTCAGCAGCCGCGTCGATGTCGGCCGCGGACAACGGCGACGACGTACGAGGGCTCTGGCTCAACTCAGCGGACACCGGTCAATGGTGCCACCTCGTGGGCGACGGGCGGAAACCGGTTTAGCTGACCGGGCTCAGCACGAACACCGGGATCTGCCGGTCGGTCTTGGTCTGGTACTCCGCGTAGTCCGGAAACGCCTCGACCGCGCGCTCCCACCACGCCGCCTTCTCGTCACCGAAAACCTCGCGGGCCTCGTAGTCCTTGGCGTCCGGGCCGTCCTGCAGTTCCACCTGCGGATGCGCCTTGATGTTGTAGTACCAGACCGGATTCTTCGGAGCCCCGCCGAGCGACGCCACCACCGCGTACTCGCCGCCGTGCTCCACCCGCATCAGCGGGGTCTTGCGGACCTTGCCGGACTTGGCGCCGATGGTGGTCAGCAGGATGATGGGTTTGCCCTTCATGTCCATGCCCGCCGTGTCGCCGGACTCGATGATCTTGTCGGCGTGATCGCGGACCCAGTCCCACGGGCTCGGTTCATATTCTCCAGAAAGCGGCATCGGATCAGTTTATGCCGAGGGCGGGAAGACGGGCCTGATTCAGCGTTTCGGTTGACCGAACTCTTGGATACGAGCTATCGTCAAAGGTATGACGGCACCCAGCGTCAAGCTAGTGACATCAGGCACCGAAGTGCGGATCGCCGGTGTCCCGTGGCCGTTGTACAAGCTGGTCGCGCTCGCCGTCGGGCTGCTGGTGCTGCTCGTCGTCGGCGTCGTCACCATGAACCCGGGGCCTGCCGTCGTCGCTGCCGCGGCCGCGGCCACCGTGGTCTGGCTGGGCCTTGGCCTGTTTCAGTCATCCGACGACTGATCCTCGACTAGTCGCCGCAACGTCGCCAGGTCCGCGGTTACCGCCGCGGCGTCGGCCTCGAACTCCGCGTCGGTCACTCCGGGTCGGCGGCGCAGCGTGAACACCACCTCGCAGCGCGTCTCCCCCTGGCCCGCCGGGATCACCCGCATCGGGTTGTAGACCGCCGCACCGGACGGCAGCCGAACCACGTGGTCGAGCACGCCGAACTCGTTGAGCGGCGCGAAGTCGACGTCCGCGTCGGACAACGCGGGATCGGCCAGACCCGCCGCCCAGCGCGGCAGCTCGGCGGGATCCGACGCGAACGCGTACACCGCGTCGGGGGTGGCGGCGATCCACACGCTGATGTGCCGGGATGGGGCGAGCGGAGCGACGGGAGATGGGGACGTGCCCAGGAAACTGTCAGCCGTGTCGTCATCCATGGATCCATCGTCGCGCACACACTTACCTGATGGAGAACATGCCTGAACAACCCGCTGCCGAGGAGTTCCTCAAGCGAGCGGAGAGGCTGGCCAGGGAGGCCGAACACCACGTGCCGTCATGGCTGCGGCCCGGCGCCCCTGAGAGCCGGCTGCCGGTGCTGGTCGCACTCGTCACCGCCATCGTCCTGCAACTGGGGATCGCGCGCAGCTTCGTACTCGTTCCGCGGTGGCCCCTGATCGCCATGGAATTGTTGTTGCTGGCGGTGCTGATCTGGCTGAACCCGATCCGGCTCACCCGCTCGACCGTGTTCGGAAAGTACGCGAGTTGGGTGCTGCTGGGGGCGATCACCATCGACAACACGCTCTCGGCCATTGTGCTGGATGCGAGCATCCTGTCCGGCCGGGTCAGCAACGACGCCAGCCTGCTGCTTGGCAGCGGCGCGGCGATCTTCGTCACCAACATCATCGCGTTCGGCATCTGGTACTGGGAACTGGACCGTGGCGGCCCATTCGCGCGGCACGCGGGCGCCACGCCCTACCCGGACTTCATGTTCCCACAGATGGACCCCGACACCGCGAAGCTGGTAAAGCCGGGCTGGCGCCCGACATTCATCGACTATCTGTATGTCAGCCTGACGAACGCGATGGCCTTCTCGCCGACCGACACCATGCCGCTGGCGCGATGGGCCAAGATGATGATGGCGGCGCAGAGCCTGGTGGCGGTCACCACCATCGCGCTCGTAATCGCAAGGGCGGTGAACGTTTTGGGCTGACCGTGCGACGATGGGGCCATGCCCCGACTTCGTGCGGCCGCGACGAAGTGACTCGGGGCCTTCATCTGCTGGCTCTGCTGGCCGTCAACGCCGTTCCGGCGGCCGGTTGGTTCGTCGAGGGATGGTCGGCAGGCACGACTCTAGTGGTCTACTGGTTCGAGAACGTCGCGGTGTGCCTGTTCGTTTCGGCGCGAATCGTCGCCCATCAGCGGTGGAATCCTCGCCGCGGACACTTCAGGTACCAGGCACCAAAGTCTGACCGGCGCGCCTCGCAGACCGCCTTCGTTCAGGGGTTCCTCATCACGAGCCTCGTCTTCTCCGCGGCACATGGTGTGTTTCTCTCAGTCGTCCTGTTCGTGCTCAACCACAACGGCCAGAGCGATTTGGCCGCCGTCGAATGGCACCATGTGAGAGTCGGTTGCGTGGGCGTGCTCGTCATCCTTGCCATCGATTTCGTCGTTGATCTGCCCGGGCTGCGCCAGTGGTCGTTTTGGCAGATCGAGCAGACGGCGAATCGCAGCCTCGGTCGGATCGCCGTCGTCCATCTGACGCTGGTACTCGGCATGTTTGGCGCCGCGATGACCGACGCCTCCGCGCTGTTCGGAGTCTTCGTTGTCCTCAAGACCCTGTACGCGCTGAGCATGGCCCTGCCTCAGTGGGAGCCGGCCACGGCGCCCAATTGGCTTAGCCGCGCGATGAATCGCCTTCCCAACGTGCACCAGGGAGAAAGGTTCGAGGACATGTGGGCCAAGGAACGCGCCGACGAGGTCGAACGGCGCGACAGAAACGAACAACCATGGACCGGCGCGCGCCGGTAGCCGGCTACGCGACTCGTAATCGCAAGGGCGGTGAACGTTTTGGGCCATTCGTTCAGCCCGAAAACAGGAGTACCTTCGCGGTCATGGGGATAGCAACCACCGAACTGACACCAGTCGAACAGACCGCATTTCTCACTGAGTACGCCAGGGCCCTTGACAGCAGGTGGCCGCGGCCGATCCTCGGCGACACGCTCGCGAACGACGTGGTCGGCAAGGTCGATTACGACTTCGCCGGCCTCGGCGTGCAGACCAGCGTGGTCTGCCAGACCGCGCTGCGCGCGAAGATGCTCGACGACCGGGTGCACCGGTTCATCGCCGAGCATCCGGACGCCGTGGTGGTCGATCTGGGCGCCGGACTCGACAGCGGTTTCTACCGCGTCGCGCCGCCGCCGACGGTGGACTGGTACAGCGTCGACCTGCCGGGGATCATCGCGCTGCGCGACAAGGTCCTGCCTGCCAACCCGCACTCGCATTCGGTGCCGGTCTCGCTGGCCGACGCGAACTGGCCCGACACCATCCCGGCCGACCGTCCGACCATTCTCGTCGCCGACGGGCTGTTCGCGTTCCTGTCCGAAGACGTCATCATCGGAGTGTTCCGCGGCATCACCGACCACTTCCACACCGGCGAACTGGCGTTCAACGACTACGGCGGCATCGGCTGGTTCAGCCGTGTAGCGATCAAGCTCTACCCGCAGAAGATGTTCAACGACATCGCGAGTCAATGGGGGTACGCGGGATTCAAGGACGCGCACCATCCCGAGACGTGGAACCCCCGCGTGAAGCTCGTCGAGGAGGCGAGCCTGACGCAGGCCCCGGAGGTGGACCTGTTCCCGACCTGGTTGCGTGTCAGCACCCGGCTAATGGGGAAGGCCAAGACGGGCGCCCGCAAAGGACGGATCCTGCGGTACGCGTTCTAGCCGAGGCAACCGGGACCGAGAAGCGCCTTCAAGTCGCCCATCAACGCCGAGGACGTCGTGACGCGCAGCGACTGATCGAGTTCCAGGGTGGTGATCCGGTCGCCGCTGATCAACCGCAAGTGAACCTGCGAGATGCCGGGGTGGTTGGCGAGCACGGCCTTGAGCGCGGTGACCTTCTCGATGGTGCACTGCCGCGTCGGCAGGCTGACCGCGAGCGGCCGGTCCACCTGCGCGCTCGAGAAGTCCGGCACGACGAGCTCGTTGGCGATCAGGGAGACCCTGTCGTCGCGGATGTTCACCTTGCCTGCCACCAGCACCACGGTGTCGTCGGCGATGTCCGCGCCGAACGTCGAGTAGGTGTGCGGGAAGAACATCACCTCGATGCCACCGGTGAGATCTTCCAATTGCGCTGAGGCCCAGGGCATCCCGTTCTTGTTCACCCGCCGGTTCACCGAGGCGAGGATGCCGCCCACCCGCACCTGCGTGTCGTTGGCCACGTCGCCGTTGAGGATGCCGGGAATCTGGGTGTCCACCTGAGCCGCCAGCAGGTGCGCGACCCCGTTGAGCGGATGGCCCGAGACGTACAGGCCCAGCATCTCCCGCTCGAGGGCAAGCTTGTGTTTGTCCTCCCACTCGGCGTCGGGCACCTTGATGGCGAAGACCGCGTCCGCAGCGGTATCGGCGCCGCCGAACAGGTCGAACTGACCCATCGCCTCCGCCTTCTTGGTGCCCAGTACCGAGTCGACGGCGTCGGTGTGAATCAGGAACAGCCCCTTGCGCGGGTGCCCGAGCGAGTCGAATGCGCCCGCCTTGATCAGCGACTCCGTCACCTTCTTGTTGCACGCGGTGATGTGGACCTTGTTCAGATAGTCGGAGAAGTCGGTGTACTTGCCCTTGTCGGTGCGCGTACTGATCAGCGAGGCAACGACATTGGTGCCGACGTTACGCACGGCCCCCAGTCCGAATCGGATGTCGACGCCCACCGTTGCGAAGTTCAGCACCGATTCGTTGACGTCGGGCGGCAGCACGGTGATGCCCAGTCTGCGGCAGTCCGCCAGGTATACCGCCGCCTTGTCCTTGTCGTCGCCGACGGAGGTGAGCAGGCCCGCCATGTACTCGCCCGGGTAGTTGGCCTTCAGATAGGCCGTCCAGTACGACACCAACCCGTAGCCCGCGGCGTGCGACTTGTTGAACGCGTAGTCCGCGAACGGAAGAACGGTGTCCCACAACGCCTTGATGGGCGCCGCGGAGAAGCCGTTGGCCTTCATCCCGTCCGAGAAGCCCTCGAACTCCTTCTCGAGCACCTCGCGTTTCTTCTTGCCCATGGCTTTTCGCAGAATGTCTGCTCGGGCCAGCGAGTAGCCGGCGACCTTCTGCGCGATGCGCATGATCTGCTCTTGGTAGACGATCAGGCCGTAGGTCTCGGAGAGGATCTCTGCGAGCGGCTCGGCCAGCTCGGGGTGGATGGGTTTGATCGCCTGCCGGTTGTTCTTGCGATCGGCGTAGTCGTTGTGGGCGTTCATGCCCATCGGGCCGGGCCGATACAGCGCGATGACGGCGATGACGTCTTCGAATCCGGTCGGCTGCATGCGGCGCAGCAGGTCGCGCATCGGGCCGCCGTCCAGCTGGAACACGCCCAAGGTGTCACCGCGGCCGAGCAATTCGTACGTCGCCGGGTCATCGAGCGGTACCGCGTCGAGGTCGAGGTCGATGCCGCGGTTCGCCTTGATGTTCTCGATGGCGTCGCCGATGATCGTCAGGTTCCGCAGGCCCAGGAAGTCCATCTTGAGCAGGCCGATCGCCTCGCACGATGGATAGTCCCAGCCGGTGATGACGGCTCCGTCCTGCGGCCGCTTCCACAGCGGAATCGACTCGATGAGCGGTTCGGAGCTCATGATCACCGCGCAGGCGTGCACACCGGCGTTGCGGACCAGCCCCAACGCCGGTGTG
>Ga0193743_1000836_pt1 | contig 23988 bp, 19 predicted proteins | sample L2c2metaG_FD_143038 | JGI IMG/M metagenome (GOLD analysis project Ga0193743, IMG submission 143038) | Soil microbial communities from a riparian zone of the East river system, Colorado, United States - L2c2 | ecosystem: Environmental > Terrestrial > Soil > Riparian zone | place: USA: East River... | reverse complement strand
TCATCAGTGCCTCGACGCGTCGGTTGTAGGCAGCGGTGTAGCCATAGCCGATCGCGAAGAGGAGGCTCAGCGCATAAGCAAGCCAGATACGGACGATGGAGTAGAACGCATAGCGGGGAAGCGCGCGCGGGCTCAGCGAGATTTTGATCTCAGGCAGAGGGTGTCCGAACCAATACCGGGCGAGCACCACCACGCCGTAGAAGCAAGCGAGGCCGATTCCGGCGACGCAGAGATCGAGCACAACGGGCCAGCTGCGACGGAGCACCTGCGAGCGTGCCAGGGTCTCGCGGCCCCGGACATTGCTGAAGCTGTCCGGAAGCTGGATCATGCCTTGATCTCCGAGGCGGCGGTCGAATCCGTCTCCTGCTTTTCAGGCTGGGTGAAGCGGCGACGGGAGGCGTCGAAGTCAAACAGCTCGGCGTAGCGGCCCCAGTTGATGGCGGTCTCGAGCTGACGCAGAGTCTCGTCCTCGCTGAACTGCTCGTCGAGCATGTCGTGGAAGAAGTCTTCGGGAACGCTCTTGTCGCTCTTGGCCTCGATGGCACGCACGATCTGGCGCAACAGAAGCACATTCTCGACGGCGGCGATGCGAAAGAGCTCCTTCTGGCGAAGGATCTCGGAGTTGGCGTATTCGGCGCCGGTGGGGGTGATGGCGGCATCGCCCTCGGTGACCTTGAGAAAGCCGAGCAACTGGGCCGCGTCGACGATGGGGAGCAGATCGTCGATCTCAAAGGCGAGGTCATCGGCGAGGCGATAGATATCGTCCTTGCCGTTGTGGTCGAGCAGAATTTCGAGCAGGCCGGCGATACCCCCCGGACGAGCATGGGGAAGCATCTGGTAATGCATCTGGCGCTGGTCGCGGACAGGACGGCCCGCAGCGGTAAGGGGGAGCGCCGGAGGCTGGGCCTCAGGCTGTGTGAGCACCTTATAGATGTAGTCGACGAGCTGGGTGAAAGCCGCGGCCTTGCGTTCGCGGGGATGCGCGAGGGCAACCTTGAAGTCGGTGCGCACATGTCCGGGATTGCGGCCAAGCACGATAATTCGGTCAGCCAGAAGCACCGCTTCTTCGATGTTGTGCGTCACAATGAAGATGGCTCGTGTGGGAATCGTCTTGTTCTGCCACAGCTCCAGCAGCTCGCTGCGAAGATTCTCGGCCGTGAGGACGTCGAGCGCGGAGAAGGGCTCGTCCATGAAGAGGACTTCGGGCTCGACGACGAGGGCGCGGGCGAAGCCGACGCGCTGGCGCATGCCGCCGGAGAGCTCTTTTGGGTATGCGCTCTGGAAGCCATCGAGTCCGACGGTGTCCAGCATCTTGAGCGCGCGTTTGCGCCGCTCGACGGGCTCCATGCCGCGGGCCTTCAGCGGGGCTTCCACATTTTCGACGACGGTCAGCCAGGGAAAGAGTGCGAAGCTCTGGAAGACGATGGCTACATTGACGTCAGCATTGGCAACAGGCTTTTCATGCCAGTACACCTGGCCAGCCGAGGGGGTGGAGAGACCTGTGAGCATACGCAGCAGCGTGGATTTGCCGGAGCCGGAGGGTCCAAGCAGAGCCACGATCTCGCCTTCGCTAATAGACAGGTCGGTAGGAGAGATCACCTGAATGCGGTTCTCGCTCGGCTGCGCGTAGTATTTTTCGACCTGTTCGGCCCGAATGATAACTTGCTGCATAGGAATTGTTTTCAAGCGATGATGAGGTTGATGAAATTCGGCAAGAGCGATGGCTCAGGCTCTGAGCTCAGCGTATCATTAGTATCTAGGCTCCATAGTAAAGTGCCATCCACGATTCCTACTGCAATGTAATGTTGAATAATTTGAATGAGGAAGATTTTCGAATGTCCACGACACCGAAGCCGAAGGTTCTCGTCGCCGACGACGAGCAGGTGATTGCAAACACGCTGGCGATTATTCTGAACCAGTCAGGGTTTGAAGCGCGTGCCGTGTTCAGCGGAGAAAAAGCCATCGAAACACTCGACAGTTTCCAGCCCGATATGCTGATCAGCGATGTGATCATGACCGGAATGACTGGAATCGAGGCGGCGATTATCACTCGACAACGCCTGCCAAATTGCAAGATTCTCCTGTTTTCGGGACAGGCGGCTACCGCCGACCTGCTTGAAAAAGCACGGACGGAGGGGCATGAGTTCGAAATTCTGGCCAAGCCTGTCCATCCTACGGATCTTCTGGCCAAACTTCGCAGCTAAAGAAGGCAAGTAATATCCGGTCGCAACGGGAGAGATCAGATGTCTTTTGCCACTGCTTCTTGAGTGGAAGGGCGTTTCCGTTCCTTTAGCTTGACTGCCGGGACCCCGGCATAGATTGCCCAGGCTTCGAGGTTGCGGGTGGCAACCGACCCCAATCCCAGGACCGCGCCCTCTTCCATGTGAACTCCCGGAGCGACGGAGGCCCGCGCGCATACCCAGCTATATGGGCCAAAGCTCATTGCATAGGCCAACAAGGGGAAGGCGGGATCATCGTAGTCGTGGGTGGCCCCGCAGACATAGGCATCCTGCGAGAGGATGGCATGCGAGCCGAAGGTGATGGGAGCGGGATTGTAGATTTCGGCCCCATCTGCGGCCGTGACCTGGTCGGCGCAGACCAGGTTCCAGGGAGCCCATACCTTCGATTTGGGGTAAAAATGACAGTTCGGGCCCATGGTCGCCCCAAAGAGACGCAGCAGAAGAGAGCGCCAGCCATGCAGGGGACGGGGTGAGGTGCGGTAGAGAAGAGCCCAGCAGAGATTCCAAACCAGTCGACGCAGGCGTTGGCTCAGGGGGAAGGCGGGCCGCTGGTAGGGATCCGCTGCCGTCTCGGCGGAGATGTGATCGGCCGCGTTGTAATGGATGGGTCTGGGCATGTTAGCTGGGGTCAGGAACGACTGGAGACCGTCTCCGTCTCGGAGGTTTTGGCTTTCGCCGATTCGAAGAGCTGCATGATGGTCTTGGCGTTCTCGCGCATATCATAGCGCTGGCGGAAGCAGGGGATCGCGCGCTCGGCCATCGCGGTACGGGTTTCGGGAGATGCGGAGATCCAGCGCTCGAGCAGGCGCAGGGTGCCTTCGGCGGTGTCAGGCTCCATGAACCCTGCCTGGTCGTGGGCGATGTCCTCAGCGATATTGACTTTATCGGAGAGCAGCACCGGTTTACCGCAGCTTAATGCCTCTGCGACGGCGATGCCGAAATTTTCCTGGTGGGAGGGCAGGATGAAGGCCTCCGATGCATGGAAAGCTCCCCATTTGACGTCACCGGTCACCATGCCGGGCCAGTGGACTCGATCCTCGACGCCTGCGCTAACGGCTATCTCCTGCAACTCTTTACTCCATCCCTGCTGGTCCGGGCCAGCCATCACAAGGTGAAGGCCAGGATCCCGCTGGGCGATCTTTCCGAAAGCCTGAAGGAGAAGATCGCACCCTTTCTTGCGATGAATGCGGCCGAGAAAGAGCAGGAATCGCTTGTCCCGGGCCTGGGGGCATCGTTCGAAGAAGGTCTCGCGAAGGCTTTGCGGGTCCGCAGCAGGTGGTCCGCTTACGCCATAAGGAACGACGTGGGGTGTCCAGCGGTGCAGCCAGAAACTTTGCTCTGCCAGTTGCTTCTCTGCGGTGGAGGTGAAGAGAACGCGATAGGCATCGCGCAGAACCCAGTATTCAAACGGAGCCCAGTAGAACCATTTTTTGAGGTGCTTCAGCCGCGAAGCGCGCTTGAAATAGGGATCGAGCATGCCATGAGTGAAGACCATATAGGGCATGTTGCCAGCGAGCGCGCGGCGGGTGGCAAGGCCGCAATATTGCCATAATCCATGGACGACTACGCCATCAAATCGCTGATAGTTCTGCTGGATCCAGGGAACCAGCTTTGGGCTGCGACCGTAGGTCGAGGAGACAGGTCCCAGGGGATAGACGGGGAAGTCGAGTGTTTTGAGGAAGGGGGCAGAGGGATCATCGAGCGTGGCGACTTCGCCGAAGTATCCGATGTCGCGATAGCTGAGCAGCATGCGCACGGCCTGGCTGGGGCCTCCGGCCTCCGGACTCAGTGTCCCGATAATGTGCAGAATTCGCATGCGCAGTTACCCGTTGGCCTAATGCCTAAGCCGTGATTTTCTTAGTTACAGCAGCCAGCGCTTTTCGCAGGCCGCGAACATCTTCTTCGTAACCCCACTTGCTGATGCGCTCCAGACCACGACGTCCCATCTCGGCAGCAGTCTCTGGCGTTGCGAGAGTCTTGCGCAGCGCCTCGGTCAGGGCCTCGACATTGCCGGCAGGGAAGATGGCGCCTTCGACCCCATCGGTGATCAAGTCGCGCTGGCAGCCGACCTCGTCTGAGACGATGACCGCGCGTCCGGCGTTCATCACTTCGTTCACGATGAGGCCCCAGGGTTCATGACGGGAGGGGAGAACGAAGACGGTTGCGAGGTCGAAGTACCGAGGAAGCTCGGACTGATTTTTAAAGCCGCAGAAGCGAATGCTTCCGAATCCGCTCTGCTGCGCCGCATGCTCGAGCGACTGTCGCTGTTCGCCATCGCCGACGATGACCAGATAAGGATGCGGCTCGACGCCGGGCGCGGGTGACAACCGCTTGTAAGCCTCCAGCAGATCGTCGGTTCGCTTGCGCCCCTGGAGTTTGGAGGCGAAGAGAATGACCGGCCGTGCCGGATCAAGATTCAGCTCCCTGCGCAACTCTTCCCGTCGCGGTGCGGCTTCGGCGCTGCGCTGTTGAAAGTACTCGTTGTCGACCGCATAGGGCATCAGGAAGAGCGGGAAATCTTCGCCCAGATAGTATCGCCAGTACTCGGAGTTGAGAGTTCCGATGGGCATGACGCCATCGATCATCTGCGACAGCGTACGAAAGAAGAGTTTTTTGGCGGCGAGCTTCGCCCCGCTTCGCTCACGATCTCCCAACCAGGACTCGGCGCGAACCAGAACAGGAATTCCAAGAGCGTTTGCCGCAGTGATGCCATGGAGGGCATTAACGTTGGCGTATCCATGAACCCAGAGCACATCGAAGGCAGGATTGTCCTGATCGCCTCGAAGGCGCCGGGCTATGCCGTAGTTCATCGGGGTTGTGGGAGTGACGCGAGCGTTATCCCGGAGGACGGGGAGAAATTCGTGACGATAGCCTTCCAGCAGGGGAACGTCCCACTTGATCCCAACGCCGCCAAACCCGGCATCTTTGTATCCCTTGACCGAGAAGTCGGATCCGAAGAAGACGGTCAGGTCAATCTCCGGCTCGCGAGCGATGCGGCGAAGCAGAGGAGCCTGGTACTGGATTGGATGGCTCACGAGATAAGCCAGCCGAACTCGATTGCTCGTCGTGTTGTTTCGCGGGGCCGGGGAGGTCATAGGGTTCGGGAAGAGTCCTTGCAGAAAAAGAATTAGCGTGTCGCTACGACGAGAATGGAGGCAAAGCCGACGAGCGTCGACAGACCGCCGGACTTGATAGCGCTCTTCATCAGAGAGCTTGGCAAAAAGACAATATCGTCGGTTTGAAGGACAGGGTCCGGATCTTTTCCATCGACGACTCGTTTCATGTCGAGACGCACAACCGTACGATTGGCCCCCACGGTCCGAATCAGCCGAAGATCGGCCATCTTGCCTTCAAAACCCGGGCCTCCGACAAGTGTCGCCGCCTGCATCAACGTAAGCGGGGAGTTTTGTTGAAGGGGAATCGCTCCGACATTTTTGAATGCTCCCAGCATGTAGACGGCTCCAGCCCGGGCAACGATGATTGTGTCGCCGGCAAAGATGGGAATATTGCTCTTTTCGCTCTTCATCGGATCGCTGCCAAGGCTGACCACGATGGGCTGCTCGGAGCCGAGTCGATGAATCGTCAGCGTGTGGCTTGCTGAAGCCGGAATGCCCCCAGCCGCCGTCAGCACATCCAGCAACCTGCTTTGTCCAATAATTGGGATGACCGAGTGCACCTCGCCCGTTACCGTCGCCGTCTGATTCGGCGATTCCGCGAGTTGTAGCGTTATTTGGGGATTGCGATACATCCCGCCGGCGATCAATTTATCGGCGATAAGCTTTTCAGCCTCGTGGAGGGTTAGTCCCTTCACCTGAAGACCGCCAACGAGCGGAAGCTGAATGGAGCCGTCCAGGCTGACGCGCACCACTGGGGCATAGTCGGCCGAGGGATAAAGATGTACGGCGATCAAATCCCCGGAAAAGATGCGGAGATCGTGTTTCGGCGGAAACAGAATCTCCGGGTCGGTGGTTAGTGCGACAGGCTGATTGATCGTCTCCGCTGAGACAAGAGCCGGACCGTTGAACTGGGCTCGCGCAACGGAGGTGAAGATGCCGGACATCAGGAAGAGAACAGCAAATGCCCGCAGCGTGTTGTCGAGGATAGGTCGTCGGATCATTGCTTCACCTCCCCGGAGCCGCCCGGATTGCGCGGGTCCGTCTTCGACTGCCATGTTTCGGCATCGGCTCCTGCGCTCGAGTAGCCTGAGTATCCGTAATAGCCGTAATAGTCGGGCGAGCTTACGTCGACGGCGTTCAGAAGAATGCCGGTCACGGGCGCTCCGGAGCGCAGCAGAAGATCGCGCGCGCGCCGAACAACATGCTTGCTTGATTTGCCGTGACGGATGACGAGTACGACAGCATCGGCCTCGCGGGCGAGGACGACGGCGTCTGTGACGGACAGGACCGGCGGCGAATCGATAATGACATGGGTATAGATCTCCCCCGCATGATCGAGCAGCTGTCTCATCGTTTCGGAGCTCAACATCTCCGTGGGGAAGGGAGGCATCGGACCGCTGACCAGTACATCGAGGTTCGGTACCTCTTGCACCTTCTGCACGGCTTCTTCGAGGGTGATTGCTCCGGTCAGCAACGTCGAAAGACCGGTTCTCGAACTCAGGCCGAAACGTTGATGAACGGTGGGCCTTCTCAAGTCCGCGTCGATCAGCAGTACCCTGGCCTCTCCCTGGGCGAGAATGGTGGCCAGGTTTGTGGATGCCGTTGTCTTGCCCTCAGACGGCGTGGCGCTGGTGAGAAGAATGTACTTCGGCGGATGTCCAGCGGAAGACAGCAGAAGTGCTGTACGAAGCGAACGAAAGGCTTCGGCAAACTGCGACTTCGGTTGCGCCAACGAAATGATGTTGCGGGCGGTGACACTCTGGCCTGGCACCTCCGCCACCGAACGCCTGAATCGAGGGATAATGGCGAGCGAAGGCAGCTCGATGATGCTTTCGACCTCCGCCACACTGCGCAGGCCGGTATCGAGGCTCTCCAGCAGGAACGACAACATGATTCCAGCTACCAGGCTGATAAACAGATAAGTGAGAACGACGGTAGATTTTCGCTTGAGAGTCGGCGTTGCCGGCACCATGGCTGGATCGACCACATCAATCTCCAGGGATTCAAGGCCGGCTTCAACTCCAGCAGTACGGAGCTTTTGCAGAAGGCCTTCGTAGAGATTGCGATTCGATTCGAATTCGCGCTGACGAATTGTGTATTCGACCAGATCGTCGCGCAATTTGTAAGCGTTTGCCTTTTCAGCTTCCAGCGCTGCCGTTGTCTGTTTTTCGCTGTTTTCAGCAGCAAGGTAAAGCTGTTTCGATTGAATCACAAGGCGCTGTTGTTCAGCGTTGATCTCAGTGGCGAGTTCCTCGATCTGTGCTTTTTGCGCTTTGGCCTGAGGATGGTTTGGCCCCAGGTCTGACTCCATTTGAGCGAAGGCGGCTCGGGCCGTAGCAAGTTGTCCACGAAGTATGTTGAGCTGGGTGGGCGCTGCATTCGGCGAGGTGTTTAAGGAACCCTCGATCGTATTCGGGTCCATGCCGCTCAGCATGCGATATTGCGATTCGGCTACGATGCGCTCGATCCGGGCAGTGTTTGAAGCCAGGGAAAGCTGATCGAGCGACGCGCTGATCTGGCTGTGATTGGGATCGAAGCCCAGGATGCCCAGCCGCTTCTGTACGTCCAGCATCTGTTCCTGTGAGGCCTGGACTTGTTGTTTCAGGTCGTCCAGCTGGCCGGAGAGCCAGTTGGAGACTCTCTGCGAAGAGGAGAAGCGGGTCTCATAACTGCGCTGAATATAAGCGGCAATCACCTTATTGACGATATCGGCAGCCAGCTTCGCGTTTAGAGACTGATAGCTGATGCGGATGATCTCGGTCTTCTGGACTTGTTCGATTTTAAGATTGCCCAGCAGCTGATGGATCGTCCTTTGCCGAACGAGAGGATCGTCGATCAAAGCCCGAGGATTTGGAGCCGGCCCGCCGAGAAATTCAGGATTATTGGCCAGGTCCATCTCTCGCGCGACGGTAAGCATCAGCGAATCGCTTTGAAGGATAGCGACTTCGGTGAGCAGGCGCTGTGTGGAGTCACTATTTAGACCTGGTACAGCATTTACGCGGTATTCGTTGGAAGAGCCGGACCGGACCTGAATGCGGCCGAAGGCTCCATAGATGCGAGGCTGCATCTCGGCACGGTAGATGCCATAGATCAATCCCAGCAGAACGAAGACCGAAAGCAGTCTCTTCCGTTTGCGCAGAGTCATCAGCGTCTCGGAGAGAGTCGTATCGGTCACCGCGGTGCTGAATGCGGGGGGAGTAATGTCAGATGCGCCGTCCATTGAGGACGGTGTCTGCGCGCTTTGGGGACCCATTCCGACTAGTCTACAAGAAACATCGCGCAGGAAAGATAATTTGCTGTAACCCTTTGTTCTCCTCGAAAGCTCCGAGTTCAGATATCTTTAAGTCTGGAGGACGAACTCCCCAATTACCTATGAATAAACCCATTCCAATCGCTGTGGTAGGTTCCGGATACGTCGGCTTAGTGGCCGCCGTCTGTTTTGCAGAGATGGGCCATCAGGTCATCTGTGTCGATAACGATGAACGCAAGGTTGATGCCCTTCGCGGGGGAGATACCCCCATCCACGAACATTACCTACCGGAGCTGCTGGGCCGGTACCGCAACGATCGAGTCCGCTTTACTACCGACCTGGGCGAGGCGACGCGGGAGTGCGACGCCATCTTCATCGCGGTTGGAACTCCACAGAGCGAGACTGGCGATGCCGATCTCTCCTATGTGGAAGCCGTTGCCTGCGAGATTGCACGCTCGTTGACCAGCTACAAGGTCATCGTGGAGAAGAGCACGGTGCCGGTTTACACGAACGAGTGGATCAGCCGGGCGCTTGAGCGTAATGGCGTAGAACGTCATCTCTTCGACGTGGTCTCGAATCCTGAATTTCTCCGCGAAGGAACAGCGGTGGCCGACTTCCTGCATCCCGACCGCATCGTCGTCGGAGCGGACAGCGATCGTGCCGGCGCCATCCTTCGTGATATCTACGCTCCGCTCACAACCGGTGAATATTATCAGCGCGCAGATGGGATTCAGGGCTTCTGCAGCGTCTCCGAGCCTCCACCGCTGCTGATGACCACCACCAAGAGCGCGGAGATCATCAAGCATGCTTCGAACGCCTTCCTTGCGCTGAAGATTTCCTTCATCAATGCGGTCTCGAACCTGTGCGAGGCGACCAACGCCAATGTCGAGCAGGTCGCACGCGGCATGGGGCTGGATACGCGTATCGGTCCCAAGTTCCTTCGTCCTGGCATTGGCTATGGCGGCTCCTGCTTCCCGAAAGACGTTGCTGCTTTCCGCTCTGTAGCCGAACAGCTCGGCATCGACTTCAGCCTGCTCACCGAGGTGGAGAAGATTAATGTTCAGCAAAAGAAGCGGTTCGTCAGCAAGGTGCGCTCCGCGCTCTGGAATCTGCGTGGGAAGAAGCTCGCTGTTCTCGGTCTCGCCTTCAAGGGAGATACCGACGATATCCGCGAGTCTCCCGCCATCGAGATCGTACGCATGCTGATCAATGAGGGATGCAGCATTACCGCCTTCGATCCCGCCGCCATCGAACGCACGCAGCAGGTTTTGCCAGCCGGCAAAAACGTACGCTATGCGGCGGATGCCTACGAGGCTGCGGACGAAGCTGACGCGTTGCTGATCCTCACGGACTGGCAGGAGTTCGCAGAGCTCGATCTGCGCCGCATCAACCAGTCGCTGCGCTACCCGATCATCATCGATGGCCGTAACCTCTACGATCCCGCTGTGATGAACGATCACGGCTTCACCTATCTCAGCATCGGCCGGCCAGCGGTTCATCCGGTCCGCGACATGGCCTCAGCTTCCTCGAAGGCCTAAGCGCACGCTCTTCGAAGCTGATGCAACATCCATGCCTGGACGGATATCACTCCTGAGTGTGTATCCGTTCAGGCAGCAGAATTGAGCAGCGATTCGCTGCGGGGAAGCAAGTTAGAAAGGCAGGACATGGCGTCTCAGACCATCCTCGTCACGGGTGCGGCAGGTTTTCTTGGATCGCATCTCTGTGACACACTCTTGGCCGAAGGCCACACTGTAATCGGTGTCGATAACTTCTCGACCGGTAATACGGCCAATCTCGAACATCTTTCCTCTGAGCCCCGATTCCGCTTTCTCGAGCAGGACATTACGCGCCCCTTTGAGCCGGGACGCGTGGACTATGTTTTTAATTTCGCGTCGCCTGCCAGTCCCGTCGACTACGCTCGGCTGGGGATCGAGACCCTGCTAGTGGGCTCGGCAGGCACGATCAATACACTGGAGATCGCGCGCAAGCATGATGCCGGCTATCTTCACGCCTCCACATCGGAGTGCTATGGCGATCCGGAGGTGCATCCGCAGGTCGAAACGTATTGGGGTAACGTCAACCCCATCGGCCCCCGATCGGTCTATGACGAGGCGAAGCGCTTCTCCGAGGCCGCCGTCATGGCCTATCACCGCTATCACGGCGTTAACACGCACATGGTTCGCATCTTCAACACCTACGGCCCCCGGCTCCAGGCAAACGATGGCCGCGTTATTTCTAATTTCATGATCCAGGCCCTGCGCGGCGAGCCACTGACGATCTACGGCGATGGCTCCCAGACGCGCAGCTTCTGTTTTGTTTCCGATCTGATCGACGGCATCGTTCGCCTCTCCCGTTCCGACGAGCATCTCCCGGTCAACATCGGCAACCCCGACGAGTGGACCATCCTCGAGTGCGCGCAGGAGGTTTTGGCTGTGACCGGGTCGAGCTCTGAGATCGTTCGTATGCCCCTACCGCCAGACGATCCAGCACGGCGAAAGCCGGACATCACTCGCGCCCGCACTTTGCTAGGATGGGAGCCGAAGATTCCTCTCCGTGAAGGGCTGAAGCGTTCACTGGAGTACTTCCGCGCCAGCGTTGCCGTGGCTCAGTAAAGAGCCGCGCGTTGCTAGCGCGGAAGATGCTGCAGCTTTGGATACCAGGTCAACTGGACCGAAGCTGCAGTGTTCTGCTGATAGCCGGTTTTATAAATAGGTGCCTTCCAGCCCTCGTACTGCAGCCAAGATTTTAGTTCGACGTCGGGGCCGAAACGCTTTACCAGCCCGATCTTGAATTGATTCTGCGTCGTACCCATTGCAATAAAATCGCCCGGGGTCTTCTTTCGCAGGTATTCAAGCTGCACCCACTCGTTGCCGGAGAGGTGGTAAGTGAGCCAGGCCTGGCCGCCCTTGGCCTCGCGCCCCATCCAGTCACCCATGATGAAGCCCTTGTTCGTGTAGCCCTGCACCTGGACAACCTCCCAGTAATTGAACTCACCGCCATGGCTCGGGCCGACATCCGGATCCATGTTGACGGCCTCTGCCCTCAGGTCAAGTTTCTTCAGCTTTCCAGGAAACTGTGAGATATAAAGTCCAGTTCGATAGGACGCGCGTCTTGGTGCGCTAATGGGGGTTACATCGTCATGCGAGATTGCGTCGACATAAAAAGTGGCGTATTTGCGTACAAAAGGGAGCCGGTATGAGAAGTTGAAGTCGCTGAACCTGGCTCCCGGATCTTCGCGGGAGTACTTCTCCTCGACCGTCGTGTCCTCAAAGTCGAAGAAGCCTTTCAGAAAAGTATGAAGCGTGACCGGGGTGTGGCCTTTGCCTCCGAAGATGATTGTTCTCTGGAAGCCGAACTCAAAGTTCTTCGTGGGCCGGAAAGAGAACATCTCGGAGTGCGTGTAAGGGCTGTTTGGCGCGGTATGGCCCTTCAGGCTGCCGTAGAAGAAGTCGTAGCGCAGAGGTCCCAGGACCTTCGAGAGGAAGGGGACGTACATAGGCTCCACCCGGTTGATTCGGAAGGAGTAGATGTTCTCGGCGTTATTGGACCACGCCAGGGCTCCGCCCATTCCAGGCCCGAGCCATGCGTCGTTTTTTCCACCGGAGATTTCATGGCCGAGAAGGTGGAAGGAAAGCGATGCCTCCACAAGCCGGAACTGATTCTGTGCGGCTAAAGGGCCTTCCGGAATGGTGTCCTGCGGACGGTTCGGGGGTTCATAGGGATAGGCACGATCAAGCTGGGCCAGTCTGGATGAAAGATCGTAGGAGTAGCCCGGACCTGACGGAGAGTGCTGGTATTCGCCACGTACGAACAGCGAAAAACGGCCAGCCTCATTCAAAGTAGAGAACCCCGTGATGTTGTTCAAGCCACTGTCGTAGGGCCGCCCATAGTCGTTCACGATGGTTTGACCGAGGTGGTAACTGTCGCGAAGGATGGGGCCGCCGATCCCCGTGAACCTTGTATAAACCGAATGGAGTCCGTAATTGATGCCACGATCGATATTGCCGGAGGGAACCTCGTCTTCGAACTCCCGAAGCAGCTTGGCCAGGATCTCCTGCGCTTCGTCGTTGTTGCTATCCATGATGTCGAGTCGCGACTTCTGGAGCATGTGTACCGCGCTGCGCCGTGTCCATGGCCTCATGCCGATGAAGGCTGAATCCAGATACCCCATCGAGTAGAGCCGCATCATCTGCGGGTAGACCCAGCTGTCCATGGGGATGTAAGCCGAGCCGAGGGCATCCGTCTTCGGCTTTCTGGGGGCCTCGGTATCGTACTGGGGATAGGCCCGGCCCGGTGCGTCGGGTGGCGGAACTGGAGGAACTCCCGGCTGTGGGACGGGGGCGGATCGTGTGGGGTTCACAGGAGACTGGCCGGCCGGCGCTTTTTGCGGGTCAGGATCGTACGGCGGTTCCGAGGGAACCTGCTGGGTCGGGGAGGCTGAAGGAGTCGGCGCTACTGGCGCTGGAGAGGTCTGAGCGAGTCCTGCGGATAAAGTTCCAGCAAACAAACCAGAGAGACAAAGAAGGGTTCGGATCTGCAATTTCACCTCAAGAGGCCCGGGGGAGGTAACCTTACCTCCAGTGTAATTGCTGGAGTGAACGGGGTGGCGGGCGACTTGTTTCTTTGAAGAGCTATGCTTTCTTGGATGCGGCGGAAGGTCGTAGAAGCAGTCCGCGCGTTGTCTTGGCAAGCCGTTCAAACCAGGTGTCGGTGCAGATTTTGCGTGCCAGCAGAGATTCCTTCAGATGATCCAAAGGATCGTCCACGCCGTCGCGGTTGCCTTTTATCCGCCAGCTCACCGATTCGATCAGGACAGGGCCGTCGCCGCTGCGGGTTCTGCCGAGCGATTCCTGCGTGACCCGGTAGAGCGCGACCGCATCGCAGGAGTCCACCGGAATGGCCGGGACACCAACGGCGCGCGCGGATTTACAAACCTCCGTCAGTTCCGTCCCCTTCTTTTGTGGCCCTCGAGCAAGCACGACGAAGACTATTGGAAGGTCGAGTTTTTGAGCGGGCGCCAGAACTCTGCGCCACGCCGAAGGCGCCATCTCCCCCTTGCGTGCGTATGCAACCACGATGCCACGACGTCCCTGCGTCTTCAGGGCGAGTGCCGCGCCTACCGCAAGACGTAGCCGTTCTTCTTCATCGCTTGTGCCAGGCAGCATCTGGCTTACTCCTGCCTCGAGCAGCACCTTATTCCATTCTGCCTTTGCACGGGTAAGCTCGCGGAGAAGGAGCGCGGGGTCTCCGCCAAGCAGCAGTCCCATCCCGGCCGTAGGCGCGGCGTCACTGACCAGATCATCCTTCGTGAGCTCAATCGTCGTACTTACCCGCACGGCCTCCTGCCCCCGAATCGCGGCAGTACGTTTTTTCTTTCCCTTTGCGGCCACGCGCTTTGCGACGGCCTCTTCCAGCATTCGCGCCTCAAGCATCTTCGAATACATCAGCCGCAGCTTCGCATTTGGCACCAGCGGATTCTCGCCCGCTTCCCCCGCACTCTTTGCTGTCATCGTTCTCCCGTTCTCCTTGCAATACACCGAGAGGGTCCCCGGGGGAACCCTCTCGTTTCCAGCCGCTCCGTTGATTGATTATGCCTTAGCCGGATCGATTGCCTCGGTATCCAGTCCAAGCTCGGTGAGAGCTTTCTGTGCTACCTTCGGCTTGATCTTGCCGTCGCGCGCCAGTTTCGACAGCGTCGCGCCAACGATCGACTCGGCATTGATCTCGAAGTGACGCCGCAGATACTCGCGGTTGTCGCTGCGTCCGAAGCCGTCGGTTCCCAGCGCCACCAGGCGCGTCGGCAGCCACGGCGAAAGCATGTCTGGAACCGTCTTCATGTAATCGCTTGCCGCGATGATGGGGCCCTTGGTGCCTTCGAGGATCGTCTCGAGATAGCTCCTCTTCAAGGCCTCCGCTGGATGCAGCCGGTTCCATCGCTCCACTGCAAGCGCATCACGCCGAAGCTCGGTATAGCTGGTCACGCTCCAAACATCGGCCTGCACGTTGTATTTGGCAGCCAGAATCTCCTGGGCCTTCAGCACCTCGTTCAGGATGGGTCCGCTGCCGAAGAGCTGTGCCGCAGCCTCGCCCTTCGCAGCCGGCTTTAGCTTGTACATGCCGCGCAGAATGCCCTCTGTAACGCCTTCAGGCATAGCAGGCATCGCGTAGTCCTCGTTGTACATGGTGAGGTAGTAGAAGACATCCTCGCCCTTCTCGTACATGCGCCGCAGGCCGTCCTGAATGATGACCGCCAACTCATAGACGTACGCCGAGTCATAGGTCAGGCATGTCGGCACCGTGCTTGCTAGCACGATGCTGTGGCCGTCCTGATGCTGCAGGCCTTCTCCCAGCATCGTGGTGCGCCCAGCGGTTCCTCCCATCAGAAAGCCCTTGCCTCGAGAGTCCGCGAAGGCCCATGCCATGTCGCCGATGCGCTGGAAGCCGAACATCGAGTAGTACATGTAGAAGGGAATCGTTGGAACTTTATAGTTCGCATAGGCCGTGCCCGCCGCGGTGAACGAGGCCATCGATCCCGCCTCGGTGATGCCCTCCTCGAGGATCTGACCTTCCTTCTCCTCGCGGTAGCTCAGCAGCATGTCGGAGTCGTGCGGAATGTACTTCTGTCCCTCGGGAGCATAAATGCCGACCTGCCGGATCGCCGATTCCAGGCCGAAGGTGCGGCCTTCGTCTGGAACAATTGGAACCACGAGCTTGCCGATCGCCGGATCCTTCAGCAGATGCCGCAGCAGGCTGACAAAGCCCATCGTTGTTGAGACAGCGCGATTATTCGAGCCGCCCGTCCATTCCTTCAAGGTGTCGAGCGCGGGCGTCTTGAAGTCGATCTTCGGGACCTCGCGCTTCGGCAGATATCCGCCCAGCGCCTGACGCCGCTCGTGCAGGTACTTGATCTCGGGAGCAGATTCTTCCGGCCGGAAGAAGGCTCCTTCCTTGGCAGCAGCCTCGGTTACCGGAATCTCGAACCGCTCGATGAAATACTTCATCGACTCGTCGGTAAGCTTCTTCTCCTGATGCGACGCATTGCGTGCTTCGGTCGAGCCAAGTCCGTAGCCCTTGACCGTCTTCGCCAGAATGACCGTCGGTCCACCCTTATGATCGAGAGCCCGCTTGTAGGCGTTGTAGATCTTGTGTGGATCATGGCCGCCGCGATGTAGCCGAGCCAGGTCCTCATCCGTCTTGTCTTCCACCAGCTTAAGCAGCTCCGGGTATTTGCCGAAGAACTCCTTGCGAAGGTAGGCACCGCCCTTGGCCTTGAAGGCCTGATAGTCGCCGTCTACGCACTCTTCCATGCGCTTCAGCAGCAGGCCCTGGTGATCGCGCTCGAACAGCTCGTCCCAGTCCGAACCCCACACCACCTTGATGACGTTCCATCCCGCTCCGCGGAACATGCCCTCGAGCTCGTCGATGATGCGCTTGTTGCCGCGTACGGGGCCGTCGAGCCGCTGCAGGTTGCAGTTCACCACGAAGATCAGGTTGTCGAGCTTCTCGCGCGGGCCGAGCGAGATCGCTCCCAGCGTGTCGACTTCGTCCGTCTCGCCGTCACCGACGAAGGCCCACACTTTGCGCTCGGTCTTCTCGATCAGCCCACGATTCTCGAGATAGCGCATGAATCGTGCCTGGTAGATCGCATTAAGCGGACCGATTCCCATCGAAACCGTTGGGAATCGCCAGAAGTCCGGCATCAACCAGGGGTGAGGATAGCTCGAAAGGCCGGGTTCGCCGCGGAGCTCGTGGCGGAAGTTCTTGAGACGCTTGTCGTCGAATCGGCCTTCGACGTACGCGCGTGCATAGACGCCCGGAGAAGCATGACCCTGGAAGTAGATGAAGTCGCCGGGAAGCTCGCCTGCGCCCGATGCGCTTGGATACTTGGCGTGGAAAAAGTGGTTGAAGCCCACTTCCAATAGCGTTGCCAGCGAAGAGTAAGTCGAGATGTGGCCGCCGATGCCGGGATCCTTCTTGTTCTGGCCATGGACCATTGCCATGGCGTTCCAGCGGATCAACGCCTCGATCCTGCGCTCGAGCTTACGGTCGCCAGGGTAGGGGATCTCGTCGTGCTTGGGAATGGTGTTCAGATAGGGGGTAGTCAGTTCGCTGGCAACAGGAACCCCGGCTTCGCGAGCGCGGGTACGCAGCTGCTCCAGCAGCTCGGCGCCCTGTTCCCAGTCACTGGCCACCACTTCGTCGAAGGCTTCAATCCACTCCGATACCTCGGCAGCAAAGTCAACCTGTGCGGGAGTCTCAAGCTTTGTCGTCATAAGCGGTCCTTATATCCCCATCTCTCCACGATCATACTGACCCGTGGGAAAACTAACCCGTATCTAAGATAATCGCCAAAGACCACAACCGTCACCCATGGGATGAATTCCTGTGCGAAAACCGGATCGCAGGAGGTTCGCAGTCCTGAATGTGCTCACTACGGAGAGTGATCGGCGTGGTTTAGCATCGGACCTAGCTACAGCCAGGATTTGCAATGAAACTGCAGGAGGATCGATGAACGGAATCTTTCGGTTGCTTGGGATTGCGATTCTATCCGGAGCCGTGGGGATAAGCCAGACAGTAGTGCCTACGTCGCAGATCGGTCCCCCGAGTTGCCCGGTCGATCCGGGTGGAAGGCCGGCGAGCCCGGCGAAACGGCCGTCGTCTGAGCACATCCAGCAGACGGCAGAGAAAGCCGCAGCTGACCCGACGGTGATCGTCTCCGCGGAGCCGATCGGAAACTTCGGCGTTGAGCGATTTCGCCTTGCCGACTATGCAGAGTGCGTGGGAGGCGGAGGATGTTACTGGGCCGATCTGGATGCGCAAACGAAGCGGGCTGAAGCCGTGCTGGACAGGGCAATCGCGCAAAAGAAGCCAGGCGAGAAGCTGGCCGTGGTGCTCGATATCGATGAGACATCGATGTCGAATTTCTGCGAGATGCGCCGCGAGGACTATGGGTTCCTTATCGCGCAGATGAATCGCTGGATGATGTCGTCGGAGTCAGCGGTTCCGATTCCAGGAACGGTCGAACTCTTCAATAAGGCGCGTGCAGCAGAGCTGGAAGTGTTCTTCATCACGGGCCGATCGGATGACCTGCGGGAAGCGACGGCAAAAAACCTGGAGCTCTCCGGCTTTCATGGTTGGAAGGGGCTGGCGCTCAGGACTGGACCGCAGAAGCAGATGGCGACGGTGGAGTATAAGGGGCAGGAGCGAGAGAAGATCGTCGACGCGGGGTACCGCATCGTATTGAACATGGGCGACCAGTGGAGCGATCTGGACGGGCAGGCTCGGGGCGAGACGAGTGTGAAGCTACCGAATCCGTTCTATTATCTGCCGTGATCGCGGAGGTGGAAGATGGAGTCAGCAGAGGCGGAGCAGGCAAAGAAGCTGCTTCGAAGGGCCGTGTTCGAGCAGAGGCGGTTTCTGAATCCTTTGCCGACATCCGTTGGCGGATGGGAGACGTTGCGCAAGGCGCTTCCTCTTTATTTGGCCAATAAGGAAGAGAAGTCTCCGCGGAGGCCGCTGGGTCCCTTCCGAACAGATGCAAGTCTCTATGCCACGCCACCCGCAAGCGGACTGCGGCTCACTTGGATGGGGCACTCCTCGACCCTGGTTGAGATCGACGGCATGCGAGTGCTTTTGGACCCGGTATGGGATGAGCGAGCTTCACCCCTGCGTTGGGCAGGGCCAAAGCGATTCTTTCCCGCTCCTCTGGAGTTGAAGGACATGCCACGACTGGACGTGGTGGTGGTCTCGCACGATCACTATGACCATTTGGGCGAGTCGACGATCAGGAAGCTTGCCGTCCTGCCAACGATGCGCGATACGGAGTGGGTGACGTCCCTTGGCGTAGGCGAGATCCTGGAGGAATACGGCGTAAAATGCCGGCGGATCACGGAGCTTGACTGGACCCAGAGCATCGGCGATGCGTCTCTGGAGATTACAGCTCTGCCGTCGAGACATTTTTCCGGGCGCAGCATGTTCAACCGTTTCGGAACATTATGGTCTTCGTTTGTCCTGAAGGGCTCAAAGCATAACGTGTACTACGGGGCGGACTCGGGATGGTGGTCCGGTTTTGAGGAGATTGGCAAAGCTTATGGGCCCTTTGACATCACCATGCTCGAAATCGGCGCTTACAACGATTTGTGGAAAGACATCCACCTTGGCCCGGAAGGCGCTGTCCTCGCCTTCGAGGCGCTAGGCGGTAAGGGCTTGCTGATGCCGATTCACTGGGGATTGTTCGATCTGGCGTTGCATGGATGGCGGCAGCCCATCCAGCAGATCTGTGAGATCGCCGACAGAAAGGGTATTCCACTGTGGGTTCCTGAGCCCGGGCTGCCCACGGAAGTCACCAGCGGAGAGGCGGTTCGGTCGGAATGGTGGCGATGAAAGCTGCGATATGATTCTGCCGTCGTAAAAAAGGAGATTCGATGCGCGTTGGAATGTTAACCGGTGGTGGAGATTGCCCAGGACTGAATGCCGTGATCCGTGCGGCGGTGCGAAAGGGAATTCTTCACCATGGGGATGAATTTGTAGGCTTCATGGAGGGCTGGCGCGGCGTGCTGGACGATGTAACCATGCCGCTGACGCTCGAGACCACATCGGGGATTCTGCACAAAGGTGGCACGATTCTGCGCTCATCGCGGACCAACGTAAAGAAGATTCCCGGCGGATTCGAGAAGTGCGTGGAGGTCATTCAGAAGAACAAGCTGGACGCCTTGATTGCGTTGGGGGGCGATGATACGCAGTCCATCTCCCTGGCGCTGAGCGAGCGCGGCGTGAAGTGCGTGGGGGTTCCCAAGACGATCGACAATGACCTGAGCGGTACTGATGCCTGCTTCGGCTTTGACACGGCGGTGAGCATTGCTACTGAAGCCGTGGACCGCCTGCATTCGACCGCGGAGGCGCACAATCGCGTTCTGGTTGTTGAGGTAATGGGCCGCGATGCAGGTTGGATCGCGATTACCTCAGGGATCGCAGGCGGGGCAGACGCGATCCTGGTACCGGAGGTTCCGATCGATATCGAAGAGGTATGCCGCCTGTTGAAGTACCGGCACGATCATGGGAAGAAATTTTCGATTGTGGTGGCAGCGGAGGGAGCGCAGTTTCCTGAGAGTGGGCAGGCTACGCATGGGGCTTCGGTGGATTCATTCGGACATGTGCGGCTGAGCGGTATCGGTCAGGCACTGGCCGAAGAGATCGAGAAACGCACCAAGTACGAGACTCGCAGCGTGAACCTGGGGCATACGCAGCGTGGGGGAACCCCGACGGCTTACGACCGGATGCTGGCGACGCGCTATGGCGTGGCAGCAATCGACCTGGTTCATGCCGGCAAGTTCGGCAGGCTGGTCGTTTTGAAGGGGACGCAGATCTCGGACATTCCGCTGGCGGATGCGATTGCAAAGACCCGCACAGTCGGCCAGGATCTTCTGGATGTGATGAAGAGCCTGCAGCCGCCGGTGGGAGCTGTTTAGTGATTAGTTATCAGCAACTTGCTGGCAATAGCTGAAAAATGGATTGAACGGGCGGAGAAAAGGGGATACAAAGAGTGTGCCGGGTTTGCCGGGCTCTTTCCGGTTTTTCGCCCGTTCATTCAGGAATCAGGGAGGCTTTTCCCGATGGCACAGGTACAGATGGCACCGCGCGAAGTGATGGACATCCGGCAGGCGTCGGAGTATCTCGGCATCAGCGGAGACACCCTGTATCGCTACGCGTCGGAGGGATTCATTCCTGCGTTTAAGCTTGGCAACCGCTGGCGGTTTAAGAAGACGCTTCTGGATGCATGGATGGATGAGAAGAGCGGTGTGAAGCTACAGACTCCAGTCGAAGTCGCCCCCAAACAGAAAAAACCCGTTGGCCGGGCACGCTAGACCCTGACGAATTTCCTGACGCCTACACGGTCGTCCAGGAATCCAATGCTTCCATGAAAGAGATTGTTCGTTGCAGTTGGGCGCAAAGCGACCCCTTGATGCAGGTGTATCACGACGAGGAGTGGGGCGTCCCGGAGCATGATAGCCGCGCTCTCTGGGAGAAGCTGATGCTGGATGGCTTTCAGGCGGGGCTGTCCTGGCTGACGATCCTTCGCAAGCGCGATGCCTTCCGCAAGGCCTTCTACAACTTCGACCCTGAGAAGGTGGCGCGGATGAAGGAAGCTGACGTGAAGCGTCTGCTGGAAAACGCGGGTATCATCCGCTCCCGCGCAAAGATCGAGGCAACGATTGGAGGGGCGAAGGCGTATCTGAAGATGCGCGATGAGGGCGAGGACTTCTCGAAGTATGTCTGGGGAATGGCCGGAGGCAAACCCATTCGAAATACCACCGGAAAAGTGCCAGCCAAGACGGAGTTCTCAGAAGAGATGTCGAAGGCGCTGAAGAAGCGCGGATTCAAATTTGTTGGGCCGGTCATCGTCTACGCATGGTTACAAGCCACGGGTGTTGTAGACGACCATGCCCCGACATGCTTTCGTCGGAAGAGATAGAGGCCCTTATGCCGGCTGCAGCGTCAGCATTGTGAGTTCGGGCGGGCAGTCGAAGCGGAAGGGAAGTCCGACGGCTCCGAGGCCGCGATTCACATAAAGCTGCATAGGGCCGAGCTGGAAGTGGCCCATCACATACTTCTGCCCCATGGGCGGCAGGATCAGCGGGCCGTAGAAGGGAAGGCGAACCTGGCCGCCATGGGAATGGCCGGAGAGCATCAGGTCGACGAACTTCCCCTTTGGATGCTTGACGACGACATCGGCATAGTCGGGTTCGTGAACCATGAGAATGACCGGGCCATCCGGTTTTTCGGGGATGGTGAGGTCGAGGTCCGGATGGCGTGTTCCCGCATCGTCTGTGCCGCAGAGCCAGATACGCGAGCCCCCGCGTTCGATGGGAACGTGCTCATTGATCATGACGGGGATCTTCGCCGACCGGAGTGCGCCGATGACGAGTGGAGCGCTGACGCCCACATCGTGATTGCCAAGGACGGTATAAACCTGGGGACACTTCAGAGTGCTCAGGATCTCGGCGCAACGATAGGCCGCATGCCGGCTGTCGATGAAGGTTAGCGCGCCGCGGGTGACGAAATCACCGGTCACAAGGACAAGGTCAGGTGCCAGCGCGTTGATGCGATGAACAACGTATTCCAGAAAAAAGGGTTCGGTGAACTCGTCGAGGTGGATGTCGGAGATCTGCATGATGCGGAAGCCGTGGAAGGCAGGCGAAAGATTGGCAACACGGATGGTGGTGTTGACCACATCGATCTCGTGGCGAGCGACCTCACCGGAGTAGAGCGCCAGTCCGGCGGCGGCAACGCCGGATCCCAGGATGAATTTGCGACGTGACAAGAGTGACGACGAAGGATCACCTGGTTGAACGGGCATAGTTCATGATAACGGTTCATGGCCGTGAGACACACGCTGCAATCACGTTTGATTGAGTAGAATCAAAAGGATGAATTTAAAGACGCGAAAGACAGCGGCTGCTCGCGCCGCGAAGGCGGCCGGGGTCGATGGTCTTCTGGTGACCCATCTGCCGGACGTACGCTATCTGTCGGGTTTCACGGGGTCGAATGCGGCTCTGGTGCTGGCAGGCGGGAAGGCCGTTTTATTTACCGATGGGCGGTATATCGCTCAGGCGAAGGCCGAGGCCGTCGGGACACGAGTCGTGATAGCCGCCAAGCCGGCGCTTGCCGCAGCCTGCGAGTGGATGGTTGAGGCAAAGGTGAAGCGATGCGGCTTCGATGCAACCCAGACGACGGTGGCAACGTTGGAATTGCTACGCAAGGCTGTTCCCGCGAAGCTGCGCCCGAGAATGTTTGTTGCCGTCGATCCTCTGGTTGCGAAGCTGCGCCAGGTGAAGGATGCGGATGAGATTGAAAAGATACGCTCGTCGGCGAACCTCGGTTGCAAACTGTTCGATCGAATGCTGGATTACGTTCGTCCGGGGCTGACGGAGATCGAGGTTGCATCCAAGCTCGAGCATGCCGCGCGCAAGGCCGGGGCCGAGGCGATGTCCTTCGAAACGATCGTTGCCAGTGGGGAGCGCAGCGCGCTTCCCCATGGGAGAGCCAGCACCGCGAAACTGCCGAAGCGCGGCTTTGTAACCATGGACTTTGGTGTGGTTCTGGACGGCTATATGAGCGATATGACCCGCACCGTGCACCTTGGAAAGGCGCGGCCAGAAGAGCGAGACGTGTATGATGCGGTTCTGGAAGCGCAGGAGGCCGCGATATCGGCGGTCGCCCCCGGAGTTACTGCGGGCCATGTGGACGAGGCGGCGCGGAGCGTACTGCGGAGGGTTGGGCTGGACAAGTTTTTCACCCACTCGACCGGACATGGAGTTGGATTGGAGATTCATGAGGGGCCGAGACTGGCGGCGAAGCAGACGCAGACGTTGGAAGCCGGAATGGTAATCACGATTGAACCGGGAGTGTACATGCCAGGCCGATTCGGTCTCAGGATTGAAGATATGGTTCTGGTGACGGCTGGAGGACACGAAGTCTTGACGCCGAGCGTGAAAGCCTGGATCGAGCTGTAAACAACGAGAGTGCCGTGAACAGGCACAGGAGAGATGATGGACGGAACAAAGTTGCAGGAGCTTCGCGAACTGGTCGAATTTCTGAAGGCGAACGAAATCGCCGAGTTCGACATGGAACAGGCGGATTTGAAGGTGCGGATCAAGTTCGCGGGCGAACCCGCCCCGGCAGCGGCCTCCGGCGGTATCGACCTTGCACAATTGAGTCGTCTCGTAGCTTCGGCTCCCGCTTCGGGAGCGCCGGTTGCTCCGGTCCCCGCGGCCGGCTCCGGCGCAGCTACCTCTCCTGCTGCAGATACGACGGAGAAGTTGCATGAGGTGAAGTCGCCCATCGTAGGAACGTTCTATGAATCGCCTGCTCCAGGCGCGCCGTCGTTCGTGCAGGTAGGAGACCAGGTCGAGGTAGGCCAGGTGCTTTGCATCGTCGAGGCGATGAAGCTGATGAACGAGATCGAGTCCGATATGGCCGGTGAGGTGATCCGAAGGATCGCCAGCAGTGGGCAGCCGGTGGAGTATGGCCAACCGCTGTTTGAGATTCGGCCACGGTAGAGTCAGCCTGCAGTTCGCGAATGCAGACGGCTTATAACGAGATGGAGTTCGACGGAAGGCATCTGGATTTATGTTTCGGAAGGTATTGATTGCAAATCGTGGGGAGATCGCACTGCGCGTGATCAGCGCGTGCAAGGAACTCGGCATCCGCACGGTTGCGGTGTACAGCGAGGCCGACAGGAACTCGTTGCATGTGAAGTTCGCCGATGAGGCTATCTGCATCGGGCCGCCTCGCTCGGCGGAGAGCTATCTGAATGTTCCGGCTGTGATCTCGGCGGCGGAGATTACGGACGTCGATGCGATTCATCCTGGTTATGGCCTTT
>Ga0193743_1000835_pt1 | contig 23998 bp, 22 predicted proteins | sample L2c2metaG_FD_143038 | JGI IMG/M metagenome (GOLD analysis project Ga0193743, IMG submission 143038) | Soil microbial communities from a riparian zone of the East river system, Colorado, United States - L2c2 | ecosystem: Environmental > Terrestrial > Soil > Riparian zone | place: USA: East River... | reverse complement strand
GTCGGGCTCGGCGTCGAGTAGCTCGATCAACGGGTCGCGCTCGTGCAGCGCGATCGGTTCGATGCCGCCGAAGAACTGCACACTGTCGTCACCGGCGGGCACCAGGCGCGCGCAGATCAATTGACCGGACTTGAGCTGGCGGCTGGCCGTCCGCGAGACCACCTCGTGCGTGTCGCCACTTCGAACGTCGCGCACGATAACCCTCACACCCGGTTTGACGTCCTCCACGTCGAACAGCGACCGGTCCACCAGCAGCCACTGCTCGGCCAACAGCCGCTCGTCGTCGGGCAACAGCGACCCGCGCACCTCGAGAAACTCCGCGAACGCGCCACCCTCGAACAGCACGACATCCATCACCAGGTCGTCGGCCATTCCTGCGTCCAGCGCCTCGGAGAGGTCGTGCGTATGTCGGTATCGCTCGTAGGCCACCTCGGCCAACAAGTCTCGCCATCCGGCGACATATACGTGATGAGCGGCCTTCTCGTACAACCAATTCGCCCGTTCGGCCAGCGCCAACTGCTCGCGGCCCAGATGGCATTTCTTGTACTTGCGGCCCGACCCGCACCAGCACGGCTCGTTGCGGCCGACGTCGTTGCGCGGCGCGACACGATGCGCCTGCAAGAGCGCCACCAGCGGGTGGTCCAGATCGCCCGCGCGGCGTAACAATGCCAACCCGCGCTCGACGTCTCCGCGATCAGAAGCAAAGCGCGCCAGGTCGATCAGAGGCAGCGGCCAGTCAGGATTCATCGACTCGGCCGCCAACAGTTCGCGCTCCGCCTCCTCGGTGTCGCCGAGTCGCTCAAGTGCCACCGCGCGCAGCCACCTCCATGCCACCCGCGCCGCGCGCGGCACCTTGGGCTCCATCATCTCGGCGAACAGGCCGAGCGCGGCCGCGCCACCGTGATCGCCGCCGCCGGTCTCGGTCACCAGCAGCTGCGCCAGCAGCGGGTCGGCAAGCTGCGCGCCGAGTTCTCCGGTCACGTCGTCAGAGTGGTCGGCAGGCTGCAGTGAGGGACGTTCGTCGGCCTCGTCACTCTCGTCCGCGTCGGCGTCGTCCGCGTCGTCCGCTTCAGCCAGGATCCGCCACGTGTGGTCGTACAGCTCCAGCAGCGTGGTGAGCACCAGTGCGTCGTCAACGTCGATGCCGTGCCGCTCGGCCAATAGTTCACACCGGCGCTCGAATTGCCAACGGCCGAAGTCGAATCCGCGGGGCGCGATCGACTCACCGCGGCGCGCCAGACCGTGGTCGTCGACGATCTCACTCAGCGGAGGTAGCGGATCGGTGAACAGTGCGGCGTCCGCGACGCACGCGGTCCATACCGCCGCGCCGACGTAGGTCGGTGTGTCCGCGTCGAGAGTCTCGGCCAGACGTACGCCGGCCGTGTGCTCCGCGATGACGTCGACCCGCTCGAGGACGAGTCCCTCTGCGGTCAACCGTAGGCCTACCGTGTCGCCGTCGCCCACGCCAACGGCCGCCAGCGTGCCTGGCTCCAGGAGCAGCGCTGGGGCCCAGGCAGTCACCTCAGCCGGGATGCCCCGCTCCTCGATCAGATCGTCGTCGTACCCGGCCACCACGACACAGACGGCTGAGCCGTCGGCGAACCGCTGATACTGCTCGTGCTCGCAGAGGGTGGTGATCGGGTCCAGGTCCGGCGCCAGGGTGAGCACGTCATGGGTCGCCTCGTCGGCCCTGAGACGATGGGTGAACACCCGCCCGGTCAGCACCGCCGGCAGCCACACCCATCGGTCGTCGACCAGCTGTCGTGTCGGGCAATCCATTTCGAGCAGGTTCCACTGCAGTGTGGAGTCCGGATCGTCCATGCCGCGGTCCCGCAATAATCGCGTGATCTCGTCCTTGTCCAAAGGACCGCGTTGGGTCAGTAGTTCCGCAATGGTCGAAATCTCATCGAACGTCGCCGGCACGCCGATCACCCTACGCGGGCGCCGCACGCCCACTCGGAAGTCATCCACAGGCCGCGACCACACCATCTCAATCTGTCGGATCCCCCACGGACACTCGGCCCAAATCGACGCGCGAGCCGAGACCGCGTCATCGGAGATCGGGGAGACATGGCAACAGGGCGAACTTCATCATCGTCAAGGACCAGGACTGGCAGCTGCATTACTCGCACTGGGGAGGTTGCCGCATCGTCGATGCACTGATCGGCGGGCCCGAACTCGCACTGCGGTACGCGGCCTCCCTGCGGCGATGCGACAAGAACGAGTGGTGTCCCCCAACGAGCGCCGCGCCCTGAGGGAGGTGCTCGCCACGGCGTGGACCGACTACGAGATCTGCTGGGCGTACGACGGAACTGAAGAGCTGGCGGGATATGTGGGAGCCCGGCTGCGGCCCGATGCCTGGGACAGGCAGCCGAATCTGAAGCTCGCTCGTGGCCGGAACCACTTGTGCCACCTCCTCTCCGTGGTCGACGCCGACGGCCAGCTCCGGTTCTGGGCGCTGTGGTGGCACCTCAGCAAGGTGTGGCACCGGCCGGCACTGCTGGACAAGTTGCCAGGCCCGGGCATTCGCCGGATCAAACTCGGGACGATCCCCGAAGGCGGTGCCCACATCGACGTGCGTCGAAAGACGTTGGGGGTCTGGCAAACCGCTGACACAATGGGATTCTTTCGCGCTCTACCCGAGCTGTGGCCAGGGTGGCGGACCGAGGTCTGGGAGGACCGCTTCGAGGAGCACGTCAAACGATGCGGCGGCGGGCTCCGCGTCCCCGGAGTGGACGTGGTCGCGGGCATCGACAGCGCGCAGGCCTGGATCCACAAGCGGGTGTTCGAGAGCTTCGAGGACAGCGCGGCCGGGTACATCGCCAAACTCGCCGGGATGCTGGCGCCCCTCGCACCCGGCTTTTTCGTCAGCCCCGATGCCCTGGGCGACTGCGGCGTACGCCCGACCGAGGCTGAGTGGTCCCGCTTCGTCGGCGTCTGCGACCTGGTGCGATCCGTCGATGCCGAACCCCCGTTGGCCGGCGGTACCATTCGGCAGGTAGAAAGGTACCAATGGCCCTGAACATCAAGGACGACTCGGTCCATGAGGCGGTCAAGCGAATCACGTCGATCACCGGAGAATCCCAAGCTCAGGCGGTGGCGACGGCGGTGCGTGAGCGGCTGGCCAGACTGGAGAAGGACGAACTTGCCGCCCGGCTCCTGGCCATCGGCCACAAGAGCGCAAGCCGCATGGGCGTCGACTCCAAAGCGCTCGATCACGGCGCCCTGCTCTACGACGACCGGGGGCTCCCAGCGTGATCGTCGATACGTCGGCCGTCATCGCGATCCTCACTGCAGACGAGGACGCGGCGATCTACGCTCACGCGATCGCGGACGCCAGCGTGCGACGACTGTCGGCTGCCAGCTATCTCGAGTGCGGAATCGTTCTCGATCACCAGCGAGATCCGGTCATCAGCAGAGGCCTCGACGAGCTTCTTGCGGAGGCGGAGTTCGTGATCGAGCCGGTGACCGAGCACCACGCCCGGCTGGCTCGTCACGCGTACGCAGACTTCGGCAAGGGCAGCGGTCACCGTGCCGGACTGAACTTCGGCGACTGCCTGTCCTACGCGCTGGCGCTAGACACTCGCGAGCCGCTGTTGTGGAAGGGCGACGATTTCGGACATACGGGCATTGCGTCCGCACTCGATCGGTAGGTGCGCAACGCGCGTCAACAAATGCTGACGCCGCCAGAACGACATATGACTCGGCGAAGAGCCCAAGTCGTCGGCGCGTCGGCCCCCACATCTAGCTGCTCACGTCTACGCGCTATCGGTCAGGCGACGTCTCTGCGGATTCGTCGGCCTTCAAATGTGACTTCCAAATGGCCAGCTTGCCTCCTGCTGTGCTGACGACCAGCGCCCCGTCCGGGCCCGAAACGCTCCATGCTTCATAGGCTGCGTCAGGCGCGACCGCTAGATGTGCATCGCCCTCGAAAATCACATGCAGTGCCCCAACTGCGTCGGCCATAGCCTGTTCGCTCGTGTGGCCGACCAGTTGACGTAACAGCTGGAGGGCAGCGTCGGGCTCTTCTTCGGGTGACAGCGAGAAGCTGTCCCCGTGGATGTCCAACCTGAACGGCGACTCGATCACGACGAAGTAGACATCCGAAAGTCGCATTCTGACGGCGTTCTCGATCAGCACGGATTGCAGACTCTTTCCGCGTAGTCCTGGATCGATCACCGTCGGCCTCACTTGTATCCGAGTCCTCTCAACGCATCCCTTGCGCGAAGCGCGCTCGCAAGCAGTTGGTCATCATCGAGATCCTCCGGTTCAGTTCTTAGCTCCGCTTGCTCTACGTAGGCATCGGCATCTTCGAACAACTCTTGGAGAATGGGGTACACCGGGTCGCCGAGTGTCCGTTGTTCGGACTTCATCGCTTGCAAGAACGACTTCTCGAAATCTGGGGCGGAGACGTCACGCCCGATGAGGCGGTCGATGATTTCGACATATGAAGAGATGTTAGGCAATTCGGATGGGTAAGTTGTCATCTTGGGAATCCTCGCTGAAGCAGGAAATTCGCCCGAATCGCCAGGACGCTCACGGCCACTCGTGGATGCGAGCAGCGTTGAACTGCGCCATCAAGGCACTGACCGTCAGGCCGTATTCGGTTGGTTCCCAATCATCGTCCAGATTGTTAGTGAACTCTTCACTCACGACCGTCATAATTTCCTCGGCGTCCGAGGATGAGACTGAGTCGGCACGCCTCACCCGTTCGAGAAGAGCTGGCTTGCGACGACTCAGGATCTCGTTGAGTAGGTCTGCTTGGGTGGTGCTGAGAAATCTGAAGCTGCTATCCACCGGGTCCTCCTGCCGTTGCCGTACTGTTCTTCGCCCACCCGGTGATCACGTCGCCTCGTTCATTTACTACGACGGTTGCATTCTCGCCGGTGTATCGATAGCTCACTCGGCCATGATCGTCTACGACGCGCTCCACATCGCGGACGGGATTATTGAAGGCATCCTCCAGCGCGTCCCGGCGAACGCCTATTCCGCCGTCGCGTTCCGCGATTCGCTCCTCGGCGTGTTTGGTGTAGCCGTTGATCGACTTGGGAGCAGTATCTGGAATCTTCACGCTGGGAGCTCGCGGCTTCCCCTTGCGCCCCATGTTGATGATCCGCTGCAACTTCGCGCGCAGCCCCGCGATGTCCCGAACTTTCTTGACGCCGCTGGCGATGTTCTTCGAGATCTTCCACGCACCAACGGCTTCGGAGATGATCCGCGCGAATTTGGTGATCGACTGGGCCGCCTTGGCTGTCCCCGCGACGGCGGCGGCGCCGAAGGAGACGAACGACGCGGCGATGGCGATCGCCGCTGTGACCGCAAGTTCGATCGCCAGATCCTTCAGGATGCCCTCGAGTTGGGTACGTAGATCCTCGAGCGCGGACTTGTAGTCATTGCACGACTGTGAAAGCTCGGCGCATCCGTCGGTTACGGATGTCATCGCGTCGCGTAGTTCCTCCAGGTCCCGCACGATCGACTCGACCTCGGGGGATTGCGTGTCTCGGAAGGTGCGGGCATCGACGTCCAACCCCTCCGCAATCGTCTTCGTCTGGTAGACGGTCGCCAATCGGTCCCACGCATCCGCTGCCGTCGACACCTTGTCGGTGTCACCATCGGGCACCGGCACTCCTACCTGCTGCATCAACCCAATGGCGTCCACAAGGCCACGGCCCGGACCGCCCGCCGACGACGGAGCCGACAACACACCGGCCGTGCTCGCGGGGTCCGGCGGCATGGCGGGCGCGGGGCCCTGATTGCCGGGCGTGGCGTTGTGTTCGGCTACTGCGTGGTTGTATCCGGCCTGGATCACTGACCCGCTCGTCGTACGACGTTGCCCACGCCTTGCCGGCATCATCGGTGCCGGCCATGGAACCGGTTCCGCCAAGGATGCTGACGTTTACGTTGAACGCGTCATAGAGCTTGCCGGCCTTCTCGAACAGGCCCTTTCCCACGCTGTAGAACGTCTCGGGGTCGACGTCCTGGATCGTCACGACAGCATTTCCACGTTTCGCCGCGCGGCGTCGGTGTAGTGCCGATGTGCGTTGTCGGCCGCGACTCGAAGCTGCGCGAGCGCCTCCCGCATCTGAGCAGCACCGGCCATCCACTCGTCGTGCTGTGCGCGATGCGCTGCCGCAGCGTCGCCCGCCCATGTGTCGTGCAAGATGGCGATCTGTCCGTCGACCCGAGCCGCGGTGGCCTCAGCTCGCTGTTCGAAGGACTGCAGTCGGTCGACGAATGCCAACAGTTCTTCGAGTTCGACCCGGTAGCGCATCAAATTCCCAGGTCAATCGGTGTCGAGCGGAGGGCTGCGGCCGAACCGGCGTCCTGCTCGGAGTAGGACACCGCCGCGACGCCCAGGTTGTGCGACGACTCGACAAGTGCGTCAACGAGGGTGGTCGCGCCCTCCAACCACTCGCACCAGATCCCCGAGTACGCAGACGAAGCGACGCCAGACCACTCGCGGGACAGGTTGTCCCAGTCACGTTGCAGCCCGGCCAACTCGTCGCGGAGTTCCTGGGCGTCGTTGCCCACGGCATGCGAGGTGTTGTACGCCTGATCGGCCTCAACTCTCAGATGATCCATGACTTCCTCGATGACTCTGTCTCTGTCGTAAACGAGCCTATTGCCACCAGAAGTAGGGTCGTGACACCAATTTGTCGTCCCATGGAACTACACGTCGACGGCTATGCAAGGTTCGTCGACTTCAAGACCGACGACCCGATCTACGCCTTGGTCAGCGGCCGAGAGGCGAGAGTCAAGCCAGGCGGGACAGGACCTCGGCGACCACGGCGTCGGCGGCGATGTCCACCTGCTCACCCGTCGACAGGTCCTTGACGCCGACGCGGGCGCGTCGGTCGCGCTGGTCACCGGCGACCAGCGCGACCGACGCGCCCGACCGGTCGGCGGCGCGCATGGCGCCCTTGAGTCCGCGGTCGCCGTAGGCCAGGTCCGCGCGCACGCCCTTGGCACGCAGCGCCGCGACCACCTTGACCAGCTCCAGCTTGGCGGCGTCGCCCAGTGGCACCGCGAACACGTCGACGGCGCTGGTCACCCCGACCGTCTTGCCCTCGGCCTTCAGCGCCAGCATCGTGCGGTCGACGCCGAGCCCGAACCCGATGCCGGACAGGTCCTTTCCGCCGAGCTGTCGCATCAGCCCGTCGTAGCGGCCGCCGCCGCCGATCCCCGACTGAGCCCCCAACCCGTCGTGCACGAACTCGAACGTCGTCTTCGTGTAGTAGTCCAGCCCGCGCACCATCCGCGGGTTGATCACGTACGGCACACCGAGCACGTCGAGGTGCGCCAGCACGGTGTCGAAGTGCTGCTTGGCGACGTCGGACAGGTGATCGAGCATCAACGGTGCGTCGGCCGTCATCTCGCGGACGTGGGGTCGCTTGTCGTCGAGCACCCGCAGCGGGTTCAACTGAGCGCGTGCCCGAGTCTCCGGGTCGAGGTCGAGTTTGAACAGGAAGTCCTGCAAGAGTTCCCGGTACTGCGGGCGGCACGTGTCGTCGCCCAGCGAGGTGATCTCGAGCCGGAAGCCGTCCAGCCCGAGCGACCGGAACCCGGCGTCGGCGACGGCGATGACCTCGGCGTCCAGCGCAGGGTCGTCGACGCCGATGGCCTCGATGCCCACCTGCTGCAGCTGCCGGTAGCGGCCCGCCTGCGGGCGCTCGTAGCGGAAGAACGGGCCGGAGTAGGCCAGCTTGGCGGGCAGTGGCCCGCGGTCGATGCCGTGCTCGATGACCGCGCGCATCACCCCGGCGGTGCCCTCCGGCCGCAGCGTGACGGACCGTTCCCCGCGGTCGGCGAACGTGTACATCTCCTTGCTGACGACGTCGGTGGACTCGCCAACGCCGCGCGCGAACAACGCCGTGTCCTCGAAGATCGGCAGCTCGACGTAGCCGTAGCCGGCCACGCGCGCAGCCTCGAGCAGACCGTGGCGGACCGCGACGAACTGCGCGGACTCGGGCGGTAGGTAATCGGGGACGCCCTTGGGCGCCTGAAACTCAGTCACTTACGACAAACCTTCGAGGAACGGGTTGGTACGACGCTCGGCGCCGATTGTGGTCTTCGGACCGTGCCCAGGTAGTACCACGGTGTCGTCGTCGAGCACCAACAGTTTTGTCACGATCGAGCCGAGCAGGTCGCGGCCGCTACCCCCCGGCAGGTCGGTGCGGCCGATCGATTGCTTGAACAGGGTGTCACCGCTGAACGCCATGTCGGTCGGGCCATCGGCAACACGGAAGACGACCGACCCCCTGGTGTGGCCCGGGGTGTGGTCGACGGCAACCGTCATGCCGCCAAGCTCGATCTTGTCGCCGTCGCGGTCCAGCTCGACGAGTTGGCGGGGTTCGCGGAACAACGCGCCGAAGGCGACCTGCGCCAGCCGCGGACCGAAACCCTTGATCGGGTCGATCAGCATGTGCCGGTCCCCGGGGTGGATGTACACCGGGCAGCCGTAGGTGTCGGCCACCTTCTGCGCCGACCACATGTGATCGATGTGGCCGTGCGTCAGTAGCACCGCCGCCGGGGTCAGTCGGTTCTCGTCGAGGATGCGCCGCAACGGCCCGAAGGCGCGCTGGCCCGGATCGACGACGATGGCGTCGGACCCCGCCCGTGGCGCGAGGACGTAGCAGTTGCACTGCAACATCCCTGCAGGAAACCCGGTGAGCAACACGTCGCCCAGTTTCCCACCTTGCATTCCCGTGGGTCGCGGCACCTACGCTCAGCATTGCCTGGCACACTCGGTGCCGACTTTGAGCAAGACGATCACGAGGAGGACTGCTGCGGTGCCGACCAACGAACAGCGGCGGGCGACGGCCAAGCGCAAACTCGAGCGGCAGCTCGAGCGGAGGGCAGCCCAGGCACGCAGACGGCGACTCTTCGCGATCATCGGCTCGGCGGTCGGCGCGATCCTGCTGATCGGGGCAGTGGTGGCCACCGTCATCGTCACCAACCGGAGCTCGAGCAGCAACACCGCCTCCGCGGACACCCCGACGTCGCCGACCTCGCCGACCTCGGCGCTGCCGACGCCCCCGGCGGACGGAAAGCTCCCACCGTTCACCGCGCCCGCCGATCTCGGCGGGAACTGCCAGTACCCGGCGGCCGAGGCCGCCAGCAAGAAGGTCAACCCGCCGCGCACCGGCAAGGTGCCGACCGATCCTGCGCAGGTCAGCGCCAGCATGAGCACCAACCAGGGCAACATCGGGCTGCAGTTGGACAACGCCAAGGCGCCATGCACCGTCAACAGCTTCGCCAACCTGGCGCAGCAGGGCTACTTCAACGACACGCCGTGTCACCGGCTCACCACGGGCGGGCTCGCCGTCCTGCAGTGCGGTGACCCCACCGGGCAGGGCACCGGCGGACCCGGCTACCAGTTCGCCAACGAGTACCCGACCAACCAGTACCAGCCGGACAACCCGGGGTTGCAACAGCCGGTGCTGTACCCGCGCGGGACTCTGGCGATGGCCAACGCAGGACCGGGCACCAACGGCAGCCAGTTCTTCCTGGTCTACCAGGACTCGCAGCTGCCGCCGAACTACACCGTGTTCGGCACCATCGATCAGACGGGCCTTGCCACGCTGGACAAGATCGCCGCGGCCGGAGTGGACGGCGGAGGCGGTGACGGCAAGCCGAAGCTGCCGGTGCAGGTCAAGTCGATCCAGCTGGACTGACGCCGCGTTTCGGAGCGGTTCATGGAGTCTGACCGGCGGTATACGCCGGTGAGGCTCCACGAACCGCGCCGTCGGCAACAATGTCACCGTGACCATCCCACCCTCGTACGGCGAGTACCCACCGCCGCCTCCTCCACCGCCGTACGGCCCGGCAGGCGGCTTCTACGGGTACCCCCAGCCACGGCCCACGAACGGCATGGCGATCGCATCGCTGATCTGCGCGTTCCTGTTCGCGCCCCTCGGCATCGTGTTCGGGCACGTCTCGCTGTCGCAGATCAGGCGTACCGGTGAGGAAGGGCGGGGGCTGGCGATCGCCGGGCTGGTGATCAGCTATCTGCTGACCGTCCTTACCGTGCTGGTCGTGGTGGCCACGATCGTCTTCGCGGCCCTGGCGGTACAGATGACCAATTGGCTAGGAGTGCCCTTCAGGCCCAACCTGGACTACCCGGGTCCGACCGGCTCGCCCATGCCCGACAGCGCCCTGCCGACGTTCAAGCCGCCCGCCACGCTGGGGTCCAACTGCCAGTACCCGGCCACCACGGAGAAGGCGAGCAAGCCGAACACGCCGCCGCGGACCGGCCGGGTATCGACCACGCCGGCGACGATCGACGCGACGGTCGTCACCAACGAGGGTCCGATCGGCCTACTGCTCGACAACGCCAAGTCGCCGTGCAGCGTCAACAGCTTCGTCAGTCTCGCGCAGCAGGGCTACTTCGACGGCACGCCATGCCACCGGCTGACCACGTCACAGGTTCTCGGCGTGTTGCAGTGCGGCGACCCGACGGGGCTGGGCACCGGCGGGCCGGGCTACCGGTTCCCCAACGAGTACCCCACGAATCAGTACAAGTTGTCCGACCCGGCGCTGAGGGCGCCCGTGGTGTACCCGCGGGGCACGCTGGTGATGGCCAACGCCGGGTCGGGCACCAACGGCAGCCAGTTCTTCCTGGTGTACCAGGACTCGAAGCTGCCGCCGACGTACACGGTGTTCGGCACCGTCGACGAGGCGGGCCTGACCGTCGTGGAGGGGATCGCGGCCGCCGGCGTTCAGAACGGCACCGACGATGGCAAGCCCAAGACGAACGTGACCATCGAAACGGTCCGTATGGATTAGGCCGAATCGACTTCCCGGTTCGCGCTTCCCACAATTGAATTCAACAGTCCCGGCACGGCGGCGTCGACCTGATCGGTGCGCAGTCGCTGGTGGGTCTGCCCATCGACGACCAGGCGTTCGGTCAGACCCGCCTCGCGCAGGATCTTGAAGTGGTGTGTCGCGGTCGACTTGTTGATCCCGTCGTAGAGCCGGGCGCACGGCACCGGCGAACCGGCGTTGCGCAGCCGACGGACCATTTCGAGCCGGACCGGATCGGCGAGTGCGGCCAGCACCTGCTGCACGTTGCCGACGCGGTTCTCGGCGAGCTCACCGAGCTGCGGTGGCGTCATTCTGTGGCCTCCGTCACCGCAGGTTTGATGTTCATCAAACCGAGCGTAGTCTCGATTCGGTTCGACGTTCATCAAACCTACCTCAGCTGGAGGGAACGTGGCGGTGGCCGTAGCCGACCGGCTCACCGGCGAGACACAGCGCGGGGCCTACGCGTTGCTGCTCGTCCTCAGCGGCGTCGCGCTGGGGGTTTCCGGTCTGCCCGCGCCGCTCTACGGCATGTACGAAGAGGTCTGGCACCTCTCCCCCTTGTCCACCACCGTGGTGTTCGCCGTCTACGCGGTGGCCGCGCTCGGCGCAGTGCTGGTGTCGGGCCGCATCTCCGACGTGATCGGCCGCAAGCCGGTCCTGCTGGGCGCCCTGCTGGCGATGATCGTGGGTCTTGGCGTGTTCCTCATCGCCGACAACATGGCCTTGCTGATCGTCGCGCGCGCCATCCACGGCGCGGCAGTCGGTTCCATCGTGGTGGCAGGCGCGGCGGCGCTGCTCGACCTGCGGCCCGACCACGGCGTGCGATCCGGCCAACTCAGCGGCATCAGCTTCAACGTCGGGATGACGGTGGCCATCTTGGGCTCGGCGCTGCTGGCCCAGTACGCACCGCATCCGATGCGCACGCCCTATGCGGTCGTCGCGGTGATCTGCGCCGTGGTCGGCGTCGGCGTCATCGCCCTGCGTGAGCCACACTCCGCGCGCACGCGTGGCCCCATCCGGATCGCCAAACCGGCCGTGCCACGCGAGATCCGGGCTGACTTCTGGTTTGCCGCACTCGGCGTGATGGCGTCCTGGTCGGTGCTTGGCGTGCTGCTCTCGCTGTACCCGTCGCTGGCCGCCCAGCAGACGCACGTGCACAACCTGGTGTTCGGCGGTGCCGTGGTCGGCACGACGGCGTTCTCGGCCGCACTGGCCCAGCTGTGCGCCACCCGGGTGCCCGCGCGTCGGGCTGCGATCGTCGGCGACGTCGGTATGGCGCTGGCGCTGGTACTGACGATTCCGGTACTGGCAACGCATAGTTGGCCCTTGGTGCTCGCGGCCGCCGCGCTACTGGGTGCGACGTTCGGCCTCGGCTTCGGCGGCTCGCTGCGGCACCTGTCGAACGTCGTGCCTGCCGACCGGCGCGGCGAGACCATGTCTGCGTACTACCTGCTCGCCTACACCGCCATGGCGGTCCCGACCATCGTGGCGGGCTGGGCGGCGACGCGATGGGCGCTGAGTGCGGTGTTCCCCTGGTTCGCCGGTGCGACGGCCGTCGCATGCCTGGTCGCGGCGGTGGTCGGTGCCGTCAACACCCGGGTTCGACCGGCTTCGACGCCGGCCTGAGCCGCTACGCCGCCGACGTCACGCGGTAGACGTCGTACACGCCCTCGACGTTGCGGACCACGTTGAGTACGTGCCCGAGGTGTTTGGGGTCGCCCATCTCGAAGGTGAACCGGCTGATCGCCACCCGGTCGTTGGACGTGGTCACCGACGCCGACAGGATGTTGACCTTCTCGTCGGCCAGCACGCGGGTGACGTCCGACAGCAACCGGTGCCGGTCGAGTGCCTCGACCTGAATCGCCACCAGGAACACCGACGACGGCGACGGCGCCCACTTGACCTCGATGATGCGCTCCGACTGTTGTTGCAGCGACGTGGCATTGGTGCAGTCGGTGCGGTGCACGCTCACGCCGCCACCGCGGGTGACGAAGCCCATGATGTTGTCACCGGGCACCGGGGTGCAGCACTTCGCCAGTTTGGTCAGCACGCCGGGCGCCCCTGGCACGGCGACACCGACGTCGTCGTTGGTGCGCTGCCGCACCGACATGGTGGCGGGTGTGGACCGCTCGGCGATCTCGTCCTCGGCCTCCTCGTCGCCACCGAGTTGGGCGAGAAGACGCTGCACCACGTGGCGCGCGGAGACGTGTCCCTCCCCTACCGCGGTGTACAACGCGGACACGTCGCCGTAACGCAGTTCCCGGGCCAGCGCCCCCATCGATTCGGCATTCATCAAGCGCTGCAACGGAAGTCCGCCGCGACGTACCTCGCGGGCGATGGAGTCCTTGCCTGACTCCAGCGCCTCCTCGCGCCGCTCCTTGGCGAACCACTGCCGGATCTTGGCCTTCGCGCGCGGCGACACCACGAAGCTCTGCCAGTCGCGCGATGGCCCGGCGTTGAGCGCCTTCGACGTGAATACCTCGACGGCTTCGCCGTTCTCGAGCTTGCGCTCCAGCGCCACCAGGCGGCCGTTCACCCTGGCACCGATGCAGCGGTGCCCCACCTCGGTGTGCACGGCGTACGCGAAGTCGACCGGCGTCGACCCGGCGGGCAGCGTGACGACGTCGCCCTTCGGGGTGAAGACGAAGATCTCCTGCACCGCGAGGTCGTAGCGCAGCGACTCGAGGAACTCACCGGGGTCGGCGGCCTCCCGCTGCCAATCGAGCAGTTGGCGCATCCACGCCATGTCGTCGATCTCGGCGGCGGCGTGCCCGGTCGGAACCCCGTTGCGGCCCTTGACTTCCTTGTAGCGCCAGTGCGACGCGATACCGTACTCGGCTGTGCGGTGCATGTCGCGGGTGCGAATCTGCACCTCCAGCGGCTTGCCCTCGGGGCCGACGACGGTGGTGTGCAGCGACTGGTACACCCCGTAGCGCGGCTGGGCGATGTAGTCCTTGAACCGGCCCGCCATCGGCTGCCACAGTGAGTGCACCACACCGACGGCCGCGTAGCAGTCGCGGATCTCCTCGCACAGGATCCGCACGCCGACCAGGTCGTGGATGTCGTCGAAGTCGCGGCCCTTGACGATCATCTTCTGGTAGATCGACCAGTAGTGCTTGGGCCTGCCCTCCACCTCCGCGTTGATCTTCGACGCGGACAGGGTGGCGTTGATCTCGGCACGCACCTTGGCCAGATACGTGTCGCGCGACGGCGCCCGGTCGGCCACCAGGCGCACGATCTCCTCGTACTTCTTCGGGTGCAGGATCGCGAACGACAGATCCTCGAGCTCCCACTTGACGGTGGCCATGCCCAGCCGATGGGCAAGCGGGGCAATGACTTCCAGCGTCTCCCTGGCCTTGCGGGCCTGCTTCTCGGGCGGCAGGAAGCGCATCGTGCGCATGTTGTGCAGTCGGTCGGCGACCTTGATCACCAACACGCGCGGATCGCGGGCCATCGCGATGATCATCTTGCGGATGGTCTCGCCTTCGGCCGCGGTGCCCAGCACCACCTTGTCCAGCTTGGTGACACCGTCGACCAGATGGCCCACCTCGCTGCCGAACTCGGCGGTCAGCGCCTCTAGCGTGTAGCCGGTGTCCTCGACGGTGTCGTGCAGCAGCGCGGCGATCAGCGTTGTGGTGTCCATGCCGAGCTCGGCCAGGATGTTGGCCACCGCCAGCGGATGGGTGATGTAGGGGTCGCCGGACTGGCGCAACTGGTCGGCATGCCGTTGCTCGGCGACCTCGTAGGCGCGCTGCAGGATCGACAGGTCGACCTTTGGGTAGTTCTCGCGGTGCACCGCCACCAACGGTTCGAGCACCGGGTTCACCGCGCTGCGCTGCGCCGTCATGCGCCGCGCCAGCCGGGCCCGTACCCGCCGTGACGCGCTGGTGGTGGTCTTCGGGGTATCGGTGAGGGCGGGGTCGGGCGTGACGATCGGCATCGGCTGGGTCTGCGTCAAGGCGTCATCGGCCATCGCACACACACCTCCTGCCAGGTCGATCCCTCTTCGAGGATATCCCTCACACCACGTAGAGGCTGGTGACAGGCAGCGGTTGCAGCCTTTCACGCCCACCGAGCGCGCTGAGCTCGAGCATCACGGCGGCACCGGTGACGACCGCGCCTGCCTTGCCAAGCAGCCGTGCCGTGGCGGCGATCGTGCCTCCGGTGGCCAGCACGTCGTCGATGATCAATATCTTGCGGCCAGCGATGTCGATGCCGTCGGCGGGGACCTCCAGCGTGGCCGTTCCGTATTCCAGGCTGTAGGACTCGGAGTGGACCGGTGGTGGTAGCTTGCCGCCCTTGCGGACGGCCAGCACGCCGGTGCCGAGTTTGGTCGCGACGGCCGCGCCGAGCAGAAAGCCGCGCGCATCGATGCCTGCGACCAGGTCGGCGCCCTCGGCAATGGCCGCCAGCGCGTTGGTCACCGTCGCAAGGCCCTGCGCGTCGGCAAGCAACGGGGTGAGGTCCTTGAACTGGATCCCGGGCTCCGGGAAATCGGCGACCTCGCGGGTGAGCGAGGCGATCACCGCTGCCACCTCGGTGACATTTCCCGGGTCGCTTCGCTCTCCCCCGCAAGCGGGGGGACCCCCAGCGCCGGTGCCATCGGTCACTTCAACACCCACCGGTCCATGTTCCAGCCTGCGCCCCAGCGCGTCGGATTACTGCTCACGGCGTACATCTTCGTCGACGTCACCAGGGTTCGCTGCTGTCGGTACAACGGAAGCGTCGGCATGTCGTTCCACAACAGGGGGCTGCTCTCCCCCAGCAGCCGCGCCAACTCCTTCGGGTCCGACGTCACCGCCAGCGCGTTGATGACGCCGTCCACCTGCTCGTTGGCGTAGCCCGACAGGTTGTTGCCGTTGCCGCTGTGCAGGTCGTGGGCGTCCATCGACGACGATCCGGTGGAACCGCTGCCCGCCGCCCCGCCGGTGCTGGCCACCAGCACGTCGATCTGGTTGTCACGCAATGCCTGCGGGCCGATGGAGTCGGCGGCGGCATCCCGCACCGTGATGCCTGCGGCGGCGCAGGACCTGGCGATGGCTCCCACCGTGGCGGCGAGTCGCGCGTTGGGGCTCTGGTATCCGATGCGCACGGTCAGCGGCCGCCCGTTGATCGCCGCCCGCGCGGCGTCCGGGTTGGCCACGTTGAACTGGTCGGCTTCGGGTGAGCTCTCGGCGGCGGTGATCGAATCCTCGGCCGCGGGGTTGAGCCGGCTGTTGGCGATCGGCACCTCGGCGTTGCGGGCGATCACGTCGCGCGGCGTGCAGAGCGCGACGGCGCGGCGGGCCGCCGGATCGGCGAGCGGTCCCGCCGGCGCGAAGATGAGTTGCTCGATGCCCGCCGACGGGCTCTCGGTGCGGACGTAGTCGTCGGGCAGGTTCAGCGTGCCGGACGACCCGGTGGCGACGTCGACGACGTCGAACGAGCCCTGGTTGACGCGGTCCTGGATGTCGGCGCCGCGCGGCCAGACGATGATCTTGCCGGTGACGGGCTTGGCGCCCCACCACTTGTCGTTGGCGACGAGTACGACGGCGCCCTCGCCCGTGACCGAGTCCAGCTTGTAGGGCCCCGAGGACGGGAACCGCTTGAGATCCAGATCCGGGGTGAGGTTCCAGGTGGTGTTCCACAGCTCAGCGATGCGGTCGATGGTCGGGGCGTCGCCCGTCTGCACTGCGGTGGTGACGTCCACGCCGAGTTCGTCGGCGATCACGTGCGACGGCATCATCGTCGTCGCCGCGAACAGTTGACCGAAGTCGACGAAGGCGCGGTCCTGGGCGAACGTCACCCGGGCCTTCTTCTGCCCGGATGCACAGTCGACTGTCGCGACGTCGCGGTAGCCGGCCCGGCTGGCCGCGTCGAAGCCAGGGAAGCGTCCCGACTGCGCCGCCCAGGCCAGCACCATGTCGTCGCAGGTGATCGGCTTGCCGTCGGAGTACACCGCGTTGTCGCTGATCTGGTAGTCCAGCACCAACGGTGCGCGGCCGACGACGGCGACGGTGCCGAAGTCGCGGTCGCCGACCACCTGGCCCTCCGGACCGTGGTAGTTGAAGCCGGTCAACACCCGCGCGAATGCCTGCGGCCCGGCCGACGCCGCGCCTGCCACCGTGTTGGTGTTGTAGGTCAGGAGCGTCCCGTCGACGGCGTAGTCGATCTCGTCGGCGGGGCTTCCCGAGCACGCGGACAGGCCGAGCGCGCCTATCAGCGACAGCGTGGCCGCCAGGATCGCGGCTCGCCGGGACCGAGCAGTCATCGGGCTACCGCCTGGGACTTCGCTTACCCGACGGCCTCCCGGTGGGACGGATCGGCTTCGCCCCGGGTGCGGGCTTGTCGGGCGCGGCCACGGCGGTGGCCACGGACGCCCCGACGGTCTCGGGCTCCGCGGCGGCGGTGGTGGCGACCTCGCCACCGGTCTTGGCGGCCGCGCCGCGGCGCCGGTTCATCACGCGGCGGGTGTGGGCGCGGACGATGTCGGTCCGTTCGCGCATGGTCACCAGCAGCGGCGTGGCGAAGAAGATGGACGAGTAGGTGCCGACGACGACGCCGACCAGCTGCACGAGCGCGAGGTCCTTGAGCGTGCCCACCCCGAGCATCCACACTGCGACGACGATCAGCGACACGATCGGCAGCACCGAGATGAGGCTGGTGTTGATCGACCGCATGAAGGTCTGGTTGATCGCGAGGTTGGCCTGTTCGGCGAAGGTCCGTCGGGTGGTGTGTTCGAAGCCGTGGACGTTCTCCTCGACCTTGTCGAACACGATGACGGTGTCGTAGAGCGAGAAGCCGAGGATGGTCAGCAGTCCGATGACCGTGGCCGGGGTGACCTCGAATCCGACGATTGAGTAGACGCCTGCGGTGGTGAGCAGGTCGAACACCAACGCGGCGAGCGCGGACAGTGCCATGTAGCGCTCGTAGCGCACCGCGATGTAGATCGAGACGAGCACCAGGAACACCGCCAGCGCGATCAGCGCCTTCTTGGTGATCTGGCCACCCCACGTCTCCGATACGGCGGAGTCGCTGATCACCTGCTTGCTGGGCTGACCGTCGGAGCCCTTGGGCTGGAAGGTGTCGAACAGCGCGTTGCGCAGCTTCTCCGTGTCGGCGTTGGACAGCGTCTCGGACCGGATCTGGACGGTCGCCGACGCGCCGTTGCCGACCACCACGACCGAATCGGGCGCCTGGCCCACTGTCCTGCTGAAGACGTCCTCGACCTGCTGGGTCGACGCCTCACCGCGAGGGAAGGACACCTTCGTGCCGCCCTCGAAGTCGATGCCGAAGGTGAAGCCGCGGAGCAGGATGCTGGCGAGCGCGATCAGCACGATCAGGCCGCTGATCCCGAACCACAGCTTGCGCTTGCCGACGACGTCGAACGCGCCGGTCCCGGTGTAGAGCCGAACGAAGAACCCGTGTTGCGGTGCGGCGGAAGTGGGCGCGGTCAGCTCCACACCCGTCGTGGCGAGGTCGTCGTCGGCGGCGTCGGTGACGGCGTCGTCGGTAACGGCGTCGTCGGCGTCGTCGGCCTTCCCGTGCTTGGCGGCCATGTCGCTACCTCCCTCCCGTCACAGTTGCGGCCGCGCGGCGCTCCCGCGCAATCTGTTGCACCGCACCGAGGCCGTTGAACGCCGGCTTGGACAGCGTCGTGGTCTTCGATGCCAGGTAGACCAGTGGCCAAGTAATCAGGAACACCACCACGACGTCGAGGATGGTGGTCAGGCCCAGCGTGAAAGCGAAGCCCTTGACCTGTCCGACGGCCAGGAAGTACAACACCGCCGCGGCCAGGAAGCTGACCGCGTTGCCCGACAGGATGGTCTTGCGGGCGCGCGCCCAGCCACGTGGCACTGCCGAGCGGAACGAACGCCCTTCGCGTATCTCATCCTTGATGCGTTCGAAGAACACCACGAACGAGTCGGCGGTGGTGCCGATGCCGATGATCAGACCGGCAATGCCGGCCAGGTCGAGCGTGTAGCCGATGTATCTGCCGAGCAGCACCAGGATCGCGAATACCATTGCGCCGGAGGCGATCAGCGAAAGGGCCGTGAGCAGCCCCAGCACCCGGTAGTAGAGCAGCGAATACACCAGCACCAGGGCCAGGCCGATGGCCCCCGCGATCAGACCGGCCCGAAGCGACGTCAACCCCAGTGTCGCGGAGACGGTTTCGGCCTCAGATGACTCGAAGGACAACGGCAGCGAACCGTACTTGAGTACGTTGGCCAGTTCGCGCGCCGAGTCTGCGGTGAACTGGCCGGTGATCTGAGTCCGGCCACCGGGGATCGCCTCGTTGATCACCGGGGCGCTGACCACCTGCGAGTCGAGGACGAACGCGGTCTGGGTGCCGACGTTGGCGGCGGTGAAGTCCGCCCAGACGTTGGAGGCGTCGCCCTTGAACTCCACGTCGACGACGTACTCGCCGCGCTGCTGGTCCAGCCCCGAGGTCGCGTTCTGGATCCCCTCACCGCTGATGATCGACTTGTCCAGCAGATAGACCTCTTTGTGGTCCTGTGAGCAGGTCACCAGCGGCAGGTTCGGGTCGTCGTTGCCTGCCAGCACGTCTTCGTCGCCGCAGCGGGTGGCTTGGAACTGCAACGCCAGGACCTGAATCTGCTGATCGGTGCTCTGCCGGAGCGCCTTCTCGTCGGCGATGCGCTGCGCCAGGTCGGCCCGCGGGTTCGGCGGCGCCGGACTCTGCGGGGCGGGACTCGGAGCCGGGCCGGGCGGTGCGGGTGTTGGCGACGGCGGCGCCTCGGGGTAGGGCCGCGGCTGGGGTGCGGGCTCCGCAGGCGCAGGCTGCTCCGGGGGCGCGGGGCGGGGCGGTTGTCCCGGAGTGGGCGGCGTGATCGGAGCCTCCGGCTCCGCCGGGGCAATGAGTGGAGGCATGCCCGGCGCGCCAGGCAGCCCCGGTACGCCCGGTGCGCCAGGCAGCCCCGGTACGCCCGGTGCGCCAGGCAGTCCCGGTGCGCCGGGAACCCCACCCGGCGGGGCTTGCCCGGGCGCCGGCTGCTGGCCTTCGGCCGGGATCGAGTGGATCACCGGTCTGATGTAGAGCCGCGCGGTCTGGCCGAGGTTGCGGGCCTCGTTGCCGTCGTTGCCCGGCACGGTGATCACCAGGTTCTGGCCGTCGACCACGACCTCCGAGCCGGAGACACCCAGCCCGTTGACGCGGGCACTGATGATGTCCTGGGCCTGCGCAAGGGCCTCGCGGGTGGGCGCCGAACCGTCGGGGGTGCGTGCGGTCAGCGTGACGCGCGTCCCGCCCTGCAGATCGATGCCGAGCTTGGGCTTGGCTTGCTTGTCGCCGGTGAGGAACACCAGCAGGTAAGCACCGATCAGCAGAACAAGGAAGAGCGTTAGGTAGCGGTACGGGTGCACCGGCGCAGAAGACGATGCCACGTTGCTTGGGTCTCCTCAGGTCTGTACGGAAGCACCGCAAAGGGTACGTGGTCGGGCTGATCCCCGTTTTTTGGCGGTGCAGTCGTCAGTCGTCAGTCCTTGGTCTGCCGGTCCGATTCGATGACGGCACCACTCTCGGTGATCTCCGACGGACTCGACGATGCCTCGGGCGTTTCGTCGATGTCGTCGTCATCATCGTCGAAGTCGTCGTCATCTTCGATGCGGTCACGGACGGCCAACTTCATCCACGTGGTCACCACACCCGGCGCGATCTCCAGGTCGATGGTGTCGTCGCCGATGCCGACAATGGTGCCCTTGAGGCCCGACGTGGTGTGAATGCGATCCCCGACGGTCAACGACTCGTGCAGGTTGATGGTGGCCTGCATGGCCTTCTTCTGGCGGCGCGACGCAAAGAACATGAACGCGCCGAGGATGATGAGCAGGGGCAGGAAGACGACGAGGTCCATCTCAGCAACTGTCTTTCGTGTCGGTCTTGCGGTTGGCGGCCCCCGGACGAACGGGTCACCGGGCGGCCTCTTGGTCATCCAGTGTGCCATTACAGCGGCCGGCGACCGACCGCCCCGTCAGCCGCCATGGCTGTTAGCGTCGCTAAATGCTCGGACATCTCGGCCTGAACGTGCCCGATCTGCGGGCCGCGAAAGGTTACTACGACGTCGTCATGCCGCTGCTCGGATTCCAGGAGTTCGTGTCGGCCGAGGACGAGTTCGCCTTCCGGCCGGCCGGCGGGAAACCCGGCACCTCCCTGTTCTTCTACCCGACCGCAGAGAAGTCGTCGTATTCGCGACACCACACGGGTCTGCAGCACCTCGCGTTCATGGTGCGCTCACGCACCACCGTCGACGACGTCCACCGGGTCGCCTCCGAACTCGCCAGCCAGCTCGGTGGGCGGGTCCTGCACGAGCCTCGGCACTTCCCTGAGTATCCGCCGCCGTACTACGCGACCTTCTGGCTCGACCCGTGGGGATTCATGCTCGAAGCGGTCTGCCACCACGACAGGCCGTGAACCACCGAATACGCGCCATTCACCTGCTCTGAGTGCGCATTCCATGCCCGTCCGCGGTCTGAACCGACGTTTTCAGGTCAGGCAGGAGGCTTCGCCGACTAGGCTCTGACAGGACGTTTCGACGTCGCCTGGGCGTCCCATCGCCCCATCGCCGCCACCCTCGCAGGAGTCAGACGTGAGCACCCTCGAACAGAGCCGCTACCTGGCCACCACCATCCCCGGCCCCAAGTCGGCGGCCCTGATCGAACGCAAGGCCGCAGCCGTATCCACTGGCATCGGGACCACCATGGCCGTCTATGCCGCGCGCGCCGGTGGCGGCATCGTCGAGGACGTCGACGGCAACCGGTTCATCGACCTTGGCTCGGGCATCGCCGTCACCACCATCGGCAACTCCTCCCCCCGTGTCGTCGACGCGGTCCGTGCCCAGGTGGCCGACTTCACCCACACCTGCTTCATGATCACGCCCTACGAGGAGTACGTGGCAGTCTGCGAAGAACTCAACCGGCTGACTCCCGTCCAGGGCGAGAAGCGTTCGGCACTGTTCAACTCCGGGTCCGAGGCGGTCGAGAACGCGATCAAGATCGCCAGGTCGTACACCCGCAGGCAGGCGGTGGTGTCGTTCGACCACGCCTATCACGGCCGCACCAACCTGACCATGGCGTTGACCGCCAAGTCGATGCCCTACAAGCACGGCTTCGGTCCGTTCGCGCCCGAGATCTACCGCGCTCCCATGTCCTATCCGTTCCGGGATGCGGAGTTCGGCAAGGAGATGGCCACCGACGGCGAGCAGGCCGCCAAGCGGGCGCTCAGCGTGATCGACAAACAGGTCGGGGCCGAGAACCTGGCCGCGGTCATCATCGAGCCGATTCAGGGTGAGGGCGGCTTCATCGTTCCGGCGGAGGGTTTCCTGGCGGCGCTACTGGCCTGGTGCCGCCGCAATGACGTGGTGTTCATCGCCGATGAGGTGCAGACCGGGTTCGCCCGCACCGGCGCCATGTTCGCCTCCGAACACGAGGGCATCGACCCCGATCTGATCGTCACGGCCAAGGGCATCGCCGACGGCATGCCGCTGTCGGCGGTCACCGGCCGCGCCGAGATCATGAACGCGCCGCACGTCAGCGGGTTGGGCGGCACCTATGGCGGCAATCCGGTCGCCTGCGCGGCGGCGTTGGCCACCATCGCCACCATCGAGGCCGACGGACTGGTCGCGCGCGCAGGTGAGATCGAGACCTTGATGAAGGACCGACTGCACCGCATGCAGGCCGACGACGACCGGATCGGCGACGTCCGAGGGCGCGGCGCGATGATCGCCGTCGAGCTGGTGAAGTCCGGCACCACCGAACCCGCCGCCGACCTCACCACGGCGTTGTGCGCAGGCGCCCACGCCGCGGGCGTCATCGTGCTGTCCTGCGGGACGTTCGGCAATGTCCTGCGCTTCCTCCCACCCCTGACGATCAGCGACGAGCTTCTCGAAGAAGGCCTCGACGTGCTAGCCCTTGTCCTTGCGGACCTCTGACCGTCTCGACTCGATAGGAGCTGGTCTTTCGTGACAACCGTGCAGAACTTCATCGACGGCGAACTGGTCGATTCGGTGAGCGGCGCGACGATGCCGCTCGTCGATCCGTCCACCGGCGAAACCTACGGCACCGCACCGATTTCCAACGAGCAAGACATCGACAACGCCTATGCCGCTGCTGCGAAGGCGTTCAAGGATTGGAAGCGCACCACTCCGTCGCAACGGCAGAAGGCATTGTTGGCCTTCGCCGACGAGGTCGAGAAGGCCGCCGAGGATCTCGTGGCCGCCGAGGGCCGCAACACCGGCAAGCCCAACCACGTCACGATGGCCGAAGAGATTCCGCCGATGGTCGACCAGATTCGCTTCTTCGCCGGTGCCGCACGGATTTTGGAGGGCAAGTCGGCTGGCGAGTACATGGAGGGGCACACGTCGTGGATCCGACGCGAGCCGGTCGGCGTGATCGGCCAGGTGGCACCGTGGAACTACCCGATGATGATGGCGATCTGGAAGTTCTGTCCCGCCATCGCCGCGGGCAACACCGTGGTGATCAAGCCCAGCGACACCACACCGGTGACCACCGTGATGCTGGCCGAACTGGCCACCAAGCACCTTCCACCCGGCGTGCTCAACGTCGTCACCGGTGACCGGGTGACCGGAGCAGGCGTCGTCGCGCATCCCACCCCGCAGATGGTGTCGATCACCGGATCGGTCGCCGCCGGCCGCGCGGTCGCGGTCAGCGCGGGTGGGCACCTCAAGCGCACTCACCTGGAGCTCGGCGGCAAGGCCCCGGTCATCGTCTTCGGTGACGCCGACATCGCCGCCGCAGCAGAGGGAATCGCCACGGCGGGCTATTTCAACGCCGGGCAAGACTGCACGGCGGCGACCCGGGTGCTGGCGCATGCCTCGGTGGTCGACGACCTGACGGCCGCACTCGCCGAGCAGGCCGCGGGAGCGACGACGACCTACGGCCGGCCTGCAGACGACGAGGACGCCTGGGTGCCGCCGGTGAACAACGTCAACCAGATGGAGCGGGTGCTCAGCTTCTTCGACGACGTGCCCGGCCACGCCAAGGTCGCCATCGGTGGGCATCGCCAGGGCGCCAAGGGTTTCTACGTCGAGCCGACCGTGATCGGCGGCCTCAAGCAGGACGACCGGCTGATCCAGACCGAGGTCTTCGGGCCGGTGATCACGGTCCAGTCGTTCACCGAAGAGGCCGACGCGCTGGAGAAGGCGAACGGGGTGGAATTCGCCCTGGCGTCATCGGTGTGGAC
>Ga0193743_1000834_pt1 | contig 24029 bp, 24 predicted proteins | sample L2c2metaG_FD_143038 | JGI IMG/M metagenome (GOLD analysis project Ga0193743, IMG submission 143038) | Soil microbial communities from a riparian zone of the East river system, Colorado, United States - L2c2 | ecosystem: Environmental > Terrestrial > Soil > Riparian zone | place: USA: East River... | reverse complement strand
TCTGCCATTCATTTCCCCCGGTGATTGCGCTGCTCATTATTGGCGGGCTCACGGCCGGGACCTTTTATCCTCTGACACTCACTTTCGTGCTCAGAAATTTGCCTATTCGATTTGTGCTGCTGGGCATCGCAATGTACGCCGCTGACATTGTCTTTACGACAGATATGGCTCAGGCATGGGAGTCGTTCTTCATGGAGCACCTCTCGTGGCGTTGGATTTTTTGGAATGGGACCATACTCACGCCGTTGATGATTCTGTTGATTCACGTCGGCATACCCTGGCAACCGCTACCCAAGCCACAGCCGGGCCATCCGGCTCCGAACTGGAGAGGATTCCTGTATGCAAGCCTTGGAGTTGCCCTTTTGTATACAGCGCTTGACCAGGGACAGCGGCTCGATTGGTTCCACTCCTCGCTCATTGTTGGATTGGTTGTTGCCGGAGTATTTCTCGTAGGAGCCGCAGTTGTCCGCCACTTTCTCCTGCCCAATCCTCTCGTCAACTTTCGATTCCTTATGAGGAGGAACACACTGCTGCTGGCACTCGTCGTTATCAGCTTTCGGTTTGTGATGCTTGCCACAGTTGTTAGCATTCCCAGTTTTCTCGGCTCCGTCAGAGGATTTCTTCCGCTGCAGGAGGCTCCGGTACTGTTCTGGGTAGCTCTCCCTCAATTTGTGCTTGGCATTGCAGCGATGGCGCTGATGAGCAAGGTTGATCCGCGGCTTATCCTTACCGTCGGCTTTTCCCTGGTCGGGATCGCTTGTCTGCTCAACTCGCGCGTTACGTCGATATGGGCCGGGCCAGACTTCAGCATGTCCCAAGCAATCATGGCTATCGGATTGGCGCTGGCCTTCAACTCGATGGTCGGATCCATCGTGCTTGAGGTGATCGACACCGGAGCCCTATCACGGCCCGTTGACGTGCTGACATTCGCGTGTTTGTTCCACGTCACTCGCTTGTTTGGCGGCGAAATGGGCTCCGCGTTCATGGGGCACTTCATCGCCATCCGCGAACAGTTTCACTCGAATATGCTCGGCCTGAATGTGCAACTTGGGGATGTCCTAACGGACCACCGGCTTCTCGGGCTTCGCGGTGCCTTCTCGGCACATTCAACCGGTCTCGCCGCCACAGGGCGCGCAGCGGAAGCATTGGCCTTGCAGATCAGGCAGCAGGCATTCACACTTGCGATCTCCGACAGTTTCCTCCTCCTGGCAACCTCCTGTGTATTTTGCCTCGTGATCGTCGCGTGTATGTCTCGAGTGCCGACGCAATATCACCAAGTCATCGCATCGAACGCGGGGACGAAATGAGTATCCGACCCAACCAGCGGAGGCAGGGCACGATAGCAACCCTTATCGGGCTGTTGAAACGCAGTTCGGTTGTGTGGCCTCTGTTGACTGCGATACTGGTAGGTCTCCCGTTGAATCAAAACGCGGTGGGACAACAGAATGCTCCCGTGCATCTGACACTCGATCAGGCAATCGACCTCGCCCTGAAGCAAAATCATTCTATTCATCTGCGCTCGCTTTCGGTCGATCAGATGCGGAGCAAAAAGGATGAAGCAAGATCTAATTACTTTCCCCAAATAAAGGCGAGCGGTAGTGTGCTGCACGTAACAGAGCTCGCTGGGGTTGAGATACCTGCGGGATCATTTGGAAATTTTGCGAGCACCGGGCCTGTCCCGTCCAAGCCGCTCTTCATCGATCAGGGCGGCCTCACTGGTTATGTGGGCGGGGTTGGCGAGTGAGTGCCACTCACTCAGCTGTTTCGTATCCACCAGGCGAATGTTGCCGCCAAACAAGATGTTCTGGTAGCGCAAACTCAACTCGATCAGACACAAGATGCCGTCGCGTTGCAGGTGCGGCAACTCTATTACAACATCCTGATCAATCAACAGCGCCTGCAGGCTTCTAAAGAGCAATTAGTAGCAGCGAGCGTCAAAGATACCGAAAGCCGCAGCGATGTCACACGTGGAAACGCCCTGGAGATAGCAGCGATTCAAAGCGAGGCAAACATCCTTCAGGCGCAACAGCAATCCCTGACGCTGAAGCTTCAGGGAGACGACCTGCGACGTCGGCTCGCGGATCTCCTTGGGCTACCTATCAGCACGCGGTTTGATCTGGACGCGGCAACTACTGCGCAAAATATCGACATACCCCTGAGAGCAGAGGCAGTCCGATTAGCGTTGGAGCAAAATCAAGACCTGAGAGCAGCTCGCCGAACCTTGGAAAAGGCAAAGGCTGGACAGTCCGCCGCTAAGGACGCGTACATTCCTGACTTAACAGCCATTTCCCGATACAGCTATCAGAGTGGCGTTCCGTTTCTTGTTCACAACTTTGGAACCTTCGGATTTGCAGTTAGCTACGATCTTTTCGATGGAGGACGCCGCGAAGCACAGTTGCGCGAGGCCAGAAGTGAAGTGAGGTCTGCAGAAGTCGCGATAGACAAGCTGCAGTCAGAGCTCGAGGTCGAGGTCGAAGCCGTTTACGACCGAATCGAGGAACTTAAGCTGACAGTAGATGTTGCCGAACAGGCAGTAAAGGTCCGAACTGAAGCCTCCCGGCTAGCTGACCGCCAGTTCGAGCAGAACGCTGCTCTCAATTCCGCACGCAGCCAAGCTCATGCCGATCTGTCGTCTGCGAATGCATCGCTCATCGAAGCCAATTTTGGGCTCTCGTTGGCACAAGCGGACTTAAAGAGGACGATCGGCCAGATGCCGCGATGAATGCACCGGCTCCTATGTATCAGGAATTTGATCCGATTGCGAAGGTGAGTGTTCATGGATAGTACCCTAACCGGAATTCTGGCAGCCTTGGGAGGCTCTATGATAGGCGCCACAACTCCTGTCCTCAGCAATTTTGTTCTCCAGAGAAGCGTGACTCAACGGGAGCTGACGAATCGAGAGATTGCGCAGCGGGAAGAACTCTACTCGGAGTTCATACGACAGGGCACAGCTTGCTATGCGAAAGCGCTCGCGCAAAGTCTGAACGATATCGATGAGATCGTCGCCATGTATGCACTGGTCAACCGAATCAGGCTGTTCGCCTCCGAAAGCGTTCTCGAGGCTGCTGAGGTCTTTGTAAGAAAACTGGTTGAGAAGTTTGGTGAGAAGAACATGAGTATCGACCAAATCAAGTCCGTTGCCCTGGAGCAACACGTGGATCCGCTTAACGATTTCGCTCTGAAATGTCGATCGGAGTTGCGAGAGGTTTACGCTCGTGCACGTGCAGGCTGGGGAAGGGCATAGTGCATTTGACTGCACGTAACGCTTTATTTCGCTAACAAACCGACTTGATGAGGTCTACGAGTGCGTCGCCATCTACTGGTTTGCGGAAGAAGCCAATCGCCCCCCGTTCCAAGTAGAAGGCTTCGGAGTTCTCCGGTGGTTTTCCCGTGATGATCACGACCGGAATTGGATTATTGACGCTTCTTACGTAACGGAGCAGCTCGAGTCCGCTCATGGCCGGCATTTCAACGTCTGTGACAATACAGACACTCTTGGACAAGCCGTCTCCACTGAGAAACTGCACGGCTGAACAGTAACCCTCAGCCTTGTATCCACAGGAAGCTAAGAAGTTGACTAGCGATTCGAGAACACGGAGATCGTCATCGATGACTGCGATCGTGCGGGCCGATTCACCCATTCCAACCTCCGCCCCTCAAGCACAATCTGCAGGAAAATGTTTTCCGGCAGGCTCATTCTATTTCACTCTTAGGATGCGCTTGTCTTTCGAGATTTAGCCTGGTGGCAAGTTTGACCAATGTCGCGAAAGAGTCAGCGCCCATCTTTCGCATAATGTGTCCCCGATGTATCTGGACTGTATATTCGGTAATTCCTAATTCTCCGGCAGCCTGCTTGTTCAAGAGACCTCTCACCAATAGAGGCAGTACTTGCTGCTCTCTCGGGGTCAACGACTGGTATCGAGCCAACAAGCTCGCCTGCGCGAGCGCCTTCTTGCGGTACTCCCTGTCTAGCTCCAATGCCCGTTCGATGCTGGACAGCAGCGTGATCTCATCGACAGGTTTTGTGAGGAAGTCGATCGCCCCTCCTTTCATCGCAGTCACCGTCGATGGGATGTCCCCCCGTCCTGTAATGAAAATTACTGGAATCGTTGTTTGAGCGGAGATTAGCTTCTGAACTTCCAATCCACTCAACCCAGGCATCCTCAAATCCAGAATCAGGCATGCGCAGGCGTCTTGGCGTTCGAAGTTGAGGAAATCCTGCCCTGAAGTAAATATCTGCACTCGTTTGCCGTTTGCGCGCAAGAGTGTAGCCAGGGCTTCTCCGACGTTCGCATCGTCGTCGACGATATACACCTTCTCGTCCGTAGGCACCATGTTGACCTCCTAAGGAATGTAGCAATCGAGCCGATTGATGGGTGCCTTTGTCGTTGTCCACAGACACAACAATCCCAGTGCGTTCGCATATTGAGCGCACTGGTATCAGTCATTATATTGGGTCAAAGTCGCGGTAGAGCGTTTAGTTGGCCTATCCGGACATTACATGAATATGTAGTAGGCAGACATGCTCGAGAGTTTCTCACAGCCCTTCAGCTCCTGCGCGTACTGCGCCTGATTGCGACCCGAGCCGGGGTCCAGGAGCACGATGAGCGTGTGCGGTGAACAGCTGCTGAATACCTGATCGGCCATGTGTTGATCTCCTCCACAACATAAAGATGTAGTGTTCGTCCGTTGCATCGTCGCGTATGTTTCAAACGTGAAGATATCGACTTGCCGCAAGCCCCACTTACAGATGCGGAATGCCTGATGTCTGTTGATGAATGCATGGCCCGCTCGTCGGAGTCGGGAATGAGGAGTTGCAATGATGCGTGACAATCCCACACTGAGCCCAGAGCAGATCGAGCGAATACGATCCTTCGCACAGTGGCGCCCGGTTCAAAAAGGTGAGGTGCTCTACGAGTCTTCCCAGCCGGATGTTCCCTTGTTCATCGTTCTCGAGGGCAGCGTGTCAATCAGCAGGACTGGGGAGGATGACAAGATACTAGCGGTTCGCGAAGCTGGTCAGTTCACAGGCGAAATGTCCGTTATTTCGGGCAAATGCTCCCTGCTGAAGGCACGTGTATCAAAAGATGGCAGCGTCCTCGAAGTTGGGCGTGAAAAGATCCGTTCTCTCATTGCCAGGGACACAGAGCTAGGTGACCTTTTTATGGAGGCATTCGTCGCCCGCCGCTTGCAAATGATTGAGCTGGGAGAGGGCAATGTCGTACTTTTTGGCACCAAGAGCTCAGCGCGAACCCTTGCGTTGAGGGAGTTTCTTACGAGGAACGCACATCCCTTCATGTACGTCGATATCGACAGAGATTCTTTTGCTGGCGAGCTTATGGATAAGCTCGCCGTTCGACACGGTGAGCTTCCTGTCGTTTACTGTAACAACCGCTATGTGTTGAGGAACCCCTCGATCGCCGAACTGGCAGCATGTCTCGATCTCAACATCAACACCGACAAGGGCGTGCGCGACGTATTGGTGATAGGGGCAGGTCCAGCTGGGTTGGCAGCTGCGGTATACGCAGCATCAGAGGGTCTAAAGACGCTCGTTATCGAGAAATCGGCGCCGGGCGGGCAGGCGGGGTCAAGCTCGAAGATCGAAAACTACCTCGGTTTTCCCACCGGACTTTCAGGGCAGGAGCTCGCTAACCGTTCCATCGCGCAGGCGCAAAAGTTCGGTGCTCAATTGATGGTTGCTCAATCGGTGGTACATATCGACTCGAGCCGTCAGCCGTACAAAGTTGTTCTCGAATCGGGATTGAAATTCGAGACACGCACTATTGTTATCGCAACGGGTGCGCAATATGCTCGTCTGCCGGTTGAGGATGCAGATGCGCTTCGAGGACGGGGCATCTACTACAACGCTACGCATATGGAAGCGCAACTCTGCGAGTCTGAGGAGGTTGTTGTGGTGGGAGGAGGCAACTCGGCCGGCCAGGCGGCAGTGTGTCTTGCGCAGTCGTCGGCGAAAGTGCATCTTCTCGTTCGATCGCGAAAGCTCTCCGACTCCATGTCTCAATATCTGATTGGAAGGATTGAGGCGCATCCAAGGATCGAGATCCACTTTCTCAGCCAAATTACCGGTCTAAGAGGTGCTGCTCACCTTGAGAGCGTCGAGTGGCGCGATGACTCGTTCGGTATGAGTGTCACCTGCCCAATCCGCCACGTGTTCGTAATGGCCGGAGCGGCGCCACGCACGGAGTGGTTAGAAGATTCCTTCGTATTGGACAAGAAGGGCTTCATTGTCACCGGAACTGACCTTGCTGGCTATACTGATTTGTCGTGGCCGCTCGAAAGATCTCCGCTGTTGCTTGAAACAAGCGTGCCAGGAATTTTTGCGGTGGGAGATGCGCGCGCCGGCAGCGTGAAGCGCGTGGCGTCTGCCGTTGGCGAAGGTTCCATGGCTGTTCATCTCGTTCACCGTTTCCTTTCCGAGGGTGCGGAGCAGGCCGCTTCAGCGGCACTGGAGCGGGTCGCGGTGTCTGCGTCTGCTCTCTAAACTGCAACTCCATGGCGGCGCGTTCAGTTACGACATAAATATGCAAATACAACTCGGTCGAAGCGCCCTGCGCCATCGAGCGGCTCGCAGCCAAATATTCAGACTGCAATAGAATTTCTACTCACCGAAGAGAGCGGTAAAGCCATACTGAACGTCGCGCCGCCGCCGGGATTATTCTCTGCCCATAATCGCCCGTTATGCGCTTCGACTATTGAGCGCGACACCGCCAAACCGATCCCCATGCCTTTTTCCTTCGTCGTCACAAAAGCATCGAAGATCGTTTCAGCATTATCGACTCCAGGACCATTGTCGATCACCTGTATGAGCATCTCGTTCTGATCCGTCACGGCTGCCCGAACCTTAAGGAGTGGATGGATTCGACTACCCTCCATTGCTTCGATGGCATTCAAAATCAAATTACATAACACCTGCTGGATCTGAATCAGATCGACAGAGATTGAGGGAAGATGACCATCGAAGTCCCAGTCGATGAGGACAGTACGCTTCTTTGGATCCTCATGAACTAAACGAACAGCTTCCCTCACCATGTCTGGGATATTGGCCTCCGTCTTTTCGAAGGACTCCCGTTTGAAAAGTGCTCGAATGTGCTGCATGGTTTCATCCGCTGAACGAATATCTCTCAATATTCGCTCAATGGAGGTGTTTGTTTCGGTCAAATTGGGCGGATTCGCTGCCAACCAACGCTTGGCGGCCTGAGCATTTCCAAGCACAGCCATAAGTGGCTGATTGAGTTCATGAGCGATCGACGCTGAGAGTTCGGCTACGGTTGCGACTTTCGTCGCTCTGCTGAGCTTCATGCGCGTATCCCGAAGGTGGTCTTCTGCTCGTTTCCGTTCATCGATGTCAATCGAGAGCCCATACCACTGAATGATCTTGCCCTGGGGATCACGCAAAGGTTCACCCATCGTTTGATGCCATCTGTACTCTCCGTCTGAGCGTCGCAAGCGGCTTATTGTGCTGTATGACTTTCCAGTTTCGATTGCCCGGACGAATGCCTTCACGGCCTCCTCTCGATCATCGGGATGAATGAAGCTCTCCCACCCGCGATTGACGAATTCTTCCAGGGGAACCCCATAATATCCAAGGACTCTTTGATTGATATGCGTGACTTCACCGGCCGGTGAGTTTGACCAAAGCATTGACGGAATGGTTTCGATGATGCCAAGCAGCTGATGCTCTCGCGTTTGAAGAGCCTGTTCCGTCTCTTTCAATGAATGGATGTCGAAGAGAATCCCGTACCATTTAACGATCTTCCCTTCGTCATCACGGAGAGGGAGACTGCGATTCAGGAACCAGTGATAGGTCCCATCCGCACGCCGGCAACGTAGCTCCTGCTCAACAGATTCTCCTGAGGCCAATCCCGCCTGCCAGTTTGCCAATACTCGATCGACGTCGTCGGGATGGATCGCACGCGCCCAGTCCCATCCCATCGTCTCTTCTCTGGTCTGGCCGGAGTAGTCCAACCAACTCTGGCTCAGAAAATCAACTGTTCCGTCAGGCAAAGAGGTCCCCATGTAGGCGGGCATTATCTCAATGATGGTCCGAAGTTCTCTCTCGCTGAGTCGGATTTTCTCTTCTGCTCGTTTTGCCTCAGTAGCATCGACGACAGCCCCGGAAAATTCGAGGCTGTCGCAAGCATTTTGCAACGGCTTTGCCAGAACATGGAGATGCTTCACGCGACCGTCGGCAAAGAGCAGGCGACATGTGGACTCGATGGCCTCTCCGGTGCTGGATGCCCGCTCCGCCGCCTCAAGTACCAAAGCGCGATCATCAGGGTGAACCCGTTCTATGATCCGGTCAAACGTTATTTGTTCCGCTGGATCGTATTCAAAAATGCGGTAGGTCTCCTCCGACCAGACAATCTCACCGGTATCTGGTGTCCATCCGAAACTGCCTGTGTGACTCAACCTTTGGGCTTCCGCCAAATAGGCTTCGCGACGCTGGAGCTCCTGAGTTAGGAGCTCGTGCTCCGTCACATCTATGGCGTTGCCAACGATTCCCTTCAAAATTCCGTTTTCTACAACAGGGGCACCGACGCAACGAATATGCCTGACTTCGCCGCCAGGCCGCACAATGCGCTTGGTGACATCGCATCCCAACCCTTCTGCAAGCATTCGCTTGATTAGCGATGTCATGAATTCACGATCGTGCTGATGGACGCGTGCCAGATATTCCTCAAGGGTAGGGGCGTCTTTTGCCGGATCAAGACCGTATATCTGAGAAAGTTCACGCGACCAGTAGTCAAATCTGCCTGCAGGGTCAAAAAACCAGCTGCCGATATGGCCAAGGCGTTGCGCTTCGGTCAGATAAAACTCGTTCGTTTGCAACAGCTGGGTGCTCGCCTGGAGCGCTTCTTCGGCTCGCTTGCGTTCCTCAATATCGACGCTGGATCCAAACCACTTGATGACAATTCCGTCCGCGTTCCGCAGTGGTACTTTGTGATGGAGCATCCAGCGATACACTCCTTCAGGCCGCCGCACTCGCGCCGTACCCTCAAAGCCCTCTCCCGTGGAGATCGACTCCCGCCACTTCTGTACAAAAGCTTCGACATCTTCCGGATGAATAAACGAAGTCCAGTCCCATCCCAACAGCTTCCCCAACGGCTGCCCCACGAAGTTGAGCCACGCCTGATTGAAGAAATCGAGGTAGCCATCCGGCCGGGCGGTGTGGATCAGAGCGGGAGTCAAGTCAATGATCTGACGAAGACTCAGGCTCTGATCATCGACGGAACTGTGCTCGTCGGCTCCCATGCTGCACATGGTACAACGACAACCAGTTACCCGGTACTGTTTCTATGCGGTCCCTTCAAGCGTGGACCTGCGGAATCGTGGCCGCAGATTTTCAGCCGCTCGCCGAAAATCTTCTGCTTTCACGGTGGAGCGAAGTACTGTCCGCGCAATCCGTTCAGTGGCCTGGACGCCAGCAACGCGGACAGATCGAATTCTCCAATCGCAACCGATTGGTGTGGTGGTTCACATCAATCGGCAGGCTGTCGAGGCGTCATTGGGACCGATGCACTTTTTATTCATCCATGTGATTGGAGACTCGCCCTGCAACCTACAAGGAATATGTAATTTATTCAGCTCTTCGCAATTGCTACTATCACATTGTTAGAGGTTGTCGAGGGCCCCCGATTACGTGACTTCTAAAGGACACTGGGGCGGACGGCAGCAATGGGGCTACAAGGGGCTTAACATTCGACTTCGCCTTGCCGGCAAATAACGAAAGGCGCATGCGTGATGCTTCCGCTACAGCGCTGCGAAGCTGACAATCCTGGAACGGTAGAGATCCGTATTGTGCGACCCTGTTATCTGTAACGCGGTCGATCGTCAGTCCGATGGGTCGCTTCTGTCGCAGGAATGAAAGTCAGCCTCAGGAGGTACGCAATGCGTGCTGACTTAGCATTCACGGCTCTAGCTGATGAGTCGAATCGCTATCAACTCACCAAATCCGTAGCGAAGGTAACTCGCATGCTGCACCGTCCAAACACGCGTGTGCAGGATACGATGAACGAGGCCTTCAAATGGCTTGGCCGCCTCAAACGAGGAGCGGCCAAAGCCAGCATGGTACGGGAGGACTCTTCAGTTCGCGCGCCAGCGCCACGTCACGATCCTGCTTTCGATCAAATTCAGCCCCCTCCACGGCGAAGCTAGGAGTGTCAGTATGGGAACCTCATTTGTACCTGTATCTCTTAACCCGACACCGAACACAACATTGTGGGGCATCGTACTGCTCGAGCATCTAGATGAATTTGCCACTCTGGCATGGTATCTAGTCGCCGATGGAAAACTCGTCGAAGATACTTTCTCGCGCACACTGGCGAAGCTGGATACGATTCCATTTGAGACTTTCATTCCGGCACTCACCTACAGTCAGGCTCGCGATGTACTCATCGCTCAAGCGATTGCGGTTGTCTCGGACATGCGTATAGAGGAAGCTGGAGACTGGTCCATCGAACCGAATTCTATTGGGAAGGTGCCCGATCTTGCCCAGTTAGCCTTCATGCTGAAATTGATCATCCGCTCGCCTGAATCTGAGATTGCGAAGCACCTCGGTGTGTTTCCACATGAGGTGCAAGCGCTAGTGGAGTACGCGATCGATCGCCTTAGCGTGGCTTCGCCGGTCGCTGCGATGCGGACTCCTCATCAAGTGTGGGTGTCGTATGCCTTCGAGAGTCGGCATGAATCGAGCACGGTTGCTACGACGAATTTTATCTCATGACGGCCGGGAGCGACTCCTGGGACCCACCTGATAACCCGACTCGAAGGAGACAACGTTATGGCACGAGTCATTGAATTTTATATACCCGCGGACTTCAAGCCAAAAATAAAATGTGTGCCTCAGAAGGAACGAGGAAGTCTGGTCGTATTCCCAAGTAATCTGAAAAAGCCTGCGTGAGATAAGTCAGTTCTCTATCGGAAAAGGACTCAGCAGATGAGCCCACAATCGTTGGGGGTGGTTGTCATCATCGGTGCCTCCTCAGCAAGTGGCACTGTCTATGCCGATCGCCTGGGGCTCAACAGATCAAAACCTGCTGATTTATCAAGCCGCGAAGTATCGGTGGGAAGCTCGGTTTAACGATGTTCCGCTTAGACTATCTCTCCTGCTTTCTCACTATATTGGCGACCGTCCTTGTCGGGCGGAAATCTTGGACGGGACTTCTAATATCAATTGTCAACAGCTTGATCGTTTGCCTAATTGCCTTTCGCACGTCTCAGTTCGGCTTTATTCCAGCAAACCTGGTTTGCATCTGCGTTTACGCGTTTAGCATCCGGTCTTGGGTCAAGAAAAATAACGCGCACCGGGTCACCAGGCCTGTCGTTCGCGTCATACACGGCAACACCGAGCCCACTGAGGGTGTCGCGCCACGCCAGCAGCCGGTCCGGCAGTCCGCCACCTACAATGGCGTGTTTCATGCCAGGTGTAGGTCGACTAGCTCGCTCACTTACTTTCGGTAAGGGCCATTCTGCCTCGCGAAGCGTTCGCGAAGATGGCGGCGAGCGCGAAACGCGCGGGTCTTGATTGCAAGAGTATTCATGTCCAGGGCCGCTGCCGCCTCCTCAGTAGAAAGCTCCCGAAGATAACGCATTTCAAATGCAGGCTGGACGCTAGGGGGCAGAACGCGAATCATCTTCTCAAGCGTCATCGACAGCTCTGCGACTTGGTATTGCAATTCGGGATTTGGACGTGTATCTGCTGGATCTAGCGAGCGGAGTGAATCTTCATCAGCGGTGTCAAGGAATAGGAAGCTTTTCTTGTTTGATCGAAGGCGCATCAGAGCTTGATTGACTCCGATCCTGAAAAGCCAAGTGGAAAAGCGCGAGGCCCCTTTAAATTGATCGATGCGCGTGAATGCGCGCATGAGCGCCTCTTGCAGGCAATCTTCAGCATCTTCGCAATTCCTCGTAATTCTAAGAATGCTGTCGAACAGCATACTCAGATGTGGCTTGATCAATAGCTCAAAAGCTCGGCCATCGCCCTGCTTCGAACGTTCTACTAGCAACGCATCGTGAGCATAATCCGATATCTCACTACAATCGGGCAGGGTGTGATCCTGAGCCATCGCTTTGTCCTTACTGATACGTGTGACTTTCACACCTGAGATTAAAGTCATACATCCCGGCCGCATAGTACAGGTTTCCACTAGATGAAATGCCTACCATACTTATCCGCATTACTAGGAACATGTCATATCTTTTCCGAGTCAGGCTTGGCTAGTATGAGCAAGTCGTAATGATGAAAACACCAAACGACCGGGGCAGTTGTCATTTCCAATACACAAATCGCGGAGGATGTGTTGCCGCAGTTCATCTCCGGTGCAACTCGTTACGGTATCAGCCGCGGTCGCATCGAGTTCCTCGCAACCCTGCATTGCGGTCCACTTGATTGAGTGCAAGAGGGAAGTGTGCCTGTAACGCCGCGTTGCTTTCGGAAGTTAGCTGTTAAGAGAAGGAGAAACATTGATGTCTGCTGACAATTCCATACACCGGGTTGCAATCGTTGGAACAGGAGTCATCGGTGCCAGTTGGTCGGCGCTGTTCCTTGCACATGGCCTCGAAGTGATCGCCACGGACCCGGCTCCAAACGCCGAGACCAATCTACGGCAGTACATCGAAGCCGCATGGCCTGCTCTCGTCAGTTTGGGGTTGCCTCCTGGAGCTTCCAAGGAGAGGCTCAGATTCACGACGAAGTTGAGCGAGGCGCTCGAGGGTGTTGATCTCGTCCAGGAGAACGGGCCGGAGCGGCCTGACTTCAAGATCAAGTTGTTCGCAGAGATGGACGCGCTCACTCCAGAGACCACTATCCTTGCTTCGAGCTCGTCGGGCATCCCGATTGGTGTCAGCCAATCCTCCTGCAAACATCCTGATCGCTGTGTAATCGGCCACCCCTTCAATCCGCCTCACTTGATTCCTCTGGTCGAGGTGGTCGGTAGTGAAAAGACATCGTCTGCCACGATCGAGCGCGCGATCGCGTTCTATGCCTCAATCGGAAAGCGACCCATTCACGTGCGGAAAGAGGTGGTCGGCCACGTCGCTAACCGGCTGCAAGCCGCTCTCTATCGTGAGGTTGTCTATCTGATCGAGCAGGACGTGCTCAGTGTTTCGGACGCGGACGCCGCGGTGAGCTGGGGACCGGGACTGCGCTGGGGTGTCATGGGTCCGAACTTGCTCTTCCATCTTGCCGGCGGCGAAGGCGGTATCCATCACTTCATGGAGCACCTTGCGGGTCCTATGACCACGTGGTGGAAAGATCTCGGGAATCCCGAGTTCACACCCGATCTGAAAGAGAAGATCGTGCAAGGAGTTCTGGCGGAGGCTGGCAATCAATCGATCGACGAACTTGCCGGCGAGCGCGACGGGCTGCTGCTCGGGCTGCTCGGCGTGAGAGGCGCAGGGAACTAGGGAGCTTCGCATGCGCTGGCGTCGGCCTGCGCAATTGATGGTTGCAAACGGAGATGAATACTTATGTCGTCGAAACTAAAAGATACCAGGGTGGATGGCAACACGAGTGGCCGAGTGTACTTCATCGATGCGAGTGGCGGCCGTCTGCTCTCCGTTCATCCGGATGGAAGCGACCTGCGGGTGCTTGTCACCGGCCGTCAACGCATCCCGGACGGGATTGTTGTTGATAAAGAGGCGGGCCACATCTATTGGACGGAGATGGGCATCCCGAACAAGGAAGATGGCTCGATTGAGCGCGCCGACATCGACGGTGACAATCACATCACGATCGTACCGAATGGAAAGACATTCACACCGAAACAATTGCAGCTCGATAAGCGAAACGGCAAGCTCTATTGGTGCGATCGCGAGGGGATGCGTGTGATGCGCTCCAACCTCGACGGTTCGAGCATCGAGACACTGGTTCAAACCGGCGAGGGCGAGGCGGACAGAGCGGACATCCCTCGGTGGTGTGTTGGGATTGCCATCGATGTTGAAGCTGGCAAGCTCTATTGGACTCAGAAGGGCCCTGACAATGCGGCCCGAGGGAGGATCTTCAGAGCCGGGCTTGAGATTCCCAAGGGGGAGAGTTATTCCTCACGAAGCGATATCGAGCTGTTATTCGATCACTTGCCGGAGCCGATCGACCTCGATCTGGATCTTGAACACCGTGTCCTCTACTGGACCGATCGTGGCGATCCGCCGCGGGGCAATACCGTCAGTCGGGCTCCGATGGACGCTGCTCCTCGTTCGGTCGAGCCCGAGATAGTGTTCAACCATTTGATGGAAGGAATCGGCCTCGCGCTCGATGTCCCCGGTGATCGGATGTTCATGGCCGATCTGGGAGGCTCGCTGTACACCGCGAGTCTGGACGGCGCGACGCACAAGACGCTGCTCGCTGTTCAGGGGAATCTGACCGGCGTGGCTTACGTCGACTGATCTGTAACAGTTGGCGCATTTCGCATTCGCGTTCTGGGCACGACGAAAAGAAGGAAGTGTAGAGGAATTTATGTCCGAAATACAAAGCCAGGAAATAAAGAAGCCGAAGGTACTGCCGAAGCCCAACAGCGATTTCTATCAGGTCTTCCAGATGCTGTCTGAAGCCGAACAACAGACGGTCTCGAAGGTTCGGGCATTCATGGAAACATCTGTCGCACCGGTCATCAACGATTTCTGGGCGAACGACTCCTTCCCATTCGACTTGATACCCGGTATCCGCGATCTTCAGATTGCTGGGCTCGGATACGAGGGTTATGACTGCGCAGGCGGCAGCAATCTTTTGGCCTGCTACGTCGGCATGGAGATCGCGAGGACGGACTGCTCTCTGGCCACATTCTATGGCGTCCACAGCGGCCTCGCGATGGGGTCCATCTTCCTCTGCGGGTCGGAAGAGCAGAAGAGAAAATGGTTGCCGCCGATGGCGCGGCTGGAAAAGATCGGATCCTTCGGGTTGACTGAGCCTCTGGTCGGCTCTGGTGCCTCACGTGGTCTCGTGACAACGGCACGGCGCGAGGGAGACACGTGGATTCTGAATGGTCAGAAGAAGTGGATCGGTAACTCTACATTTGGAGACCTAACCATCATTTGGGCGAGGGATGTGGCCGACAGCCAGGTGAAGGGCTTCATCGTAGAGAACAAGAGCCCTGGTTTCAAGGTTGAAAAGATTCAACACAAAATGGCACTGCGGGTGACGCAGAACGGACTGATCACCCTCCAAAATTGCAGGGTCCCCGAGGAAAATCGCTTGCAAAACGATATCTCCTTCCGGGATACGGCCCGGGTTCTTCGGATGACGCGCGGCTTCGTGGCCTGGGAGGCTGTTGGGTGCCAAATGGGTGCCTACGAGAACGCATTGAAATATGCACAGACGCGCGAACAGTTTGGGAAACCAATCGCTTCGTTCCAACTCATTCAAGACCTCCTCGTCAAGATGATCGGCAACATCACCGCGTGTCAATGTCTGGTCGTCCGTCTTTCGCAACTGCAGGACCAGGGCAAACTTGCTGACGAACATGCTTCGCTTGCCAAGGCATTCTGCACCGTGAAGATGCGGGAGACCGTTGGCTATGCAAGGGAGCTTCTTGGAGCGAACGGAATCCTTCTGGACTACAACGTGGGACGCTTCGTTGCGGATTCCGAGGCGATCTATTCGTACGAGGGAACGCGTGAGATGAATACGCTCATCGTTGGCCGCGCCATCTCGGGCTTCAGCGCGTTTATTTAGTCAGACCGCGTCTGCCGTTACCGAATAAGAGGCACCGATGATTTACACCCATTCCGTTGGTCGCGCCCTGCAATACTTCCCGCAGCACACAGCTTTGCGGCGGGACGGCCAGGCCGTAACCTTTCTTGAACTGGACATCAGAGTGAGAAGGATCGCCGGGGCGCTTCGACGTCGCGGCTTTTTAAGCGGGGAGCGGCTTGCGCTCCTGATGCCGAATGGGCCGGACTACATCGAAGTTGTTTATGCGTGCAGTCTGCTTGGCGTCATCGCGGTTCCCATCAACACGCGTTATGCAGGTGCCGAGATCGATCGGCTGCTGAATGATTCGCGACCATATGGCCTCATCCGGCATTCGATGTATACCACTCCGAGTGTCCGACCCGACTGGGAACACGTGATCGATCTCGCGCCTCTCGGTGAGATTGAGGAACAGCCATACACAGGAGAGTTTTACGATCCTGATGCGATTCTCGCGCTTCTGTATACGAGTGGGACGACAGGAAAGCCCAAGGGGGCCGCTCTTACACACTCGAATGTCTTTTCGAACATTCAGGATCTGAACTATTGGCTTGGCTACAGGGAACAGGCGGTGTTTCTTCATGCTTCGCCGATGTTCCATATTGCCGATTTTCCGGCAATGTTTGCCGCTCCGGTCTTCGGCGCGGCTCAGGCCACATTGCCCCACTTTGATCCGGCATCCTTCTGTGAATGCGTCCAGGCAAACGGAGTGACACACACTGTGCTCGTTCCTTCGATGATTAATGCACTCTGCAAATATGAAAAGCTTCAGACATACAACCTTGAGTCTCTGGACGTGCTTGCCTATGGCGGATCTCCAATCGCTCCCGCACTTGTGCGCGACATGCGTAGCCTTCTTCCGAGGGTGAAGCTGCTTCAAGTCTACGGGTTGAGTGAAGCCGGCTTTCTGACTGGCTTAACCGATGCCGAGCACACCGAAGACAGGCTACAGTCTTGCGGCAGAACCTGCCCTGGCACTGATTTAAGAGTCGTGAAGCCAAATGGAGAACGCGCCGTATCGGGCGAACATGGCGAACTAATGGCGCGAGGCCCTGGCATCATGATGGGCTACTGGCATGACATCGACGACGACGTGCCAAGGGATGCGTCTTTTAGCGACGAAACTATCGAGGCATTGCGTGGAGGGTTCTTCCACACCGGAGACATCGGCTTTCAGGACAAAGACGGCTACTTTTTCATCGTTGATCGGGCGAAAGAGATGATCGTGAGCGGCGGTGAGAATGTCTACTCCGGTGAAGTCGAGGCCGCCATCTATGAGATCCCCGAAGTAAAAGAGACCGCAGTATTCGGCATCCCGGATGAGAAATGGGGAGAGCTGGTGGCCGCAGCCGTTGTTTTACGACCGGGAACCAATTTGTCTGCAGAAGAACTCAAGCAGTATTGCAAAACGCGGATCGCCTCATACAAGGTTCCCCGCCATATCGAGTTCATGACAGAGGAACTCCCCAAGTCCGGGTCGGGCAAGATTCTGAAACGAGTTTTGCGGGAGAAGTATTGGTCTGGGCAATCCAGACGTGTGTGACGCCCTAAAAGCCTGAAAGGGTATTTCGAAAAGATGAAGCGAATCCCACAACGCTTTGGCGAGCTTTACTTCATAAGCTGACGAGCAGATGGAATACAGGAGATTTATGAGCACCGAGAAGATTTTTTCGGGATTGAGAGTAGTAGACCTTGCGAGCTTTATCGCCGGGCCGGCAGCCGCCACGGTACTCTCCGACTTCGGAGCCGATGTGATCAAAGTAGAGCCGCCCGGTTTCGGCGATCCGTACCGCATCTTTCGCCGGGTACCACCGAACCCAGCTTCCGAGGTTGACTACACATGGCAGTTAACGAATCGCAATAAGCGTGGTATCGCGCTTGATCTCAAGAACCCTGCTGCCCGTGAGGTGTTGGAATCTCTGGTCAAGTGGGCTGATGTGTTTGTTACCAACTACCCGCCACGTGTCCGCAAGTCGCTGAAGCTCACGCATGAAGACATCGCTCCACTCAACGCACGCTTGATCTATGCGGACATTACCGGCTATGGCGATTTTGGTCCGGAGGCGGATGAGCCCGGTTACGACATTACGGCCTATTGGGCACGTAGCGGCCTAATGGCTATGACTCGTGATGCTGGCGGTGATCCAACATTGCCGATCCCGGGCATTGGGGATCACGCGACTGCTATCTCTCTCTACTCCGCTATTGTGACCGGCCTCTATCAGCGAGAGAAGACGGGCAAAGGTACCAGGGTGACGACATCGCTCATCGCTGAGGGCGCTTGGGCAGCTGCGACATGGATCGAAGGCGCGCTTAACCATGCGAAGTTCTTTGGGCTGCATGACCGCAAGAATCCACCGAATGCGCTTTTTAATCCTTACCCGACGAGCGATGGCCGCTGGGTTCTCCTCGTGATCGCACAGCAGGATCGTGACTGGCCGGAACTCGTCAATGTGATTGGTCGTCCGGAACTGTTGGGCGACGAGAGATTTTCGGACGTGAAAAAGCGGAGCGCAAATGCTGGGGCGCTCGCCGGGATTCTCGATGCGGCGTTCAAGAGCAAAGCACTCTCACACTGGACGGAAGCGTTCGGCAAGACGCGCATCACGGTGGGTGTAGTCCAGAACCTCGACGAAGTTATCCATGACGAGCAGATGCTTGCCAATAACATCCTGGTGCCCGTGCAGGGAGCGGATCAAGAGGTTCGTACCGTCAACAGTCCCATGCAGGTCATCGGTGCCGAGAAGGTATCGCCGCGCCGTGCCCCGAATGTTGGAGAGCACACGGCAGAGGTGTTGCTCGAACTCGGCTTTTCGGAAGGGAAGGTAGAGGCCTTGCGGGCTAGTGGAGCTGCGCCGCAGGCGGCCCATGCTGCGGTACCGGCGCACGCTCCAGGGAAACCGATTTAGTAGAGAGGAGAAGTTTCATGAGTCCTACAGAAGTATCCACTAGCTTCGAAAACATCGCATATGAGGTCAGGGGATCGATCGGTTACATCACCCTGAATCGCCCAAAGGTGATGAACGCACTCAATCGGCGGACGATCGAGGAACTGAGCGCTGCTTTCCATGCAGCAAAGGAGGACGCCACAGTCAAAGGCATCATCCTCACGGGAGCTGGAGAGAAGGCCTTCATTGCCGGCGCCGATATCGCGGAGCTTTCGGCAATCGACGGGAAGCAGGCAGGTGAATTCTCCGAGAAGGGCCAGGAGGTGCTCTTGTTCATTGAGACGCTTGGCAAGCCTGTGATTGCAGCTGTGAATGGCTTCGCCCTGGGAGGCGGTTGCGAAACTGCGATGGCGTGCACCATCCGTATCGCGGCGGAAAACGCGAAGTTCGGGCAGCCTGAAGTCAAGCTCGGGGTCATTCCGGGCTATGGCGGCACGCAGAGGCTACCGCGCCTCGTTGGCAAAGGCCGAGCACTGCAACTGATTCTGACTGGCGAGCTGATCGATGCTCACGAAGCTCATCGGATCGGGCTAGTGAATGAAGTCGTTCCCGCGACCGATCTGATATCGCGCTGTGAGGCCATTCTCAAGCAGATCGATGCAAATGCGCCGATCGCGATCCGTTACTCCATCGACGCAGTGAACAAGGGTGTTGACACAGACCTGAGTTCAGGACTAAAGCTCGAGGCGAAGTACTTTGCCCTTGCCGCCGACACCGAGGATAAGAAGGAAGGCACTTCTGCCTTCGTCCAAAAGCGTGCCCCACAGTTCCAGGGTAAGTAATCGCGATCAACAGGAACTTCCGCAAGAAGGAAGTCGATAACCGGAGCAACGCCCGATCCGAACGCACCATTGTGCCGAACGTGCATTGCTCTATTAGGACAGGTGGTATGGAATACATTCTCAAGAATCTGGAAGGGGGCATTCTTAGGATCCAGTTGAATCGCCCGGAAAAGCGGAATGCCCTTACCTTGGACATGTATACGGCGATCGCAGAATTGTTGGAGGCCGCCCAGGTAAAGCCCGAGATTCGCGTCGTGCTAGTGCACGCATCCGGAGAGCATTTCTCTGCAGGAAACGATCTTCAGGACTTCTTAGATCATCCACCGGGGAGCGGCGAGAGCCCTCAAAGGAGGATGATGAATGCTCTACGATTGTTGGACAAGCCATTGGTGGGTGCGGTGCGAGGCGCGGCGATAGGCTCGGGCGCTACTATGCTCACCTACTTCGATTTCGTCTACGCAGGTCAAAGTGGCAAATTCCAATACCCGTTCATCAACCTGGCTCTGGTGCCGGAGTTTGGAACCAGCTTCTCGTTGCCCGATCAGGTTGGCTACCTTCGAGCGGCTGAGATCATTCTGCTCGGTCATCCTTTCGACGCGAGCCAGGCGCTGAGTATGGGGCTCGCCACGAAGGTCCTCCCCGATGCCGAAGTCCTTGCCACTGCGGACAAAATCGCACAGGAGTTGGCACAGAAGCCATTAGCTGCACTCAAAGCGTCGAAACAACTTCTGCGCCGTCAAGTTCGGCCCCGTGTCGACCAGGCCACCCAGGACGAATTGATGGAGTTCAGCGAAAGGGTCCGCTCGGCCGACGCGCGTGAGGCGCTGACCGCGTTCTTCGAGAAACGGTCTCCGCGCTTCAACTCCGGCGAAACTGTATAGCTAGAGATATCTATCATTGACTGCGGTTCGGCATTTTAGAAGAAAGCCGCTTTCATCGCCAAACGGCACATATCTATTCGGCTAGGTTTTGCATTGAAGCGACCACGACACCGACGTCGATGTGCTCGCAATCAAAAGCTCGACTACAGGAACATGTAATTGTTTGTACTTGTAGGCGACTGTTACTGTTGCACTATCGCGTGGAGTTATGGGATTCACACTACAGAAATGAACGATAAGCCTAAAGCGAGCCAGGAGATCTTAAACAAGATTCCACTTGTTGTGATCGTTGGAGGTGGCTTTGGCGGCCTGGCCGCTGCCAAAGCCCTACGACAGGCTCCTGTCAACGTGCTGTTGATTGATCGGTCGAACCATCACGTCTTTCAACCCCTTCTATACCAGGTCGCGACATCGGTTTTAGCTCCGGGACAGATCGCTTCTCCAATCCGCGGTCTCTTGGCTGACCAGAAGAATACTTCTGTGATGCTAGGCGACGTGACCGGCATCGATCCGGCCACGCAGCACGTGATTGTGGACGCAGGCGATAAAGAAGGAATCCAGGTCGCATATGACTATCTGGTGCTCGCGACGGGCGCCACCCACAGCTATTTTGGACATGATGAGTTCGCGCACTTCGCTCCGGGACTGAAAAGCCTCGCGGATGCTGAATCCTTACGCAATCACATATTGATGGCCCTTGAAAACGCTGAGATTGAGGAGGATCCCGAGCGCCGGAAGGCACTGATGACATTCATCATGGTTGGCGCTGGACCGACTGGCGTAGAGACGGCGAGCGCAATTGCTGTAATGGTCCGGACGACGTTGCGCAAGAACTTTCGTCGAATCGACCCTAAGTCCGCACACATCGTCCTGGTCGACATGGGAAAGCGCCCCCTCGGAACGTTCGCTGAGGAGCTTTCGGAAATTGCAAGGCAACGCTTATCGCAGCTCGGCGTGGATGTGCGACTAGGAAAGGCAGTCCAGTCAATCGACGCAGATGGCGCGGTAGTCGGTGATGAGCGGATTCCGAGCAAGACTGTGATATGGACCGCAGGAGTCGCTCCGTCGCCGGCCGGCAAATGGCTGGGTTGCGAGGTAGATCGAGCAGGTCGTGTCCGCATCCGGCAGGATCTCACGGTTCAGGATCATCCTGAGATCTTTGTAATTGGCGACACAGCATCCCTTGATCAAGATGGGCGGCCACTCCCAGGAGTCGCGCAGGTCGCCATGCAGCAGGGACGTTACGCAGCAAAATCGATCTTTCGGCAGGTGACCCAGAAACCACAGCCTCCCCCTTTTCGCTACTTCGATAAGGGCAACCTTGCCGTAGTCGGCAAGGGCTTTGCCGTGCTCCAGAGTGGACGCGTCAAGATGAGCGGTTTCTTCGCTTGGCTCGTCTGGGCCTTGATCCACATACAGTTTCTGGCAGAGAGCAGCTTGCGGTTTAGCGTCTTCTTCCAGTGGGTCTGGACATACATCAGTGCAAAACGCGGTGACCGGTTGATCATTGAACAGCGCAAGAATACCTGACGACAGGTTCGCGATGGCAGTCGATAAAGCAATCTACACGGCTCGTATGAATGTAGCCTAGCGTCGAAAGTGGGATCACGATGACTGAGTCAGCGCTCGCTGCACCCAGGTCGTCCATGACACTGACACTATCGGAATCCAGTGCGTCGGAGATTTCTGTTTGCTTTGCTCACGGAGCACCAACATTCCGTTCACTCCTCGATGCGAAGGAGCAAAACCGTGAGACTGCGGCTCTCCGGTTAGAAATATCACTCCAACTCGCGTGGCACTCAGCACTCAAGGGGTTTTGAGAATACTCAATGAGCCACCGTTGGCTATTACATATTCATGTAATGGTGCGCTGGGCAGAGGAATGCTCTCTCGAGTGCCCCCCTTAATATAATTAGGTGACATTGATGTGCTCTAAAGGGCACGAAAGTGCGGCCGATTTGTTGCCCGCTAAGGTCACGACAGGGCCCCCAGACGGATGCCGATATCCGAGGAGATCTGGAGGGGCCAATGTACGAACTGGGTAGATCGTTGACGGCGATGAGAGTGTCGGGAGAACTCTGTTCAATCTCTTACGCGCAAACGGCAGGGGTGCGGATATTCACCTCAAAGACGAGAAGTTCCTGAATTTGAACGTCATGACGGCTGTGCATGTGTGATTCTCGCCTGCGAATGCCCGGTATGAATGGTTCAGAAGTCTCGGGGCTTCTTTCTCGTAAATAGAATACCGTCACTTGCATCAGAGGGCGCGGGACATTCCCTCGAACATGCTGTGCACATACACCGCGGAAATGTTATGCGGAAAACGGAGCCCTACTCCTTCGCGGCTGTAGTTAAGCTTGCCGGCAAGCTAAATCTCCAGCCAGTCGCGCATCCTAGCAGAAAGTGTGTATGGCCTGTGAGCTATAAAGTCTTGTAGCTTGTGGTTGAAGGGGCGGAGGTTGAGATGGGCGTGCAAGCCCGCACTATCGCAGTCATTGACGATGATCTCCGTGTTCTCGAGTCGCTCGTCAACCTCCTGGCGGCCTATGGGTACGAGGCAGAGCCGTATTCCTCTGCTGAACAATTTCTCGGCGCGGATGGTCTTTCGAAAACATCCTGCATCATTACGGATGTAGAAATGCAGCAGATGAGCGGCCTAGGCTTGCTGCATCATGTGATGAGAGTCAATAGTTCCGTGCCGGTGGTAATTATCACTGGAAAACCCTCCGACAATTCGGACACCTTCTATCTTGAAAGAGGGGCAGTGGGCTTCTTCCGGAAGCCGGTCGACGGCGACGCACTCGTCGATCTGCTCAGATCCGTTTTGCTAACGGAAGCGGACAGTCAAGGCGACAAATAGGCTTTGATCTTTCCCCAACTGGCGCGTCCGTAGAACTGGCGCTACTCTCACCACATGAAGAAGGCTTCGGTGGCTGGAGAATGTTCTCGACTGCGATGATCCGGCGCGGAGCCTGGGCATCTCATCCAGAGTCTATGATCGGCCTGCCCATCCCATTGCAGGAAGTACTGCTTTGTGCCATTCGGATGCAAAGGAGTCCCCAAAGGGACCGGAAAAGTGCATTACATATTCCTGCTGGTCCGTCACCGACGATCATGTATCGATCCGATGTATTTGGTGACTGCGGAGCATTCGTAGTCGGTATCCATGTCGACGTACTAGGAAGATGTAATGGGAAATCCATCGAAATCCTCGCTACGATGTCATATATAGCGATATGGAGGGACTGCTCCCGCACGTTCTACTCGAACTCATGCGAGTGGTCGAGTTCGATGTCATCGGTCTGTCAAGGTACGACCATGCAGCTCCAAGAGTGGACTGCAACTTGTTAGACCCAGCAGCAGAAACGTAAGGCTGGAGAGAGTTCGTGCGCTGGCTCAGTAGACTGTTCGAGTTTGTCGGCAAGGTAGGATGCTTTGGCCTTCGTGTGCTCGCTGATTGCTTGCGGCCGCCACTGGAAATTGCACAGCTCTCCCGCCAACTCGCCGAAGTGGGCAACCGATCAATTGCCCTCATCGTCGTCTCAGGCTTCGCCTTAGGATCTGTGATGACGCTTCACACCAGAAGCACACTTGTGGCATTCGGCGCCACAGCGATGATTCCTGCCGTGCAGGCGGTGTCCTTCTTCGTCGAGATCGGCCCCCTCGTGGCAGGCCTTCTCCTTGCCGGGCGAGTCGGATCGGGAATCGGCGC
>Ga0193743_1000833_pt1 | contig 24047 bp, 25 predicted proteins | sample L2c2metaG_FD_143038 | JGI IMG/M metagenome (GOLD analysis project Ga0193743, IMG submission 143038) | Soil microbial communities from a riparian zone of the East river system, Colorado, United States - L2c2 | ecosystem: Environmental > Terrestrial > Soil > Riparian zone | place: USA: East River... | reverse complement strand
CCGACTGTTACACGGGCTGATGCGCACCAATCTCATACCGACCTCTATGCCCTCGACGCGAAAACACTCTACACCAACACGCTTGCACGTTTCATCTATCGAGGGTCGGAAACACCGGTGGGGGACTGTTACGAAACGCACTCAGCTACGGCGCGGGCGTCTTAACACACGAGGATGGTTTCTTATCAGGTGGAGGAATATTCCCGGTCTGCAAATTGGCCTTATTGATCCGCTTCACCGCTGGGCAATCGGCTTCATGGTAATACTGCGACCGTACACTCCAGGCGTACTTCGGCGTAGTGACGACCGCCTCCGCCCCACCACCGGCCGGCGCTTTGATGGGCCACGTGTCCGTCGCTCCATTGCTATATGAAACGGTAAACGTCTTTGCTTTAGGAGCTACCTCGATTGATATGTCGCCACCAATAACGTCAACGGGTGGGGTCGGCTCCACGTCTTTGCCATTGCCTTTTTCAGTCCAATATATTTTTTGCAGTTCTGCCTCATGAAGTCGAGTTAGGCAATCTGCCGTGGGATGGAAATAGGAATTGCCGTCTCCCGTCGAGATCACGGCGACAGTTGGTTGAGTTGCCTTCAGCCATGCTTCATTCGTACTGTAGGCGCTGCAATGGTGATGAACCTTGTACACATCGATTGGACCGACGGCAACAGCAACGGGCGATTCGATGTCTTGGTAGTCGTTGGCCTTATCGCCAGAAAGATCCCCACCAATTTCTTCCTTGAATCCATCAAAGCTGACGAGCACTGCAACGCTCAGGTCATTCTCGTTGCTCGTTGTAATATTGCCACCTTTATAAGTCGCATCGAGAACGAACACGCTCAGTTTTACGGGGTCGGCAGTGCCTTGATCCAAGTCGAGTTCTTGCCCGAGCGTCGCGGTTTTTCGTTTGGCACCGACCGCGGCGACGTATGCATTGTACGTCGCTCCCGGATAGCTTTGGCCTCGATCAAACGAGTTATGAACCAGCGGGAACTTCTTCAGTACCGCTGGGATACACCCTATATGGTCGAAGTGGTAATGGCTGACGAAGATGTAGTCGATCTGACGAACGCCGAGTTGGTCGAGATAATCGACCGCCCCTTGGCAGTCTCTTCGTTTCATGTCCTCGCCCATGTCGAAAAGAACAACTTCGCCATTCGGAGAGATCAGTACCGCACCATCTCCCTGCCCGACATCGATGTGATGAATTTGAAGCTTGCCGTTTGTAACTTGCGCGAACGCGCAGGCAGTGAGCAGGACGACCGTACAGGCAGAAAAAAGGCGTCTCAAGTGCATTTGAACCTCCTCGTGCGCTGCGTCTGCAGCGTAATTCTCTGAGTTATCGGGAGAAAAACATGTTTATGCAGCAAGCTTGGCTTAGACTGCGGTGGGCCCAGACATGGGTGACATATAAGGGGGCCGGATGCACAGCATACCCTTAGCTTGTCTTCGCAGCAATGTGAATTTTCTTGGACAAGCAGCTCTGTGTCAAGCTGCTGCATCTCGACCTCGAATCGCATCCACAGCTGGACGCAGAACTAGGAAGCACCAGCAAGGTAGCCGAGTCTCGCAGTGCTCAAGGCTAGCGCATCTAGAGAGTGCATATCCGAGGGCCAGGTCCCCAATACCATCTTCGTCGAAGTCACCTGCCACCACGGAGAGCGGATGAGACAGCTCCCCATCGAAATGCAGATGAAGTGAGCTGCTTATCTGGTTCTGGCCCGCTGGCTCAGCTTGTTGCGCAAAAGCGCTATTCCTCGGAGGTATGGCGGTAGCGTAAAACCTGCCTGCAAGCGACAAAACATCAGGATTACTCGTGCGCTGGCGGCGGCGGAATTCAGCTTCGGTCGGTGGCCCGTGTTTCAGCGCCATGTGTGCGGCGGCGATCATAGCATCGAACTCCTTCTCTGGAGCAAAGTGATCGAGCCACGCCTGCCGCGCGAGCTGACCGCGTTCTGCGGCTGATGGTGCATAAGGGTCAAGCAATTCTGGGAGTCGCGCAATGTCGCGCTCGGCGATGCGGATGAGGAAATTATCCCACGGAACGTGCGCGGGAAGTAGGTAGTCGTCGGAGATGAGCACGGGCGCGACGCCCGCCTGCATCACCTCGAAGAGGCGGATGGTGCCCGAACCCGCACCGCGCGGGCAGAGCACGAAGCGTGAGGAGGCGATGGTCTGCGCATAACGGCGTTGGCGTTCCTCGCGGTTGGGCTGTGAGAGGTCCCAGTGGTAATACGTGCTGGTGTTCTCGATCAATACATCCGAGCGGTCGAACGTGAGATTGAACATGCGCTTGCGCAGCAGCGAGGTGCTTCCGCCTTGGAACGAGAACAGCAGGGGCTTTTCTGTATCCCATACGGTTACAAATGGGTTCGAATAGCGTCCGGAGGCGGAGATGTAGGAATAGCTGAAGACGCGACCCACGCGGCTGCTCTCGTCGTTCACGGCGGAGCAGTAGACACCGGGCGCGAGCGGAAGGTAGTTGCCGTCTTCGCTGTAGACGGCGCATTTGTCAGGGTATGCGCGGTAGAGCGGGTGGTCGAGAAGGTGTTGCGGATCGAGGCCGAAACTGCCGGCGAGCAGGATGAAGTCTGCTTCCTCGGGCGAGCTGACCAGTGTGTGGGCGCTGTGCGCGGCGCGCTCGGACAGCAGTACTTCGAGTTCGGTCTCATGCATCGGAGAGAGCAGTATCTTCATGGGCCCTAGGTTCATTGTCGAGCCTGGCGGATGGGTTGTCGAGAAGTGAAGAAGGAAACGGGAATGTGGGTCAGTTTAAGGACGATTTTAGCCCAGCCTTACTAAGCATCAGCCCTTTGTCCTTTAGGAGCAGCCTCTCGCTAGGCGGCTTTCTTGCGCGAAGCCTGGCTCAAGTCGTCGTCCTGGCCCGTTCATTTAGCTTAAGCAAAAAGGTCCGTTAGACCTTTGTGAAGGTCCACAAAGGTCCAATAGCACTTCTACTAAGCTTGCGCCTCGGATGGATCGCGGAGACCGGATGCCATACTTTTCGAGCCACCGGTATCACCACCTACCTGATGAACGGCGGCTCGAAATCGCCCAACAGATAGTATCTGGAGCCGGTCTCTTGCACGAGGTTGTCCTCCAACATCAGGGCTGCCCTGAGCACAAGGATGAAAGGAGTCAGCAGGCGTTCAGATACCCCTTAGGGGCAAGGGTAATTTCATTGCTGAATCTCCCTTACTCTATCTGCCGATAGGCGCACTACAGTGAAAACTGCGCCCAACTCTTAGATAGCAACGGTTCGCTTTTCCGCCTGCTCCAATGATAGGTCCCTCGACAATGGGTACCTCGGCGATTTTGCCTTCAACCCAGATGGATCGGTGACGGGAAGAGCGTTTTGTATGAGCAGGTCACTGGTGTCAAGGGTCTGTCGTTGCTTTTTCCTTCATAGGGTTTGCTTTTGTAGTCGTCGTTGCTCCGCATGTTGCTCTCCACCGGGTTTGTATTCGCACTCTGATCAGCTGGAGTGAAGCAGGCTCGGTGCCGGTTGGGGTTCGAGAGGAGAGTCGATGCTGCCATTTCTCAGACGGCCTTGGAAGACCAAAACGCGCACGCAGTCATCGGAACACGGTGTCGTCGCACCGGGTGAACACAAGCATTTCTAGGCGGCTTCTTCGTAGAAGGGTATATAGGGCTGGGTAGTCCAGAGGCGATGGAGCAGTACGACCAGCTTGCGGGCAACCGCGACAACGGCCTTGCTCTTGGCCTGTTTACCACCTCTTGCGGCTAAGTGCAGACCCCACTGTCGGAGTGTTGAGTCCCTTCCGTGAGGTCGGAGGATATGGTTGGCACACTCGATAAGCAGGCTTCCGAGGTAGACGTTGCCTGCCTTGGTGATGCCGAGCTGTGGGTCTCTTTCGCCGGACTGGCTGCGTCGTGATCTCAGGCCGAGGTAGCAGCCCACGTCACGACTTCGTCCGAACCGCTCCTTGTTGCCTAGCGTCAGGACGAAGGTCAGAGCGGTGACGTGTCACCCTCAACCCGCTGCCATTAGGCAGCGTGCTTTTCAGAACACCAGCGATTTCGAGTTTCACGACTTCCTGAACCTATGCGACGGGCCAAGGAGACCGTCGCAGATGGATTACGCAGCCCTCTGGGTCAACGTGGCACAGCTCATCGTCGCCATCATCGCCCTCGCCGTCGCCCTCCGCCGCAAGTAGGCCCCGCTTGCTCGCAAGCATCAACCCACCACCCCGGACGCACCACAGGCCGCCTAGCGGCGGCCTGTACGGGTTCGTGGCTGGGAAGCTAGGCTGAAGTCGTCCGTGAGGCACTGGCCCCAGAGCGGCGACCGAAGAGCTTTCGACAGATCGCTACCACCACGAACCAGATGGCGGCGTTGGTGACCACAACGGCCACGACCGTGAGCAGGTCGGTTACTGATGACGACAGATGGATTCCCAGCGTCTCGACCAGCCAGCTCCCCAAGACATTGCCGGGCAGCAGCGAGATGAACCCTACGCCCCAGAGGAAGGAGCTGGCAGACGAGTAGGGATGATGCGAGAACCACGAGCACGCTAACCCGACGATCTGCACGGCGACGAAGATGACGAGCACTAGGCGTTTTTTCATGTCGGTAGCCGTTCATCATCGAGGCGATGAAGGAAGCCAAGGTCGAGATCACACCGGCTATGGAGAAGGCGAAGAAGCCGGTGCTTGCTGCGATTGCGGAGCGTGAGATCGGTAAGACGAAGTGGCTGCCGAAGCAGTTGCGGGGGCCAACGCCATGATGCCATCCATTCTCGACATCCTTGGCGCGATTCAAGACACTACAGAACCGCACCGAGTGCGGTCACGCAAAAGAACGATCTTCACCGTCCACAACCGTGCAGCGAAGTCCGGCGCAGCCTAGCTTCCGCGCCGTTCCGTTCCCCTCACGTAGCAAGTGAACGTATTGTTGTACTTGAGCAGCGACGGCGGCAGCTTCGTCGCTGGCAATGCACAAGGATTCTCGTAGACGATGAATCGATATTCGAGGCCGTCACGTGAACCGGTCGAGACCGGATAGAACACGCCGAGGCCGCCGATGTTCTCGTACTGATTGGTTGTGAAAAATCCCTCGACCCCGTATCGAGCTTTTGGAGCGTACAGCGCACCGTGAACCTGGAACAGAGATTCGTGCAGCGACAGCTTCAGATCGTCCGCGATGATGAGCAGGTTCGACTGGTTATCCGTGAACTTCGGGTAAGTCTTCGGCGATGAGATGCAGCGATGCACGACCTCCCAGTTGCCGACGGCTCTGCCTTCGAGGTCGATGTACTTCGGCAGCTTCGTGCGTCCAGCCCGAATTTCTGCGGGTGTAAGCTCGCTCTCCCAGCCTGGACTCTTGATTTCGGTGAAGATCGGGATCTTCTCCGGCGAGTCCAGCAGGAACTCACCGATCTTGTTTCCGAGACCGGGCGGGTCCCATCCGATAACTGGGAAGCCGAGATTTTCCAGAAGGTAGGCAAGCCGTAGCTCGTTCAGGGCCTCGTCGCGCTTCGTGTTCTTTGACTCGATGTTGGGAACGAACCTCTTCAGACAGTCGGGCTTCTCATCTGCGAACTGCAGCAATACGTCGAGTTCCTTGCTATATGCTTCAGTCGCCGGATAGCCGTGAGTCCACTTATCTGGGTTGATCAACTTCCGGGCCACAGGCCCCAAACGCAACGCTCCCGATCCGGGCATAGTCGCACCTCCAATAACCCGCTCGGCGGGTACGCTCATAGTATAAACCCTTGAAAAGGCGCAGTTTATCAGGGATGTATGCTGGTTGGCATGTCGAATTGGCGAGCCATCGTCGGAGCAGCGAGCCTTGCCGCGATCGGTGTCGCCATCGCGCTGCGAAAGAAAAATAAAATGACTGAGATCGTACAGCCATTACCGCCGTGCATCTTCTGCAATAACGAATCCGGCAGCGAAGAACATCTCTGGCCTGATTGGGTGCATAAATTCATCAAGAAGAACGGTATCGATCTGGGGGGCCTCCGCGTGCAGGAGGGCACAGGACCGGAAACCATCGAGTACGACCTTGAGAAGAAGATCAACACCGTCTGCCACACCTGCAACAACACGTGGATGAGCCGCATCGAGGATAAGAACCGCGCCCGGTTTCTCAAGATGCTAGAGAACGAACCATTCACTCTCGATACCGGGGAATGAAGGTCATTACAGAATGGGCCGTCCTGAAGTCCATGATTATGGATTCGACGAAGCCCCGGCTCGGCAATGAGAATTTCTACACGCGGGAAGAGCGCGTCGCCTTTTTCGAAAAGCATCATCCGATTCCCGCCAGAACCCGAGTGTGGATCGGTGCACTGGATGGATTTCACATCGGTGGTCACGGCACGGACTTCACCATTGCCATCGATGGCGGAAAGACGAGGATCGGCACTGGCTGCGCCAACACGATATATCAAGGTTACTTCGTCACTCAGGTCGTTACGGAGCATTTCTTCCCTAATGTTTCCGCTGACCAGATTCCGCCGATACAGCCGCCGCCGGGCATCAGCGATGAGCGGCTCATTCAGATATATCCGCCCGTGCTGAAGAAGGCGGACTGGCCGCCGGCGCCGTTTACAAATGGTGGGCCCAATGGCATTGGTTACCTATTGCATCGTTGGAGACAGGGAAAGAAGGTCTCGATGATCACAAAGGACAGCATCGTGAAGTAGGTCACGCATTCTCTCTGAGTTTCCTGTTCCTTGCTCTCAGGATCGCAATGTAAGCCTTCTGAATCTCTAGCGCGCCTTTCGGCAATAGTTTGTTCACCTGAAGGTTTCGGCGCGCCGCCGGTGCTTTACTCATCATGCGGTATCGCAGGCTCTTGGTTTCGTGAAGAGATAAAGCGAAGTTGAAGCAAGCTAGTCCTTGCAATGTCACTTCATCATTGTTCAGGTCTTGCAGTCTTCCGACGAGGTGAGTGAGGATTCGCTTGTTCTGTGTGGGACTGAGCATGCGGCAGAACGTTCTGAACGGTAGATCGCATCGGCTCGAATTGCAGCTACGACAGGCCATCACAATATTCAGCGGCCAATCCCCTCCGCCCTGCGTGAGAGCAAGCAGATGGTCTCGGGTTGGAATGAGGTCCGGACCAAAACGGCGATTGCAGTAAATGCAACGGCCCTTCTGCTTGGCGAGGATATCGGCAATGTCCTGCTTGCGGTGTCTACCACCGGCTTCCGACAACATCTGCTTGCGCCGGTAGCGTCTCGCGTTATCTTCCATCACATCCAGCGCAGTATCGAACTTCTCATACTCCATTTGCCAGACGGGATGCCCACACTCGCATGCCAAGTAGAGCCGACGACTGTCCGACTGCCTGATGATGCGCGTCTGGAATGAAACCGCCTTTGTGCCGCATTGGGAGCAACTGGCGAAGGCAAAATAGTGCCGGGCCAAAGTGGATTTCACGAAGGACGGGAATTCCCCATCCGGCCCGCACCAGAACGTGAAATACATCGGCTGGTCTTTTCTTACCGGACTGAGTGTGTGGCGCACAGGCCCGTACTCGCGCAACCAGCTTTCGAAGCGGCTGAGAGGCCACCGGCCCTGAATCCATGCGGCATCGTCGTCAGCGTTCAAACGAACTTTCGGCACAGCCCGAGTCTATTACGGATCAAGGCGTGTCGGCGAGATCACGTAACTTGTGGTGTCTCGTCTGAATAGTTCGCGCTGATGATCGAGTACCCAACGGTGCGCCTCAAACGTTCCTTCATCAAATCTGCGCAGGCTAGGAGGTGCGATCTTCCGTGGATTGATGGCATGCGCGGTGAGGACGGCGATATCATCGTGGTTTTCCGCTACCTCGAATCTTCGCGCGAGCACACGATCTTCACTTATAGCGACGACGAGTGACTTCATTGATGGTTCGCCTGCTTCTTTCACTAGAAGCATGTCACCTGGGCGCGCTACTGGTTCAAGAGTCGCCGCATTGAGACGATATGCGCAGTGTCTTCCAAGGGTAATTTTCCTGTGCGAGGTCGAAGCGTACTCGTTCATGTCGAATCGTCCGTCGGCTGTTCGTCCGTCGGACAGAGCCGCCGCCCTGCCCAGGATTTGGAGCGGAATCTCAGCTACTTTGGATCTATAGCCCTCTGGGATTACCACCAGGGGGGCCGCAGCGTGTAGCGCTTTTAGTCCGCCATGGATGAGAAGATACTCGCGGGAGATGTGGAAGGAGCGTTTCAACGCGGGTTGAAGATGATCACGCCAGTACTTCTCGACGTCAGTTGCCTCCCCCATCCCAAGATGAAGACCTGTGACATGGTGCGCTGTTTCAATAAATTTGATTGCAGGAATACCATTTCCTAGCGCACCTGCGAGTTTCCTAAATTCCGAGCGATTCCAAGGGCCTACAGCAGACTGATGGAGTTGACGCAGTTTTTCCCTAGACTGTCCGACAACGAATGTCGAAACCCCTGGATCTTCTCCGCGCAGCATGAGGCGCAACAGACCTTCTAAGTAAACGCGAACCGCGCTCATGTATTGGCGACCAGCCTTCGGCGTGTTTTCTTTTAGTGTTTCTTGCCAGTTGCGATCCAGAGACTCACCTTCAAAGATGCCAATATGCCCTAGTTCTGGTCCCGCGGCCGCGCACATCGCCTGTCGGCCCACAATTCCGTCAATCTTGATCAGCTCCAGAAACATCTCATCGTAGGTGGTGAGGATCACCTGCACTGAAGATGGGCCATGTTGTAGTGAGGCCACATACTGTGTCCACCGGTGACGGTGTTCCGCATCGAATGTTGCCTGCGGATCGTCGAGAACAAGCAACGGCAGCAAATCTGTTCCAAACTGTTCAACGGCCTCCTCTCGCAATGCGAATGTGAATGCCCAAAGCACCGCTCTCAACCATGAGGTGTTCGCTATCAACGTCGCGTCGATCCGAATGGCGTCGCCGAAGCCACCATAGACAACAACTCCTTCTTTCTTTGAGAGCTGGGCATCGTGATATCGCAGCTGTTCGGTTAGCTGTATTCGATTTAGAATTTGAGCGATTCTTCCTGACAATCCTTCAATCGCTTCACGTGCAACGGCCTGCGACAAGGATACGAGTTGCTTCAGGGGTGCCACGAGGTCGGCGATCTTCTCGCGCAGACCAAGCTCCTTTTCAATTCTGGCCACCATCTTTCCGGCTGTCCAGGCAGATCGCATTGACTCTGCGGCGCTTCGATAGGGTTTCGCCCTCGCGACTGCGTCTGACAATCGAGTCAGATGCTCTGAGAGACTCTCAGCCCTCTTGTCTGACACCGATGTTTCTCCACCATCGACCTCGACTGGCTGAATCGAGTTGACTGTAGTGGTCGTCAGCTCCCACCATGCGAGCCATGCTGAAGATTCTGATCGATACCATCCCACAAGTTCGATTGCACGCTCGATGATGGAGATGCGCTCTTCCACCAGTCTTAGAACTCCGTCCGTAATCGGAGGGGATTTCGCCAGGTCAGCAGTAGGTGCATGTTGTAGCGCCTCCTCAACGATGCCTTTGAACTTGACTAGAATTTTCGAATAACGCTCCTTCTGAACGAAGGTGACACGTAAATCGGCAATTAGCTCTTTTCGCGGTTCCCAGACTAGTATGTCGTTACTGATCTGCGAAGCTGGTAACGAACCATTTAAGGCTGCAAGTATCGCGTTCAGGTTGTCATCGAATGTCTTCGCTGCCGCGCTCCCAGCGGAACGCAGATTTTCCAGCTCTTTGACCAGGAGCATGGACGTTGTGAGGTCATGCTCACATAGCGGGCAATTGACGATCTTGCCTTCCTGATGCAGCGCGTGCCATTGAGCTGCAACAGCCTTTAGCTGAAACCTCGAGTCGCTTGCACTTTGTTTGAGGAGCCCAGCACTCTCCGCGGAATTCTTCCGCGCTGCCGCAACCGCATCTATGAGAATTAATATGCGTTTCTCATCGAGATCCCGATCGAGTGCCTGCAGAAATTTCCATGATGCCAGCGAGGATAATCCGTTAATGACGTCATCCTCTGCCGCTCCAATCGCGATAATCACCTGACTCTGGATTGCCGCTGTATCCAGCGCCAACCCCGGCGCCAGATCGCTTGCAATGACTTTGGTCAGCTCGGCGGCTTTCTCCGCCAATTGCTTACCGAACTTACCCATGGCACTGCTTATGTCGTTTGTATCTGCGGGCTCAAAGTCTGGTACCGCGACTTCGAGGTCCGCCAATGTACCTCGTGCCGATTGGATAGCATGGTCGAAGTCCTTCTTGGCGGCCGAAAATTCTTTCTTCTCGTACGAGAGGTACTCCCGGCTCTTGTGGCAAAGTCCATCTACGAGATTGCCGATCGCTATCAGATCATCTAGCCCTGTGAGCTTCTGCACGGCATCAGTCAGCCGACTGCTGCCCCCACTCAGCCGCAATGCGGCTAGACGAGTCGGCATCAGCAAACCTGTCTCCACAAACACGGACGGTATCTCGAAATGGGGATCAATGTGACATTTGACTAGGCCAGCATCGAGGATACGTTCGACGATCGCTTTCTTACCGTTACTGTTGATGAACTCGAGCTGTACTCGGACCCTGTGCGACATGCTCAGCTCGGCAACGGTCGTCGGATAACATGCAATCGGAGGCCACTGGCCAACCGGCGGCTTATCGCTGGATTCAAACACAGGTTTCGATTCATGAGCGTGCCCCTCAGCGTGATCTCTTGGCCGCTCCCCCGTCAGCGCCCAAAGGATCGCGCCAACGAATGAGGACTTCCCGCTGCCGTTTGGCCCTTCGATCAGAAGGCTTTGCCGATCGAATTCAAAGCGAAAAAGACCACCTTTCCAGATGTTGAGGCCGCCAAAGCCCTCGCTCTCCAGCGCGTGAAGCTTCCATGGCGCGGCATTCGCCGCCGTTCCTGAGCTGGCGATCATGGAGGCAGCAGGATCTGGGTCGGATGCATACGCGGTGGCTAAGCCGTCGATAAATACATTCGATAACCCCGCCGGGTTCCGAACCGGGCTGGTCAGCAAAAACTTAAACAAACTTCGAGCCCTAGGGTCACTGAGCAGGAGCTGGGGCTTCTTCTTGCTTAGGTCGTCCCAGGAGACGGCCATTCCGGCGAGCAATTTTCGCTCGATATCCGTTCTGGTGAGACGAGCCATGCGCTAATTCCTCCGGGCGCGGTATTTGGGATTTATCGTAGTCTCCTGTAAAGAACATGTCTATTTTTTTCTATGACTTAGGTAGAAATGTCGCCGCCAAGAAACTTCGGACGCGCTGTGGTTCGCTAGTGCCACAAGTGCTGTATGGTTCCGGTCAACCCAAACAGACAGGAATAGTTCTAACCTGTAACACAAATGCTCTCGGTGTGAAGTCACACGCTCCCAAGTGCACGAGCTGTTCGCTTCTCCGCCAAACGATCACGACAGCGGCCTAGAAGATCGTGAGATTCTGGCCTATCCAAATGGTTGGCAAAATTCCGCATGACATGAGACTTAGCACCTGAGAACATTCGGTTCTCGGAACTATGGCAGCGTTCTGCTACGCCTGCTCCTCGCGATACACTCGGGCTACACCAATGCGCCTCTTTGTTGCCGTCACCGATACTGAATGGTTTGGTCTCCACGCGTCCAAGTCCCAGGTCGACGAGGTCAACTTCTGGCGTCCCTCCCCCGAGGCCACCTTCAAGGCGCTCCAGCCAGGCGAACTGCTGCTTTATAAGCTGCACTCCCCGGACAACTTCATCGCCGGTGGTGGCTTCTTCACCAAGTTTCTTCAGCTGCCCGTCAACCTAGCATGGGACTCGTTTCGAGAGGCGAACGGCGTCCGATCGCTGCAGGAGATGCGGGAACGAATCGGTTTCTATCGGCGCACGACTATGCTGTCCGGCGAAAATCCGACCATCGGCTGCATCATGCTCGCAGAGCCTTTCTTCTGGCCACGAGAGGCTTGGATTCCCTGCCCTCCCGACTTCAAACTGAATACGGTGCAGGGCAAGGGGTACGACTCTGAAATGGGCACAGGCAGAGCGCTCTGGGAGGCGGTCGTAGAACGCATCGAACGTTTTCAACGAGCTAGCCTTCAACCAGACACTGCGGCACTCGCCGCGATTGAATCAAACGGCTTCGGCAAACCCCAGATCGTTCTTCCCCGACTGGGACAGGGCCTGTTCCGGGTTCTCCTCACCGACGCTTACGAACGGCGTTGCGCCATCAGCGGCGAGCGAACCCTTCCGGTGCTTGAGGCCGCGCACATCACACCCTATGCGGTCGTCCAACGGCACGAAATCTGGAACGGGCTGCTCATGCGCAGTGACCTCCACCGCCTCTTCGACGGCGGCTATATGACCGTTGACCCTAGAGATCGTCGCGTCGTCGTCAGCAAACGCATCCGGGAGGAGTTCGAGAATGGAAAGGATTACTACAAGCTTGAGGGTCAGCTGGTTCGCGAACCGAATCAGGTTTGGGCGCGCCCGACTGTCGAAAACCTTGAGTTTCACGCGTACCACGTCTTTCAATAGCCATTCTGGCGAGGGCCCTGGGCCCACCAGTAGACTTGTCTCCGGGAACAAGATCAATTGCCGCCTCCAACACCAGCCAACCAGATCAAGTTCTTGACGAACTTTCAGCGATTGCTCGCTGAAGGACTCTTTACCGCCACCTATAAATACGCTTTGTTGGCTGCCCTCGCCGATCTTTGTGTCGAACATGGTAACGATTCAGGGGATCCATTCGTTCTTTCGTCGTTTGCGATAGCCGAAAAACTGGTCGAATACTACTGGCGACACGCGACGCCTTACGCGGCCGGACAGGAGGCACGGGTCCTGCGGCAAAGTTCTGGGAACCAGGCACGCATCCTGCTGCTTGTGGGCGAAGCTCGAAAGAAGCATGGAAACTCTCTCGCCGGCATGATGCGCAGCTCCTCGGAGTGGAGGGCGCTGGTCAAAAGCGTCGTGCCGACCCTTCGTGAACAACCCCTCTGGCGGTTGCAGATCGTCGGACCTGAGAATCTCGACTTTCTTTATGGCCGAAGCGAAACAGAGGACATTGAGCTTCGACCGGGTATCGCCTACTGCTTCCGCCAGTTCTTTACCCTGGTGCAGGATCTCGTGCGAGCAGCGTGGCTCCGGGATGTTCGACGGTTGAACGGGGACTTGATGGGGGAAACCACAGACCTGCGAGATTTTCTCTTCGGGGCGGAACGAACGGCCTTAACGGCGGTCAAGCCGGTACTGATGGAGCTTCAGGCTGGGCGATGCTTCTACTGCGCGGGAGCGATGGAAGAAGTTGCGGCGGAGGTCGACCACTTCATTCCCTGGACAAGATATTCCGCGGATCTGGTCCACAATCTTGTTCTTGCGGACCGTCGCTGCAACAGTAAGAAGCGAGACCGTATCGCGCATGGGGATCACCTTATAAATTGGACCAGCCGCAATCGCCGTCATGGCGATGGACTAGCAAGTGCAGTGGCGGGCCGAGTGGTGTGCGACCTCAAAAGCGCGAATAGTGTCGCTTATTGGTCGTACGCGCAGACCGAAGACGCGAACGGCCTCACTTGGATGCACGGGGACACCTTGGGCCCTCTCTCCCCAGCGTGGCGGAACGCGTGGCTCGACCCGTCGGACGATCTCGTCCTCGAAATTGCTTCGTTCTGACTGGAACGATGAGTAGGATGGGGGAGCCGGGCAAAAAATGTGGCCCTCCGAAGAGGGCCGCGCATAAAAATAAAGATAGGTTTCATTGACTTTACCACGTAGAGTGATGGACATACCTTACGTGACACACTGGAGTGGATGATGAACCTGAAGCGCATTATTCCTATCTTCTTGGTTGGGTTCTCTTTGCTAGCAACACCCTCGTTTGGCAGCGGCCGCCGTGGCTCGCACGGTATCTCGCGCAGCCGCGGATCGAGTCCCTACTATGGGGGAGGCTCCCATACCTCATCTCACGGGGGATCTTTCGGCAGAGGCGGGTCTAGCCACAGAGGCGGCCACTATACGAGTACCACTGGCTCTCACCGCTACGGGCGACACAAGTAGCCCGCGAGGGGTTCGAGTTCAGAGCAAGATTTCCAGTCAGTCGCAGCTATCGGTTCGCTGAGTGGGTTCGGTGCCTTCAAATTTGAAAAAGAGCTGCTCGTAGAGCTCGTGCGCGTCGCCCATCGAGATTTCGCCAGCCAAGAGTTGCCGTTTGACCTCAACATAGGCTCGATCGGCGTCGGGATCGATTCCCTCACCCCGCGTACTGCTTTCGGCCCGTGCGAGGGTTTCGGCCAACCTGGAGAACTCCGAACTATCGGGCTGCTGATTCATCCTGTTTAACCTTACCGGATGTCGAGTGACACCCATCGTTACCGATAGTTTAAGTGCTTACCGTTGCCTCTGACAGTCCTTGCGCCCCTGGCGCCTAAGAAAACTCATTCAGCCAACCCTCTTCTACCCAGACTGATAGTTTCACCCCATACCCGCAGGTGCGGTTTCTAGCTTCCTACGCTCCTACGGTGCATATTGCGGATTTCTTCTGCTAGGATTCTTTGAGTTGAACGCGATTGGATTACCGCCGAACCGTAATTGCCGCACGAGGGCAAGTTAGAGATGCGCTATTGGTGGGTCAATCAGAACCAGACACACCGACAGGAGATCGGCGGCGGCTATCTCTGGTCCCCCAAACGGAATGCCAACGGAGCCAGAAATCCTTTTTATGAATTTATGAGAGAGGCCGCCCCGGGCGACCTGGTTTTCTCCTTCGTCGACACGCGGATAGCAGCGATCGGCGTCGTCAGTTCGTATTGTTACGAGAGTCCGAGACCACTCGAGTTCGGCACTATCGGTATGAACTGGGAGAGGATTGGATGGCGGGTTCGGGTCGACTTTACTCCTCTCCAATCCAGGATTCGGCCCAAGGATCACATCGCCCACTTACTTCCGACATTCCCGGAACGGTATTCCCCGCTGCAGAATTCAGGGGACGGGAAACAATCGGTCTACCTAGCAGCAGTCCCGGAGCTCATGGCGCACGCCCTGATTGGGCTGATCGGAGCGGAGGCGGAGAGGCTAGTCTCCCGTGCGGGTCAAGTGTTGCCGTTTGCCACTCCGCGTGCCGAGACGGCCGATCTGGAGGTGTGGGAGCACCACATCGAGCAAACCCTGGAGGACACACCGGGGCTTCCTGAAACCGACCGCGAGACTCTGATCATCGCCCGTCGCGGCCAAGGCCTCTATAAGCAGCGTGTGATGGAGATTGAGAACCGCTGTCGCGTCACCCAGGTGGACAACCCTGCACACCTGCGGGCAAGTCACTGTAAACCGTGGCGCGACTCCAACAACGCAGAACGCCTTGACGGAGAGAACGGTCGCCTTTTGACCCCCACCATTGATCACCTATTCGATCGAGGTTTCATCAGCTTCGAGGATTCCGGAAGGCTGATCGTGTCTCCGGTCGCTCATCCCCCGTCCCTGAATCGGATGGGGGTCCAAACGGACCATCCCGTGCATGTCGGAGGTTTTACTATGGGCCAGCGACACTATCTCGCCTACCACCGAGAGTCGGTCTTCCTTCAGGCATCGCGATAGCCAATAAATTTCTTACTTCTAGCCGCGACAATCAAAAGAGACTATTGAATGGCCTGGGCAACTCCTGTTTCTTTTCTTCCCGTAGACTGCGGAGGTTTCCTTATGTCGTTCGCTTCAGCTCTGTCTTCGTTTACGTCCACAAGCAATCGTCGAAGCTCCGCAAGAATCTCTGGGTGATTCTGTGCCAGATATCGCTCAATAGCGGGATTGCCCATAAAAGCCTCAATCGATCGACAGATCACGGTCAGGCTCAGCACATCTGCTCCGTAGGTTCGGCGAACGACGGCAAGTTCACGGAGAAGAGTCTCCGTGCTCTCCTCGATCAGCGTGCTCGCAGCTGGACCATGGGTCTTGGTGGGCGCCTTTGGAGGATGCACCAGCGATTCTGCTTGGGTGACGCTGAGGATGGCAGCAGCAAATGGAGACGAATAGTTTGACGCAGACATCATCAGCTCTGCCGCCTCAATCTGCCTCAGAGGTTTCATCTTGCGAAGTGAAGCGAACGTGGACTGGCTGATCCTTTTTTCGTGCAGGAGTTGTACGACTTCGGCACATATCCCGTCTAGCAAGCTACGCCGGCGACGGATCGCTTCGACGTCGATACTTAGACCGCTCGCTATGCGCGCTTCTGTCACTCCGTTTGCTACAGCTTTCAGAATCATGTAATGCTCAGCGATCGGAGACAGCGAATTGACCCTCTTGTTGTAGGTGTACGCCTCATCGTCCAACGCGACCGTGCACCGAGCCGTGGCAATACCGAGCTCCCGCATCAGGTGCAGTCGAAGGTTTCCATTTACAACCAAGTACTTACCGCCTGACTGCGGATAGACCGAAAGTGGCTCAATGAGGCCGATATGTTCGAGGGAAGCTCTGATCTGTTTGTATTTTCGGCCAACCGCTGCCGGCGACGCCTCTTCCTTAAGGGCTACGAGATCCTCCAGCGGAATCTCCAAAATCTGGCGCTCAAATCCAATCTTTACGGGATGATGTTTCATTTCACTGCTCCTGAATCTTCGTAAGAAGCCTCTCCGAGATGAGCGTCAGTCCCTCGGCTCGCAAGAGTGTTTTGAAGTTCTCGTCATCAAAGAGCTGCCTGCAGGCAGCGGTCACCAGAGCGAGGCGGTGCCGTACGACATTGCCTCTCTTGATGAGGCCCCGCTGCGCCTCTGTGTGCTGCTGGTACTCGCGGGCCGCGGCGTGGCTCGTGAGCGGCTCTCGAACGCGGCGCTTTTTAGATCCCGCTTGCTCAGCCGACATCCGCCGCTTGATGAGAAGGCGAACAGCGTGTAACTTCGGTCCTCTAAGACCATGCTTCTCGTAGGCTTCGGTGAGCGCGCGCTGTACGTCTGTTGTCGTTCCCGTGGCAATCTGCGTCGCGACGGTGATGGGAATCTTCCCTGCCTCAACCATTTCCAAAAGCTTGGTTTCGCCATTCTTGAGCAGCGTGATAATGGTGTGGATGTATTGCCTACTAAGTCCCAGCTTGATTCCAATTTGTTCGGTCCCATATCCCCGGTCCAGGAGGCTCTTTGTTTCATTCACGAGGCCCTTCTCAGAGGGAGCCCGCCGAGCAATATTTTCGACCAAGCTCATAAGGTACTGATCCTCGAGCGACGCCTCGATCAAAATGGCGGGAATTTCGGTTTCGCCCAGGACGAGGAAAGCCTGTATGCGCCCTTGCCCACAGACGAGATCATAACGAGTACCATCGGCCTGCAACTCTCGTTCCGAAACCGTAATCGGGTTCTTGAGGCCCACCATAGCGATGCTGTTCACAATTGCTTCGAAGGTTAGCTTGTTTCGCACACGCGGGTTCTGAATTTTTATCTTAGATATAGGAATTGATGGAACGTTGGCGGAGTTCATGCGATCTCTCCAAGAGCGCGACGACGACTCAAGTCCATGAAGAAGTTCAGGTCGTCAAAGCGGTAGATATCGAGCAAAATCGGATTGTCGGGCGTAAACAATAGCTTCTGAGACAGTCGATCCAGACTGGGAAGCAGGTAATAGTCCAATATTTTTTCGTTCCCGGGCTTTAAGCGGACAGCAATGGTGATGTCTGGTGCTGAAAGGCTGTCTAATCGAATCTTCCAACGCAGAGCGCCAACAGCAGTCTCTCTGCAACGGGCGAGAACCAACGAGGCTGTAAATTCCTTATTGATGACGAGCAAACGACTGTCGCAACCGCCATCAACGGACGCCCCAACCTGCCGAAGTCCCTCTATCACCTCATCACAAAGCGAATGATGTTTATGCCTAATCGCCTCGTTGATCTCAACATAGCTGAAATCTCGTTCGGCACTATATCCGATCAGCTTGTATGCCCTCGAGAGACTCTTGAAGCGACTTCGAAACGCACTGCTCGAGGGCATATCCTCAGCCTCATCGATGACAATGCCTGAAAGGCGCCCCACCCGGCTCAGTAACTCTCGAAGACGATCTAACATGATGTCGTCTGGCAGATGAAGGTGTCGGGCCTCCACTATCCGTTGAGCGTCCCAGAAATTCGCGATATCTATTACCGGTGGAAAAGCGGCGTCCCGCCGAATCCACATGTCAGCGGGATTTACCACGCGCTTCTTTTTTAGTTTGAATGAGTGTCGGTTGTAGACGTTCGAGCCAATATATTTGGGATTTGTCAGGATCTGATGAACGGTACCTCTCGTCCAAGAACGCCCCAGATCCGTTGGCAAGCCTCTCCCGTTGAGAAGATCGGCGATCTCGCGCTCCGTCTTTTTCCCGATCGTGAAGAGATCGTAGATCTCTCGCACGATAGAAACTTCCTCGGCGGGTCCCGGGACGAGGATGACACGATCGGTCTGAATACTCTTCTGTTCCCCAAACGCAAGAAGGCCTTTCGAGCCACCGTCTTTATCCACGAGCTGGCGACGAAGACCATACCCAGCGTGGCCGCCCTGGCGGTAGCCAAGTTCGATTAATCTGCACTGCCCGGCAAACACCTTCACGGAGAGCTCTCGGCTATATTCGCCAGCCATCGAGCGTTTGATGGTCTTTAGAAGTGTGGAAGAAAAGCTTCCATCGTTCTCAAACTGCTCGGCACAATAATGAACGACGACGCGAGCCCTTTTACAGACGTACTCGTAGTAGGCACTCTCGTCGGCATCCTGAAATCGCCCCCACCGGCTGACGTCGTAGACGAGGATCGCTTCAAAGTTGGCGGTTCCCGTCTCTACCTGTTGAAGTAGGTTCCTGAGTGCATCACGCCCACCTAGAGTCAGTCCGCTTTTTCCATGGTCTATAAAGGTTTCAACCACCGACATGTTGTGGGCAAGAGCATACTTATCTATGACATCAGACTGATTGTGTGTTGAGTATTGCTGGTGTTCGGTCGACATTCGGACGTACTTTGCAGCTCGAATCACTCGTCCTGGAGCACCGTCCGCCATCAATCTCGACTCCTAAGTTTGGCAAAAATGATTCGACGCAACGATCCAGCCGCAAAGTCCAGAAGGTGACGCAAACACGATCGGTGCAGATCTCTGCAATCGGCAAAGTCAATGCGTTTTTGGCTGATGCGAGCGGTAACTCTCCAGTGAGACTGCAAGGCCCAGCCACGGCGAGATTCGCGGCTCCCGTTGATCTTTCGATCTTTGCAACCAAAATCTGATTTTTGAACTGGCCCGGCGCAGCTACTCGACTTCGGAACTTCTGACGCAGACCACTACGCGATCCACATCGGAAGGGGTTTTCACAATATGTGGTCAACCCACACCATAGTGTGGATGAGGCTTACAGGCTAATCCCACTATAGAGTGGATGGCAAGCGATATCTGCGTTACGCTCGGGGAGCGAATACGGCAACTGCGGAAGGGACGCGGATGGCGCCAGATTGATCTTGCCGAAGAGACAGGGATTCACGAGAACTACGTTTCCGATCTTGAGATGGGGAGAAAAGAGATTTGTCTCAGGACTCTTCAGACGATAGCGGTTGCGTTCGAAATGAAGACGGCGGATCTTCTTCAGGATCTTGATTAGTAGCCGAAAATCGGTCACGGCGCCGTAGCCCCTACAAAGCCATACAGTACCAAGCTCTTAGGCGCCTTAAAGCGACGAGATTTGTATCTAACGATCGGAGCCACAGTGTCTGGCGGGAAAGACAGTTCGCTTGATCAAGGCGGGGTATTAGATCTCGGCCTTGTTGGGAGATGAAGCTTGGCTCTACTGCCGTTACGTCCTAAACTAGCGGAAGACGAGTCACTGTCATCTTTTTTGCGTCGACTGAGCTGTGGGTATCGGCTCTCTGTACCTTCTCTGCTCCAGGCTAGCGGCGTATGGAATGGCCGAGGTTCTTGGCACTCTGGAGACGCTGATGCTTTAAAAAATAAGACTGGATTGTCTGCCCTTGGAGATTTGACTGGGCAGACAGTGGAAAGAATGAGGTGGTCTAGCCTCTCGTCTTGTGAAGGTGTACTTTTTGAAGGGCAAGTTAGCGCCACTGGGCGGCCCAATTGGATTTTTAAATCGCCGTTAAAGCGAAAAGTTGAAGGTCTTAAGACTATCCGGGGATTAAAGCAAAAGACGCATACTTTCGAATCACGTGGCGATTCTCATTTGTGACGGCCTGCCCTAAGCACAGCGTTTTTCTGATTGACCGTTGCCCAAATTGTCGAGAACAAATCTACCCCTCTTCGACGTCCGATTCTCTGTCGATAGAAGCACCGTTCCACTGTAGTGAGTGCAAATACGACTTCCGGAAAGTATTGCCCGGTCACGCGCCGAAGCACTTGCCTCTTTCGATTGCCGACAGATTGCTCAAGCTTCAACAACTACATATCGCGCTTCTGCGTCTTTCCCAAAGCGTGGAAAATCAAAATTTGCAACGCTATTTCTCTCTGTTTGGATCGCTACTCTCCCTCCTGATCGGAGATGGTTTTCCGAATGTGCAGGTCTCGAGGGTACGTCGATTTCTGGCTGAGCGCCTAGACCTGGCGCCTGCAAAGAACTGGCATCTTGATGAACCATATGAGGGGCAGTTCGATTTCCTTTCAGTCCACGAACGTGCTCGTTTTGTGATGATGACCTCGCTTCTTGTTGACCCATGGCCAGATCACCTTGCATCGATCAATGCATACTTCAGCGAGTTCGAAAACCAGCTCAAATCTACGCCTCTGGAACTCCCTTTCTGGCTTCTTGGTCCCAGCAACTACCTGGCGGAGCCCCGAGAAGCATGTCTGCTAGGATCCTCATTGGCGCACCGATTTTTGCAATATCTCCTAAGCTTAAGTGTTGACGCTGACCTAGCCGACTATGAACATCTTCGCTACATCCACAAAAGCGAACCACTCGCATCTAGCGAGTACGAAGGGAGACATCAAAAGTTTCGACAATGTCTCGGACCGGACGAGGATTACTACCTGCTACCGGTCTTCGAGTTTGAACTTGAAAGGTGGGTCCAAGCATTGAAAAAACTCGATCGCGACGGCGACTTTCAAGTACTGCTGTAATTCTTAGCCCCTCGAGCTCTCAACGTTTGATCGTATTGGTGGGTGCCGGCGCACCACAGTCGTGTGACTCGATCCTTTACGCCGGGCACGTGGAGCAACGGCCACAGCACTTATCCTGCACCCTAAACTATTTATCATTCATGACTTATTCACCTCGAGGCTTGCTTATGATCGTAGGGTACGCACGCATTTCGATAAACGGGCCGACCGTTGAGTCGCAGACTCTGTCCCTCCAGAACGCCCGATGTAAACGTATATTCGTTGACCAAATGAGTGGACAGTCGCGAGATCGCTCCGAACTCGATCGCTGCCTAAGGATCCTGGACGAGGGCGACAAGCTAGTTGTCTGCAGACTGGATAAACTCGCCTGCTCCCTTCGGGATCTTATTTTTATTCTGGAGGGCCTTGAAGAACGGGGAATACAATTCCTCTCTCTATCTGAGGGAATCAATACAAAATGCGCTACGGGGAAGCTTATCGTGCAATTTTTCGCGACCCTGGCCGAATTCGAAAGGAACCTTATTCGAGAGCGAACTATGTTGGGCTTGGAGATTGCCAAAGGCAACGGGCGCCGAGGAGGCTGCAAGAAAAAAACCACAGGCGCGGATGATAGACGAATAATCGCTCTTTGGAAGTCCAAAAAGCATAGCATCCCGGAACTCGCGGACATGTCCGGACTCTCCGTGGCTACCATTCGGCGAAGAATTGGAGCACATAAGAAAAATGCGCTAACTCGCCAGCGCTCCAACCGATCTCCACCGCAACTCACATAACAGAAACATGCGCTGGTTCGACATTTACCAGTTCTAAATACATGCGACGGAACACATTTCATTCAACTTCTGTGCACTTCGCATTTCTTTTGGGTATTTCATACTACTTCTGGTGTTCACAATCCCGCCACCGATCAACCCCGCATCCGAGATCGTATGATGAGGCGACCGGAACGGCCTATGCGTCACCAGCCCCTGCTCCGCGTCCAGCACGCCAGCCACAGAGTGGATCTTCGTCGTCTCCAGCGCCTCCTCGAACCGTAGCGGTGCCAGGATCGAAGGCAGCCTCTTCGCCAGCATCGTCTTGCCCGACCCCGGCGGCCCAATCATCAAAATGTTGTGTCCACCCGCAGCCGCCACCTCCAGCGCGCGCTTCGCCACATGCTGCCCGCGCACATCCTTGAAGTCGAATGGAAAGTGCTGCATCTCGTTCAGCAGACTTCGCGTCTCCACCTTCAGTGGCGTTGCCGCCATCGTCCCGAACGACGCTGAGTTCAGCAACTCCCGCACCTCCAGCAGCGACTTGACCGGATAGACATTCACCCCCTCGACCACCGCAGCCTCGCGCGCATTGCTGGCAGGGATAATCAGGTTCGGAATCCCCTTAGCTCGCGCCGCAACAGCAATCGGCAACATCCCCTGCACCGCCCGCAGGCTGCCGTCGAGTCCAAGCTCCCCCACCAGCAGAAAGTCGCTCAGGTCCTTGATCTGCAGCGCGCCATAAGCGCCAAGTATCCCGATCGCAATCGGCAGGTCGAACCCCGACCCCTCTTTCTTCAGGTCAGCCGGAGCCAGATTGATCGTGATCCGCGTCGCCGGAATCTCGAAGCCGGAGTTCTTGATCGCCGACCGCACCCGGTCGCGACTCTCCCGCACCGCCGCATCCGGCAACCCCACCGTGCTGAACTGTTCCTTGTCTAACCTGATCCCGGAGAAGTCGACCTCGACATCGATGATGTGTGCGTCGATCCCATAAACAGCAGCACTACGAGCTTTAAAAAGCATTATTGAGCCTGGGGCAACCTTGAGGCAGTGAATTCCGCCGAGTATAGCATCCCACCCGGTATAAAAGAGGTGCGGCACGTTACCGCACGACGGAGTAATAACTCAATGAAATCGAACAGCCGCACCTTTGGCCTGAACCACTCCGCTGCGTTACTAGCCAGCGTCCTCTCTCTTAGCCTCGCCACCGCCTTCGCCCAGGACGCCACCACTCCATCAGCCCAAACTCCAACGACAGCCGATATTGTTGTCACCGACCGACGCAACAACACAACCGCACAGAATACAAAAGAGGCCTGGGACATGCTCACCACGGCCGTTCAAGACCCCAAACACGCCGATCTCCGCATACAGGCGATAGCCGCTCTCGGCACACTAGGCGACAACGCGCGCAGCGAAACACTCATCATCGAAGCAATGAAGGATTCCGATCTCGATGTACGCACCGCAGCCGTCCTCGCCGCCGGCCAAACCGGAAACCGCAATCTCGCCACGAACCTTCGCACCATGCTGGACGATAAGGAACCCCAGGTAGCCTTCGCCGCGGCCACCACCCTCTGGAAGATGAAGGATCCCTCCGGCGAAGACATCCTTCTTGCAATAGTCAACGGAGAGCGGAAAGCGAACGCCGGACTGAAAAACAGCACCATCCACACCGTCGGCAAAGACCTTCATAATCCCGCCACACTCGCTCGCATCGGTGCACTGCAGGGAGCCACCATGCTTCTAGGCCCCTTCGGATTCGGCGTCACCGCCTACGAGTACATGCGCAAGAACGGCGGCGACTCCGCCCGCGTCACTGCCATCGAGCAGGTCTCCCAGGAGAAGACCGGCCCCATCCGCACCACGCTCATCGACGCACTGGATGACAAAGATGCCGCCGTCCGTGCCGCCGCCGCTAAAGCTCTCGGCAACTATCGGGAGAAGGCCGTCTCCGATGCATTGCTCGCGGTCTTCGATGACACCAAGCCACCAGTCCGCCTCACCGCCGCAGCGGCTTACATTCGTTCCAGCAGCGCAACTGCCATTCGCAAAAAAACGGTGACGAGCAGAAACCATGCCTAGTAAGGACCCTCATGTCGTACTCTTTCGCAAGCTAGCTCTCTCCCTGCCTGACGCCGTCGAAAGCTCCCACATGGGCCAACCAGACTTCCGTCTCACCGGTCGCATCTTCGCGACGCTCTCTGCACAGGCAACAGGACGTGGCGTCCTCAAGCTCACCCTCGAACAGCAGCAGGCTTTCACCACCGATATGCCCAAGGTCTTTGAAGCCATCCCTGGAGGCTGG
>Ga0193743_1000832_pt1 | contig 24076 bp, 17 predicted proteins | sample L2c2metaG_FD_143038 | JGI IMG/M metagenome (GOLD analysis project Ga0193743, IMG submission 143038) | Soil microbial communities from a riparian zone of the East river system, Colorado, United States - L2c2 | ecosystem: Environmental > Terrestrial > Soil > Riparian zone | place: USA: East River... | reverse complement strand
ACGCTCCATAAGCGAGAAGTTCTTAAAGCTCGAGAAGTTCACCGTTGATACTCCCGGGCCGCGCAGGATGTTCCGGCCGGCATTGCCGAAGGTGAAAGGGGCGGCCTGCTGAAAGGAAGCGAGATTGACGCAGTTAACACGGGGATCGTTGCCATTACAGGAAGCGCTGGCCGGAGCCACTACGTTGGGACGCTGAATGCCGCTGGTGCCCGTATTTGCGTTGTCGCCGCCCATCATTACGTTGAACGGCATCCCGGATTGCACGGTGACGATGCCGTTCGCCTGCCATCCGCCAAGAAGATGGCGGAGCAGGCCTTTCCTGGCCTCTTTGAAGAAGGGCAGTTCGTAGTTGAAATTTGCAACGAAGCGGTGACGAATGTCCCAATTGGAATTGCCGTAATCGCGGTGCCAGTCATACGGATCCATCGGGTTGCCTCCGCCGTTTGAATCCGTTCCGGCGTCGAGAGTATGTGCCCACGTGTAGGATGCCAGAGCGGTGAGGCCGTGGCTCATGCGTTGGCGGTAGACGAAGCTGAGTGCATTGTAGCTGGCAGTTTCGTCGTTCTGAATGGTGCGGATATCACCCCATAGCTGGTTCGGACGGCGAAGTTGAACGTCGCCGGGACCGGGAGCCGGACGATTGCTGTAATAGCTGCGGTCAAGGTGGATGGACTGCGAGCCAATGTACTGCGCTTCGAATGCGGCGCCCGACCAAGCCGCCTGTTCAAGGCTGCCGCTCCACTGATTCATCGATGCTGTCGGAAGGTACGGATTCGGCGTGAATACGGTAACCGGAAGCCGTCCTGCATTACCCGTCACTGGATTCGCCAGCGTCAGATTTGGCGTGCCCGTTTGGCCGTTGTACGACAGAACGGTCCCGAAGGGCGGATTCTGGCTCAGAAACGTGAACGAGTTGTTCTGGTTCGGGTTGTAGTAAATGCCGTAGCCGGCACGGAGCACGGTCTTGTCGGTAATGCGATACGCGAGTCCGACACGAGGTGCGAAGTTCCGGTGGTTCGGGTTGATCAAGCCGAAGCCGGGAACCGGAGCGTTGGCAGGAATGAGCGCGGTCTGGTCCGCGTTCAAAATATTTGCGTAGCCGTTCTTGGTGTAAGGCACGGTGGGCAGTTCATAGCGGAGGCCGAGATCGAGCGTGAGGCGGCGAGTGGCTGTCCATTTATCGGTGACATAGAACCCGTCGCGCCATTGAGCGACGATGTTCGTGATCTGCTGGGTGGGCGTGATGGTCTGGTTAATGTACCCCAGCATGAAGTCGGCAGCCGAATTGCCTGTATACGCGCCGGTAAAGTTGAACTGGCCAAGCGGGGAGGTCACAGCCTGCCGTCCCGTGATCAGCTTCAGGAATTCCACACCGGCAACGACGTTGTGCGCGCCGTGAATCCAGGTGAGCGAATCGGTTCCGTGCCAGGATGCGTCGGTCTGAAACCAGTTTGTGCCGTTATTACCAAGGGCGACATAGTTGCTGATGTTGAAGTACGGAATGCCCGGCGAGCCGGTCGTGGTATCCGCGTTAAAGCCGGGAATTCCAAGGTCGGTTCCGGCGGTGTTCAGGCCGTTGGTGTACCAATAGTTCAGCGCATCGGTGGAAAGAGCCTGATGGCCGAAGTGAATGTCATTGACGAGATTAGGCGTGAGGGTCTGCGTCCAGCCAACCACCCAGTTCTTGGTTTCCACCGGCAGCGTGGTCGAGCCGCTGGTGTTGGGAGTTAAGTTATTTAAGAAGGTCTCGTCCGCCCAGGCATAACGGAAGAACAGACGTGTTTTCTCACCCACATTCTGATCGAGCCGGCCAATCGTTTGGTTAAACCGATCGTTGTTGGGTGCGCTGCCAACCAGATTGTTCGTGGGTGTTCCGAGTGTGGGCAGAAGCATGTAGTTCAACGCCCGTAGGGACGGCGCCGCCAAGCGGCTCGCAGGAATGATGTTCCCCGGGAATACGCCGCCAGCCGGGTCGCGTAAAACGGCGCCGGTCAGCTCCGAAAAGTCTCCGTTGCGCATGCGGGCAGTAAGCACGCTGGTTTGGCTGGAGGACTGTGCCTTGCCACGCAGACCCTCATAGTCGAACATGAAGAACGTGCGGTTGCGTCCGTCGTAGACTTTCGGGATCACAACAGGGCCGCCGACCACAAGCCCGAACTGATTCTGACGCACGGTGGGTTTAGGCTGCGTTGGACTTGCAAAATAGTTCCGGGCGTTGAGCTTGTCATTGCGGAGAAACTCGAATAACGAACCATGGATATCGTTGGTACCGCTCTTGCTGACCACGTTCAGGTGAGCGCCCATGTAGCCGCCATACTGCGCGGTATAGGTTCCGCTCTGCACTTCCATCTCCTGCACCGCATCCGGCGAAGGATGATAAGGCGTGGTCATGATGAGATTGTTCATGATCGAGACGCCGTCGAGAGTGACAATGTTTTGGATTTCACGGGTACCGGCGGCAATGTAGCCTTCACCGGGCGGGTTGCCGTTCGCGCCTTTTAAACCGGGCAGAACGCCGGGAGTCGAGGTGGCAATTGAGAGCACGTTGCGGCCATTCAAGGGAAGCTCGACGATCGCCTTGGTATTGACCGTTTCTTTCGCGGCGGCATTGTCTGTGGCCATGGGAGGAACACCTGAGGTAACCACCACGTTCTGACTCACGGAGCCGAGCTGCAAATTGAAGTTTGTACGCACTGTCTGGTTCGCGTCGACCTGGACATTCTCCTGTGTCACCGTGGAGAAGCCGTCTTTACTTGCAGTTACCTGATAACTGCCGGTCCGGATGAATTGCATTGTGAAGTTGCCATCCGGCGCGGTCTTAACGGTGTATGTATCTTGTGTGGCTTTGTTGACGGCCTTCACGGTTACATCGGCGGCAGAAGCACCAGAACTATCGGTGATGGTTCCCGTGAGCGCGGTCGTATTTGCAAGCTGCGCATATGCTGGGGACGAAAGCAGTATCGCGGCCCCGATGATGGCAGAACAATAGTGTCGTAGTAGTGATCTTAACGTCAATAGACTGGACTCCTGAAGGTTAATCGATGCCACAAGCAGCGCGAATTGGGGAGTACGCAAGCTTAAAACGCAACGTGGTTTTGCGTGAAATCGCTTCCACCAGTGAATCACACCTGTAACTTGTTCGTCAATGGAAGACGTTCGAGAAACAAGAGACTTGAACCGCCATGGACGCGTGGTTCGGTGGAAATCATTGCCGTACGTCGGACGATCACGCCCCTACATGGCGTGGAACTTGAGAAGGACAACGTGCTAACGTGGCGGGAAGTAAGTAATTCCTTACCAGCGGCTGTCTATGCCGCAGCGGTTCCGAAGGCTATGCCTTTTGAGCTGCGCTGAAGATTCGGACCAAGCGATCCGCGATGATCTGGTCCTCGCCGTCTTTGAGCTGCCAGACAGGGAAGCCGAAGCTGTCCAACTCTCGATGATGTTTCTTAGGATGCTCATCGGATTGGGGATGGCCAGCAGGTTCATCCGGATTGCGTCCACGCATGCCGCCCGCGTCCGCGCCCATGCTGCCGATGCCAATTGGGCGAGTTTCGGCTAACTTCCGCATGACATCCGGCCCGGTGATATTGAGCTTGGACTGGTCGATTCGCCAACTGTAACGCGGCGTCACGTTGCCAAGGGCATGAGGGTTGAATTCTCGTGGAAGTGCAGTCACGCCAAACTTCTCCACGGCCTTTGTGATGACCTTTGCGCGTTCGTCGTACATCCTGAGCGTGGCGTCATAATCCTGACTGACGAAAATCTCGAGTGCCTTGAGCAGGCCGAAAATGGTTTCCTTGCCAACCTTGCAGCACCGGCCGATGCGATCTTCCTGCGGGCTCATATTCAGCAAGGCGTAATGGATCAGCTCTTCCTTGCCGATCAAGACGCCGGATGCCTGCGGCCCGCAGATATCTTTTCCGCCGCTAAAAGTGACCATGTCGAAGCCGATTGCCGGATATTCCCAGAGACGTTCTTTGGGCGGTACATCGGCGGATGCATCGTTGAAGGTATAGATGTTGTGTGCCTTGGCGATTGCGACGGTCTCGGGAGCGCTGACCTTTCCTCTATCGGAAAGAATGTTGGTGAAATGGATCGCCACGGTTTTGGAATTGATGGCGGCAATCATTTCTTCGCGTGTCTCAACCTCGATCAGCGTCGCGCCGGTCTGCCGGATCTGGTGGTCGAAGGCGTATCGATGGCTTCGCTGGATGATGACTTCGTTTCTTGGAAATTTGCTTACGTCGGGGATGTCTCGCATCCTCGGCTCAAGATCCTCGGTCATCATGCCCGCATAACCGACCACCATCGCCGCTGCCGCTCCACCTGTTACAAGGCCGGTATAGCCAGCCGGAGACTTACAGAGCTTTGCGATGAACTTACCCGCCGCGATCTCCAACTCGTCGATCAACACGAAATGTTCGTTGCCCCTGCGGATCAACTCCATTACTTCCGGCTTCATGACTGATCCGCCGATGACGGTTACAGTGCCATTGATGTTGACCAATGGCGTTACTCCAAGTTCGGCGTAAATATCGCCGGTTGAACCAAGCCCGCTTGCGATGTGTACGATGGGGCTTCCGTCGACAGAAGGTATCGACGGTTTGGATCTTTTGCCAAAGAACCCTGAAGCGCTCAACTCAGCCGGCGTGCTCAGGCTGCCGCTGGCAAGCCCCAGCGCGGTAAGAAATGAACGACGATTCCAACCAAACTTTAGATTCATGCGTGGCTTCCTTAATAAATAGCTTTGGGATAATCACTCGCAAGGAGAGAGCATCGGTGGAGTGACAACCATTGGTGCTCCCGGCGATTCCAGATTTTGCGAGTCGCCAAGGAATCCATTCAACAGTCCTGCAAGCGCAGGACGGAGCTTTGGGACTAAAGCAGTTGCCGCCAGTATGCCTTTGCGCAATTCACTTCAACGACCCGCAACGTAGCGGCAACTTCAAATTGTTGTGGGCGAACCTCACCGGAACGGATGAATCTTCCAAGAAACTAGTAATGTAGCATGACCGAGATCGCTCGTGGTTGAGGGTGGCGAGCTTGAGTCCTGGCTTAAGCATCTTGGTTGCACGGGCCATGACCCAGCATGGTTAATCAGTATCTTCGAGGCGATGGGCGAGGACCAAGACGATCCAAAATACACACATCCCTCGGAAGGCGATGTTTGGAAATTCCTCGCTCGGATTAAAGCTTGCGTTATCGATCCGGCGCGACAAGGCATGGCTCCATAAAGCGTCGTTCGGGCAGGTATTGCGCTGTGGGGTCCTACGGAAGGACTTCCCGCCGGCCTCGCCACCGCCGCCGGCAAATCCGAACGCGTCATCATGCACCGTCCGAAGATATATCCGCGACGGCAACCTCTTCCGTGAAAATGCCGCCGAGGGGCTGGGCCTTTGAACACCGGACCGGGGCTGGGGAGAGAATTGCACGTCGGCTAATGGCATGGCTGCGGTTTCTGGGATCCTGGAATAGAATAGAAGAAGGTAGACGGAAGGTGCAGAAAGGTAGACACTGAAGAGTCTCAACGTGAAAGACCCGGAAGCCCACCGGCTCGCGCAGGCCATCGCGCAGGTTACCGGAGAAACCATGACTCGCGTTGTCACCGAAGCTCTTCGGGAACGCTATGAGCGTATCCAGAAGCACGATTCGGAAACGCTCGCCGCCGACATCCGGGCGATCGCCGATCGGGCCGCGGCACAGATCAAGGGTTCATATCTCGATCATGCCGAGCTGTTGTACGACGAACACGGGCTTCCCAAATGATCCTGGATTCATCGCCCCTCGTTGCCATTCTTGCCAAAGAGCAAGATGCCGAGCTCTATATCCAGGCCATCAGCCGCGCCTCGCGCTGCCGCATGTCCGCAGGCAATTTCGTTGAACTCTCGATTGTGCTGGAGAGTCAGTTCCCCGCAGAAGTCCTGCAGCAATGTGATGCACTGTTTCGCCGCGTCGGCATTGTCATCGAGCCCGTGACCGCTGACCACGCGTACATCGCGCGTCAAGCCTTCCACGATTTTGGCAAGGGCCGTCACCCGGCCGGGCTAAATTACGGTGATTGCTTCGCCTATGCGCTCGCAAAGCACACCGGTGAGCCACTGCTTTTCAAAGGGAACGATTTCAAGAAAACCGATATAGTCTCCGCCCTATGAACAGACGGCGCCAAAATTAATCAGGGCAGAGGTAAGAATGCTGCTCTGCCTGTCAACTGTAGCGTTGTGAACAGGCAAGACAACGGGATATGCCGCCTTGTTTTCAGAGCGGCTCGAAACGCTCGATTGATTCGGAAGGCTTCGCTCAACCTTTGCTATGCCGGACTACCGGCGCGGGTTATCCCTTAATTCAAAACAGGCTCTTCACGGAAGCCCGCGGGGCGCGGCCTCGCGAGCGAACGAAGAGAAAGCGCTCCGAATACCGCCGCCAAGACGTAAAACCCCGCAGTGAAGAGCAGCAGAGCTTTCATGCCGACAATGAAAGACAGATTTTGTGCTAGTCCGCCGGCAACCGCGCCAATTACGTTGCTTCCAAAACACGCGGACTTATCAGCGCACTTACGGAAAGTTTCGGTGAAGATAATGCCCGCGAAAAAAACAGGCATGCAAAAGGCCGCCGCCAGCAGCGCGCCAACCGTAACCGTTCCCCAGGGCAGCCGTTCCCAAGGAAAGAAGTAAATTGCAAGCAGCGAACCGGCCAAGCCGGCATACCAGGAGAACAGCGAATCTGTTTTCTCCGCGTTCCTTAAAACTCCGCGCGACGTCCAGCCGCGATCGACGCAGAGATTAGCAAAAATCAACGTGGCCAGAATGATTGTCAGCACAATGCAGTTGACCAACCACGTCGCGCCGAAATACAGTGCCAGCCGGCTGACCATCTGCGTTTCCAAGAGAAGAAATCCCGCGCCTAGGAAAAAGAAATTCCAAGTCGATACCTTGTTTGGTTCGAATGCCCCGCGCATCAGGAAAAGCGTGATGCATAGGATAATCATGGAAATTGTCAAATAAGTGCGCGGAATCGTATGGCTCCGGTGATAGATATACGGCCAGTCATCCGTGGTTGGCGGGGGCGCGTTGCGCAAGTCAAGGGCAAAGGGCGGCGGGTTGTTTTGGACCATTTTTGCAAACTCCGGCTTCGCCGCCCGTTCCCACACGCCTGAATCGTTGGACGCAACAAACTCGGTCGCGGATAGGAACCCCGCCATCGCGGGCACGTAGAACGCTACCGGCGGCCTGCCAAAAAGACGGTCGAACATCCGATAAAACCGTTGCCCCATCCACGCCGCCGGCGCGCGCACTTCGAACTTGACGATCAGAACGCCCGAAGGTTTCAGCAAGCGTTTTGCTTCCCTCAGCGACTCTTCTGTATAAACATAGTTGTCGATGCGCACGTTGCTATAGCCCGAGAACTCGGTGTGCGAGTCTAGCAACCCAAAGATAATGACGTCGTATCTGTCCTTTGTCTGCCGGAAAAATGCCCGTGCGTCGTTAATCCACACGTGAACCTTTGGTGAGTCGTAGGGATGGTCCGGGTGAAGACGCTTGCCAAGCGAGTAGATGACCGGATCGATCTCAACAGCGTCAACGTAACCGGCTCCGTTGCGTAATGCCGCGTCTGCGTCATTCCCGGCTCCCGCGCCGACAATCAAAACGCGATCGCGCTTTCCGGTGAGCCGGAAAGGCGTGTCGTAAGAGCTGTTCTGGTACGTCTTCGCCAAAACTGAATCGACCGCTAAATGCTCTGGGGAGACATTGGCGATCGTCATATAACCAGTGTTGTTGACGAAAATATTGAACTGCTTGTCCGGTATCGCGTGTACCTCTAGTTTTTGGTAAGGCGACCAGTAAGTCTGGCCGTTCCGGAAAGCTGTATAGCCTAGCAATGCGATACCGCAACCTAGTAGGATGCTACTTGGTCGAAGTAGGCTGTGGAGTAATATGCCTTGGCGTGGACGAAGCAGAACCAACAGGAGCAAAGCGAAAGCCAACCAAAAGACAGGGGCGAGACCGGTGAAGGAAAGCCCGGCAAAAAACCATATACCGGCCAAGCTCCCCAGCAGATTTGCCGAATAGGCAGCAACGGGATTTCTCGCCGAGCGTAAGTACATGCCGGTCCACTGCCCGAGCGGAATCATTGTCCTAATCACCAAGAGTAAGAGAATCGTGACGAGGGCCACCGACACCAGGAACGGCGCCGCCAATGGCTGATTGCCAATTGGTGTTGCCGCCCACGTTTGCGCGTCGGGCGAAAACGAAAGGATTGAGGAAATACTTTCCAAAAAATGCCGCCAACCCACAAACGGCAGCCCAACCAGAATGGCCAGACCGCCCAACGCGGCCCCGTTAAAAAGACCATCTTTCTTTTCTTTTGCGCGATAGCAGCCGATACCAAATCCGAGAAAACAGGCGATCAACGCCAAATTCTGAAAATAGGCAAAAACCCGGATCTCCGTGCCGATCCAGCGGATCAACAGCACCTCGACGTATAGTGAGGCGAAGCTTAGGAAAAAAAGCGGCGAAAGGATTCGGTCCCCCGGCTGTTCTTGCAACGCGAAGAGAGAAGAGATGTTCACTCTTGTCTGAAGTGCCATAGCGCAGGCTTTTTTCTCAGGCTTCGCGCGATATCCGTTGGTGTCTATTACGAACCTCGCACCTGAGCTTCTTATAGTAGACATTCTTCTAGACAAGAGGAGGCGCTCTCTACTAGAATGTCTTCTACGAGAACTATGCGCCGCGCCGAACCGAAAGACGAAAAACTCGAACTCCTCCAAGGCACTCTCGACATGCTCGTCCTGCGTACTCTCCTCTGGGGTGAGCAGCATGGCCACGGCATTGGCCAGGCCATTCGCCAAAGTTCCTCGGATTTACTGCAAATCGAGCGCGGCTCTCTTTATCCGGCCCTGCATCGCTTGGAAGGGCGCGGCCTCATTTCCTCCGAATGGAAAAGCTCAGACCTCAATCGGCGCGCCAAATACTACCGTCTGACAGCCGCCGGCAAAAAGCAATTAGCCGCTGAAGAATCGAAATGGAAGCTATTAGTCCGGGCCATTCGCCGCGTGATGCGCCCGGCGCCAGAAAGTGCAGGTGATGAGTGATGCTTTGGCCTTTCCGGCGTAACAAACCAAGCGAGGCCGATCTCGCCGATGAACTCTCGCATGATCTTGCCACTGAAATTGAAGAACGCATGGACGCCGGTGTCTCCCGCGCAGAAGCCGAATCGGCAGCTCGCCGCGATTTGGGCAATGTGTCGCGCATCCAGGAAGAGCTGTACGAACTTCACTCCTGGCCTTCCTTCGACCGCCTTGCGCAAGACATCCGCTATGGCGTTCGGACCCTGTCTGGAAATCCGCTCTTTACCGCCATGGCGATCTTATCCCTGGCTCTTGGGATTGGCGCGAACACCGCTATCTATAGCCTCATGGATGCCGTGATGATTCGCGCTTTGCCGGTTCAGGATCCCTCGCGGCTCGCCATCCTTACCTGGCGCGCCAAGCCGAATCCCGCGGTCATCAACAGTCACAACGGCAGCGCTTATGACGAGCCGGACGGCCGCATCGCCAGCCCTGACTTTCCGTGGGCTGCTTATGAATCCCTCGCAAAAGACAATAGCGTTTTTTCAACTCTTTTTGCCCATGCAGCGGCTGGGCCTCCGTTAAACATCGTCATCCACAATCAAGCTCAATTGAGTCCAGTGGAACTGGTCTCGGCGAACTTCTTCGCGGGCCTGGGGCTGTCCCCTGCGGCCGGCCGCCTCTTCGCACCAGGCGACGATCGTCCGGGCGCCCCGCAAATCGCTGTCCTCAGCTATCGCTATTGGCAGAGCCGCTTTGCCGGGGATGCTTCCGCCGTCGGCCAAACAATCACCATAAAAGGCGTCCTGTTCGAGGTCACCGGCATCGCACCGCCTGAGTTCTTCGGCATCTCTCCCGGATCCGCGCCCGCCATCTATGTTCCGATCTCGCAGCGCGCCTTGCTGGTTCCGCTTTATGGTCAAGACGCCAAGGCGATGTTCATCAGCCCGCACGACTATTGGGTTGGGGTTATGGGGCGTCTGCGCCCCGGCGTGACTTTCGAGCGCGCACAAACCGAGATAGCGGCGCGCTTTGCTCAATTTGTTTCCGCCTCAGCCCGTCATGCCGCGGATCGCGCCAACCTTCCCGAACTCCGCGTGGAAGAAGGAGGATCGGGTGTCGATTCGCTGCGCCGCCGCTATTCGAAACCGCTGCTAGTCCTGATGACCATGGTGGCTTTCATCCTCGCTATCGCTTGCGCCAACATCGCCAATTTGCTGCTTGCCCGTTCTACCTCGCGCCGCCGCGAAATCGCGGTGCGTCTCAGTCTCGGCGCCGGACGTCTGCGCCTGCTGCGCCAACTTCTCACCGAAAGTCTTCTCCTGGCTCTCCCTGGCGGGCTGCTCGGGCTGGTCCTCGCGGCGTTCGGCATCCGCTTCCTGCTGGTCCTGTTGGCCGGGGGCAATGAGGATTTCGTGCTTCGCGCGCAGATCGATTGGCGTATTCTGCTGCTCACTTTGTCGGTTGCCATGACCACCGGCATTCTGTTTGGTCTTGCGCCCTCACTTGCCGCCACGCGCGTAGACATCATACCCGCGCTCAAAGAAACCCGCGCCAGTTCTCCCACGCGCCGCGGCCGCCGGCTGGGCCTCAGTCAACTTCTTCTCGTCTTTCAAATCGCTCTGTCTCTACTGCTTGTCCTGGGAGCGGCGCTCTTCGTCCGCACGCTTGCCAATCTGCATTCCGTCGAACTTGGCTTCAATCAGGAAAGCTTGCTCACGTTCAGTCTCGACGCAGGCCAGGCCGGCTACCAGGGCGTTGCGCTCAAAGCCTTCTATATGGGAATGGTGGAACGCTTCCGTGCTCTTCCCGGTGTCCAAGCCGCCACGATTTCCGACTTGCCGCTGGTCTCCGGTTGGACGCACAGCACCGGCGTCGTCATTCCCGGCGTAACGGAGCCGCCCGGTCATCATTCCCCGGTCGCCTACGTCTCCGTTGGTCCCGGTTTTTTTGACACCTTGCAACTCCCCGTCGTGTTCGGCCGCCCCATCGATTCGCGCGATGTGGCCGGCTCCCCTGCCGTAGCCGTCATCAACCAGGTCTTTGCCGACAAGTATTTACGGAACCGAAATCCTCTTGCCTAGACATTCGGTCTGAACGACATGGCGCATAGTGTCACGATTATAGGCGTCACCAAAAATGCGCGTTACAACTCGCTGAAAGAGGAGATCCCGCCCGTCGCCTATATCTCCTATCTACAGAATGCCGACCATCACCCCACGACCGCCATCATTTTCGAACTGCGCACGCGCGGCAACCCGCTTGCTCTGGCCGACACGGTTCGCAAAGTGGTTCACGATGCCGCTTCGACCATTCCGGTCACCGGGATGCTGACCCAGACCCAACGCATCGACAGCACCATCACGCAAGAGCTAACTTTTGCCGATCTGTGCACGGCCTTCGCCGTTCTTGCTCTGGCCATTGCGTGTGTCGGGCTCTATGCCACGATGGCGTATGCCGTCTCCCGGCGCACCAATGAAATTGGCATCCGCATGGCGCTTGGCGCGGAACGCCGGCGCATTTTGTGGATGATCTTACGTGAAGTCTTAACGGTCACGGCCGCCGGACTTGCGATTGGCCTGCTCTGCTGCTGGAGCCTTTTATCGACCGTTAGGTCCTTCACCTTCGGTATTCAACCGGCCGACCCGCTCTCCGCGTTGTCGGCCGTAGGCATCCTGATCGCCACGCTTCTCCTGGCCGGCTTTGCGCCGGCCATCCGCGCGGCGCATATCGATCCGCTCACGGCGCTCCGTCACGAATAAATTGGTCTGAGAAAGTCAGCACCTCTATCGTCTCTGTTAGTCGAATGCGGCGAGAAGGGACATTCTCATTTGCCCGCAGGTTGCTGTTGCTCCGTGTTCTGGCGTTAACTAGCCTTGTCTGAAATGTGCCCGGTTTCCGGATTAGACGAGTTGCGGCGCGGCCGTTGTCCGGAAAGCGTGTTTCGCAAGCCCAACTGTCGAATCGCCGACAATCTGGACAGAATCAATTCATTACCGACATTCTCGCCCGGTGGCGGGGTCGAAGTTGCTTACAAAACTGGTGGGGTCATTCGCTACTTGTCCTGTCATTGAAGGCGTAGATAGTCCCGTTCACCTTATTGATCGCGCCGAGGTTGAGGTTAGTGGCACCGCTGGGGCACTTTATCCTGTTTACGTGCATAGCGCGGCGTATGTTGCCTTGCACCAGGGCGCCAAAGCCGCCGCAGAGTTTCAGAAGATTCTCTATTACCCCTGAATCGTTGTAGCCATCCCATAGGCGGCCTTGCGCACCTGCAACTCGGCAGAGAGCTTGTCTTGGCGGGAGAGAAAACCGAGGCAAAGATCGCCTATCAGCATTTCCTCACACTCTGGAAAGACGCCTACTTCGGCGTTCCGATCTTCCGGCAAACCGAGGCGGAATACGCGAAGTTGCAATGAGCGGCATTACCAGCTTTCCGAAGCATCACCGTGACCACGCAGCCCAAGTCCTTGCGGCCGATCCTGACGAAACCTTCGATTTTCTCGTGATATAGCGAATGTCTCGACGCCGTTATTGCAGTACCTGATCGATCAGTTTGGCGCGGAGAAGATCACACCCCATTTCGCAGCGGGTTCAGTTCGTGGCGGGGACAAGGCGTAGGATTCGATCCGGTTGGTTGAGGACGACGTAAAGGTAACCGTCAGGCGAATTTTCGATATCGCGGACTCGGCCGATTCCTTTAAAGAGGATTTCCTGGCCGGTCACGTTGCGGCCTTCGATAGTGATGCGGCGAAGTTCCTGGGCGGCGAGGGCTCCGAGGAACAGATTGTTTTTCCATGCGGGGAAGCGGCTGCCGGTGTAGAAGACGAGGGGGCTAGCGGCGATGGAAGGCACCCAGTAGGTGATGGGTTGATCCATGCCGGCTTGCGCGGTGTGACCCGTGATGGGAGTTCCGTCGTAATTCATGCCGTAGGTGATAACGGGCCACCCATAGTTGTGGCCAGGTTCGATGATGTTGAGTTCGTCGCCGCCGCGGGGACCGTGCTCGGCTTCCCAGAGTTCGCCGGTAATGGGGCTGAAGGAGAGGCCCTGGGGATTGCGATGGCCATAGCTCCAGATGGCTTTGATCGCTCCGTCGCGATTGAGGAAAGGGTTATCCGACGGTACGCTGCCATCTTCGTTAACTCGATAGATCTTGCCGTTCGGGTGAGAGAGCTCCTGTTCATCTCCGGGGGCAGCGCGGTCGCCTATGGAGAAGAAGAGGTGGCCCTGGTTATCAAAGACCAAACGCGAGCCAAAGCGCTGGCCGCCGGGACGGTAGAGGGCGGGATCGGCTTTGAAGATTTGTTGCTGATCGACGAATTCCCCGTTACGGAGATGACCCCGGATGATCGCCGTCATGCCCTGGCCGTCGGGGCTTTTGTTCCCATAGGAAAGGTAGAGCCAGTCGTTGTGGAGCACTACATCGAGGAGACCACCTTCGCCCCCATAGACAGCGGGCATTCCATGTATGGGTTCAGGCAGGAGTCTGTCATTCTCGACCACGCGGAGGCGTCCGGGGCGTTCGGTGACCAGCATTCGTCCGTCGGGCAGGAAAGCGACGGCCCACGGAACGTCGAGGCCGGATTCGATGATCGGCTCGAGTTTGAAGACAGCTTTTTCGGACTGGACAGCGATGCCGGGGGTGGGCGAGTTGTATTTGGTATGGTCGCGCTCGTAGGCGGCGGCGCGTTCGCGAATGTAAATGACGAGGCCGCGGATTTCGGCGTCGTTGAAGGCGTGCTGCAGGGTGGAATGACCGTCGCGAATGCTGTGGGTGGCTTTGACGTCGTCCACTGACTTATTGACGAGGCTTGGCGCGGCGCCGCCGGTCATTTCAGGACCGTGGCAACTGGCGCAGTTTTCCTTGTAAAGTTTGGTAATTTCGCGGCCCTGACTTGGTGGATTGTGCTGAGCGAAACAGGTGGGAAGAAGGAAAGTGATGGCGCAGAGATAGAGGTATTGAATTAGTCGTTTCAAGCGTTTTACCAGTGGCGAGTGGCGCAAGGCGAGCGGGCGCCCTCTTTTGAATTTTACGACGGCGCACGTAGGCGCTTGGACCGTCCGTACTCAACAGTGCGACGTGCCGAAGTATGACTGGCCCGAGTTTATGTTCTCCGAGGATTTTTAGCCATACGTCCCCGGCGGACCTGAGAGACTCGGAGCTTCTCTGATCATTTCCGAATTTGCACCCGAATGACGCGCAATCCGGAGACAATTCGCCCATTGTGCCCCGGGAACCGGACCGCATTGTGGCGGTTTGGACAGCGAATCCCGCACGGGGTAATAAACCGCTACCGAGCACCGCAGGGGACTTCGCGAACTGGAAGCAAAGGAGTGGCGTCTTCGACGACCTAGCTCCGTCGTATGACGTCCAGAAAACGCTCACAGGCGAGGGGGCGCCACAATTTCTGATCGGATATGTTGTGTCGGCGAACTATCTCCACATTCTTGGTGTTGAACCGCAGATCGGGCGAGTTTATACGGCCCAGGAGGACAGACCGGGAGGCCCGAAGGTAGCGCCCCTGAGCCACCACCTCTGGCGCGCGACATTTCATTCCGCTCCCAACATAGCCGGCGTCCTTCGCTGACTTCGACCACACATACGTGCGCATTCTCGGGCGGCTCAAGCAAGGACACCGCGTCGTTCTGACGCCTCTTCGTGAGCAACTGGACGGCGACATCCGCAAGCCACTGCTCATTCTCATGAGCGCCGCAGGCTTTGTGCTGCTGATTGCGTGCGCGAACACCGCCGGACTGGCGCTGGCGCAACGCGGAGCGGCAAAAAGAGACCGCCGTACGATTGGCCCTGGGTGCAACGCGGCTGCGACTGCTGAGGCAATTTGCGGCCGAAAGCAGCGATTGGCGGAGCAGCCGGGATAATGCTATCGCCCGCCGGAACGCATCTGCTGTTGGCGCTTTTTCCCACTGATGTGGAGAATCTGAGCATTCCAGAAGTGACACAGATTCCACTGGATCGCGGTGTCCCCGTATTTGCCGCAGCCACCACATTGCTCACGGCGCTTCTCTTCGGAATAGCACCTGTACTGAAGGCTGTGCGGGCTGAGACCAGCGGCGCCATGAAGGGGTCCGAGCGCGGGAGTTCGGCGAGCCCGTGGTTGCGCCGCTTCCGCAGCCATAATCGTAGTCACCGAGGTGGCGTTATCGCTGATGCTGCTAAGCGGCGCGGGCCTGGTCGTCGCGATTGTCAGCTTCGGGAGCCTGTCCTTCCTTGGGTTGTGACTGTCCACGCAGGAGAAATTTGCTGGTTCCCCAGAAGCCGATCAATGGCAGAAAATTCGTCGCCGCAGCCGACTGGACGCCGGGCAGGGTGCCCATTTTCCTCACGGCGTCTTCTAACGAACACGCGGGTTTTGTCCCGGTCGTTACGGGGATAGCGGTTAGGCGGAAGGAACAGCTGCAGCGCCAAAACGTGGTCGGGTTGAAAACCCAGGTTCGCGTTCACCACGTTTTTGAAACTCGCGCGTAATCACTCCCGATTACCTGCGCACGATGGGCATTCCGTTACTTCGCGGACGCGCCTTTGTGGACGGAGACCGCACGGGCAGCTCCATTTTCGATTGTCGCACTCACGCTACGCACGAAAACCGATCCGGCGAAGATGCTAAAGCCCGCCGAACAGGCGCTATGGAGCATTGATCCCGATCTGCCTGTCTTCAAGGCAATCCCTATGGATTCCCTGGCCGCCCAGAAACTAGCGGTGCGCCGCGCCAGCTCCGCACTGATCTCAAGTTTCGCGGCACTGGCCCTTGTATTGGCATGTATCGGCATTTACGGAGTGATAGCTTATACGGTTGTGCAGCGTACCCAGGAGATAGGTGTACGGATGGCGCTTGGAGCGCAGCGCGCGCATGTGCTTCGGATGGTTTTGGGCTTTGGCTTCCGGATGACGCTGGCCGGTGTTGCGATCGGGCTAACTGGAGCACTTGCCTTGAGTAGATTGCCGGCAAGTCTGCTTTTCCAGGTCAGCCGAATAGATGCCCCGATCTTCGTGTTTGCGGCTGTCCTGTTGGCGGGAACAGCGACGCTCGCTTCGCTTTTGCCGGCGCGACGGGCAACACAGATTGATCCCATGAGGGCCCTGCGAGCAGAATAGCCTGCCGCCTAGCTGATGTCCTGTTCGACAATCGTCCGTTTGACTATCCAGACGTCTGCTATGTAGAATACTGCTAGCTGATGTTTTCTAAATTCTTGTTCCTTGCCTTTGTAGCCTTCTTCGACGGCATGACGGCGGGTGGTCCGAGTGGACATTTTGTATCTATCGGCGACCACAGATTGTTCATCGACTGCTTAGATCACCAGTCTGCCGTCACCGTCATCCTTGAAAGCGGCGCCGGCGTTGGGCATGAGGCATGGAGCGCGGTTCAGCCCAAGGTCGGAGAGTTCGCGAGAGTTTGTAGCTATGATCGGGCCGATTTGGGGCGGAGTGATACGCCGAAGATGCCCGATAACCCGGAGTCAATTGTGGCGAACTTGCACGAGCTCCTCGTCGCTGAGCATATCCCGGGCCCGTATGTTTTGGTCGGCGCTTCTCTCGGCGGTGTTTACGTTCGGCGCTTTACCAGCCGGTATCCTGAGAAAGTGCTGGCTATGGTCCTGGTGGATTCCTCACATGAAGAACAGTACGGCCGCTATTATGCTACTTCTCCGTCCGTGGCGGAAAGGTTTGCCACGCAGGACGGCAGATTTGCTAAGAACGACTTTCTGCGGAACAGCGGCCAGCTTCCGCTTGGCGGAAGACTGAGTTGGCATTATGATATCCCACTGATCGTTCTAGAACACAAGCGCCTCCACATCCCGCAAACGCCCGTTCGGTCGTTAACAGAAGCGGATCGGCTCGCAATGGATTGGCATGCCTTGCAGGTAGACCTTGCTAGTCGTTCGAACTACGGAGAACTCCGCGAAGCCGGCAGTGGCCATTTCATTGCGGGCGAGCAGCCCGATATCGTTGTGCAGTCGATACATGAAGTTATTGAGAAAATCGAATTCCTGAAGAAAGAAAGCGACGTCCGTTGAAGCGAAAGACTGAACCGCCTTTGGTAGCCGCTTCCTAGCTTCGGCGGCGGACCCGCGCGTCGTGAAGGTGGTTCTTACCCAACCGAGGACACTTTTCCGGAAACCCTGTATTACGAGCACAATCGGAAATCGTTCTATGCCGGAGCCTGATTGCTGTCGCCGCCGGCGCTGCAGATGGTCTATCGGATTGCGTGGCGAGAGCCAGAGGCATAGCAGCTCTAGGTCTAGAGCTACTATGCTGATGTCCGTGGGCAACGATCAAAGACGCGACCTGATTCCGGGCGCTCTGGAGTTGATGGTTTTAACAAGATTACGACGCGGGCCGCTACATGGTTACGCGATAGCGCAGTCGATTCGGGAACGTTCTGATGATCTGCTCCAAATCGAAGAGGGTACTCAGCCGCAAACCCAACTGCAGCCGCCGCGGATCCAACAAGGTCGAAGTCATCTGGCCGAAAGTCGGGCTGGTCCAACTCAGATTGGGCGTTCCAAAACTGGTGCGGTTGAACACATTGAACGCTTCAAAACGCAGCTGAGCGTTGAACCGCTCGCCGATGCGATTGTTCTTAAAGAGGCTGGCATCCCAATTAGCCACGCCGGGGATCTCAATCTGGTTGCGTCCTGCATCGCCCTGTATATGGATTGGGATTCCCGCCGCATTGCGCGGATAGTCAAACGCGGCTTTATTCAAGTATTGCGTCGGCTCCGAACGTCCCGCTGTGTAATCGCCGACAATATTCGGAACCGAAGTAGTGAAAGATCCAAGGTTGAGCCAGTCTGTTCCCACTGTCACGGTCCGATACTGTCCGGACGCAAGGTTAGTAATTCCGTTCAACTGCCATCCGCCCACCAGCGTGTTCAGCAGCGTTGAGCTGTGTCCCAGAAACCGCTTACCTTTGCCGAACGGCAACTCATAAAGATAACTGAACACTAATCGGTGTGTGGTGTCGTAGTTGCTGTGGCCCTTGTCATAGACCTTGTAGTCGGCCGAGAGTTGTGAAAAATCGTCTGTGCCTCCCAAGTCCAATGCTTTCTGAAAAGTATAGGAGGCGAGTATGTAAAGGCCGGATCCGAAGCGCTTCTCGTAGCGCGCCGTTAGCGCTTCGTAGCTTGACCAGCCCGCATTGTAGTCATACAAAATAGAACCGAATCCCGTGTACGGGACCCGCGAGGCAATAGGAATCGTGCCGGGCGGGTCCAGTGACGCGATATTCAAATTCCTGCGCTGCGGCAGTTTCTGACCCGTGCTACCCGCGTATCCGATCTCAATCAAATTGTTGTTGGCAAACGAATGCTGTATGTCGAAGGTCCATTGCGAAATATAAGGCGTCCGGTTCAACCGGTCGAACGTAAACGGACTTAAGCTCGGCGACGTTGCGAACGACGGCAGCATCTGGTTCATGAACAAGGTCGGAGTCGTTGGATTGCTGTTGATCGTCTGTGACTGATAGAACGGCGGCCCTTGTACCTTGAACTGTTCTTCATTGAAATTGTCGGTCGCGTAGTAAATGCCCACTCCTCCGCGAATCACGGTGTTCTTCAAGAATCCCGGCTGATAGGCGAATCCAACTCTCGGAGCAAAGTTGTTGTAATCCGGATCGACGATCTCGGGCCGCACCCCGTGCCCCGCCAGCACCAGTTGCTTGAGACTGGTATCAAAATAAAGGCTCCGGTTATTAATCTCATTCGGAGACCTTGCAAACTCATACCGCAGTCCAAGATTCAGAGTAAGGTTGCGGGACACTTTCCAGTTGTCTTCTATGTAAGCGCCGTAATAATTCGTTCTCAGGTTTTGATCCGAATTGCCAATCGCGCCCGAGGCTTGGTAGGGCGTTCCCAACAGGAAGTCGGCAATTCCGTTGCCGCTGGTTCCGGTGAATCGCCCGTCGAACGTGAAACCCGGATTGCCATTGAAATCCGTGATTTGGAAAAACTTCTGATGCATGATTTGCACGCCCGTCTTGAAGTCGTGCTTGCCATGGTTGATGCTCAGATTGTCCACATACTGAAAATTTTCGTCGTCCGCGCCGATCGCTTCAGAGATAGAACCGATGGCGCCGAAGCCCGAAATGGAAAAAGCGGGCACGCCGTAATCAAACGGATTGGTCGACGTGTTCTTTAAGCCGAATACCGTTGCTGCATAGTTCACGCCATTCGATCCTTCCGACGTGCGGAACGTCTTGCTATCGTTGTGCCCAAAGCGGAGTTCGTTGACAATCGAAGGCGTAAACGTCCGCACGTAAGTGGCAGTCCAAAGTTGGTCCGACATAGGAAACACGTCTCCGCCCAGTACCCGCAATGCGGGCGACACCTGGGACTCATTGGAGTTCGAGTAAGAACCATAGATCATGTCGCGGCTCGTGATTTGATGGTCGATCCGCACGTTGTACTGGTCCCAATCCGTCCGCTCTTTGGGGGAGCCAAAGGTGTTAAAACTTGGAAAATTGGGCGACGCTGTATTAACGGCCACATTCGGAACCGGCGTAAACGGGAGCGCCTTCTGTGTGATCGGATCCAGCCGGCTGGCGGGAATCACGTTATTCGGGAATGGCGTACCGCTTGTTGGATCTATCACGTTGATGCAATGCTGTGAGCCAGGGTTCGATTGGCAAAAGGGAGAACTTGTGGGGAACAGTCCTGTGCCCGCGCTATTGTCCGCAAGATTTCCCTGCAACTGTGCTTGTGATGGATAGAGCCCGGTCGTCGTGATGCCCTGGCGCTCTCGGAAGCCTTCATAGTTGAACAGGAAGAACGTGCGATTGCGCCCATGATAAAGCTTCGGAATATAGACCGGGCCGCTTGCCGTCGCTCCAAAATTGTTCTGCGAAAAGGGCGCGCGGCCTTGTCCGGCGCTGTTTGCGAAAAAGTTATTCCCATCGAATTCGCGATTGCGCACCAAATCAAATGCCACCATATGCAGGTCGTTCGTTCCTGAGCGGATGGCCGTGTTCACAATCGCCGCGCTTCGGCCGTATTCCGCGGTGAACGAACTCCGCTGGACATTAAACTCCTGAATTGCATCAACTGAAGGGCGTATCCCCGAATTACCGAAGCGCGCATTGCGCGTCTCAATACCGTTCAGCAGGTAACTCACGTCGCTTTCCCGCAACCCTCCAATCGAAAGTGTAGTGTCCGTTCGTCCGGTCCAACTTGTCGCCGGTGAATTGGCGCTTCCGACCGGCGCTGAGCCGGTGGTCAATTGGGCAAGTTGTATAAAGTTCCGGCCATTCAAACGGCAGTTCCGAAATCGGCTTCGATTGGATGACCTGGCCTTGCGTCGAACTTTCTGCGTTCAACAGCGTGGCGGCCTCTCCTGAAACGGTAACGGAGTCACTAACCTTGCCCAGAGTCAATTGGACCCGGACGCGCGCGCGTTGGCCCAATTGAATGGTAATGCCGTTCATCTGCTGTTCTTGGAAACCGGCCGCTGACAGCTTGAGCCGGTACGACCCTGGCCGCAACTGCCCGAAAGTGAAACCGCCTGTGTCCGCGGTAGTGCCGGAAAGAGTGGTGTTCTCACCCGTATTTGTAAGTTCTAGTTTGACGCCGGGGACTAATGCGCCGTTTGGATCTGTCACGTCGACTGCCAGATCGCCTGTAATCGCCTGGCTGTATAGCAGCGCCCCACAGAAAAGTGTGAACGCGATCAGTAGCGTGCGGGAAGCTGTGCTCATGCAAGCCTTTCTTCATCGTGTGGAAATGAAATGCTTGCAGGAGCCTATGACAGTTCGTTGGCACAACGCAACCCAAAAGCGCCCACCGATCACATTTTCATCTGCTGAAAGCTTTAAACTTTAAATAATCGCCGTAAGCAATACATTTAAATGATGCTTATCTTTGGCTTCATGCGCCTGCAAAAGCTCCAGAAATTTCCCGAATGAGAAGGATATTTCGGTCTACGAAAGCTCCCTCGCGCTCTCTACCGTGCCCAGAAAAGCTGGCCTTCCAATTCTCCATGCTCAAGCAGCGCATCATTGGGATAGAACCGCTCCACGTTTTCCTTGGTCACCATCTGATGTTTGACAAACACCGCCGGCGGAGTCGGTTTCTTCGCGAGGATATCAATCGCCAGTGAAGTCAGCGCGTCGCCGTATAGCTCCGGAAAGTATGCCACGGAACCAATCAGGCGGCTTGATCGCTTACGCAACTCATTGCGCGCTTCGAGCGATGCGTTTTGGCCCATAATGGCGCAGGTTTCTCCCCGGCCCGCTTCTTCCATTGCACTCAAAGCTCCTAAGGCGCTAGGGTCATTAATGCCCGCAATTAAAACCCGCTTGGCCCGGCTATGCCGCAGATGGCGGCGAACCACCTCCAGAGTTGGTCCGAATTGGCCCTTACTCTCCAGGCGGAACACCCGCGAGTCTTCGAGTCCGGGAATCACATCGCGTATTCCCGAAAGCGTTCCAGTCAGCCGGGCCTGCGGCAGGGATCCGGCAATGGAAAGCTCTAACAGCAAGACTTCGTCTACGGCTTCTTTCCAGTGGTGTTTGGCCCAACGTCCCAGCATATGTCCGCCCAGCAGGCCCGCACTATAGTTATTCGCTCCGTAGTAGGTTGCGCCCGGGTGCGGAATCTCCACCGCAATCATCGGAATGTTGGCCTCAATTAACTTCGAAGAGATCACCGGCGCGACATGCTCATCGGTCTGGAATTCAATTACCAGTTCCACTTGTTCACGGATAAACACATCCGCATTTCGTAAGGCTGTCTTGGCGCTGTACTGGTTGTCCAGAACCAGCAAATCCACATCGGCTTTGGCGGCAGCCTCCGTCAGGCTTTCGGCCACGGCGCGTGAAAAGGCAAACTCCTGGCTCTGTCCCGCAAATCCAATATGGTGCTTGCGCCGTTTCGGCGGCCGGATGTTCAATTGGTATTGACGTTCCCCAACCCTCACAACCAGGCCACGCTGCTCCAGCGTATAAAGAATACGGAATACGGTTGAGGCGCTGAGTTTCGTCCGCTCGGCAATATCGGTCAGGCGGAGGTGCTCGCCTGGCGCCTGAAACGTTTCAATTACGTCGCAAGCCCGTGCGATCGCCTGACACAAGTAATTGTTCGTCGCAGTTCGCTTCGCCATATGTTTTTCCATCCTATAAAAACTATTCGGGACTCCGATTAACCGCTGTTCTCACCTAAAGCCAGGAAACGTCAACTCTATCAGAGCTTAGTTAGCGCCACAGCTTCTCATTAAATTTCGCTAGATGAAAACATCCACGGGGCTGCGATTTCGGTTTTGTAGGCGGTGCTTTTCTGTTATTTTCATCTCGTTTAGGCAATTAGAGCCACAGGAGGCCCAATCAGTTTTGCGCATCTTTATTTCGTGTTCAGCAACCTTGCTCGGCTTGCTCGTGCTCACAGTTCCCCGCACAGCGCCCGCGCAATCCGCCTCGGGCAAAGTCGATTTTGAACACGACGTTCAACCAGTCTTAGCTACCCGCTGTCATGCCTGCCATAGCCAGGAAAAGCGCTCGGGCGGCCTGTCCCTTGCAAACTACGACGACGCAATTGCGGGCGGTCGCAGCGGCGCAACCATCAAACCCGGCCAAAGCGCCCAGAGCCTGATCATGCAACGCATCACTGGGGAAATGGAGCCGCGCATGCCTCTAGGCGGTGCACCTCTGGCCCCGGCGCAAATCGCCGCCGTCAAAGCTTGGATCGACGAAGGCGCGCGCCCAAATCCGACCGCCCCTCCAGCGAAAGCCAGGTGGGAAGCCCCTCTGGAGCTAACCGCACCACCTGTTCCCGCCTCTGCTCCCTGGACTGGATGGTCAACGCCTGTGGATCGTTTCACCTCGAATTACCTGGTGAAAAACGGTGTCGCGGAGCCCAAGCTCATTTCCGACAGCCTGTTCGCGCGCCGCGCTTACATCGATATTTGGGGGCTTCTACCGGAGCCGGGCCAGTTAGGTGATTTCGTAGCCGATAAATCGCCTAACAAGCGTGCCGCCCTGGTGCAGCGCCTGCTCGCCGACAATACGAAGTACGCCGAAAATTGGATCTCCTTCTGGAACGATCTGCTCCGCAACGATGAAGGCGTGAACTACTACTCGGAGACCGCCTCGCGCAAGAGCATCAGCCGGTGGTTGCTGGCCTCACTCAAAACGAACCTTGCCTATGATCAGTTCACTGCCAAGCTGATCAGCCCTTCTGCCCCGGTTGACCCCGACGGATTCCTAATTGGTGTGAATTGGCGCGGCGCCGTCAGCGCCAGCCAAACCCCGGCGCTGCAAGCGGCGCAAAACACCGCGCAAATCTTTCTAGGCATCAACCTGAAATGCAATTCCTGCCACGATAGCTTCATTAGTAAGTGGAAGCTGAAAGATGCCTACGCGCTTGCCAGTTATTTCTCCGAAGAAGAGCAACTGCAACTCTATCGCTGCGATGTGGCCCAACATAAAACTGTCGGCGCCGCTTATCTTTATCCTGAATTGAACCGCCCGCTCCCTTCCAATAGCCGGGCCGACCGACGTGCCACCGCTGCCGCTATCTTCACTGATCCGCGCAACGGCCGCCTGCCACGGACTCTCGTCAATCGCTTCTGGGAACGCCTCTTCGGACACGGCATTGTCGAAAACGTCGATGACATGGACGCCGAACCATGGAACGCAGAACTGCTGGATTGGCTCGCTTCTGATTTCGCCTCGCACGGCTATGACATGAAGCGCCTTCTCGCGACCATCATCTGTTCGCGCACTTATCAACTCCAAGCCGTCGAACACGACAGTGAGCAGCGCCCGAAGCAATACATCTTCCGCGGACCGGAGATCCGCCGTCTAACGGCTGAACAATTTTCCGACGCCATCGCCTCCATCACGGGTGATTGGCACGTGGCAAAGCCCTCTGAGCTAGATCGGCCCAAACCCACGGAAACTCCCGCCATCCAAACTGCCGCTGTTCCCGGCACGCCGCGCCTCTTGCCTGTATCGTTCAGTGCGAACACACGGGCCGATGCGCCACAGATCGCATCCTGGC
>Ga0193743_1000831_pt1 | contig 24140 bp, 27 predicted proteins | sample L2c2metaG_FD_143038 | JGI IMG/M metagenome (GOLD analysis project Ga0193743, IMG submission 143038) | Soil microbial communities from a riparian zone of the East river system, Colorado, United States - L2c2 | ecosystem: Environmental > Terrestrial > Soil > Riparian zone | place: USA: East River... | reverse complement strand
ATCTTCGAAGTGGATCATCCGGCAACGCAGGCGTGGAAGCGCGCGTGCCTGGATCAGAACGGCATTCATGTGCCCGATACGGTGACGTTTGTGCCGGTGGACTTTGAGAGCGAGGATCTGATGACGCGACTCGTCGCGTCCGGTTTTAATGCGGGTGCGCCGACGTTCTGCTCGTGGCTGGGTGTGGTGCCGTATCTGACGCGCGATGCGGCGGTGGGGACATTGCGCGCGCTGGGGTCGTTGCCGGCAGGCAGCGGCCTGGCGTTTGACTATGCTGTCGCGCGGGAGTCGCTGACGCCGACGCAACAGGCGGCGTTCGCTTGGCTGGCGGAGCGCGTGGCGCGCGCGGGAGAGCCGTTCCGGCTGGAGTTCGAGCCGGCAGAGCTACGGCAGCTATTGCGCGAGTGCGGATTTGGGCACGTAGAGGATTTGGATGGTGAGGCGATCGCCGTGCGATACTTTGCGCGGCGTTCAGACGGGCTGACGGTGCGTGGTGGGATGGGGCGGCTGGCGTGCGCGTGGCGTGAGTGATGCGGCCGGATGATGACCAGGCGGTCGATGATGTGAAGGATCAGGAGGCGATATGGCGAAGGCGACGGGATTGGGTGGTGTGTTTCTGCGTGCGCGTGACCCGAAGAAGCTGACAGCTTGGTATGCGGAGCATCTGGGGCTGCCGGTTACGGACTGGGGCGGCGTGTCGTTTGTTTGGGATGAGTGTGCGGCGCCGGAGGGGCACGGATCCACTGCGTGGTCGCTCTTTCCCGCTGACACGACGTACTTCGGCGAGGGCGAGCAGAGCGCGATGCTGAATTTTCGCGTCGATGATCTCGACGCGTTGCTGGCGCAATTGGCCGCGAAGGATGTGTGGATTGACCCGAAGCGGCAGGACGAGGGGTACGGGCGATTTGCTTGGATCAAGGACGGCGAGGGGAATCGCGTCGAACTCTGGGAGCCGCGATGATGCTGCTACCAGAGAGTGCGGACGGCTTTGGCTTTGCGGATGCGCTCGTCGGCGGTGATGAGCGTGGCGCCGTGGACCAGTGCCGTGGCGCCGATGATGCGATCGGCGGGATCGCGTGGATAGCTGGCAGGGAGGCGGGTTGTGGCGGCTGCTACAGCGGCGGTAATGGGCAGAACGGTGAAGCGGGCTTCCAGTTCGGCCATGTAAGCATCGAGGCTGATCTGGATAGTGATCCGTTCGTGAGCGATGAGTCTGGCGGTTTCGATCAACGTGATGCTGGCGATGGCGACGGCTTCTTCCTGTCGTCGCGCATCGGTCAGCAGTGCGGAGGCTTTTCTGGTAAGATTTCGCGATTCGAGAGTAAGCCAGAGGGCGATGTGCGTATCCAGCAGAATCAACGCTCCATCTCCCACTCATCCAGGTCAAATGCCGGACTGACGATATCGCCGGTGATCTTGGCTTTCCCCTTCATCGAGTCGAAGAAGTCGTCCTTTGCTTCGCCCTTCGCCGGGACAAGTTTGGCAACGGGCTTACCGCGCTTGGTGATGAGGATCGGCTCACGTTTCTTCTGGACCTCATCCATGATGGCGAGGCAGTTCGCTTTGAATTTCCCCGCTGCGATGGTGCGCATTGCCCGCCTCCTGACTATGGTCATTTTACCATGGTCACAAGCTCCGGAATGGCGAGTTTTACGGTAGATACTTCGCGGGGATTGGGTTGGTGGGCGATTCTCCATCCCAAAAGATGTTGACGATCCAGTAGCGGTTGCCGTCCTTGAGCAACTGGATGGAGTTGATGCCGCGCTGGAAGGGTGCGCCGTCCTTCGTGTGTCGTGATTCGTAAGTAGAGAAGACGTGCACGATGTCGCCGAAGCTTTCGGTGGTGTTGTGGATGCCGAGCTCGAAAAAACCTTCCTTCGTCAGGCGAGCACCGGGGATCTGCTGGTATTGCTCGGGGGTGAGCGGTAGCACGTCGGCACCCGGGCCGGTCTTGCTGCGGCGCACGGGGATGAGTCGCGCGTCGGGAACGAAGAGAGAGCGGAAGCGGTTCCAATCACGCGGCTGTCCGGCAGGACCGGAGATGACGTCGTAGAGGGCGGTGAGGATGGCGTCGACGGACTGCACGTCGGCGGGATTGGCCTTGGGCCAGTCGGGATGCGCCGCTATGGAAGTGGGGAGTGGGGCCACCGCGGCCACCGGCGTGGATGCAGGAGGAGTGACTGTCGAGCTTTGCGCTACAGCAGAAAGTGCGAAGCAGAGAAGAGCAACGAGGAAAGCGGATGCGCGTGCCATGGCGGGAACGGTAGCACATCCAGGAGGTTTCCGTTCACGGGCAGCGGTCAGCGATTACAGATCATCGCGGACGAGGGTTTCGACGAGTGTATTCGCTAGCCAGTCTTCGTACTGCTGCGCGGTCCATCCTCGGTCGCGTACGAGCAGCCTATATAAATCGCGGCTGGTGAGGGACCAGAGGATGTCGCGCGCGTGCTGCGGATCGAGGCCGCGGCACAGACTGCGCGAACGGACGAGGTATTGGATCATGCCGCCCTGGGCGTCGTAGCGAGTGCATTCTCGTTCGGACTCCGACTGCGCAAGGGCGGGAGCAACGGCCCCGGCGCCGCGCAGCAGGTCGAGGACAGAGTGCTCCGACTCATAGATGCGGCGCGCGATGCGCGCGGGAAAGCGCATGCGCTCGCGCGGATCGGCGGTATGCATGGCCTCCCGCACGAGGTTCTGATAGCTGTCGTCGAAGCGGGCGGCGTCGAGGATTTCAGAGAGGATGCCGGTCTTCGAGCCGAAGACGGCGTAGACCGTGGCCACGGCCACACCCGCCTTCTGCGCGACGGCTTCCATGGTCATGCCGGCGTAGCCGTGTTCTTCGAGCAGTTTGCGAGCGGCCGCAGCGATGCGCCTGCGGGTTTCGTCCGCCTGGCGCTGCCGGGTGGGAGACAGGTAAGCGCGTTTTTTCGGCGCCTTCACAATTGACAGCATAATGCACGATTCGATATAGATACATATATCGAATATGAAGGCTTGGAGTGAATGCTGTGACCACTGTTGATCAGGCAAATGCAAGGACGGTCCGCCGGCTGTACGAGAACTATCTCAATGAGAACCACGCTGAGCTTCTGCCATCGGAGGAGAGGGGAATCGCGGCATATGCGGCGCACCGAGTGGAACGTCACGTCCTCGCTCACCAGCGCTGACGGATCGGCTGCGCGTCGCGTTTCGTGAGATGCATTTCACATTGCTGGACCTGATTGCCAGCGATGACCGCGTGGTGGTGCGCTGGACGATGGATGCGACGCATGCTGGGCCTCTGGCCGGCATCCCGGCGACGGGAAAGCGTGTGCAACAGCGCGGGACCGTGATCTACCGGCTGGAAAGCGGCAGGATCGCGGAGGTCTGGGCCCAGATGGACAGGATGGGCATGCTGCAGCAACTGGGTATCGATCCACTGGCAAGCGCAAAAGCAGCGAGTGCCAGATAAATTTGGCGGGCTACGCGACGTGATCGCGGGAGGAGACTGACATGCGGCTGCTTGTTCTGGGAGCTACGGGTGGGATCGGAAGATATCTGCTGGAGTTTGCAACCGCGCGGGGGCATGAGGTGACGGCGTTTGCACGCTCGCCGCAGAAGATTGCTCTGAAAAGCGAAAAGCTGAAGGTGATTCCGGGCGACCTGCTGAATGTGGATCAACTGGCGCAGGTGCTGCCGGGGCACGATGCGGTGCTGTCGGCATTTGGCCCGGCCACGCTGCGCCGGGTTACGACACGAAAGAGGTTCGGGGAAGTGCTGGCGGCGGCCATGCAGCGAAGCGGATCGCGCAGGGCGCTGGTAGTGTCGTCCGCGCTGCTGTTCAGGGAGCAGAACGCCATCGGAAAGTTGCTGAAGGGAACGCTCTTCCGCAACCTTATCCCGGATATGACGGGGATGGAGGCCGCGATCGAGAAGGACGGTCTGGACTGGACGCTGGTGCGGCCACCGCGGTTGACGAATGGCGCGCTGACGCGGAATTACCACGTGGCCGATGGACGCCTGCCGAAGGGGATGACCGTTTCTCGCGCGTGCGTCGCGGATTTTATGGTGACAGAGGCAGAGCGGCCGGCGCATGTGCGGCAGATTGTGGGCCTCTCCAAATAGAATTTCGTCACGAGACCATCTGCCTGCAGTGAAAATGGTCGAGGGTGACGAGATGAAGGTTGCGGTGATTACCGGGGCGGCGCAGGGAATTGGCCGGCGTACGGCGGAGGTGCTGGCGGAGACGGGATATGCGCTGGCGCTGCTGGATGTGCGGTCATGCGAGGCGACGCTGAGCGCGGTTCGCTCCGCGGGCGCAGACGCGACAGAGTTCGTTGGCGATATCTCCGATGAGGGCGTGGTGATCCGCTCTGCGCGGGCAGTGACGAAGCGCTGGGGCGGCGTGGATGTGCTGGTGAACAACGCCGGGATCAGTTTCATCACGCCGGCGGAGACGATGGAGGTTGCGGACTTTCGGCGTGTGCTGGAAGTGAACCTGGTGGCGCCATTTCTGCTGGCAAAGCAGTTTGGCGCGATGATGCTGAAGCAGCGCTCCGGGAGCATTGTGAATGTGGCGTCGATTGCCGGTCTGATGGGCGTGAGCGATCGCTCCGCGTACAACGCGTCAAAACATGGATTGATCGGGCTGACGCGCACGCTCGCAGCGGAGTGGGGCGGACGCGGCGTACGGTCGAACGCAGTGTGTCCGGGCTGGGTGAAGACGGAGATGGATGCTGTAGACCAGGCGCGCGGGACTTACTCCGATGCGGACATCACCCAGCGCAACCCGATGGGAAGATTTGCAACGCCCGACGACTTTGCGCGTGCGATCGCATTTCTGGCCGATCCGGCATTGAGCGGGTTCATCAATGGACAGACATTGCCGGTGGATGGTGGCTGGACGATGGATGGCAGCTGGGAGAGCTTGCGGATGAGCAAGCGGTGAAGAGGGGATTGACTCGACGAAGGCGATTGCGGGTTTGCAACGCGCTTTTGGCGAGGCAGTTCCGGATGAAGATCAGGATCGCCCATTACTTCGTCATCCATGCTTCAAATCCGAGGGGTGACGACTCGATGCGGAGGTCGGTCCAGCCGGCTGCGATGGCCATGCGGCGGATCTCTTCGATTGGATAGGCGCGTTTGATCAGCATGCCGCGAAAGCTGAGCATCATGAACCATCGGTTGAGCCGGCTGACGCCGAGCCCGTCCACATAGCGACGGATCTCTGTCACGGAGACATCGCGCCGCATATCGATCAGCAGCGCGGTGCCGCCGGGGCGCAGGACGCGCCGCATCTCCGCCAGAGCTTTCACCGGCTCTGAGAAGTTTTTGAACGCGGCACGACAGACGACGAAGTCGACGCTGGCGTTGTCGACGGGCAGAGCCGCGGCGTTCCCCAGCTGAAAACGCACCCTCATTCCTTCGGCTGCGGCGTTGTGGCGAGCGATCTCAACGAAGGTCTTGCTGATATCCACGGCGCGCACCGTGAGGCCGCGCTTCGCCAACTCGATGGATAGAAATCCCGGTCCCGGGGCGACTTCGAAAACTGTGCCCGCCGCAGGAACGAGTGCGGCGATGCGTGCAGCGAGTTGCCTGACTTCGGGCATGTCCTTGCGAGTGGTCCGGTCGTACCAGCGCGCGATACTGCCCTCCATGCCCATTCCCTTGTAAGCTTTTACTGCAGTGGTCATATCGTTCATTCTCCATATATCTTATTAAATAAGATATATGGAGAATAAGACAAAAGGATCGAGTTGTCTATGGCAGTGAAAGCAAAATCGCGCCGTGGTGCGGGGGGAATGGCCGATGTTTTAACGACGGTGCCGCCGGCGGTCACAGCGGCGGATAAGATCGTGCTCGAAATCCGTAAGTTCATCGCGGCGGCGATTTTTTTCAATGCGCAGGCGGCAGATAAGGTCGGTCTCAGCCTGACGGATATGCAGATGATCCATATGCTGCAGCTTTATGGGCCTGCCACGCCGGGCCGCCTGGCTACGTGGACGGGGCTGAGCACGGGCGGCGTGACTGTGGCGCTCGATCGACTGCAGAAGGCGGGATACATTCGCCGCGAACCGAACCCTGCGGATCGACGCAGCCTGATCGTGACGCTGGCGCCGGTGCGCAATCGAAAACTTAGTGCGATGTATGGGGAAGTGGAGAGTGAGACTCGCCGGCTTCTGGCTACGCTGCCCGCTGGCGATCTTGAGGCGGTGATTCGTTTTTTTGAGACACTGCGGACGGCGAGGATGGGCGAGGGTGCCTGATGTGCTAAAGCCCCGATAGAATCGGGCGTCGATTGGAGGACCTCTTGGAGCGTCGCAGATTTCTTACAACGTCACTGGCTGCCGCAGGGTTGGTGCTTGCCCGCGATGGTGAGGCACAACCGTCAGCCGCCTCGCGCGAGTACTACCAGATCCGCCGCTATCAGTTGCAGGCGGGGCCGCAGACAAAGATCACGGAAAGCTATTTCGGCGATGCGCTGATTCCGGCGCTGACGCGCATGGGGATGGGGCCGATTGGCGCATTCAAGCTGGACTACGGTCCGGAGACGCCCGCGTTCTACGTGCTGATCCCGGGGCACTCGGTCGAGGCGCTGGCGATGATCGACTTACGGCTCGCGCAGGATGTTGTTTTCCTCAAGGCTGCGGAGCCATTCTGGAATGCGCCTGCTACCGCGCCTGCGTTTTTGCGCGTAGAGAGCTCGCTGCTGGCGGCGTTTGAAGGCTGGCCGCGGCTTACACCTCCTGCGACGACGGCTACGAAGAGCAAGCGCATCTTTCAGCTTCGGACGTACGAGTCTCCGAGTGATCAGGACCACGTGCGCAAGGTGGAGATGTTTCACAAGGGCGAGTTCGAGATATTCCAAAAGGCCGGGTGTCATCCGGTGTTCTTCGGCGATGCGCTGATTGGCACGCGGATGCCGCAGCTGACGTACATGTTGAGCTTTGCGAATCTGACAGAGTTGGAGGCGGGCTGGGCGGCGTTCGGTTCCGATCCGGACTGGAAGAAGCTGTCGTCGTCGCCGCGGTATAGCTACGAGTCGATTGTGAGCAATATCTCGAATTTGATTTTGAGCCCGCTGGCGGCTTCGCAGATCTGATGGGCTCGTGCGCGCAGGGGCGGCTGTGCGTACCATGTCGGGAAAAGCGACACAATGATTACGAAATACTGCAGAAGTTTTCTTGGCTCCTGTTTGCCGGTCGTGTGAAGATGCCTGCGTGCAGACTCTCGGGATTAGCGATAAGCCGCAAGAGCCGGACAATTTCTTTCGCCGCATCTTTTGGCCAAGCAATCATCCTTCAGAGGTCGACTTGCTGGGACAGCAAGGCTTTTGGGTTTGCACTTTTGTCGCGGCGGTCTCGATTATCCAGGGGATTGTGGGTGGACATTGGATGGTCTACCTTTTCTTCGCGCTTGTGTTCCTCCTGGGCGGGATCGGCGTGCGCGAACATAGCAGGGCGGCTGCTGTATGTATCTCTATGCTCTACTTGGTGAATGTGGGTGGAGCTGCAATTCTAGGAAAGGCCGTCCCGGGCGTGTTAACGCTTGCCGCATTGGGTCTACTTCTAGCCAATATACGGGGAACCTGGATCGCGGCCCGTTGGAAAGGCGTGGCAGCCGAGGACGATCTGCCGATTCGCTTCAATGAAAATTGGCGAGATTGGCTCGTGGACATCCTGCCACCGCGAGTATGGCCGCGTGGCCGCTATGCATTCTTTGTTCTATACGCCATTGCGTTCCTGCTGACGATAGTGGGACTCGTTGCGATCGCCACCCATAAGGTACCGCCTGAGAATCCAGACGTTCATGACTATGTAGTCACACCTGACAAGTAGCTCAATGGATAGTCTTCATCTTGCGCTGCATGTAGTCCATCATCACGTACTGGCCTAAGCGATCAGGCGTGGTGAAGTAGGCTTTGCCGCGGCACATCGATGTCACTTTCTGGACGAACTGCACCAGGCCGAAGTCCTGCGCGAGCATGAAGGTGTTGACCATGATGTTCTTGCGCTTGCAGCGGCTGACCTCTTCGAGCGTTTCCGCGATGACCAGCGGATCGAGTCCAAAAGCATTTTTGTAGATGCGGCCATCAGGGAGGGTGAGGGCGGAGGGTTTGCCGTCGGTGATCATGACAATCTGCTTCATGTCCTTGCGCTGGCGGTCGAGGATGCGCTGCGACACGCGCAGGCCCTCGCGGGTGTTGGTGTAGTAAGGGCCGACTTTGACGCGCGCAATCTGCGAGACGGGCATCTCTTCCGCAGAGTCATGAAAGAGCACGAGCGAGAGCGAGTCGCCGGGATATTGCGTGCGGATGAGGTGCGAGAGCGCCATGGCGACACGCTTGGCCGGAGTGAAGCGGTCTTCGCCGTAGAGAATCATCGAGTGCGAGCAGTCGAGCATCACGACAGTGGCGCAGGAGCTTTGATACTCGGACTGGTGGACGTGCAGGTCGCGGTACTCGATGTTGAGGGGCAGGGTGATGCCTTCGCGGGAGAGCGCGTTGTTGAGCGTGGTGTTGACGTCGAGGTTGAGGACGTCGCCGTACTCGTATGGCTTCGATGCGCCGGAGGCCTCGATGCCGGTAGCCCAGTGGCGGGTGTCGTGGCGGCCATAGCTGGATTTACCGAGTGAGCCGAGCAGATCGCGAAGGGTTTTGAAGCCAAGGAAGTCGAGACTTTTGTCCGTGACCTCAAAGCGGGCTTCGGTTTCCGCATGGCCGGTGCTGCCGGGGCGATTGGCTGCACGACTGGGATCATGCGGAGCGTCGATAGAGACGTACTCCTCCTGCTGCATGCGCTCGATCATGCGATCGATGAGCTCGTCGACCTGCTCGGCGGACATCTGCTGCAGACGCTCCTGCGCATCGTCGTCGAGCAGATCGCCGGATTCGAGCGCCTGACGGATGGCCTCGCGGAGGTTTTCCAGTGTGTGGTCGCCATTCAACTCGGAGAAGCGCGAGTAAGGATCCTGGAAGCCGGAGTCGAGCAGATAGTCGGAGAGGGCCTTGAGCAGGTCGTCCATCTCGATCTCGGAGGCGAGGTCGCCAATGTACTTGGTGTAGCGGACGCGCTTCATACTTCCAGCGTAGTCCTAACCAATGCAGCAACGCCAGAGCGGTCGCGGTGCGTGCCGGTTATTTGCTGAAGTGCTCGAGCAGATTGTCGCTGTCACGATCGACGGAACGGAGGGTATAGCCGGCGTCGAGGAATTGCTCGAGACAGTCCTTGCAGGCGGTGGCGCTGAGCGTGGGATTGAGCGGACTGTAGACGTAGAAGTCGCGATGATGGGCGAAAAAATCGGCAAAGCTGGTGGCGCGGAGGTCATTCACCTGCATCCAGAGTGCTTCACGGCGATAGGCGAGCACCTCGGGGTAATTTGCATCAGGAATGCCCAGGAAGAGACGGGCGCGCAATGCGGGCGGCGCGTAGTAGTAGAGATAGAGATAGGTGTGCTCGTCAGTCACGAGAATGTCCTGAGAGCCTGGAGCGCGCAGCACAGCGGCGTCGCGTAGCAGCGGCTGATGTGGATCCGGAGGAAAAGGCAAGCGGCTTGCGGGCTCGATCTGGTCCAGGTCCGCATGATGCCAGCGGCAATAGGCGGCGATGGCGGTGTCGGCCGTGAGCAGGAAGAGCATTGCGACGACGAGCCCCTTTGCCGCGAGAGCACGGCGGCTGCGTGCAGCAGCGGCCTGCGCCAGCAGGATGGCGTAACCGGCGGCAGCAGCGAGGAAGTAGCGATTGAAGAATGGGCCGTGACTGATCTTGACGCCGATGGCTCCGATGAGTGCGAGGGAACCGAAGATTGCAGCAAGCCAGATCTCCTCCGGCAAAAGGCTCTTGCGTATCTCCTGCAGAGGCTCACTTTGTGTTTGCGTGGCCTCGATAGCGAGCAGCAGCAGAAACACGAGCAGCAGGACCAGTGCAGGCCCCACCATGGCAACGAGGTACTGCTGCAATACCTCGTACGGGTGGATGTGGATTCCACCGATCAAGCTTGCCGCGTGATACATGTGAACCATGTGCAGATAGAGCGGCGCGACACACGCGGGTGCGATAAGCAGGGCGGCCACGGTTCCCGGATGAATGCGCCAGCCTTTGATAAGACCGAGAAACTCCACGGTGAGAAATGGCACGAATAGATAGAGGGCATAGACGTGCGTGAGGAGCGCGGCGATGGAGCTGACAAAGAGTGCGAGCGTCCAGAGGGAGAGGCTGCGTTCCTGCCGGGCGCGCTGCCAGCAGACCAGCATGAGTCCGCACCAGGCGAGCACTGAACCGGAAGGGCGCGCCTCATAGGCGTAAAGGTGCGCCAGCGTGAAGACGGGAAAGAGTGCTGCGACGCAACCGTACAGGGGACCGAGGCGGCGGCGAACGAAAACATAGATGCAGGTGCAGAAGACCCAGAAGCCAACAATAGCGGGAAGGCGTGACGCGATCAGGCCTTCGCCGAACAGGCTTTGTCCCCAGCGTGTGAGGAGATAGAAGAGCGGAGGGTTGAAGTCGCCACCATGCAAAACGGCGGTCCATGTGGCGCCGAAGCTAGGCAGCCGGCACAGCAGAACGGTGATGATTTCGTCGAACCAAAACGTCTTCAGCGAGGCGCGCAGAAGCGTATCGGCGAAGTAGAGGGCAGAGATCAGGAGGAAGACAACCACTATCCTGTTGCGGGCACTGCTTGCCTGGGAGGAGCCGGTGTTCGCGATTCTGGATGCCGACGATGGGGAAGCCATGGGTGACAAGGGATGATTGTAGAGCGAAAGTTCGGAATCGGGCGGTCGTGACAACGGAGCGATATCCATGAGGGGCGGTTGTGTTGGCGGATGAGCTGAGGCAGTTGGCGATCGTACTGGTGCGTACACGCAATCCGCTGAACATTGGCGCGGTAGCGCGCGCGATGCAGAATTTCGGCGTCCGGGATCTGCGTCTGGTTGCGCCCTATGAGGCGTCGTTTCGTGAGGCGCGTTCTGGCGTGGGTGCGAGTGCGGTGCTGGGTGACGCGCGAGAGTTTCCAAGCGTTGCCGAGGCAGTGGCGGATTGCCGGCTGGTGATCGGCACCACTGCGGCGCGTCGGCGCGAGCTCGAGCAGCCGCTGGTTGCGCTGGAGCAGGTTTCCACCCCGATACGCGCGGCGCTGACGCAGGGGAGAGTCGCGCTGTTGTTTGGATCGGAGAAGCACGGTCTGCGGCGCGAGGATCTGGAGCATTGCCACTGGCTGGTGCGGATTGCGACCGAGGACGCGCAGCCCTCGATGAATCTGGGACAGGCGGTGGCGGTGTGCCTCTGGGAGCTGGCGCGTGAGACTGCGGCTCCGGCAGCGCAAGGTGAGGCGCGTGCGGCATCCGGCGAGTTGGAGCGCTTGGGTGCGCTGTTGATGGAACTGCTGGAGGCTGGAGGGTATACGCATCCGGAGACGGCAACGAGTTCGGAATCCGAAGTGCGTCGCATGTTGCGGCGCCTGCAGGTTACCGATGCGGATGTACATCTGGTCATGGGCATGGTGCGAAAGTTGCTTTGGAAGATGCGGTCGGGCGGCGTAGACGGCAGGTAGGGGCAGCCTCTTCAGTTGATAGCGCCGCGTTTGACTTCATGCCGCACTCGTGGCACCTTGGTATCCATGACGTTCCGCGCCACCAGCCGATTTAGCTTTGCTTTCCGTTATTGGTTTCCGATAGCGGCCTCGGCGGCGTGTGCGCATCCAGATCCCAGATGATCTAGAACAGAGCATAAAAGTCCCGAAGGCCGCGATTCCCATCGCGGCCTTTTCCTTTTCAGCAGGCAAACAACCTATCCGGAGAGAGACCATGAGCGACGCAGCAGCGGTTTTGGAGGCAGTGGAGGTTAGTCCACGGAGAGAACTCGTGGCGACAGGACAGCAGGAGAGGCTGACGGCGCGACGCGACGCGGCGCACGCGACGGTGGTGCGGGTGGGTGATGTAGCGATTGGCGGCGACCGGCCGATGGTGATTGCAGGTCCGTGTTCCGTGGAGTCGCGCGAGCAGCTGCTGGCTGCTGCCGAGGGGGTGAAGGCGGCAGGGGCAACTATGTTGCGAGGCGGAGCCTACAAGCCGCGGACGTCGCCGTACGACTTCCAGGGCCTGGGCCTGGAGGCGCTGCTGATCTTGCGCGAGGTGTCGGAGCGGACAGGATTGCCGGTGGTGAGTGAGGTCATGAGCACGGAGGATATCGAGGTGGTGAGCGAGCATGTCGACATGCTGCAGGTAGGTGCGCGCAACATGCAGAACTTCGCGCTGCTGCGACGTCTCGGCATGGTGCGACGACCGGTGCTGCTGAAGCGCAACCCCGCGGCAACGGTGAAGGAGTGGCTGCTGGCAGCGGAGTATATTCTGGCCGGCGGTAACGATCAGGTGGTGCTGTGCGAGCGAGGGATTCGCTCCTACGATCCGGAGCTACGCAACACCTTCGACATTGGCGGCATGGTGCTAGCAAAGATGATGACGCATCTGCCGGTGATTGCCGATCCTTCGCATGCCACGGGAAGGCGCGACCTGATTCCGGCGCTCTCTCGCGCGGCGCTGGCAGCAGGGGCGGACGGACTGATCGTGGAGGTGCATCCGCAGCCGGAGCAAGCGCTGTCGGATGGGGCGCAGTCGTTGAACCTGCAGGATTTCGCGGCGATGATGCACAACCTGCCACTTCCGATAGGCGCTCCAGTCCGTAGCCGGGCATCGTGAAGCGCGGCGCTTGCCTCAGACGCTGCGGGTGGCACCAAAACGACAAAATTGCTGTCCAGATCGCGGAGCTGCAGAAGGCTTACGAATCAGTCACTTCGATTCTCATTGGGCTTCAAATCGCGGTTCGCCTGAGGTCGTCGCTCTTCGCTTTTTAGTCCCGCATCTCTTACTCTTTCTTAATGCGGCCCCTCAATCATTCAGTATGGAGATGCATCTTCTAATCATGCATGTAGAGACATCCTCGCTATTTAGCCCATATCAAGTGGGTTCGCTTCATTTGAGAAACAGGATCGTGATGGCGCCGCTGACGCGCGCGCGGTCCAGCCGCGCGGCCGTGCCGCCAGAATTTGCTGTGGAGTACTACCAGCAGCGCACCGGCGCGGGGCTCATCATTTCGGAAGCGACCAACATTTCCCCACAGGCGATCGGCTATGCCTTTACACCGGGCATCTGGAGCGCGAAGCAGGTGGAGAGATGGCAGCATGTGACGCGTGCGGTGCACGACGGCGGCAGCCTGATCGTGATGCAGCTATGGCACACGGGCCGCATCTCGCATCCCGATTTGCATGATGGCGAGATGCCGGTGTCGGCATCGGCAATTGCGCCTGGCGGCGATGCGTTCACTTACGAAGGGCCGAAGCGGTTGCCGACGCCGCGTGCGCTCGAGACCGGCGAGATACCGGGCATCATCGAAGACTACCGCCACGCGGCGGCAAACGCGCGGCTCGCCGGCTTCGACGGCGTGGAGGTGCACTCCGCGAATAACTATCTGCTGGAGCAGTTCATTCGCGACAGCACCAACCGCCGTACGGATGAGTACGGGGGTTCGGTAGCGAATCGGCTGCGCTTCCCGCTGGCGGCTGTAAAGGCCGTAGTCCAGGCCTGGGGCGGAGGCGAGCGTGTCGGCGTGCGTATCTCCCCGACGACAACGAGCCCAGGCGAGACGCCCTTGGACAGCGATGTGATGGGCACCTACGGCCAGTACATCGACGGGTTGAACGCGCTGGGTGTGGCGTACATTCACGTGATCGAAGGCGTGACGCGGGAGACACGCGAGGCGCCGCGTGGTGTCGATTTTCTGGCACTGCGGCGGCGCTTCCGCGGCAGCTATCTTGCGAACAACCGCTACAACAAAGAGCAGGCGGAAGAAGCGTTGAACTCCGGCCGCGCGGACATGGTGAGCTTCGGCCGGCCGTTCATCGGCAATCCTGACCTGGTGCAGAGGCTGCGTCTGAGCTCGCCGCTGGCGGATTCTCCGAAGGAGACGTATTACGGCAGTGGTGAGAAGGGCTATAGCGATTTGCCTGTGCTGCACGAAGCAACGAAGAAGTAGCAGACCCGAGCCGCACAGCCTGTGTCTCGAAACGCCTTCCTACCTTGGAAGGCGTTTCTTTTTTGAAGCACCGTTCCGTATCAGTTCCGGCGAGCTGTCACAACATCGCGCACGATGCAACCCACGAACGGCAGGTCGGATATATTTGACTCCCAGCTAAGACAGCCAATCGGATTGGCCCGGTGAATAGCGCATGAGTGAGTTCGAGATATTCACGATGGTTCTGCCCGTACTTGTGCCCGTGCTGATTGGCTGGCTGGCCGTTCGAGTCAAAGTGCTGGGGAGTCAGGATGCGAAGGCGCTGACCTCTGCATTTCTCTATATCTTTTTGCCCGCGCTGATTGTGGGTCATCTAGCGACGCAAAACCTGGCGGAGTTGTTCAATCTGCGTTTCATTCTCGCCACCGCCGCCCTGATGTCGCTGATCTATGCAGTTGTTTTCTTCGTCAACAGGTTAGTGCTGCGCCGGTCCATGGCAACAAGTGCTTTGGCAGCCTTTGCGTGCTCCAAATTCAATGCGATGGTGGTGGGGCTGCCTTTGCTCCTTGTCGCAATCGGGCATCAGGCAATCATCGCGGTCGTGATCAACCTGCTTATCGGGTACTTTACGATCCTGCCGGTGACGCTGTTCCTGCTGGAGATTGGAAAGGCGCAACAAGCGGGAAGTGAAACCGGATACGCAGCAGTGCTGGGCAGCGCACTGCGGCATGTCGCCCTGGATCCGCTGGTGCTTGCTGCCTTGGCCGGTCTTCTGATCGCCGCACTGCATGTTGGCTTGCCGGGATGGATGAGTGAAAGCCTGACCATCATCGGAGCGGCCGCCATCCCGGTGCCGCTGGTTGCAGTCGGGATGACGATTGGCGCTTCGACGGTCAACGAATCCGTCCGCGAAGCTGTGTGGGTCACCCTGGTGCGGGTCGTCGCTTCTCCGATTCTGGCGATTGCGTTTGCCCGGCTCTTTGGGCTCTCTCCGCTTTACTCCATTGCGCTGGTGATCTCCTTCAGCCTGCCGACAGCAAAGATGGCGTTTGCGCTGGCTGAAAAACATGGAGCATACGAAGAGCAGATGGCCGCGATTGTCACGATGACCACGGTCTCGCTAGTGGTGGTGTTTCCCGTATTCATCTGGGTTTGCGAACATCTGTGGCCGGGCGTCATCCAGAAAGGCCATCTGATGGGAGCGATGTAGCATCCCGGCACTGGACCGCATGCTGGAATCTTTTCGAACGGCAGGTTTCACTACTGGCTCGTTAGCCGAGTCCTAGTTCAAGCCGCTGCGCTGCTTATTGGAGCGGCGCTGCTGCCACTGCTCGTACTCGCGGGTTTCGTCGCGGCGCTCCTGACCGCGCTCAGCGTTTGCACGCGCTCGTTCCTGTGCGCTGAAGCCGCGTTCCTCGCTGCGGCTTAGCTTTTTATGTGCGTAGAGGCCCTCCAGCAGGAACTCCGCTGCCGCAACGATCTTCTCTGGCGTGTCTTTTTGCTGGATGCCCAGTGGTGAAAGCTTTTCCAGAAGACCCTGAATCTGCTCCAGTTCGGCGAGCGTGGCCTTGGCCGACTGACTGTCCTCGATTTTGACGGTGCCGCCGAGGTTGAACCACTCCTCGATCTGCTGGGTGTTGGTTTCGGCGAAGTATTGATCGTAGACGCGAAGGATGGCGGAGCGGATGATCTCGCGGACAACGACGTCGGCGCCCTTCATTTCGCCTTCGTACTCGAGCTCGATCTTGCCGGTGATGCCGGGGAGCGCAGTGTAGATGTCGCCGACGCGGGGAAAGGCGAGCGATTCGCCGTGCAGGAGCGCGCGGCGCTCTGCGTTGGAGACGGCGAGCTCCATGGTGGAGATGGGAAGGCGCTGCGAGACACCGGAACGCTTGTCGACCTTTTTGTCTTCACGAGCAACGAAGGCAATCTGCTCGACGATCTCGTAGATGTATTCGGGAACCTCGGTGGTGAGCGCGCCGCGCTCGCTCCATGATTCCTGGCGGGTGATGGCGATGCCTTCGCTGATGGTCTGCGGGTAGTGGGTGCGGATCTCCGAGCCCATGCGGTCCTTGAGCGGGGTGACGATCTTGCCGCGCGCGGTGTAATCCTCCGGGTTGGCGCTGAAGACGAGAGCGACATCGAGCTCCAGGCGCACCGGGTAGCCCTTAATCTGCACATCGCCTTCCTGCATGATGTTGAAGAGCGCCACCTGGATTTTGCCGGCCAGGTCGGGCAGCTCGTTCACGGCGAAGATGCCGCGATTGGCGCGCGGCAGCAGGCCGTAGTGCATGGTGAGCTCGTTCGAGAGGTCGGCGCCCGAGCGCGCAGCCTTGATCGGATCGAGATCGCCGATGAGGTCGGCGACGGTGACATCGGGTGTAGCGAGCTTTTCGACGTAGCGGTCGTCGCGGGTCATCCACGCGATGGGGGTTGCGTCGCCGCGCTCGGCGATGAGATCGCGGGCGTACTTCGAGATGGGGCGATAGGGATTGTCGCGAATCTCCGATCCGGCAACGTACGGAGCAACCGGGTCGAGCAGTTCCGTGAGCGCGCGCAGGATGCGGCTCTTCGCCTGGCCGCGCAGGCCCAGCAGGATGAAGTTCTGGCGGGAGAGGATGGCGTTGATGATCTGCGGCACGACTGTGTCGTCAAAGCCGATGATGCCGGGAAAGATCGGTTCGGAATTCTTCGCTGAGGCCTGGTCCCGCAGGCGCCGGATGAGGTTGGCCCGGAGTTCATCCTTGACGCTGCGGCTGACGTAGGTCTCCGTGAACTCCTTGCTGGCGCGCAACTCTCCCAGCGTAGTGGGCAATGCCGGATGAGGCTGGGTTGTTTTCTGCGGCATGCGGGGATGACCTCCTGGCGCTCGGACAAACGCTCCCTCTACTCTACTGTTTTGCGCTATAGATGTGGGTCAATGCGCAAGGATGCGGCTTGGCTTACATGATGTGCCCGTTGGTAGAAGCGCGCTCGTTAATTTTGGCACTGCTGCGCAACTGGGGCAGAACAGCGCGGTAGTAGCTCAGGAGCGTCTCGGTGCGTTCCGCGTCCGAGCGCGTGGCAAGCAGTTCCTGCTGAAAGTTCAGGTCGGCAGGTCTCGATGCGGCGAGCAGATAGGCGACCGGCGCATCGAGATCGAGATGCAAAGGGATATCGCTGGTTCCCATCAGGTGCAGAGCCTCGAAGTGCAGTGCTACGCATTCCTCGCGCGAAGAGCGGGTTGCAGCTTCGCCTGCGTCGGGAAGGAGAGCCACTTCGGCCTGCAGGAAGCTGCGGCTGTCATCCAGTTTCTCGATCTCGAAGCGATCGATGCCCTGAGTGAGGATATCGCTGCGCCCGTCCGGATAGCTGTGGAGCACGCGCACCACCCGCGCGGTGCAGCCGATGACGGCAAGGCCATCGGGCTGTGCACGCACGATGCCGAAGACTGCAAAGCCGGCGATGCACTCCGCGATCATCTCGCGATAGCGCGGTTCAAAGATGTGCAGAGGCAGCGGTGCTCCAGGGAAGAGCACAACATCGAGCGGAAACAATGGAATCTTCATGAACAACCGTTAACTTTGCGGCTCTGTTGCCGGCTCAAGTCAATCAGGATAGTTCGTCCAGCATGGCACTCATCTCGTTCAAGGCGAGAGCGTTGCCGGTGCGTCGCGCCGCGGCCACTCCAGCTTCCAGTCGCTGGCGTGCTTCGCCATCGCGGCCGGCTTTGATGAGCAACTGGGCCGACATCTGGTAGCCCGCGGTGTAATCGGGGTGCGCAGTGGTGAGCTGCTGAAATTCGTCGAGAGCAGTGGCGGTATCACCCTGGCTCGAGTGTTCCATGGCGAGGCCGTAACGCGCGAAGGCATCGTTCGGGTTCTGCGCGAGAATTTCCTTCAGCATGGCGATCTTGTCCATCGAAAGCGCCTCCTTCGATGACCGTAGCACGGCCCGGCGACGTGTGCATTGCGGGTTTGGGCGCGATGCCCGACACTGAGGGATACTTCCAAGGACGAAAGAGACCCCATCCATGGACTTTGCCGCTCACTTGCCTACCCGTTCCGTTGCCGAGTCGCGCAGCGAGATGACGGAGCTAATTCTGCCGAACGATACGAATACGCTGGGTAACCTGCTGGGCGGGCGGCTGATGCACTTCATCGACCTGGTGGGGGCGATGGCGGCCTACCGGCACGCACGGACGCATGTGGTGACGGCGTCGATGGACCACATCGATTTCATCGCGCCGGTGCACGTGGGCGATCTGTTGATTTTGAAGTCGTCGGTGAACCGCGCCTTCAACACCTCGATGGAGGTGGGGGTGAAGGTGTGGGTGGAGAACACCATCGCGGGAATGTACCGGCATGTGGCATCGGCGTATCTGACCTTCGTTGCGGTGGACAGCCAGGGGCGGCGCGTGCCGGTGCCCAAGCTGCACCCGGAAACCGAAGAGGAGAAGCAGCACTACGAGGACGCGGCGCGGCGCAGAGAGTTACGGCAGAAGGAACTGGAGCGCAAGCGCCAGGCGAAGCCGCAACAGGATGCGACCGCAGGCACGATGCGGCCTGACGGATACGCGACGAAGTAGAGCGCTGCCGCGGCCGCCTGCTCAGACGCAGGATGCAATGGCTGCGAAGAGGCGGTCGATGTCAGCAGTGGTGTTGGGCGAGAAGAATGATGGAATCGCCGGCATTGATTTTTACGTTGGCAGAGGCGATGGCCATGCCGTAGCTCACGGCGGGCACGAGGGCGACGGAGTCGGCGCCGGTGCCGAGTACCTTGCCCGCGAGTGGGCGCAGTTCCTCGGCGGAAGAAAACCAGTTGGCCCCGGTGTAGGTCCAGGGCGTGGCCTTGATGCGGACGGCATCGAGGCCGGCGGCGGTGACGGACTTCAACTGCGGAGACATGTTGGAGCAGTTGAGGTAGGTGATGCCGGCGGGGATTTCAAAGAAATGTGCGGCGTCCTTGATTCCATAGTGCAATGCTGTCACGGGCGGCCTCGTCGCGAGACGCGCTAAGCTTAAAGAGATAAGCCGAAGATTTCACGATGAGTGAGAACAGGCGCCAGAGATCGCCTGAAGGAGTGACACGAGATGGGAGCACACGGACAGCAGATGCCGCAGCCACAGTCGCTGCCGGGAGTGAAGGCGATCATCGCCATTGGTTCGGGAAAGGGCGGGGTGGGCAAGACCACGCTCGCCGTGAACCTGGCGATCGCAATGGCGAAGCTGGGCCACACAGTCGGACTGGTGGATGCGGACATCTACGGCCCGAATGTGCCGCTGATGATGGGTGCAACGGCGCAGCCGCGCGTGCTTGAGGGCAACCGCATCGAGCCGCTGACGGTGCATGGCGTGAAGATGATCTCGGTTGGCTCACTCACGCCGGGTGACAAGCCGCTGGTGATGCGCGGACCGATGCTGCACCAGATCATCCGGCAGTTTCTGCAGCAGGTTTCGTGGGGTGAGCTGGATTATCTAATCGTCGATCTGCCGCCGGGCACGGGCGATGTGGTGATCTCGCTGGTGCAGACGGTGCCGTTGACCGGCGCGGTGGTGATCTCGACGCCTTCGGATGTCTCGCTGCAGGATGCACGCAAGGCACTGGAGATGTTTCACCAGGTGAATGTGGAGGTGCTGGGCATTGTGGAGAACATGAGCCAGTTCACCTGCCCGCATTGCGGCGAGGTGATCGACATCTTTTCCAAGGGTGGCGTGGAGCGCACCGCGCAGCAGTTCAAGCTGCCATTCCTGGGATCGGTGGAGCTGGACCCGAATATCCGCCAAGGCGGCGATCGCGGATTGCCGGTGGCGCTGGCGCCGGAGGCTTCGTCAGTCGGAACGGCGAGCTTCTATGCGATTGCGCGCAAGCTGATCGAGCGGGCGGAGGAGCAGCGGGCACACGAACAGAACGTGTTTGAGATTACATAGCCGGTCAGACGGAGACGCCGCGAAGACGTCTCCCCTGATGTGCCCGCTGTGGATCAGTGTTTCCCTAACAACCCGCCCAGCGCTTTGCCCAGGTCCTTGCTGGGGATTTTTTGTCCGCTTTTGCCGAGCAGGCTCTCGGCGTTCAGCGAGCCTGCGCCTTTGCCGGTCAGGCCTTTCATATCGGGCGTAATGATGGGGTTCGATGCAGTGCCCGTGATGGTGACCGGAATGCCGTTTTTCAATGCTCCGGCAGCCGCTCCGCCTACGCCCCCGCCGATCATGGAGATTGCGGTGGTTGCCATGCCCGCTGCGCCGCTTTGAGAGAGCTTTGCAACAACACGGAAGTTCAGTGCTTTGGCCGGCGTGACAGTGCCGTTGCCGGTTGCCGTACCGAGGCCGGCGACGGTGAGGAGGATGTTCTGAGCGTCTAATCCCCCTCCAGCCTCGCGCAGGTTGAGGCTAAGTATCTGGATCGTGGTGCCGCTGCCTGGCTTGGCGCCGACAAGCGCGGCGGCAGGACCCATCTTGGAGGCAAGGTCGAAGCCGGCGAGCTGCGTGTTGTCGATGCGCACGGGGCCGGCGATGACCGGCGCATCCGTGGTGCCGGTGACGGCGAGCTTGGTGGTGAGGGTCCCGCCCTGCAGCTTCGAGCCAGAGGGCATCTGGATGCCGAGCGCAGGAAGGAAGGCTTCGAGATCGTTGATCGGCGCGCCCTGGGTTCCCGCGGTCACATTGAGTGTGGTCTTCGCCCCTTGAGTCTGGTATGTGCCGGCAATGTTGAAGAGGGCTTTGCCGAAGGCGAGAGTGGTGTTCTGCAACTGGCCGGAGAGCGAGGCGAGGTTCTGGTCCATCGTGAAGTTGACGTGTACGGGACGCGGCGCGGGCGAACCGTTGACGGCCAGTTTGAGCTGCGACGCATCGATGGTGCCCTGCACGTGCGCGGTCTGACCATTTGAGGTGACGTCGGCATTGAGATCCGCAATCCCGGCGACGCCGGCCGAGGGAGGAACGAAGCCCCCAGCGACAAGATCAACGTGTTTGAGTTCAACCTTTGCGGTGACAGGGGTCTTGGAGGCGTCGGCCTGGTTAAAGGGCCCGGCCTTGCCGCTGACCGAGCCGGTGCCGTTGCCGGAGAAGGATGCAGAGAGAGAGTAGGTGAAAGGCGTGGTGAGCGAGAAGTCGTTGACCTTGGCCTGCACGTTCTGAACGACCTGCGGCGGCGCAGGTGCGCCGAGGTCGGTGATGGTGACCTGACCGTCCGTCACCTCAAGGACACCGATGGAGAGGTTCGGCATGGAGCTTTGCGTCTCGGCGGTATTGGCGCGCTTGCTGGAGTTGCCGAGGCTGGCGTAGTTCCACTTATTGGCCTGGTTCTGAATCAGAGAGATCTTTGGCGTGTCGATGGTGATGCTGTGGATCAGGATCTGCTTGTGGAAGATCAGCGGTCCGACTTCGATGCCGACGTGGAGCTGCTTGGCCTGCACGAAGGGTTGCTGGCCAAACGCGGGATCCTCGGAGATGCTGAGCTGATCGGCGGTAAGTGAGCCCGAGAAGAGCGAGAAGCTGAGATGTCCGAGGGCGACCTGCCTGCCCGTGGCATCGGAGAGCATGCTTTGAACCCGGGGGCGGTAGTTATCCGCATTCAGCAGAAAGGGAATGGCGATGAGCAGGATCAGGATGATTCCGCCCACCACTGCCGCGAGAGTGATCCACAAACGACGTCCGGCCATCATACGAACCCTCTTTCTTCGTCGGGGGATGACTTGCGTTCAAGATACGTCCAGGCTGCCTTGGCTAGAACACGCTGATGGTACTGCTATTTAGAGCATTTCCGGTAAATTCTGGTTTGCCGAGATTCACCGCAGTGTGGCTTTTGCTTTGCGAAAAGCCACGAGGGCGATCGTTGGACGGTCTACAGCTTACCGAAATGTTCTAGCCCGGAAAGTGTGCAAGTCCCACGTTGGACCATCCAGGTGAAGGCAGTCAACCTGCTACGATAAATGAGGCGGCATCTACCCAAAACGACCTTCCGGGGTTGAGCCGGCAGGGGATACGGCCATGACAGCAGAGCTCCGAATCAGTCCGCGCGAGCGACTGATATTAACGGCCATCCTGGAGATGTACATCGCTACGGGCGAGCCGGTGGCGTCGCAGGCTGTGGCCCGGATTTATGCCGATAAGGAAGGGATGAGCTCGGCCACGATCCGGAATGTGATGGTGTCGTTGAGCGAGTCCGGCTTGCTGGAGCAACCGCATACCTCTGCCGGACGGATTCCAACCGCCAAGGCGTTCCGCTTCTACGTGGAGCACCTGGCAGGAGCGGCGCGCGCCGCGACGGGAACGAATGTGCCGCAGCTTTCGGCGGAGAAACGCCAACAGATTGATGAGTGTTTTGCCGGGGTGACCAGCCGTCAACATTTCCTGGAGCGGACCTCGCATGTGCTGGCGATGATCTCGAGTGGCGTTGGGGTGGCCTCGGAGGCCGTGGGCGAAACGGAGTGCCTGGAGCACATCCATTTCTCGAGGCTGACGACGCAGCGCGTGCTGGCCGTGGTGGTGACGCGAGGCGGTACGGTGCTGGACCGGGTGCTGCAACTGGACCGCGACCTGGGCCAGGGCGACCTGGAGGCAGCGGCGAATTTTTTGAACGGCAACTTTCGCGGCTGGTCGATTGAGCGCATTCGCGCCGACATCGAGCAGCGCCTGGAGCAGGAGCGCAGCGAGTATGACAGGTTGATGCAGTCGGTCAACGAGCTGTTTCGCAAAGGAGCACTCGAGGGCGTACAGCCATCGCAGATGATCTTCGTGGAAGGCGTGGCAAACCTGGTGCAGCGCGACTTGGACCAGGAGCGGCTTCGGGCTCTGCTGGGTGCACTCGAAGCCAAGCAGCGGTTGATCGACCTGTTGAGCGCGTATGTGGATGCGCGGCAGCAGGCGGTGCGGGTGGTGGTGGGACTGGAAGACACCATCCCGGATATGGAGAATATGGTGCTGATCGGCACCGGCGCGCGGCTGGGCGCCGAAAGTGTTGGGACAGTAGCGGTGCTGGCGCCGACGCGCATTCGCTACAACGAGACGATCCAGGCCGTCTCGTACATCGCGCAGCTTTCGGAGCGGATTCTGCAGACACCGCGAAGCTAGCGTGCCTTCAGGCACGCGATCGAAGACAAGCAATCGAGCGGCCGGTATGGCCGTGAGGAAGGAACAGGAATTCAAGAGACGCATGGCTATGACTGAAAACGTGACAGACGCACGCAATGAAACGCAGAACAGGGAAAACGAGAACATTGAAGAACAGACGACGGGGGCGCAAAAGTTCAACGACATCCTCCCCGAACCTCCGCCGGGCGCGCAACCCGGGGCGAAAGCCACTGGCGGAGCCGCGGCATCCACGGCGGTTGCAGAGACCACAGCCGGCCCGCACGAAGAGTACGAGCGGCTGCGGGCGGAGCGGGACGGCCTCATTGATCGGCTGGCGCGGCTTCAGGCGGAGTTCGACAACGCGCGGAAACGCGAGCAACGCGAGCGTGCCGACTATCGGGCTTTTGCCGTTGCGGATGCAGTCGAGCCCTTCGATCCGCGGATGCACGAGGCGCTGGAAAGCGTGGAGCGTTCGGACCTGCCCGATCATCAGGTAATAGACGAGATTCGTCGCGGCTATCGCATCAAGGAGCGTTTGCTGCGGCCGGCGCTGGTGCGCATCTCCGTGAACCCGAAGGTGTCCGAAGCATAGGCCGAGTGATGCGCACGCAACCAGGCTCAAACTAAGCTCTTATAACCCGGGATCGAAGAAACATTTCCCGGAAGGCTGGACAGAAGACCGAGTACAGGAAAAATGGCAAACGTGGCCCACGTCGATTATTACGAAGTCTTGAGCGTTTCGAGAGAGTGCGGCGACCAGGAGCTGAAGACCGCATACCGCAAACTTGCGATGCAATTTCACCCTGACCGCAATCCGGACAATCCGGAGGCGGAGGAGCGCTTTAAACAGGCAAGCGAGGCTTACCAGGTGCTGAGCGACCCGGACAAACGCGCGGCATATGACCGGTATGGTCACGCCGGAGTGAACGGCGCAGCCGGGGGCTTTCCCGGCGGTGTGGACCTGGGCGATATCTTCGGCGACTTTTTCGGAGAGATGTTCAACGTCGCAGGCGGACGGAGCGGGCGTGCCTCGCGTGCACAGCGGGGCCGTGACATTCGCTATGACTTGACGCTGGAGTTCGAAGAGGCGGTCTTCGGCAAAGAG
>Ga0193743_1000830_pt1 | contig 24145 bp, 17 predicted proteins | sample L2c2metaG_FD_143038 | JGI IMG/M metagenome (GOLD analysis project Ga0193743, IMG submission 143038) | Soil microbial communities from a riparian zone of the East river system, Colorado, United States - L2c2 | ecosystem: Environmental > Terrestrial > Soil > Riparian zone | place: USA: East River... | reverse complement strand
CGGTTCCTTCCGGCTTCGTCGTATAGAAAGGAACGAAGAGATTGCTGGCGTTGGTCAGTCCCGGGCCGTTATCGATGATTCCGATGATGACGTCCGTCGCTGTGGTCTTCCATTCAATTACGACGCACGCTGCCCCGCCGTGCGTCGTATCGGGTCCAAGCGTGGCTTCGGCTGCGTTGCGCACAAGGTTGATCAGCGCCTGCTGAATCTGGTCCGCATCCGCGGGAAGGGTTACCGCTCGCCCTCCCTTTACGGTCACTCGAACACGCGTCTCCAGTTGTGCCACCCGGTCAATCAGCGGCGCAAGCGGAATCAGTTCGAGACGTGGCGCTGGAAGGCCCATCAATTGGCGATAGGCCTGAAGAAAACGATTCAGAGACTCTGCTCGGCTTTCAATGACTTCGAGCCCGCGGTCAAAGTCGCCACGTCTATTGGCTGGAATCGCATCGGCCACCCGGCCGCGCAGGCTCTCCGCAATGGATTTGATCGGGGCGAGGGAGTTATTGATCTCGTGGCCCATCACGCGGATGAGCCTGGCCCATGCCAGTCGTTCCTCCTCCCGCAACGCCGCACTCACATCGGAGAGAACGACGAGCGTGTGAGGAATCCCGCTTAGGCGGAAGCTCGCCCGCTTGACGATCCACCGCGCAGCCTGCTGTCCATTGCCGAGGGAAAACAGGTCGTCGTCCGAAGCTTCGAGCAGATATGCCAGCTCAAACTCCTCGGCCAGATGGCCGAGTGCTCTCTTTGCATCGACCCCGAGCATCTGTTCGGCGGAGGCGTTGATCAGCTTGAGCCGGCCCTCCGGATCGAAGGCAAACACCGGAGACTGCATCGAATTGAGCACGCGCTCCACCAGGGCTATCGCCTCCAGTGCACCCGCACGCTGAGCCTGCAACATGCCTGCCAGAGCATTGATCTCGAGGGCGAGATCGCCCATCGCGTCATCCCTTATTGCGCCGCGCGCGCGAAACGAGTAGTCGTCCTCGCGCAACGCGGCGATGACGTTCGCCAGAGTCTGCAACGGGCGGGTCACCTGTTCCATCACCAGAGAAACTATAAAGGCCCATCCCCCGACAAGGATGAGCAGGACGATCCAAAGGACAGATGGGTCCGTCTTTTCCGAGTGCAGGACAAACCAGCTCAGGATGAGAACCGGTACGCCCATTAACTGAAGCCATAGCCGCAGTCTGCGTTCGAAGCTCAGCCTTCGCCGCGACTTGCCCAGATTGATCCGGGTTACTGGCTGCGCGCGCGGCTGCGGATCAGAGGCCATATTTTTCAATACGACGGTAGAGAGCCCCACGGCTCAGGCCGAGCGCATCGGCCGCATGGCTGACGTTGCCGTGGGCACGCGCCAATGCCTTGCGAATCAGGATGGCCTCGACCGTCTCAAGGCTCATGTCATCCAGGGATTGTCCAGTCGCCGCACGTTGCCCCTGCAGGCCGAGATCGGCAACCTCGATGCGTTCACCTCGCGCCATCAGCACTGCTCGCTCGAGCGTATGGTCCAGCTCGCGTACGTTTCCTGGCCATCCGTACTGCAGCATCTGCTGCATCGCCGCGGGCTCCACTCCCTGGAGCGGCCTGCGGTATCTCGCGGAGTGACGCGAAAGGAAGTGCGCGACCAGGGCAGGGAGATCCTCGCGGCGGTCACGTAGCGCAGGAAGCATGATCTCAACCGTGTTCAGGCGAAACAGCAAGTCCTCGCGAAAGCGGCCCGCGGCGCATTCCGTGCGCAGGTCGGCATTCGTTGCCGAGAGCATCCGCACATTCACGCGCTGGGTCTTCGAAGAGCCCACCCGCTCCATCTCTCCGGTCTCGAGCACGCGCAGCAGTTTGGCCTGCTGGCGGACAGGAATGTTCGCGATCTCGTCCAGGAACAGCGTGCTGTTATTGGCCAGCTCAAAGCGTCCAATGCGATCGGCCCGCGCATCCGTAAAGGCTCCTTTGACATGACCGAAGAGCTCGCTCTCGAATGTACCCTCAGGCAATGCGCCCGTGTTGACGGTAATCAGAGTGCGGTCTGCCCGCGCCGACAGGCGATGCAGCGTCTGCGCGACGACCTCTTTGCCCGTGCCATGCTCGCCTGTGATCAGTACATTTGCATCCGATGGGCCGATCCTCGCCATCGTCTCGACGACCGGCCGCATCGCCGGCGCTGAAGCAATAAAGTCAGGAGCTCCCGGAGCGCGCAGAATGCGGTTCTCCGCCTCCAGCCATTGCGCCTTTCGCTGGCTGCGATACAGCTCCATCTGGGTGCGCATCACGCTCAACAGGCGCGCGTTCTCCCATGGCTTCTGGATGAAATCTCCCGCGCCGCGGCGGATCGCCTCCACTGCGAGATCGATGTTCCCCCACGCCGTCATGACGACGATGGGGACCTGCGCGTCGATCTCACGGATACGTGCAACCAGCTCCAGCCCTTCTTGACCTGAGGTCGTATCCCGCGTGTAGTTCAGGTCAACCAGCACGCCATCATAGCTCTCGCGCGTCATGGCCTCCAGAGCTAGCGCCGGAGTGCGCACCATCTCCAGTTCGTATCCCTCTGGCCTCAGCAGAAGGTGGATAGCCTCCAGGATGTGCTGTTGATCGTCGGCGACGAGCAGCTTGTACGGCGCCTCTCGTCCTGCTGCGCCAGTATCCTTCGTCGTGATCTCTTCCACCATGAAGCTTCTCCCTGCTATTCGCCACCTGGAGCAATTCCCGTCCTCGCTGATTCTATCGAAATCTGGTACGCGTCCAGTATCGAGCCCACAGATCGGTCCAGTTCGATCTTCGCCTTCTGATATGCCGTCATAGCGGCCACCAGGGTCGACTCCGCCGCAGACAGATCGCGCCGCGCCGTCAGGGTCTGGTAGTTTGACCCTGCCCCCAGCTCCTGTTCTTTCGCGGTGATGTCGAATGTCTTCTGCGCCAGCTCGCGAGCCTTGCGGGCCGATTCCACACGGGCTTTACTCTGCTCCAGAGCGTACTCGGCATTGCGAACTTCGATGCGGATCTGCTTTTTTAGCTGCTGCATCCTCAGCTCCGCCTGCCGCGCCTCCAGCTCCGACCTGTACTGGTCCGACTTCGCCACGCGGTTGCGAATTGGCACGTTGATGGAGAGCCCAACATAGTAATCCGGAGCCGTATTGTTGAAGGCATTCCGTAACGCGCCGCTCCACTCTGTGGGAACGGTCGACGGAGTATTCGCGAGGGGATTTGGGGGGCCCGCTAGGCCGGTTCCTCCATAAAAGGCGTTGAGAGCGACTGTCGGAAGAAGCGCATTGCGCGCGGCGCTTCGGCTGATGCGCCTGTTCTCAAGGTCGATGTTCGATTCGCTCAGCTCAATCCTGTCCTGCAAGGCCTCGGCAATGCTGTCCGCCATCGACCCTGCGCTCTCCGCGCTCATCGTCGAGCTTGAGTCTGTCGGATGTACAGGCATCGCCTCCAGAATGGGATCGTCAAGATTCTTGGTCAGGGCATTTTTGATCAGCAGCTCCTGAAACTGCAGCGTCGTCTTCGCGATGGTCAGGTCCTGCTCGCGGTTGGCGACCTCGGCCTCGTCCTTCATCACATCCATTGCGGGGATGGCTTGCAGTGCAAGCTGCTTACGTCCACTGTCCAACGTCTGATTGGCGAAGTCGAGCGCCCGGCTCTTCACGCCTTCGTCTTCGTAGGCGGCTACCAGATCCCAGTACATGTTTGCGATCTGCGTGATCGTCGTGATCACCTGCAGTTTGAAGGCCTGGTCGGAGATCTTCTGGTTGTTCTTCGCAATCCGCAGATATCGCAGGTTTGGTCCGAATCCGAATCCGGCCAGCAGTTGTTGCTGCAGAGCAACTTGATAGTACGTATTTAAAGATGGATTCAGGAAAGTTCGTATGCTGTTCGTTGCACTGCGATTGTTCTGGAAGACCCCCGAAAGGGTTGTGCCGGTTGGGAAAGACTGCGAGTAGCTGACATTTCCAATGGTCGTGTTCTGTTGCAGCAGAGGAACGCCATAGGTTTGAAGATTCGAAAGTGGTTGAGTGTAATGCTCGTTGCTGAACGTTCCTGTAAGAGAAGGATCATAAGACTGTACTATCGTTCCGGCGCCGAGTGTCGACGTCACGAGTCCCGAGGCTCCCGAACCTGCGCCGCCTGCACCGCCCGAGGTTCCACCTGCGCCTGCGCCGCTTCCTGCGGATCCGAAGCCGCCTACGCCTCCGCCGGGTGTATTCTGCACCACGCCGGTGTTGACGCCGCGAAACGATGCGCCCGCGCGCGTGCGCAGAATGTCTGCCTTGGCGATGGGAATGTTATACCGCGCGATCGCCAGGTCCAGATTATTCTCCAGCGACAGCAGAATCGCATCCTTCAGGCTAAGTTCTAGGACGCCATTGTGGACGAGGCTATCAATGCGCGGAGTATTGGCAAGGTTCGGCTGCGGCACCAGGCTCGCGCGGTACGTGTCCAGCGGGTTATGCGAATGAGGTACATCCAGGCGCAGAGTAGGAGCCTGCACCGCTGCAGTCTGCGTGTCCTGCGCCCACGATGGCAATGTAAACAACAGAACTGCGCTCACGTATCGGGGAAGGGAATTCCTCAAGGGCGCACCTCCTGCGGCTTATTGGCCACCTCACCCGCCGTATCGGAGTACACCCATCCGTCTCGCAGCTCGATCGTCCGTGTCCCATAGGCCGCGTTCGTCTCCGAGTGTGTAACCTGCACAATCGTTGTACCCTCTTCATTCAACTGCCGGAACATCACCATAATCTCCTTCGCCTGCTTCGACTGCAGATTTCCTGTCGGCTCATCGGCCAGCAACAGCGCGGGTTTGTGAATCATGGCGCGGGCGATCCCCACCAGCTGCTGCTGCCCCCCTGAAAGCTGATGCGGGTACAGGTCCTTCTTGCCCACGATGCTGAAGCGGTCGAGCGTATCCGCCACCAGGGCCTGCCGTTCGGTGCGCGCGATGTCTTTGTACGACAGGGGAAGGTCGATATTCTCTGCCACCGTCAGATCGTCCAGCAGGTGATAGCTCTGAAATACCATCCCGATGCGGCGCCGCGCCAGGTCGGCCCGCTGCTTGCGGTTCATGCTGTGCACCGCCTCGCCGTCGAAGTCGAACTCTCCTCGCCACTGGTCATCCAGCATCCCCAGCACGTTCAGAAGCGAGGATTTTCCCGCACCTGAAGGACCCATGATCGTGATGAACTCCCAGGGACGAATCGTCAGATTCACCCGGCGAAGAACCCACGTCTCCATGTGCCCGGTCTTGTAGCTGCGCTCTAAATTCCTTAGTTCAATCATGACTCCCCTATTCCGTTAGCAAAGCCTCTGTCGGTTCAATCGGAGCCGCCGTCGCCGTAAAGCCGGGCGCTCTTCGCAACTGCCGCAAGGCGAAACGAAGGTCCTGCACGATCCCGGATATCGTGTTTGCTCTCATCTCTCGGTCCTCTCTATTTGCCGGTCTACTCCGTTCGCAGCGCTTTTACCGGATCCGTCGAAGCCGCCCTTTGTGCCGGGATAAATCCCGCCACGCATGCGGCGATCGCAAGCACTGCAACAGCCAGAATGAGCACCGTCACATCGTGGCCGCCAACGTTATACAGTTGCGACTGCACAAACCGGGTGCATATCCAGGCCACGGGAATCCCGATCGCTAGCCCGATTCCTGCTTGCATCATCGCTTCTCGCAGCACCATCGCAATCACGCTGCCGCGATTGGCGCCTAGCGCCATGCGCACCCCAATCTCCGGCGTGCGTCGCGCCACCGAGTAAGCAGTCACTCCATACAGACCCACGGAGGCAAGTACCAGCGCAAGCAGGCCGAACATCAGCGTAAGCCGCGCAATCAGGCGCTCCTGATTGAACTGTCCATGGATCTGCCCGGCGAAGGTGTCATAGCGTGTGAGCGTCAGATTCGGATTGATGTTGGCAAGCGCTCTGCGTATCTGCGATTCCAGTCCATCGACCGAGCCCTTGGTTTGCAGCATGATCGCGCCTGCGAACAGCGATCGGATATCGTCCTCCGGCTTCGTATGTGCGACCTGCAGCAGCGGCCGGAAGTACATCGCTCGTACCGGTTTGCGCAAATCGTTGTACTTGATGTCCGATACAACTCCCACGATCTCCCAGTCGCCCACGCTCTCCATGCCCGATACCCCGAAGTGTGCGCCGATTGGATCCTCTCCCTTCGGGAAGAACTTTTTCACGAAGGTCTGGTTGACGACCACCGCTGGAGTGGAGGTTGCCGTATCGTGGATCGTGATTCCTCGCCCGCGCAGCATATGATGGCCTGCGATGTCGAAGTACTCCGGCCCCACCCGCAGCCAGGATGCTCCAATGGAATCGCCTACGCGCGGCTCAGGCCGTCCCTGAATAAATACACCCTCGCCCCAGTTATTACCTTCGAGCGGCGTATACAGCGAAAGCGATGCCTTCTCCACGCCCGGAAGCGCATGCATGTCCTGGTCGATCTTGTCGTAGAGCGCCTGCAGCTGTTCCGGCTTATAACCAGCATTCTCCGGGCTGAAGTGAGCCACCACGCGATTCTCCGTCTGCACGCCGAAGTCCTGGTTTTCTAGATTGCTCAGGCTCTTTGCCAGCAGGCCCGCGCCGACCAGCAGCACAAGAGAAAGCGCCGCCTGCAAGATCACCAGCGATCGCTGCACCCATCCTGCGCGGTCCTTCGTGGACCGGTTCGAGCCGCGCAGAGCCTCGGCCGGCTCCGAGTGCGATGTCACCCACGCCGGCGCGATCCCGAAGATCAACCCCGTCAGCAGCGACAGCCCGAAGGCGAATCCTAGCACTGCCCATGAAGGAGTGGCATCGATCGGAAGAGCTCTTGCATCAGGAAATGCCATCGCCAGTAGAAGCTTGCTTCCTGCAAAAGCGACAATCAGCCCGGCAACTCCTCCCAGGCATGACAGCACGACGCTCTCCGTCAGCATCTGCCGGATCAATCTTGTTCTCTGAGCCCCCAGCGCCATGCGGATCGAGGTCTCGGCCCTCCGCGCCATGCCGCGCACCAGCACAAGGTTCGCGATATTGGCGCATGCAATCAGAAGAACCAGCGCCGAGATGGAGATCAGAAGCCGAAGCCCCGTTCCGAACTCCTGCTGCATGTTCTCGATCCCCGCCCCGCCGGGCATCAAAACAACGTGGGACTGCGCAAGGTTCTTCTCCTGCCCCTTCTTTTTATAAAGATCGAGAGTCGTCAGGTAGTTGCGAAGCGAGCCGCTCATCTTTGCCTGCAGCTGTGGAACATCAGCGCCCGGCTTGATCCTCCCCAGCAGATAAAGCCAGTTTGCGCCGCGGCGATGCAGAAGGCTCGTCGGATGGGCCGGTCCCATCAGGGGCTCCATCATCATCGGGATATAAAAATCTGGCGGAGTGTCGGTCATGCGGTCGCCATAAAACCCAGGAGGCGTGATGCCGAGAATCGTCACTGGGTAGGTATTCAGCGTGAACGTGCTGCCTACAACCGAAGGATCCGAGGCGTAATCGCGCTGCCAGGCCTGGTAGCTCATCACGACCCCCATTGGCGCGCCGATCACATCATCCGAGGGCTGTATTAGACGCCCCACATAAGGCTTCAGGCCCAGGACCTGAAAGTAATTTCCCGTGACCATCTCTCCCTGCGCCGCCTTCGGGAGAGAATCGCTGTGGTTGCTTCGCGCCGTGATGCCGCCATATCCAACACCTGCCTGCATCGCCGCCAGGTTCTCGAACTCCGGTGTATTGTCGCGAAGATGCTCGTACAGCTCCGAAGCGAAGATGGAGTAATCGTTGTTGTCCGGTACGCCGCCATTCACGCAGCAGTCGTCGTTGTCCCCCACCCGCACCAGCATCTTCGGATCGGCAACAGGGAGATTCTTCAGAAGAACCGCATGGACCAGCGTGAAGATGGCGGCATTGGCTCCAATGCCCAGCGCAAGCGTGAGGATTGCCGTGATGGTGAACCCCGGAGCCTTCCGCAGCTGCCGCAGGGCGAATCTCACATCCTGGATCAGTCGATTCATCACTCACTCCTCTTCCCGCGTCGTCCGCGCAGCAAAATTCCGTTCAGGCAAACCCATCGAGCCTGCGCGCGGCAAGGTGGACTACATTCATGTGCGCGTCGTTAAACAGCGACTGCACGCTTGCGATAGGAACGCTCAGTTCCATCTCGTACTGTCGCAGTCCAACGACCAGCGTGAACCCTGGCGTCTTCAACGGACACTCCGCCCGCGCACGCATTCGGCTGATCGCATCGGTTCCTTCCACTACGGCACGGCTCACCGACTCGGCAGCGATCAACTTTGGCTGCTCTCCATCGGCCTCGTAGAACACCGCGCAGCGAACCCCCACGCACAGCGCGACCAGCAGCAGAAAAGCCGCGGTAAAGGCCGGCATCTCCCGCGCAGTCTCTCTTGCCTCTTCCATTACTTCACGCATCATGACTATGCCTCCGCCATCAGCTGGCTCAGCTCTCCTTCTGCCACTACCTTGCCGTCGAACAGATGAATCTGCCGTTCCGCATGTGCGGCGAAGCGTGGATCGTGCGTCACCATGCAGATCGTCGCGCCTTCGTCATGCAGCTCCTTCAGCAGCTTCATCACCGCCTCGCCATTCTTCGAGTCCAGGTTTCCCGTCGGCTCGTCCGCCAGCAGGATCGACGGCGACCCGGCCAGTGCGCGAGCGACAGCGACTCTCTGCTGCTGACCGCCCGAGAGCTGCGCCGGATAGTGCCGCATCCGGTGCGCCATATTCACCCGCTCCAGAGACTCCTGCACCCTCTTCTTGCGTTCCGCCGCAGGCATCCCCGTGCGGTAGGTCAATGGCAGCTCAACATTCTCGGCAACACTCAGATCTCCAATCAGATTGAAGCTCTGGAAGATGAACCCAATCTCCTGGTTGCGAATCCGCGAGCGATCCCCGAAGTCCAGGTTGGCAACCGCCTTGCCGTTCAGCTGGTAGCTCCCGTTCGACGGCGTGTCCAGCAGTCCGATGATCGACAGCAGCGTCGATTTCCCGCAGCCCGAAGGCCCCGACATCGCTACATACTCGCCCCGCCCAATCCGCATATGCACACCCGACAGCGCATGCGTCTCGATCTCATCGGTGTAAAAGACCTTCGTGAGTTGCTCGATCTCGATAATTGTCTCCGCCATTCGCTCTCTCCTTTTCCTCGTGCTTCGTTCTGTCGCGTTCTACTCCAGGCGAATCTTGTCCGTGTTATCCCATCGGCTCATGTCCGACAGAATCACCGTATCCCCGCTCTGCAATCCCTCGATCACCTGAATCGCATTGACCGAGGCCTTGCCGACCTTCACCGGAGCCCGGACCGCTGTCTTGCCGTCCGGACTCAGCTTGAACAGCTGAATCGTGCTGTTCTCGTTTCCGAACGCCGGTCGGCCCACATAAAGCACGTTTGCCATGCGGTCCAGGTCGATCGTTCCGTCTACGCTCAGGTCGGGGCGCGCCCCTTGCGGCAGCGTGCCTGCCAGTTCTACGTCAACGGTCACAGTTCCGTTCACTACGGCGGGATCAATTCGCATCACCTTGCCCTCAATCACACCGTTATGCGTATCGACCTCCGAGGGCTGGCCGATCTGGATATCCCGGGCCTGCGTCTCAGCGATCTTCAGGCTGGCCTTCAATTGATCCAGCTGAATTACCTTGGCCAGCGTCGTTCCCGGAGCCACATGTTCGCCTACCTGGTGCGACATCTCCGACAGAACACCGCTGATTCCCGCCTTCACGTTCAGCGCGTCCTGCTGCTTCTGCTTCAGCCCCAGCAGAGCCTGCGCCTGGGCCACCTTTGTCTGCTGTACCGCAACCTGCGTCTCGATGGCCGTCTCGTTCACCACCAGCCGCTGCTTCTCAATATCGTCGCGCGTGGTCAGCTCATCGGCCTTACCCTTCGAAGCGTTATAGGTCAGACCGCTGATCACTCCCAGGTCATACAACGACTTGTCGGTCTGCGCCTGTAACTTGGCCTGCTTATAATCGGCGCCCACCGTCGCGGCCCCGGCCTTCTGGGTCATCAGGTCGCTGTTCAGCTTCGCCTTCACGTTCATCAGGTCGGTCTGCGCTGCCTTCAGCTGTAGTTGAGCATCCAGCAGCTCCTGCTGCAGCGTGGGATCGACCAGATCCATCAGCACGGTATTCGGCTCCACCTTCGCGCCCGGAAGCACACGAATCCGGACCACCGTCGCCTCGGTCTCCGCCGGAATCAGCCGGATGCGATCCTCTCGCGGAACCAGCGTCCCCGGCCCCCGCACCTGCCGAAGCAGAGGACCCTGCTTCACCGTGTCTGTCCAGACCACCGCCCTGTCCACTGTCGGCGCGGCGGGTTTCAGCCTGGAGACAAAGAACGCCACCAGCGCCAGCACCAGCACGCCAACCCCTCCGGCAATCCACTGCTGCCGAACCTTCTTTCGTTTAATATCTGGTCTCTGAATGTCCATCGCACTTGTCCTAATCGCAAGCGAAGGGCCAACCGGAGCTCGTTTATTTTCAATAATTTGCAGATAGGGAGAAGAAAGCGATTTGTCCGGAAACACGATCCCCTGTCCATTTCCGGACACAAACGCGGAAGCTAGCTTCCGCAAAAAGTGTCATTCCAAGCGGGAGGCGGCGTAGCCTCCGTAGTCGAGGAACCCCACATTTCGTCCGAACCGCCGCCAAAACCGGCTGCCCCATCCTTCATAGCGGGGAAGGGGGAACAACCCGCGGTGAGCTATTTTTTTGCTTTGGCAGGCCGCTTCTTGGAAGGGGCTTCTGTAGGCTTGGCCGTCTCTTCGGTCAGCGCTCCCATCGCCTCGGAGATCTGCCTGCTCGCGGTGCTCAGCACCTCGACGATCTCCGGAACTCCAATCGAGTCCTCGATCCGCTTTACATAAGGAACCGTGAGACCGGCGATTGCATTTCCCTGCGAGTTGAGGATCGGGAAGCTGATATTCATCACTCCCGTGACCTCGTAGCTGGCCCGGCGCTCGTATCCGCGAGTGCGGATCTTCTCCAGGTGATCGTCAAGGTCCAGCGGCTTCTTCTTCTGTGTCTCGCGCATCCACTCCTGGATCGCCCGCTCGCAGGAGTCCTTCGTCTGGTGAGCGAGAATCACGTGTCCGGTTGCGGCATGCATAAGGTCCACCTTCGACCCGACCTTGACATAGAAGCCCGTAGACTCCGGCGAGTCGACCTGCGCCAGGATCACCACATGTCCTCCATCGAGGACACCCAGATGGCACGACTGCCGCAGCTCATGCGCCACCCAGTGCATCACCGGCAGCGCCTCGGTCACCATCCGCTTGGTGGGAGGATGCTCCTGTCCCAGCCGGAACATTCGCAGCGTCAGATGATAACGGTCCTTGTTCGCCGATTGCGCCAGATAGCCCCGCTGCTCCAGGCACAGAAGCATGCGGAAGATCTCAGACATAGTGCGATTCAGCCGGCGGGCTACCTCGCTGACCGTCATTCCCTCCGGCGTGCTCGCAAACAACTCGAGAATGTCCAATCCCTTCTCGAGGGCAGGCGTAGGGTAATACCGTTTTCCCTGTGGTTTTGTAACCACAGGTTTAGCTGTGAGGGAGCGCATCTCAGACAAGGTAACAAAAGCTTTCTGGCGTGTCGAACATTTCGCTTTGCTATAGCAGCAGAATCAGATCCAGAGATGACGACGATACGCCTAGTGAGCAGTCGAAGATGCGGCTGCCGGATAGTGCTTCGTCTCCTTAGTCCTCGAGTTCAGCATATCGAAGCTACCGTCACCGGTGCTTGTAAGCTCGAGGAGCTTTCCATCCTCTGCCCCGTCGATGTTGGCAATATATTCCTCGCTCGCATTGTGTTCGTGGCCGCCCTCTTCAGAGAAGTGGAGCTGCCACATCGTCTCCAGCCCCGGAGACTTGGCAACAGTATCGAGAACCGAGGTCGATCCACCCTTTTTCGCTCCATTGTCCATGATGGCGACCCGCGCGCCGATCGCGTTGACCATCGCCGGGCTCGAGCTGTGGTCCCATCCATGGTGCGAGACGATATACACATCCATCCGGCCAAGCTTGTTCACCGGGCAAACCAGCTCCATCTCCTTGTCCCAGGTCAGGTCGCCAAGGTCAAGGAGCCTGAGCTTCCCGAAGGTGATCTGAACTCCCACCGACCGCGCATTCTCCGTCGTATCGGCCGGTTTCGTCTCCGTGCCCTTGCAGAACGGATTCGCCGCGCCCTCGCCCTCTAGTGGCTTCTGGATCAGGTTGCCGTCCGCGCTTACCACCACCGCCTTCATCCCGACGATGGGGAGCACATCCCCCGGCCTGGCCAGGATGCGTTTCACCTTATTGGCCGCGATGGACTTTTCGTATGCAGCGTATCCCCGCTCCGTCCCGGGCTCCTCCTCGCGGTTCACTCCATGATCGATGAAGGCGCCCACCGGAACCCTCTCTAGCAGCTGCGTCACACCGCCCACGTGGTCCTCGTGGAAGTGCGTGATCAGGACATAGTCGATCTTCTTCAGCCCGGCTTCCTTCACCACCGCGGCGATGCGGTCCGCGTCCCGGCCCTCGTTATCGCTCCATCCCGTATCGATCAGCAACGACTGCTTCGCCGGAGTGACGAACAGGGTAGCCTGCCCCCCCTCCACATCGACGAAGTAAACCTCCAGCTTTCCGCCAACACCCTTCGCAGTCTGTCCCCCGCAGACCATGCTCAGCCATGCAATCATCCCCACCGCGACTGTCCATCCGCGCCATCTCATCTTGTTGCCTATCCTTTCTCGGCCCAACTTGCAGTTTGTAATGCCTGCCCTTGCTACACCCTTTCTGGAAGATACCTGCTTCGGGCAACTACAGAAAGTAAAGTTTTTATCCACGAAGTCCCTGTAGTCTTCCGATAATTCCATTCCTTTGGCCTTTCGTATAGTGTTTTCTTCTGTTCTTATCGATAATTCAGGTCGGGACATTACAGGCGTACATTGGACCCGATCTGGCACTTCACTCCATAGGCTTCGGGAGCTTTGAGCGTCCCCATCTCGCCCTCCCCTCGCGTATCATGGCGTCGATGCGCATCCATCATCTTCCTTTTGCTCTTACGCTCCTTGCAGCGTCTGTTCTTCCTGCCCAGACAACAACTCCGGCACGTTGGACCGAAGAGGCGGCTAACGCCTGGTACTCCCGTCAGCCCTGGCTCGTCGGAGCGAATTATGTCCCCTCCGACGCTATTAATCAGTTCGAGATGTTCCAGGCAGCCACTTTTGATCCCGCGATCAACGACCGCGAGCTCGGCCTCGCCGAGGCCATCGGCATGAACACCATGCGCGTCTTCCTGCAGGATCAGCTCTGGAAGCAGGACCCCAAAGGCTTCGTCAGGCGTCTCGATGCCTTCCTGGCCATCGCCGCTCGCCACCACATCCGCCCTATCCTTGTTCTGTTCGACTCCTGCTGGGAGTCGAACCCGCATCTCGGCCCTCAGCACCCTCCCATCCCCGGCGTCCACAACTCCGGATGGGTTCAAAGTCCCGGTGCCGCCGAGCTCTCCGATCCGGCCTACGAGCCCCAGCTCAAGGAGTACGTCGTCGGCATCGTCTCCGCCTTTGCTAAAGATGATCGCGTCCTCGCCTGGGACATCTGGAACGAGCCTGACAACACCAACGACCACCGCTTTCAGGAGCCGAAGAACAAGCCTGAGCTGGTTGCCGCTCTTCTTCCAAAGGCCTTTGCCTGGGCGCGGTCGGCGCACCCCACGCAACCTCTCACCAGCGGTGTATGGCACGACAACTGGAGCGATCCGGCCAAGCAGAATCCGGTAATTAAGATTCAGCTTGCCGAAAGCGACATCATTACCTTCCACAACTATGGTTGGCCCGAGGACTTCGAGGCCCGCGTCCGCTCCCTCCAGCCACTCCACCGGCCTATCCTCTGCACCGAGTACATGGCGCGCGGTAGTGGTAGTACCTTCGACACCATCCTTCCACTCGCCAAAAAACTGAACGTGGCGGCTATTAATTGGGGCCTCGTCGCCGGGAAGACCCAGACCTATCTCCCCTGGGACTCCTGGCAGCACCCCTACGTCCTCTCGCAACCCACCGTCTGGTTCCACGAGGTCTTCCGCCACGATGGAACGCCCTATCGCCAGCATGAGATTGACCTTATCCACCAGCTCGCCGAGCGCGGAGCCGGTATCCCTCCCGCCCCCGAAAGCGTGTCTCCGTAATCCCTGAATTTGTGACCAACAGCAAGAAATCAGGGATCAGTGGGGATTTACGCTGGGTGAAGTGTGTATTTCATCTCGCAGGAAATCTCTTTTGCGGATGACGGAATCGCGCTTGTTTCGTCGATTCTGTATCGGCCCCCCGCTTCCTGAGACGCAGAAGAGTCCCTCACATGACTTCTGCCGAAAACCCTGATTCAGGTCCATAGCCTTTTGTCCGGAGGAATCTTTGCAATGCGTTCACTTTTCCTGAAACAACAGATTCTGATCTCTCTTCTGCTCTTCGCGACCGTGGTTCACCTTCCCTCAACCCACACCTGCGAAGACCCCTCTGCCGCACTCTCGCAGGATTGCGATCAGGTGTCCCGCTGAGCGCATAATGGTGCCGACGTAAGTCGCGTTGGGACACCGAGGAAAGACGAGGAACACGCACCTGACATTTGCTCGTTGGAAGAACGAAACTGGTCAGCCCATGATCATGCATCCGCTCCTGTTTATCTCCGGAGCGGTCTCGCTGGGGCTTCTCTTTGCCTTGCAGGAGTGGATCTATTCGCGTTCCTGGAACGAGCACGTTCGCCTGAGCCTTCTGGCCGAGGCGTGGGGCGTACAGTTCTTCATCTGGGGCGTCTTCTGTTGGATCTTATGGTGGACCCTGAGATCGCGGATCTACACCGCCAATTTCAAGACCATGTTGTGTCTCTTCTTCCCCCTGGGCCTCTTTGCCAGTGTGCTGGAGGAGGTTATATGGGTACTGCTTTTTCCCCGGCTTCCGATGGGGAGACCACCAATGCCGTTTTTGCAACGGCTGTTGTTCCATCTCGATGTCGAACTGATTGATAGCCTGGTTCTCTTCTGGTCGGCCTTCTTCCTTTTTCGCGGGATTGGTTATTACCAGAGTTACCGCGAAAAGGAACGCGTTGCCACGCAGTTGCAATCGCAACTGGTACAGGCACAAATGCGCGCGCTGCGCATGCAGCTCAATCCTCACTTTCTTTTCAATACGATGAACAGTATCTCCAGTCTTATGCGCATCGATGTTGCTGCGGCGGATTTAATGCTGGAACAACTCAGCCGTCTCCTGCGTATAACGTTGCATCGCGGGGAAGCGCAGTTCATCCCATTAAGCGATGAGATGGAGTTTATCGAGATGTATCTGGCCATGCAGGACCGGAGATTCGCCGGACGTGTGCGACAGCAGATGAATGTCGATCCTCACGTACACGATGCCATCGTGCCCACGATGATTCTTCAGCCCATCGTTGAAAACGCCTATGCCCACGGCCTTTCGCGACTTACCTCGCAAGGGATCCTCTCGATTCAGGCCTCGTCAGAGAACTCCACTCTCCGCCTCAGCGTGACCAACACTGGCCTTGGACTTCGCTCTGCCGCTCTGAGAGCGAGCAATGGTGTCGGTCTCGCTAACGTCCAGGACAGGCTTCGCATGCACTACGGCGACAACCAGTCCTTTTCGATCTCCGAGCTCGAAGACAACCTCGTTCAGGTTGTGGTGACGCTCCCTCTCCGCTTTCCGGAGCGTCCAATAGAGCAAACGACAGGATACGGTGCATGATGATTCAGGCAGTCCTGGCAGATGATGAAGTACTGGCACGGCAAAAGCTTCGCCAGTTGCTGCGCGAGTTCCCAGAGATTGACGTCGTTGGGGAAGGTGCAACCGCGGAGGAGACGATATCTCTGGTGCGCGCCACCAAGCCCGATCTTCTCTTCCTCGATGTGCGCATGCCGGACATGGACGGCTTCGACGTCATCGGAGAGCTCAGCACCGCAGGAGCTCCCACCATGCCCTGCATCATCTTCACTACTGCCTACGATCGCTACGCCCTGCGCGCCTTCGAGATCCACGCTGTCGATTACCTGCTCAAGCCCTTCACCCTGGAGCGGTTTCGCGCCGCCACGCAGCGCGCTCTTGATCACATCCGCTCTTCGAAGCAGAATCCGGAGGCGGCCGCGCCCAAAGGGCCCAACGGTACGCCATACACAACACGCATAGTCTTCAAGTCGAAGGGGCGCATCCTCTTCCTTCCTGTCTCGGAGATATGTTGGATCGGCGCGGAGGAAAACTACGTCCGCATCTGCACGCAGTCGGAGACGCACCTGCTCCGCGAGACCATGACGCACCTCGAAGAGAAGCTCGATCCCAACACCTTCCTCCGCGTGCACCGCTCCTCCATCGTCAACCTGCAATACGTCAAAGAGGTGCGGCCCGAGGTCGACGGCGAATACGGTGTGCATCTCCTCAACGGCCAGAAGATCCCCATGAGCCGCACTTACCGCTCGAAGATCAAGAACTGGCTCGAACGCTGAACTACATAGAAAAGTGTCATCCTGAGCGGAGCCCTGAAAGGGCGTAGTCGAAGGACCAGCGGTTCTGCCCTTATTCTCAAATTTGTCTGCAAGAAAAAAGGGCGCAGCCGAAGCCGCGCCCTTCCACATCTCCATCACTATCGCTTAGCCGTTGAGTCAGCCGAAGACTCCAGCAGCCTGTCCACGCATCCCTCCGGCTTGTTCACCGGATTGCATCGCGCCACCAGACCATCGGGAAACTTCACCACATACGAGGTCCAGTGTGAAGGCTCCGACGGCGGATAATCCGTGCTGATCATCTGGGCTCCGGTCGACATCGCAAGATCGCGCCGCATCGTATCGTTCGTGCGTGCCGCCTCGGTGCCCTCATCGGTGCGCGTGCGCACAAGATAGCCTTGCTTCACCAGAGCATCGATGGTCTCTTTGCTTCCGTCGTTCTGCTCGGTGAAGGCAGCGTCAGGCTTGCCTGGCTCGGCATTCGTGAACAGCACGCGACCCTTAAGAGAGGGATGTCCTTCGGTATAGATTGTCTCTACCTTGCGCTGGTCCAGAAGGAAGACCACGCGTCCTCGCGCCTTCGCCAGCGTCGGCCACCCTCCCGCACGAACCGCCGCGTTCAGCGTCGAAGCACTTCCGCGCACCTCATCGGGAGCAACGTACTCGCCCGGCTTGAAGACCGATCGAATCTCCGCATCCAGCGCATCGAAGACCTGTGATGTAAACGGCTCGGTCTTGATCATGTCAGGCCGTTCTTTTCCGTCGTCCTCTTTCGTCTCCACCAGAACGAAGATCGGCAGGTGCTGCGGATGCTGCTTCGACCACTCGCGCACAACAGTCAGACACTTCACAAAGGTGTGGCAGGTGCTGCGCTCATCCACGCCCTGAACATGCATCACCTTGAACCCAGGCTTGTCCATCTCATGCTCGGGATCGAAGTTCGGATCGGCTGGAAGGCCCGCCTTCACCGCAGCGTCGTCAATCGGCAGATGCGCATACCGTCCGCCCTTCGCATCCGCAAACACGTCGATCTCGATCTGCCGCACCCCGCCATTGAACTGATCGGGCAGGGGAGCGTGACTGTAGTCCAGTGAGCGCAGCGCCTTGGGGTTCTTCGTCTCCAGGTACTTTCTCTCGCCCGGCGCAAATCCCGAGTGGTAGCTGTTATGCGATCCGATCACCTGAATCTGATTCAGCCTCACCACCTTGTCCTGCGTTGCCTGTGTGCCCTGCGCGAATCCCGCGGTAGCTGCAGCGGTAAGCACCGCTCCCGCCATAATTCCAAGTGCATCTCGAAACTTCATCTGCTCTCTCTTTCGTTCGTCTTTAGTCTAGCGTCCAAAAGCAACGGCGCCGTTAGTCAAAACCCGGCGCCGTTCAGTAGTTGGTTGTTGTCGCTTAGAAGATGATCTTCGCGGCGAGTTGCAGTTGACGTGCCGGGAAGTTAGTGGTGATCTGCCCGAAGCTCGTGCTTCCTAGTGCCCAGGTGCTGTTCGGCGCGCCGTAATTCACCTTATTCAGCACGTTGAACGCCTCGGCGCGGAAGTCGAAATTCGAGCTGTCGCTCCACAACGGAAACGCTTTGTGCAGGCCAAGATCAGCCTGGTAGAAGGCATCCGACCGCTCCGAGTTGCGAGTTACACTGCCCCAGGCGTTTGTCGTGGGAGCCTGAAGGCTATTAAGGTTGTAAACTCCGTTCACAGATGTAGCCGTCTTGACGCGAGACGACGAGGGATTCCTGATCTTCGCATTGTTAACTCGGTCCGGCCGATACGTCACCAGATCCGACACATACAACGATGAAGAGGAAGAGAGCGAGTAGTTGACGTTCACCGGCATTCCGCTGGTCATCGTGTTGATCAGCGTAACCTGCCAGCCGCCCACGACCGTGTTCATCAGGCGACCGGAGCTATTACCCCAGTGGCGTCCATGACCGTACGGAAGGTCATAAACAGCCGAGAGAGTGTCAGCCAGCGGTTGATCGTATCCACCCGGGCCGTAATCGCGGCTCGGATTGGCATAGTTCACACGTGAGTTGTCTCCGTTCGACGTCTCAAGGTGACCCGATGAGATGTCGAAGATACGGCCGTAGGTGAAGGAGTTCAGCAGGTAGAGTCCGTGCGACGCACGCTTCTCCAGCCGGAACTGCAGCGAGTTATAGTTTGCCGAGCCTGCGCCGTATGCAATCTCGATGCCGGCAAACTTCGAAACCGGTCGGCGTAACTGCAGACTGCCGCATGTAACACCGGAGCTTGCAATGCAGGGCGTTGCCTGGTTGTAGTCGGCCAGAACCTGCAGGTGCGTCGCCTTGTTGCCCACATAGGCGAGGTCCGCTGTGATTCCGTACGGAAGCTGCTGTTGAATGCCGACCTGGTACTGCTGCACGTAACCGGTCTTGAAGTCCGGCGGAATATAGCGCGACAGTACGTTTAGAGGGTTGAAGTATGCAGGTGTCGTCAGGTTCGCCGCATAGCCTTGCTGGGTCTGACGGAAGCAGTTCGATTGCGCCTGCGTGTCGTTGACGCAGAGCGTCCCGGCAGAGGGGAACGTCGCCGCCGAAGTGCCCTGAGTGATGCTCGCGTTGACCACACTCGGTCCGTTGTAGGTCAGGTTATTCTCGCCGCCGGCACGATTCCACTGCGAGTAGACGATGCCATAGCCACCGCGCAGGACCATCTTATCCGTAGCGGAGTAGGCAAAGCCGAGGCGCGGGCCAACGTTGTTCAAGGGCGTCTTCACTCGCGAACGGCTAAAGACTCCGCCCTGACGGGCCTGAATCAGCGAGCTTGTCGTGGGATCGAAGTTCGCCAGCCGGTTGTCCTTCTCATACTGCGGCGTCACAATCTCGTACCGCAGGCCGGCGTTGACCGTCAGCTTGGGCGAGACCTTGAAGTCGTCCTGGAAGTACATGAAGTTATATCGCTGACGCAGGTGCACAATCGCGTACGTCGTCAGTGAGTAGGATGAGCGGTTGCCGAACATGAAGTCAGCAAGGTTGCGGGCCTGCTGAATCTGGGTCACATTCGAAGTCGTCGTTCCAGAGGCGCCACGCGCAAACTGTCCGGCGTAGTTGTCCTGGCCGTAGCTCGGGTTGAAGTCGTTGAGTTCAGTGTTCACTGCCTGCCACTCGTAACCGAACTTCATCGAGTGCTTGCCCTTGATCCAGGTGAAGTTTGCCTTCGGGTTATAGATCGTCGGGTTCTGGAACTGTGGGTTCGAGGACTGCGCACCGAACTGCGAGTAGCCGGTAACCGACTGCGCATTCAACGAACGCACCACCAGTGGATCGGTCGGCAGGCCATCCGTAATGCCGCTCTCTACCAGCATGGAGCTCTGGCCCTGTCCGATCGGGAACTTGCCACCCAGGTTGCGCGACCATCCAAAGCGGATATCGAGCAGCTTGTTGGCCGACATCGTCCAGGTCAGGCCGCCGGCGATGTTGCGGTTCTGAATATTGACATTGCCGTTCGAGTTGCCGCCCGCGCGTCCAGGGATTCCCGGAGGATCGAATAGCGCCAGACGATGTTCGCTGTAGCGGCCAAAGATCGTCCAGCGTTCGTTGAAGGTGTGGTCGACACGAGCATCGCCTTTGTCGTCGTTGATGGTGCCCCGTGGAGAAATCACATAGTTGTTAGAGTAAGCGCCTGGGTTGCTGTCAGCTAATCCTGTGTTGGGTTGCGGCAGTGCACCCAGAACCGCTTGTGCGAACGGAGTCATCGCGGACGTTGGAACCACGCCGTTATAGGTAACCCCGGTAATAGGATTGGTGACTGCAATCGGCTGCGACGGGTCGCCGTTCGTGAAGAACCTGCCGGCGCGTTGAGCTGTGGTGGGGAGCGTCGATGGAGTGCTAGCGTTGTTGAAGATGCGCCGCAGACCTTCATAATCCACGAAGAAGAAGGTGTGATCCTTCCAGATCGGTCCGCCAAACGTTCCGCCGAACTGATTCTGGATAAACTTCGGCTTCGTCGCTCCCGGAGCAAGGAACGGTCCGGTCGCATTGAACATCGTGTTGCGGTCGAACTCCCACGCCCGTCCATGGAACTTGTTCGTTCCGCGCCGTACCGCGACGTTGATCACCGCGCCCGTCGAGCGGCCGAACTCGGCGGAGTAGTTGTTTGTCTCCACCCGAAACTCGCTCACTGCGTCCGGCGAAGGAGGAATGTTTTCGTTTGCAAAGCCCTGGTTCGACGTTCCGTAGTTGTTGTTATCCAATCCATCCAGCAGGTAGTTGTTGAACGCTGACCGCTGGCCGTTGATGTTGAACGACCCCTCGCGGCTTGATGTCGTCGAGTTCTCCAGCGCAGACTTTCTTGCACCCGGAACCAGCAGCACCAGGTCCGCATACGAGCGGCCGTTCAGCGGAAGTTCCTCCACCTGCTTGGTCCCGATCACGGTCGAGTGCGAACTCGTCTCCGTGTCCAGCAGCTGCGCCGCCGAAGTGACCGTGACCTCCGTCGAAACCGAGCCGGCATTCAGCGAAACGTCCACGCGCTGACGGGCGTTTGTCAGCACCTGGAACGTCTCCGTACGTGCACGGTCGAAGCCCTGTGCCTCGGCCACAATCTGGTAGTTGCCGATCTGCACGCTCGGAAACTCGTACTTGCCCTCTGTATCGGTCTTCTTGGTTTGGCTGATCCCCGTCGCCGTGTTCGTCAGCGTCACATTGCCGTTCGTCACTGCCGCACCCGAGCTGTCATGAACATAGCCCAGCACCGAGGCCGACTCGAATTGCGCCCGGGCCGATGCCCCGCCCAGCATCAGCAGGACTGCCAGCATCAGCGAAAGCCATCCGCTCACGCCAGATCTTGCCGCCATCTTTTTCAGTTCTTCTAAAGCAATGGCAGATATGGGAGATAATCGACGCTGTCCTGAAACAGCGTATATGGACCCTTGTCGGTTTTTCATGAAATGTGCCTCTCTTGCATCGTCTGTTTGCCCCGTTAGTGATTTCTTCTCGCCGGGATAGTCCTTTTTTTGGCTCGTTCCCGGTTTCAGACGGGACCGGCAGTTTCTGTTGTCTCGGACCGGCAAAACACTACTTACCGCACTTCTGCGCTGTCAATCGAAATTACGTCAAACGGTACCGATAACGTAATTTTCGAATTTTGACAACATAAATTGCACAAATAAAACATGTTGCATGCTGATGGCCACGAGTGTTAGCGAAAACGCATACTCCGTGGATCTATCAAGAAACCGGAAAATAAGCGTATGAAACACATCATGCCCGTTGTATGTAAAACTCTGGTAAATAAGCGGTAACTCCCAGCACAATCTCTCGGAAAAATAGAAAAGCCCCGGAGTTTTGAGAGCTCCGGGGCTGCAGAACAACCTTCTCGGACAACGATTCGACTGCGTTCCTACCAGGCGATCTTTTCCGGAAAGAACTCCGCGAACAGGTCGTCGTAGTAAGGTTTCAACTCCTTCAGGTTCGGCTTCGTGTGACCCTTCGAGTACAGGTCATACGGATTGAACTGGTTCACCCAGTGCAGGCTCTCCTTGTCCTTCTCGTTCATCAGGTGCTGGTACGCTCCATGACGGTGCCAGGCGTAAAAGGAGTGATATCGCAGCATCGCCAGCGACGAATCCGGCAAGTAGTTCTTCGTCACTTCGTAGATATAGCCGTCATGCCCAAACGACATGTGTACGTTATCCAGCCCGCAGTTCGGCTTGTAGATCCCGTATTTCGTGCTGTACACCGGGTGATTCAAATCCGGGTTCGCCTTGAAGTACTCCGGAAATACGATCTGGTCCGAGTATGCACAGCCCACCGGGAACGTATCGCCCACCACGCCCCACTGCGGCTCGCCATACAGGCATAGCACCTTGCCCAGATCGTGGATGAAGCCCGTCAACACAAACCACCGCGGATGACCATCGGCCCGGATCGCCTCCGAGGTCTGCAGCAGGTGCTCGATCTGGGTCAGGTCGGTGTCTGGATCGCTGTCGTCCACCAGCGTATTCAGAAACTCCGCCGCCTCCCAGATCGACTTCTCGCCCTTGTTCAGGCCGAAGTACTCCTTCTCCTTCGCCATCACATAGTCGAAGCTCTGGTACTGGTGGTTTAACCGGTAAAACTCGGCCACTCCAGGGTTCGCCGTCTCGTCGTACTGACGGAACTCCTCCTGGCTCTTGCCTTCCTGATAGCGGCCCTTCAGAAACTCATCCCACTCCTCCATATCCTTTCCAAGGGGAGCGTTCGGTGCAGTAGTTATTGTCGCGGCCATCACATCCTCCAGGGCGCTAATATCCCAAGTTAGCGGTAACTATAAGATGTTGGATCGACCTCTGGCAAGCGAAAAAATCGTCAGGAACAATTAATTAATATTTCCCCGCCACGACTCTTCCCGATGTCCCCGGCTCCATCACTCAACTCCAGCGGATCATCTCTGCCGCGCAAGCTCTCTCCGGAAAGCTGCTTCTCTGTCAGCAACATAGCGCGCATACCCCACAGGGTCCACAAAGGCCTCGCGATCCCCGCCCTTCAGCCGCGCATACTTTGCCTCCATCCCGTAGTAACCCCCATGCGCCCCCAGAAACAGGTCGCAATGCAATGACTTCAAGGTCTGGAACATCTGCTCGTAGTCCGCTGCAATCCCCGGGTAGCTCGCCCGGCCCGTAAGCCGGTAGCCGGAGTTGACGTTCGGGCTCCCCACAATCACCGCGTCATACGTCTTCCCGTGATCGGTCACCTTCATCGTCCAGGTCGTGCATCCCTTCGTATGCCCGGCGGTCTTATGCGCTACCAGCACCACTCCGCCCAGCTTCACCTCATCGCCGTCGTGTAGCACGCGATCCACCTTCGCCGGTTTGTACCAGTTGCTCTTGTCCTTCCCGTAGGCGAAGTCGCTCCTGCCGCCGTCCTCCACCACAGGAACATCCGCGTCCATCACCATGTACTTTGCTCCAGTCAGTTGCCGGATCGTGGCGCTCCCCGCGTCATGGTCAAAGTGCGCGTGGCTGATCAGCAGGATCTTCGTGTCGCTGAACCTGAACCCCAGCTTCTCCACGCTCGCTTTAATCTGCGGCACCGAGCTTTCGAGATTGCTGTTGATCAGGATGTTCCCCTCCGGCGTCACCACCAGGAACGCGGCCAGATCTTTGCTGCCCACGTAGTACAGGTTCCCCATAATCCGATGTGGAGGAAACGGCGTCATCCATTCAGGATTCCCCTGAGCTCCGGTCGGGAGCGCGGTCAGGGAGAGCATCATCAGCAAGGCAACGCCCAGCAGTGTGCGTAGGAGCGGTTTCAATCGGGTCATGCGCAAAGCATGACACCTCTTGCAGAGGATTTTTCTGTGGACATAGCCCTCGCTAGTGTCCTTCTCGATGCCTCTCTTGTCGCTCATCATTCGCCTTGCCGTGCCTTCCAATCCGTTTTTCTACCTGAGCTTTGTCTGTGATGTAGACACAGCTTCACTCGCGCAATCACGTCTCAAACAAGTTCATTGCGAAATCGATGGGGTTTCATTTACGATCCGCGGCATACAGAGCAAAGCTCTGAAAGAAAGACGCTATGTGCAGAATATTGCAAGGTTTGCAGAGAACTTTCCTGGGTTGGAAGAAAACTGCAAGATGCTCCACCTGCGGAAGCAGGGCTGGGAGCAACGAGAACTGTCCCGAGTGTCGGGACATTGACCAGGACCGCCAGGGCTTCTCTTTTTAGTGC
>Ga0193743_1000829_pt1 | contig 24167 bp, 29 predicted proteins | sample L2c2metaG_FD_143038 | JGI IMG/M metagenome (GOLD analysis project Ga0193743, IMG submission 143038) | Soil microbial communities from a riparian zone of the East river system, Colorado, United States - L2c2 | ecosystem: Environmental > Terrestrial > Soil > Riparian zone | place: USA: East River... | reverse complement strand
AAAAAAAATAGAAAAATAAAAAAAAAAAAAAAAAGATTTAATTTCGATCGGTAGACATTTTTTTTTAAAAAAAACGAAGGAGGCGGGGAGTGGGGAAGGGCAAAACAAACCTGAAAACGAAGGAAGGGTGATCCTTACCCACAAACGTATAGTTTGTAGGATCAACCTGAGGGTGTTGAGTGGCATTTAAAATAGCTGGGACCTTGAATCCGAGGACAGCGTCTGTGGTATCGATGACTTGTTTGTCTTTCAAGCTCCCGAGCAAACCAAGGTAGGAGACATGTACAGTTTCCGATCCACTGGTGACGTCGATGAATCCAGAGTATACGGGATAAGTCGAAGCATCGAGACCTGATGGGGGTGTAAATACAGCTAGCACCGGTTGGCTTTGTCCTGGCTGGACGGTAAAAGTCGAGGGAACTATCTCAACCGATGCAGCCACGGCGGAGAGAGGAACGGGGCCTAATGCAGGGATGGTATCGATGACTTGTTTGTCTTTCAAGCTCCCGAGCAAACCAAGGTAAGAGACATGTACAGTTTCCGATCCACTGGTGACATCGATGAATCCAGAGTATACGGGATAAGTTGAAGCATCGAGACCTGATGGGGGTGTAAATACAGCTAGCACCGGTTGGCTTTGTCCCGGCTGGACGGTAAAAGTCGAGGGAACTATCTCAACCGATGCAGCCGCGGCGGAGAGAGGAACGGGGCCTAATGCAGGGAAGATACTTCCCTAGTGCGAAGAACATTAGTAAAAAAAAAAATATAAAAAAAAAGACTGTGGGTTGCGGGTTGCGTACTCACTGGTTTGACTGTTAGAGCTGTACCTGCAGGAACATGGCTCAGGGTATAAGTCTTCGCCTCGCCCCCATCATTATGGACATTGAAATTTTGACTATAAGGATATGCACTGTAAAGTTGAGTCAACAGAAGATTGTCAAAGACTACTCACATTCCTGCAAAATGAGCGGTATCATTAAGAATAAGCTCGGTCGGCGAAACGATGGTTGTGGCATGGATAGCATCGTAGACATTAATTAAGCCTGCTCCTTGTTGAGTGAGAGTTTGCAACGGACCGCCATCCGTGTTGTTCGAAGGAACCTTCTGTGCAGTAGATTCAAATAGATTACGAGCGGATTTTGCAACATCGACCGTTTTTCCTTTAGTAGAAAGAAGTAACGCAGAAGCACCTGCGACGAAAGGGCAAGCCATAGACGTGCCAGAATCGATAGCATAACTACCGAGAGCAATCGGAAGAGTTGATAATATGTTGCCGCCAGGTGCTGCTATAGCAGGTTTGAAGAAGAAATCTTCAGTTGGGCCATAGCTACCATCAAAACAACAAAAAAAGTCACTATGAGTGATTAACACAGTTTGTAGCCTTGTTTACCTCGAGAAGTCAGAAATGAGCCCTCCATTAGGATCAGGGAGGTTGGTCACAGCTCCGGACTGAGGAAAAGAGAGCGCAATAGGAACTCCAGCTGCAAATTGTTGCACGATCTATTTTACATAAATCAATGATCACGACGGGAGGACAAGTCGAAATGGAAAGCTTACAAACACGCCGTCTGTAGATTGAATTAGTGAGGCAGAGAAATTGCCAAAACTGACAGTGGAGAGGCCAGGTACATTGCTAGAGACAAATGTATTCAAAATTTTAGTGTTGCAAGACAGGTGACCATGACTCACTTATAGATGAGAGCTATCTTTGCGCCCTTTGCCGCAATGTTGCCAATTTTCTGAGTCTGAAAAGTTTACATTGGTTCAGTTATTTTTTCCTTCAGAGATAGAGGGTTAGTTTACAAATGCACAGGTGCCTCTGCGGACGATGACTACAAAGGATGATAGGTCGGGAGTAGTTGCCGGGAGTGGATCGCAGGCGTCGTTTGCCACCGTTGTATCGTTTGAGGTCGCGTATACAGGGAGAGTTTTATTGGTGGGCAAAGGAACAACCGAGAAATATGAAATAGGTGCATGCTCGACCCCGTGCACAGTGGCGGTTTGAAGTGGAATGAGTGTGCTATTAGGAGACAATTACCAAAGGCCATACAGACTCAGTTGTTTTTAAATTACTTACTTGTCGACGCTCGCAACTGAGATAGCGTTGATCGCATTGGCTGGGGAAGATGAATACCAAGAACCCGAAGCGCCCTAAGGATTGCAATTGAATTATAGGATCAAGAAATGTCAAGGCGAACTCACATCATTGCCTGCCGAGATGGTGACAATTTTGCCCGAAGCAGCAATCCGATCAGCAACAACAGAGCTCGTAGATTCTGTCCATCCAGAAGGACTTCCAATTGAGAGGGTTATGATATCCTGGCCATCGGCGACACCTTTGAGGAGTGCCTCTACGATAACTGAACAATAAATAGCAAACAAGTCAACCAATTACCACACAAAATGTTTGAGAAAGGCACCAACGGTCATCTGATGTAGACCCTTTACATCCAAAAACTCTGTAGGCTGTCAGGGATGCGCCATAGGCAACCCCGCTGATATTGAATTCATTTCCAGGATTGGCGCCAATGATGCCCTGAGGGGGTCAACATTATTCGCAACGAACAGATAAAAATCACAAAATATTATTCGTACCGCTACATGAGTGCCATGACCTGATGACTTGTGAGATATTTTCATCAATGACAGAAGTAGTTGGGGCTGCTTACCGTTGCAATTATCAAGGGGATCATTATCGGGAACAGGCAGAGATAGAGAGCCTAGAGGATAGTTCTAGGTAAGCTGGTATTAAGCTTATGGGATTTCCTCACCATCGTACGCATCCCCGACGAAGTCATAGCCCCCGACGACTTTGTGGCCTGGTCCGAAACCGGCGCCAAGAGCAGGATGGTTGTAGTCTATACCGGTATCGATACTATGAAACGGCCAGTCTCAGAACGTTCGAGTCCAACCTCAGCAGAAATTTTTTGTAGTTACATTCCAATTTTGATACCTGTCCCAATAACACCGTCCGCATGAAGCTTGTCTACTCCCTATGGACATCACGACTTTAGTCAAGATAAGCAAAGCTGAAACTAAAATGTGGGGGGACTTACAGTCATAATATGGGTTGACTCTCTGTCGGGTGGAAGCTGTGGATCATTTGGACCAGTCACAATGTGCGATTTGACGGGTCTTTGCAAAGCTGAAACTAAAATGTGGGGGGACTTACAGTCATAATATGGGTTGACTCTCTGTCGGGTGGAAGCTGTGGATCATTTGGACCAGTCACAATGTGCGATTTGACGGGTCTTTGGGGGCTCTAAGCACATATCCAAAATAATTGTTTAAACACTGACTGGGGTTGCTCGTAATACCTCACGGCACGAATGGCTTTGACCCCGGGTGTGTTGGCGATGGTGGTGACATCCTGTGAGATATTAGTATTTCATTCAGGCTTTAGTAGGTACCATACTTCAGGATTCTAAAAGTTGTTTTTGTAAATCGTTGTATTTAAGTCATTCGAGGAGGGAACGTACGTCGAGTTTCAGGACGGCACCAGTGAAGATGCCCTTAGAAGCGTATTCCTTGGTAACTTCATATTTGATAAGGTTTTTTTGCAAGTACGAATAGATGGCTTCAAGAGACTAATCTGGCATTAGATAGATAGGGGACAAAAAAGAAACAAAAACTTACCGGAATAAGGGAGCGTTTGTTGGAATTGGGTAATGATTCATCGAGCTCAAGAATGAAAGATTGTGGTGTTGTCATGACTTCGGAGACATAGCCAATAGCCGCAACGGCTACATTAGCGGTGAGAACCAAAAAAGCCCAGTAATGAAGTGGCTTCATGGACGCCGTACAGGTGGGGGAGGGGGAAAGTAATTAAAAGAATAACCTCGCTAATCAGGCAGCGTTGATTATATACATACCACCAAGTCGCCGTTGAACCCGGCATCGAAAATATTTAGGAGCTATCAATCAGCTTCCTAGTGGATTCCGTCACATCACCAGGGTCCTTATTGAGTCCGGATACTAAAAGGAGTCTCATTTAGTCGAGGTAGAGTAGTACTCGAGCGCCTTCTCTTTCTCTGGCTCATCAATTTCGGGGTTGAACGTTGAAGGACGATGGGCGAGAGCTTTCGCTTTTTTCGTCACATAGCCCATTTCAGTAATCTTCCAGTATGTGGTTGATTTTGTTCTTGACAGATCTCCGAATAGATCATTACTTGATAACCCTCTGTTACATAGCTTCATACAGTTTGAATGATGGAATTTCTGGAAAAATCCTTGACGCGCCAAATTTCACGCAGGCTTTCGTTACTATCATTGCCCTAAGTACACCAATCAGAAGCTGGCATTTGACAGCGGGATCAACTCTCTGCCAAAATCTGGGACTGACCGAAAACTAGCGCTGACCGAACTGTAGGGCAATGATAGTACTCTCTTAACCCATACCCCTTGGTGGACGCCTGAGGCTATGGATGTATTGGAGGTTGTGAGTTATGAGGGGCAACTTTTGGTGCAAAATGACAATGTGGTAGCCCCAAAAGTTAATAAGGATTTTCAGAGGTATGGGTTAAGAATGGTTCAACTGTACCTTCTCGTCGCCTCCCATCGCTTGACTAAACTAGGACGACTATGGAGCTAGTTTTGTTCAACCGCCAATTCCGGGTGGCGAATTCTTTTTTGGTTAGTCGATGAGGCCCGGTGTTTGGACAACTACAGTCGAACCCTCATAACCCATACCCCTCGCTGGATGGTATAGGGTATAGGTTACCAGGGGTTATGGCTTTGAGGAGGTAGGCCAACAACAAAAAAATCACAAAGTATTTTTCATGCTCCTGTCTCATCAAGGCCGAGCTTCATGTTGGAAGATCCCAAAAGTGCTTCCATCTTGCGAGCAATGGAGTTGTTCAAGTCATCCACAAATTTATGGATGGTTGGAGCTGCCTTGAGGACATCACCGTGCCAGTGCATTGGATGGGCTCGAAGGAAATTTCATCATTGATGTCATCCCAGACATGACAGTGCTTCTTTGCAATCCTTGTTTTTTTTTCTTAATTTGAATCTAGACCTTTCTTAAGAATGTCGAGAGGTTTTGGAGCCAAGCTAGAGCCTTCTTTCACTATAAATTTGTTAAATTGTTCATTTTCGGACTCCTGAGTGGCACATCACTGTGATGCACAACTGGTAAATTAATTATTTCATTATATAGTTTGAGTACTATAGTAAGTACAGTCACCAATCGTCATGTTGAATATCAAGGACTACATCACCCCATGAAACTTTGTTAATGAAATAAATTTTCACTAACCACGTTACATACAGGTAACGAAATTGAGATATAATAGCCGACTGATGCCACCACTGATGGCATGTCGGGGTCTGAATTGCGTGACGCCTGCGCACCTCAATGCCAATTTAAGTACTAAGTATGCCCTCAGCTCAAGATGCGCGATGAGCGAGACGCAAAATATATGAGAATGTAAATGATAAATTAATCGGTTTTTAAACTCGTTTACTTAAGGCTAATCCCTGCGAGGACTTGCCATACAGCCCCCTTGAAGGCTTGAAGCCACGCCTTCGTGTCGCTCGACCGTTTTGCGTCACACTATCTGGCCCAGGCCACTTTACACTTATGTCTCGCTTTTTGTGTTTTTATGATGTAATATGTCTCAGGTTTGGTTGTCTATTTCTACCCAATGCACGAGAACGACATCACTTCCCTTCGTTCACCGTTCTCGTGCCTTGGGTATGTGTTTTTTATCATGTCTCTTTCCTTCGTTTACCGTTCTTGTGCCTTAGTCGTTCAGGCGTTTTCGCGTATCCACCTTCCCGCATCCATCTGGTAGCTTTCGTCGTGCATCCAGGGCGCACCCGTTTTCCGGCTACCTTGACGTCTTTCGAGCTCCGAGCAGGTGATTTGGGCAAGTTAGGATTAGATATTTTTGTGGGGATGGGTGAAGGAAAGTAAGCTATATTTTATTTCGACGTTATAGAATGTTTTACCTTTGTGTCTCAGTCTGGTTCATTCCCAGATACTCCGCTTGCTGAGGTAATTATACTCAACACTCTGCTCACGCAATGTTTTTGATGGTTCTATTCATTTTTCCTTTTCCATTTGTACGAGTAGATTCATTTATTACTGATAAGTAGCAAATGGTTTTGGTCTTGTTAGAAAAAGGGAAAGCCGTTTGACGGCATCTCGATCGTAGTAATTCAAACTCAGTTCACCACACGAGTCTAGGTGTGGCTATCGCATCTCGAGAAACATATTTCTCCGAAGTCCTCGTTGTTGAGAAATTCCTGCCAGTAAGAAACAACAGATTTTAGGGTCGATATACTTTATGATGAGGTCAGGGTGTCATGCAGTCAGACGTTTGCTGTCCACTGTCAGGGTGCATGCATAGTTCAAGTTCACCTACGGGTCACACAGACGACCGTTCTCTCTCTGCGAGTACTGGATGGTGACCTGGTCTGATGTTTTCTCCATCTACCTTGCTAAATAAATTTCATTCAGTATCATATATTTAATATACTTCTTCATATATGTTTGTTAATGACGAAAAGAAAAAAAAAAATTCAGGTGCTACCAGGGTTCGAACCTGGGTTACAGGAAGGCTAACATCAGGCGAAAGGCCAGAAGCTTTCAAAATCCTGAGTGATAACCACTACACTATAGCACCTTGCGACAAGATTTTGGTCGGGTAAATATAAACAAAGTGCCAGATACTTGTCTCTTTCTTTTGACCTCGTCGGACGAGCTCAGGCTGTTACCCTTTGAACAATTGAAATGGCAAGTGTAAACCCCCCACACGTACTTCTCAACGAAGAATATGCAAACCCTATAATTCATCGCATGCCTTCGCCCGCCTCCTCTGTCGGAACCGTCTACGGGTTGGACGAGACTGCGTACAGTGATACAGAATACAAGCTGTCCGACTGTGCTTTTGCGCGAAAGTGTGAAGAACAGATAGATCTTCACATGCCAAGAAAGGAGGAATTTAACGCTGATCGGGATCCGCTGCTTACTATACCACAAAGCGGCGGTATGCCTGTTAGGATAAGCGAACGCAGATTAGATGATGTGGAAGAGAAGTGTGCGTGTTTTTCACCTATCTCTGTCTCTCTAATGGGGACCGACTTTTATACACTCTACCTTACAGTATTATATGACCATGTCATGGGTAATCTTCGTCAGGCAGTGGCACAGCTCGACGAAAATGAACTATTCGAACAAACTCTCCGACGTGGTTCACAAGCCGCTTTAGAAATCCAACCGTCAACGAACGATATCGATACTCTTATGCGAAGTATGATGGGTCCAAGTATGAACATCACTGCAGGTCGACCGCATATGGGTGTGAGCGTAGCCTCTCCACTTCGAGGTCGAAGAGAACCGACAAGTTCCGGTTCCGGCATTACCAATGGACCTTGGAACAATTTTGGAAAACCGGTAGCGGTCGATAGGAGGGATGATATTGTGGCCAGCGGGGATAACATGATCAGCGAAACGACAGTGGGGAAGAGGAGCCGGAATGGGATGAGTAGAATTGCTCGTAAAACTTGAACGGTAAGAGGCCCCCGACCCGAAGAGCGAACTTGAAGGTGGAATTCTGTCTGAATATTTTAGGCACCTCACAATCCTGTTGACAACAAAGGCCCAAGGATAATATTGCGCCTAACAGGCTGCCCACGACGGCATTACCATCACCAACTCTTCATGATTATGGTTCTTAAGATGCCGGACCAGTGATAGTTGATCTCACAAGCGGAATACTAGCCTTTACCCAGACCTTACAAACAAGGCTAATAATTGTCATATTTCTAAATAATTTACAGTAATTGCGATTCGCGAAATAGTGATCCAATTGCATTGCAATTTACAGGTGATAATCAACCTCAGCCCGGCTGGCGTTGAACGGTTTAAGGTTGAATCCACAGGTCAAAGGTTAGTCCATGTACTGTCCAGCACCGTTCCAACCAAGTCCTAATAGTAATCCCTTCTCCCAGAGAGTTTGTATGAGTGATCGAGTATATATAAGTAGAATGCGTCCGCGCATGAAGTTGGTGAAATCATATATCGACTATTCCCATCTCCTAGTTCTTCCCTTCGTATCGCAGGTGTGTGGACGAGGATTGATACCAGCAGACGCCAGCAAGGATCTATCATCAGACCTCAATGGCACGCTATTGCAAGCCGTAGCAGGATTCTTAACAGCGAACAAGCAATGCGCAATCCACGTAGGACAGACGACTGTATTTCTGCCTTAGCAAAGTTTTCACCTGTCATGTTACGCTCCGACATTTCTGCGATCTCCTTCCGCAGAACACCGAACGAAAGGTCAACGACACCGCTGATTCGATGGTCTTGATTGAAGGCCTTGTCAGACTGAGAAAGCAGATACATTTGCGGACCTTCCGAATCCAGATAGCAGTTCGTTTTGAAAAACGGTAAAAAACTTGAAGACTGACCATCTGGAAGGTGATCCTTAGAATTTAAATCGGCAGGTGATGTCAGGGCACCTTTTATATCAAGCAAGCCCGTGAAGAACAGGCGCATACTTTCCGCGCTACTTCGGAGGCCCGATGCCAGGTCAAGATTGGTATTGACCGGCGATGGTGCCTACCCTTCGTTTACGACACCAATTCAAATCGAAGCGGAACTAGTCGCGCGCACCCGCAAGCATGCTCGAAAACCGATTTGGCATCTACCTTATCGTCGCTGGTACAGTGCGGAGATGCATTGCATCAAGCGTTGTAATGCCAGAACGACATAAATTTCGATTTGAAGCACCGCCTAAGATTGCGGTGACTTGTAGGGGCATTGCGGGGAAGTTGAATCGGTTGTTTCTTCATGGTGGTCCATATAGATTGAAATGCTGGTGTGGTGGTAGTGAAGAGCACGAAAAGGAGGATCAAGCCGACTGATACTCACATATAGATTGAGGATCCATGAGAGTTCGAGGACCCCCGCGAAAAAATGGACGAGAGCGGTCTGAAGAAGGGTGGGTAGTAAGCGGGGCAATATTGTGGGACCCCCCACTTAAGGAGAACCCCATTTCGCATTTGGTGGAAGAGAAGAGCAACCTTGTGGGTCAAAGAATCGTAATGCCGGGATTCTCGCAGCCCTTGGGTACCCCACTACGACAGTCGCGAGACTGAAGGACAGACTAATAAGGAAGATTATTATAATTCGAATGACTGCGTTGCTCGGTTTAAAATTCGGAGAAGCAGGGGGAACAATGTCTTGCAGGACAAGAAGGTTCGGTTCCAGCATTTGAAATTATTCACTGTGAAGGATACGACGACGCCTGAGAATAAACGGTATCAGAGCCTATGCAATTTTAGCGTATAAAAAAGGCTTCAAAGTGGTACTGACGAAGATAAGTAGATTTTGCACTTCTTCTGTGCTTATTCTGTACAGATTTTGATTATAATCTTGAACTAAATTGATAGCATATCTCCCAAGGATCAGCCTGCTTCAGGCTCGTTGATGGATAATGGAAATTCTGCCCACTTCGCCATCGGTTAATATGTGAGGCAATTAATAATAAAAGTGGTTAGTATTACGAAGGTTAAACCAAAAGATTAAGTTTGTTGATTTCTGTGATCTAGCTGTAGCCTTTGGTGGACGGTTTGGAGGCTCGCTATCGGATTCAGGCGCCTGGACTCGGGGGTGACGCCAATCTGTTTGTAAGCTTGTATGAGAGAGAATCTGGGAGCTCCAGAAATACTATAAAAAAAAGGATACACACCCTCTGAGATGAGCCGGCGACGTCCCTGCAAAACCTGAGCAAGCCATGATGGATTCCGACTCCCGAGGTTAATATCATTAGTAGTATTGTTGGGAAACGAGATGTGAACATTTTGGCAGCTTATAACCAGACGCTCAGTTGACGCTAGTTTTCACAACAACTAACCTCCACGACCTTCTCTCAGCCCTTGATACTGTGCATAAGATCACCTCGTTTTCTTCTATGTGCCTGCAGTATTGTGCATTGACGCCGTGTTAAGCGCAAATGTGTAAACAGCCAAATAGCTGGACAGGCCCGGGCCGAAACTGAGTGGACACCGCCACCAGCTACTTTTCTTTTTTTGATTGAGAAGGCTGTCCACTGACAGTGTCCAGGCCATTAGAGCAGAATGGCAGGATATCTTTACCAGATGAATTATCATAAATATTTCGTAGGGTCGTATAGGTGATAATTGGCCTTGACGGGTCTCAAAGAGTTCCGGAGGAGCTTCAGGGAGACAGACGCATGGGTATTATCGCTCTTGAACCAACAACTGTTGGTCGATCTAAAAGATCTATGATTTCGATTTTTTTTAGTCAGTACTAACATATGTAAGAATGGGAGACGACTTAGCGCTTACACTAGCTTGTATCGAAGTATCATTACCCCACGCGATCATCGTGTCACTCCAGCATTCGAGGCAAAACTCATCCAGAAAAAAAGTGGCCAATTCATACATATAAGGAGTATGTAAGTTGGATTAGAATGCGTACATCTAAAATAGCTACTTCTGTCTTTCAAAGCCAGTATACAATAGGGAAACTGAACGTCAGTAAGATGATGATACAAGCCCGTGACACAAATGAAAGAAGAAGGAAAGGCATAAACATAACAAAAAGATCAGGACAGCTCAATAACTTTCAACCGCAGATACCATCATCAATAACTTGGCCGCATCGAGAACACCTGATTCTGCGATCCAGCAGACAAAGACCGATGCCGAGGGGGAACCAAAACACAGCTACCAACATGCCTGAAAGAGACAAGTCAGATCCAATAGTATAAATAGTGTGACGATGTGCTCACCGAGCAAACCGAAATGAGTATGGGGCACATGCGATCCGGATTGGAGACAGACCATCTCTGGGTGGTTTGGGGGTAGAAGAGACATGACTTGTTCTCCTGACACTGGGTTCAGATAATTGTAGACCATGGGGGAAGGCGTAGGTAATGGTTGGGTTATCTTTGGTGGTTGCGGCAAGGGATGCGGTATTAGCAACGGTAGATCAGGACTCGAGTCTGGTTTCTGATTCCCAACATTCCCTTGGGAAGAAGCTAAGAAACAATGAGAACACCTCTGTAAGAGAAAAAAGAAGTCCTCACAAGAAGATCCATTCTCAGTTGCGGAGTCGTATGAAGGCGGACTTTCCTGAGGTGTTTTAGGCGCCTGTTCCTGTGCAATAAGAATCAACTGTGGGGAAGAAGGTCAATGGTGCGCTCGCATACCATGGCAGAGTTGTTGTGGTCAGAGTCAATTATCATCCCGAAATGAATTTCCGAATTTATATGAACACGTAGGCCCAGTGCTGCGGAAGGAGAGGGAGAGCTGCAAATGAACACGTAGGCGCAGTGCTGCGGAAGGAGAGGGAGAGCTGCAAAGCTTTCGAGTGACTCGTCGCAGCGGATGCTTATCGACAGTCACATGATATTTCTGCACGTGGGAAGACGCGTTAATTTTTTAAATTTCAAATTTTCTTTCAAAAATTTGCCACCTCGTTATTGTACTCTCTCCATCGATTCTTTTTGCCAGATTTTTTTATCATGGACACTACCGTAGAAACTTCGGGACTATCCTCAAATAACCATACCACAAATCCAGATATCCCAGACATGACCTCTAGAGACTAGTGCGTTCTCTTCAACCAAGGATGATCAACGAACGAAAATTTTCGATTTTTTTTAAATGACAGTTACGCGGATTCATATGCTCATTTTGGTGATTCATGCTCAAGTTCACGAACCACTTTATATATATCTGAACACCGACATTCTTGCAGGTATTCATGAAGAGATGTTGAAAGATTCAATCCGAACTGGATCCTATCGGTCTGCCATCGTGAACAATGCTCATCTGTTCGAGGGGAAAACTGTGTTAGATGTAGGATGCGGAACAGGAATCTTGAGTATGTTTGCTGCCAAAGCTGGCGCGAAACACGTTGTTGGAGTTAGTGTCATCTTTGATTTTCAGTTTTGACTGTATTCTTATAGGCCTTAGATTGACATGTCCAACATTATTGATCAAGCCCAAAAGATCATTGAGGCCAACGGCTTCAAAAACAGTCAGTTGATTATGCTTATCTTTAAATTCAATCCTTGATTTTAACCATTTTTCTAGCGATCACCCTGGTAAAAGGAAAGCTCGAAGATTCCGAACTTCCCCTGCACGAATTCGATATCATCATCTCTGAATGGATGGGATACTTTCTTCTGTATGAATCGATGCTCGATACCGTTTTATTAGCTCGCGATAAATACTTGAAAAAGGATGGCCTCATCTTCCCAGATACGGCAACCTTATACCTTGCCGCTATCGAGGACCAAGATTACAAGGACGAAAAAATTAATTGTATGTTTTCTCTATTCTCTATAAAGCCAGCTCTGAATACTTTTCTTGCAGTCTGGGAAAACGTCTATGGTTTCGACTTTTCATGTATCAAGGATATTGCCTTACGGGAACCTCTTGTGGACACAGTTGAGATGAAAGCCGTGGTCACAGATCCTTGTTTAATCAAAGTGCGAAGAAAAAATGAATTACCGTATTTTGTCTGATTCTCAATTTCCCTCAGCATATAAAGCCGTGGTCACAGATCCTTGTTTAATCAAAGTGCGAAGAAAAAATGAATTATCGTATTTTGTCTGATTCTCAATTTCCCTCAGCATATCGACCTTTTGACCGCAAAGAAGGAGGATCTTTCATTTGCGGCACCTTTTTCCCTGACTTGCACTCGCGATGACTGTAGACTCTTCTATTTCCACTTGAATCTTGTTCTTACCAAAGTTTTACTGTTCCAGATATCCACGCGTTCCTTGCCTGGTTCGACATTTCTTTCGAGTGCACTCACAAGAAAGTCAAATTTTCTACTGGCCCTCATTCCCCGTACACCCATTGGAAGTCCGTACATCTTATATTCACCAGCGGTGCATACCGCCCACTGACCACAATTTCTCAGGCAAACTGTGTTTTATACCCCATCAACATTGACAGTAAACGCAGGTGATAAGGTCGTTGGTCGACTATCTTGTTCGCCCAATGCCCGAAACAACCGCGACCTTGATATCGCCATCGCCTACCGGAATGAAGGGGACGCTATCGAAAACCATGTTCAATATAAAATGTGCGTGCTTTCTTACTTTCCTATACTTGTGTGGTTCCGAAAGACCCGCCTTTTTGGTTATGTTTATGGAAGAACGTACGCTAATCAGTTGTCAGGTCTTAATTTTTTACTCGCTATGCCAACACATGAACACCTTCATTATTCTGCATTTTTTATATATTCTGCCACACACACACACACACACCATCTTCAACTCCAAAATTGCAAAAAACCTTTTCCTCATAAACCCATCTCTCAAATTTGGATTATGGAACGTGACGCATATAACGCATATCTAATTCTACAGGTATTAATCACGGTGTTTTTGTTATCGTGGCCCGTCATCTATCTCCGAGTCATGTCTGTTTCGCTGTTGTGTAGAACAAATCTTTAGGGCTATTGTGAGTTGTATTCGCAGTAATCTGTAATCAAGTTTATGTATTAGTCTCTTTGACACCTGTCAGTGGTGGCCCACCATTCTGGTGTAATTCACATTGCTCAACTCAAAATCAATTATTCGATGATCAGGTTCCCTCGCTTCAACGGGTATATATATAGAACTGAGAACAAAATATATATATCCAAAAAAAAAAATATTAACTAAAGTAACAACCCACCTAGTCTGAGTATTCCGGTTTTGTAAACCTTGACTGCTTGTTTGCGCCATTAGCTGATATACCACATGCAGCAAGAATCGCTAAAAAAGCACAGAAAAGAATCATTCGTATCTCCTCACCAGCCGACTTGTTTGCGCCATTAGCTGATATACCACATGCAGCAAGAATCGCTAAAAAAGCACAGAAAAGAATCATTCGTATCTCCTCACCAGCCGATGACTGCTCGGTAATCAGACTTAATACCCCTCGGAAGCCTGACTTCCTAAGTCCAGAATAAGGACGCAGGTCCTTGACGTATTTTCTGGAACAGGAAGAAACACCCAACCCCCACGGCCAAATAAATTTGCGATGCTCTACAGCAGAGAGTATAAGAGGAAGTCCGTGCTCATCGCAGGATACCTCGAATGAACCGGAGGCAAATGTGGGAAAAGGGATGGATAATGGATGATATGAGATAGTGAATGGAAGGGGAACGGGGTAGACCGGAGGGATGAATGCCAGAGAGAATTGGTGCAGACGTGGGTTGCTCTTGGCTATTCGGGTAGCACCGGAAGCAAGTGCTTCGTCTCCTGGATATTTGACGATAGCAAGGTGTAGAGTACGGAGTTTCACAAAGCCACGAATAGCTTTGGCGAATGTATCCTTTTTTAAAAATAAAAGAGAGAAATCAGGATACGAAGAGAATATGAACGAAAAGAGTGCGCACGAGTTGGAAAGAAGGTTTGTGACCACACGTCAAGTCGAGGTGGCGCAACATGGGGCACGAGTGTATAAGAGAGCGAAGGAGACTTCCGCTATCGTACATCGAATGGAGTGTGAAAGATATTTTGAGACTTGCAAGCGAAGTTAATTCTCGGAGCAGGCTAGCGATAGCCGGAACCGACACATCGCGAGTTTCCACGGGATCACATAGCGTCAGTGACTTTATCAAGTGGTGAATGTGAGGAAGAGCTTGCAGCAGTTGGTGCGTGCCGGAAAATGAAGTCAAACGATTGATCGATCCAGGATCCAACAAGGCGAAATGGACGGGTTGGATAGTGTGCCTTGATAGACTAAGGGACTCCAAATACGGGTGAGCCTCAAGAAAAGCGACGAAAGGCCGTTTTTCTGCAGGACTCAGCGACCTTGGGAACCAATCTATGCAAATATCCCCTAGGACCAACTTTTTGAGAGCAGGCCATCTACCCTCGACTAAAAGGTGGATATCCGTCGGCACTGCAGATAAACCATCGACGGTCAATTCCTCTAAGTGTGTGCATCGACGAATCAGCATATCCCATATTTTGACGAAAACAGGCTGGTCTTCTGAGGAGTGTGAGCGTAGCCCTCAAAGATGAAGCTTGAAAATGTATACAACGACTGACCATTTAGAAAGATGTCAACATGACTTTCGTAGAACCCAGCTTTGAGCGTTACGGAAAAGCCCTTAAGGTCTCGGAAATCGAAGAACTGGAAGGTTTTCAAAATAGGCACAGGACAGCATACGAGTGGATAGGGAAAGATAAACGCACATGGCTTTTGGGACTGGGAAGGTGTGACCCAATTGAAGTACCTACGTAGCGCAATTGTGGACACCTGCATCGCATTGCGGGATATATGAGCTCATATCCACCGCCAAGGCTAACATGGCTCTTGAAACGCACCCGAGGCGCAAGGCAAACCACATGTCCTCATAAAATGGCATTTCTTCTGCATCCCACTGAAATTTGACCAAGGCATCCAAACACATTGCACCTGCTATTTGTCGTACAACCGCAGACGCAGTAGCGTTTTCGAAAGAGCTGAAATGGTCGTGGTACTTTACTTGAGGTCTGATAATAAGCTCCCGCACATGTCGGGCGATGTCGAAGCGTCTTTGTAGCATCCCAAGGGTAACAGAACACTGTTCAGCAGACTGCAACACGACGGACTCGTAAAGGACGGGGGAAACATTCGAAAGGACATAATGTGACTAAGAGTTGATATCATTTGGTTTGAACAGGACCATTCAAAACAAAATGGTCGTACCGTAAGACAGAAATTAAGGATATCCAAGCGGGTTTCCAAGAAGAGAGCAATCTCAATGAGCAGATCACCAGGAGCCATGGCAAGTGGTGCCCCTAGAGGTTTGATTGGGGTCATATCAGACTTCCAGGGGTAGTTAACAAGTATCCCGATGACCACAGTATGATTGATATATAATGCTTGGTGTAGAGTAATCAAAATAACCGGTCAGGTGATCCGCTGGACCATGTGGACATTGTGGGAAAATCCATGTTCGTGTCTAGTACCCCGGATAATACTGATAAAAAGGCCGTTCCAAGAAATTTGACCTGCAAGACGGTTCATTTCCAGATAGAAAAAGGGCCCATTTGGTGGAAGTGCCGTTTACATCAATGGCCGAGGAACCTAAAGTCGTTGCAGGTTTCCACCAGACATTGTGTGCATGGCTCAGCGCATTATGGTGTCAGGACTCATGCTCAAATCACGTAAGTAGAATTTTATTCTTTGTAACTTTATTTGCAGCCCGGATAATCAATAATCAGGATTTTCTATCAGAGAAAACGGTAACGAATTCATCAGATTATTTCCCACCTATTTTGTTAGGTTCCGTAACATCATTTCGCTCTAATACCTTGAATCTCGCATTGGAAAAAAGGTTTTGCAACTCTTCTCAATGCCATGAGGGTATACCGAAAGAGGAACAAGGGCGACGGGGATGCTCCCATCCTTGATTAGCCGTCTTCCAACCCGTTTTCTTTAATAGTATCTAAAATTTGTGTATTCCTCATTCTACTGCTATTTGGTGCGATTCCGTGCAAATTTGAAGCTTCAGGAGGCCCTTTCGGCTTTCCAGACAAATTTAAAGCAATTTGGAGCCGTTTCCGACTTCCAGACAGAAACCCCGAGCAGGCGCCCAGGCCAGTTCATTTCCAGGGAAAATATTTCCACTCAAAAAACCCGAAGTTTGGCGATTTTGGAAACGGCCTTCATCAGTATTATCTGGGGTCCTTCGCGTCTCCGCTCTCAGGCTATCGATTCCAAAATTTGGCTAGTTACAATTTAAATCTTTTTTTATTTTGAGCTTCTGCCGTGGAAGGCGGGGAGAGAGCGAATATGTTATCTACCAGCCGTGCACTAGCCAGTGCCACTGTCTCGCGGGCAGTCCAAAATCGAGAGGTTATTGCATTCAGCGGCTTTAGACCCCTTGGCACTGGGTCTATCCCTTCCATAGAAAAAAACATTGGAATTGCATTTTTCATTGGGTTCACGCATTTCAATTTTATCCACGCCGTGAAAGTTCCACGGCAAATTTTGCAATGTGAGGACGCACCATCTCGAACTCGTCGTCACCGGTAAAGAATATATATGTAGTCCCACTATGGATCATTTCTCGTTGAATATCGAAATTTGGGCTGAGGAATCTTAATGGCAATTGCTTCCAAATATCCTCATCGCGCAACGCGCGGAACCGATGCGCGATATGATCATAAAATTGCATCTCGTTTCCTGTCAGTGCTGTCACTATATATACTTGTTAAAGTTCTCGTTATTTGTATAATTATATGAGTTTATTTTGAGATCATAAATGTTGGTTCGTCCAAGTAGCTAACATGATTTTATGGTTGGTGCTTGTCATGATTGTCGATGTTGAGGTCGCTGGATTGAAGCTTCTTGAACAAAGACGGTTAGAGATGGATGTTGAATCTGCCAAGTTTTTTGAAAAGGGCTTCATATTTGAACAGTGGATGATGTCGATGAGAAGCAAGATGCATTCGTTTACATAATAAGCGCGCTCCAACTCCGGCCGACCCTTCGATTTTCAAGTATACTCAGCTGTGTAGGTAGTGCTACTTAACACTAACCTTTGAAGCGGCCAAAGCCTTCATAAATCACCAATTCGCCTCCAAAGCCGTTAACGTTTGAGATGACTTGGCTTGGCGAACTCAAGGCGACGCCGGTGTCGAAAGGGTGCCAGTGAGGGCCTGTTGAGATGTTGCAATGTTTCTTTCTGCCCGGTCTGAATCGATTCGGAGCCGTGGCAAGTGTCTATTAGCTTGAGATGTGTCCCTGCAGTTTCAATATATATGGACCGTTCAAGAATGGAACAGGAGTTGCCCTGGTTTCAAATGACAAGAGATCTGCGCCTTGAAATCCAGAAAAGACAGTGTGATTTCCTAATTGGGATGACTTGGAGGGGGGTGGGGTTATATTAGACAAGGTGTTGTTAGTGTTGTACGCCATGTCGTCCTCCCTTCTTCAATCGACGTTGTTCCTGCTCATCCCCCTCTTTTCAATAGCTATAATCGTACTCGCTTTATCTCACACACCTGGTCCTCTCAGTCCACAGGCTACTCACACACCTGGTCCTCTCAGTCCACAGGCTATGCACGCATATATCTACATCGCCTCTGTCACCCTGCTCTCAACTCTAGCAGGGGTTCTGCCACTATTCCACTCATCCAACTCATTATCAGAGCATCTCATCCAGGCTCTGCTTTTCCTTTTCAGTGCGTAATCGAACAAAAAAAAAGAAAAAGTGAAAAGATTAACCTTGAACCCAGTCAGCATTCCTGTACTTCACCTCCCACCCGCATATGTACCCAACTTATCCATCCGAACACTCCATACCTCTATTCTCGTAATAACTCTATCAATCGGTCAGTTTTGCCTTCCTTTCAATCAACGATTTTAATTAAACAACCTACCTTCTATTTCGCCGCGCATATAGCCACTCTCTTAGCGCTCATCACTCCTTTCCTGCCCGCAGCGACCCCTTTGATTTACATCCCTCCTTCTCTTTACCTCCTTTACACCATCCAGGCTATTCCTCGAATAGCTTATATCCTTCACAACTTCCTCTGCCCCGAGGATTCCAATACAATCCCACTCACCCTCCCTTCTCCGGCTTCAACGGCTTCTTTTCCATCCTCAACCGACGAGATCCGAAAACATCATAAAATCCCAAGTGTTAGCACAACTTCAACCATCACCATCGTAGACCGCACGCGTATATCTTTTCCTCGTCGTCCTCGTCAACAAGAACAATATCAAGAACAAGAACCAAACGACGATCAATTGCGTTCTCAGATCCTGTACAGTAGATCGCGCAGTCTTTTGGTTTTCATCTTTGCTGTACAGATAGCAGCGCTTGTGGCCAACGCGTGTGCTCTTGGTGTTGCCATTGCAGGGAGCAATACTTTGAAAACGGTCCAAACGGCGTGTACGGTATTGGCAGTAACAGGTTCCATGTCCGCATATCTTCGTTAGTCTTTCTTTTTTCTTCATCAACCTAACCCTGATGTGTCTTTTCAGTCCACACATACAATCTCCACCTTCAACAAACCTCCACCCCCAATTCAAATTATAACAATCTCTCAGCCCATTTACCCGATCAACTCCAAATGGTAGAATCCCACCAACATCACCCAGATTCCCATTCTCCAATGCTCATCCAATTAGAACCTCCTCCGCTCGCAAAAGCAAGGCGTAAACGCGCAAATGCAGGCGTGTCGATAGAGAAGATCCCTTTCAGGAGGATGAACGACGAAAAGAACACAAAGAGGGCCACGAGCACAGAGTTGGAGTTGGATGTCGTCATGGATATAAGTCGTTATTCCATGACTTTAGGACGAGGTTTACGTTTAGGTGGTGGAACCACAACAACCGAATTGGGATCTGGGAAGAAGGATAGCATTGATTTAGGATTGGCGTTGGTGTCCAGTCCGGCTTGTACACCTGTGCCTGTACCTTTACCTGTTCCGCCGCCTTTGAGGGTTACTGTGGAGGAAGGATCGAGGTGTGGTGGTGGTGGCGGTGGCGGCGGTGGCGGTGGCGATGGAGCTGCAGCTTTAGAGAAGCGAAAAGAGAGGGAGAGGGAGAAGATCCAGGGATATTATCTTTCTTCATCTAGCAGTACCTCCGTTGGCTCTCCTTTTTCGCCATTCGAGCATTGTGGGATGGAGACCGAAACTGATCCTTCGTCGCCTGATAGTCCGTTTTTAAACCTACATTCGTATCCAAATACGAGTGGAAGTCCTGACCCGTGCGGCGACGACGCTGCCTTAGGCGCCGCCAACGCAAATACCATTGCTCACACGCGCGCACAAGTTAAAAAGCATAGTTCATTTTTCGGTTGGGAATTCGCATGGGATCAAGAAGCGTTAGAGAGGGCTGATGATGCATGACGAGTGGGAAACTTAGGAGTGCAATAGGTGGTGGCGGGGGCGGGAGTCCTGTTCGTTGGAAATCGGATGTGAATATTAACGCCAAGCTAAACACCGATGCATTAAATCCTAGTACGGCCGACCAGGCCTATAGCAGCACGAAAATTCAACCACTCGTCATAGTCGATGACGAGAGTTTTATGGAACCATGTGAGGATCGAGAGCCTTCTGGTCCATCGCTATCCTTATCCAGGCCACACTCTTTGTCTTCCGACGTGGAGGCGGGAGGAGGAAGGGTGAAGAGAGGAATGAGTTGGAGGAGTAGCGTTTGTGGTGTTGTTGGGGCCGGCGAGGAGAAGGCGAAGAGGAAGAATACGTTAGGTCTGGGGATAAAACCTTTGAGGTTGAGTAGGAGTTTTGGTGGGAATAGCAACAGAAACAGCAATACCAGTGGCGGTCATGGAAGTGGGACCAGGAATGGAAGAGGAATGGGCCATCGAACGATACTCAGCGGAGACACAGGTCCTATGTGCGGGTTGAGCTTGAAGAGGAAAGCGACGGTTTTGATTGGTGGGCAAGGATCTCCCGTTTCGCCTGTTTCTGGCTCGGCGATTTCTTCACGTGTTATGAGACAAGGACAGGAAGATGGAGACGGAACGGGGACGAAGATAGCAGCGGCACCAACTCCTCCGAAAAGGTTAAAGAAGAAAACGAAACCTCCTGGACTTGCTGCTGCTGGCACTACCGGCATGTCACCAAGTGCTGAATCTGAGATCGGTGAAAGGAACAAAAGTATTGATAATCATTCAACTGGGTCCATCCATGGTGATATCCGAATTTTGGGCTCGGGCGGCAACGAGCTGGATGAAGATGCGAACTTGCAGAAAACATCAACGATGATATCAAGGACTATGACGAAATCTTATCCGCATTCTCCCCAATCGTATCGTTACTCCCCATCTTCCCCGCCAAACCAGCAACAGCGTCGTGAAGCTGCTACTTCCGAAAGTCGCTGTAGCAGTATTGACGAAAGTTGCATCACCACCACCACCACAAACACAACCGCTGCTACGAACGCTGTCACCATTGCCAATACGGATTCTCCGACGAAGCTGTCGCCTAGTTTGACTAGGAGAGGACTCAGTTTGAAGAGGAGTTTCAAGATGGGTTCTACGGTTGGTAGAACTTTAGGACCTGGATTGACTCTGTCCAGTTCTGGTTCTGGTTCTGGACCTCCTTTGACTCTCGGTTTGACTTCTGCTTCTGCTTGGCCTTATGCTCACAGGTCGATTCGTCGCTGTGAATCGGAAGGATTTGGGTTTAAAGAAGATGAGAAGCGTGAGTGTGAAGAGAAGGAGAAGCGTGTCCAAAAGAAGTTTAAAGAGAATTTGGAGGGTGAGAAGGTAGAGGAGGAAGACCTGGATGTGGAAGTGGAAGTGGAAGCTGAGATGAGGTCTCTAGTCGCTGCAAGACTCGTTTCTGCTTCGTACGTGCGTGCGGCGCCTGCTACTATTGTTTTAACCCCAGCTACCGGAGCCGATGGTCGTGGTGGTGGTGGGTATGCATCAGGATCAAGTGGGAGCGGCAATCCAGTTAAATATACGACCATGCCAAAGTCGACGCTTCATTCTCGACCTTCGCTTCCTATCATGAACACCACCACTTCGGGATCTGTAGCTACACGTTCGACCACCACTCAGCAGTATCAAGATGTGTATAAATCATCGTTTTCGACGTCAGCTTCGCGTAGGCATGGGCATAATGCGTTGAAAGCGCAGCCATTTGCCGATTCGCCTAGACCTTCGGAGGCGTCGAATGCTAGAGGCGATGACGACGCTGTTTCTCTTGGACAGAAGATGGGGATTATCAGACGGTCGAGTAGAGGGAACGATAATGATACAATATCTTCTCCACCTCTACTACCACTTCCACCACTTCTTCTTCCTCCTAGGACACCCCCATCCCAATCCCAATCCCTCCCGCCAACTCCAATAAAATCCAGGTCGACACTTCTAATTAAACCTTCGATAAACAGTTTCAAAAAAAGATCAACGCCACCAGCGTTACCAGCACCACCAAAATCATCGGAATGGGCCTTATTTCCTCATTCAATGTTGACGACGAATGGCGTGGGTGGTGCGGCGGCTTCAATGGTTTCGCTGGCGCATTCGAGCTCACACCCTGTATCGCAATCTATTGTAGGACCAGGACAGACGGTTTTGAGACCACCGCCAGAGCCACCTTCGAGGCCTACGACGCCTAGACCTAGCACCAGATTGTCGGCTGTGAATATCGGTACTGTGAGAAGCGCATTTGCGGGGGTGGGAGCGAAGGTGTCCGCTAGAATGAGCATTAATAGTGCGTCGACGAGGGGTAGTGCAGGTGCTGCTGCTGGTAATGCCGTGGCTTCTAGTATGGGGATGGAGATGGATGATTTTGATGGTGATTTTATGGATTTACGAGACCCATTCGCCTCTCCACCACCTTCTAAAGTAACCAGCGTGTTCAGGGGTGGAGATTACGCTGCAGGAGGCGGCGGTGATTTCTGGATTAGCGAAAGAGCCATGTCATCTTTGGGAGGAGGGGCAGCGGGATATGACGATGACGATGATGTGGAAGTCGGGGTTGGAAGACGCATCAGCAGTGTCAGTGGTGGGAAGAGGAGGGTGAATATGAATGCATGGGGGAGGTTGCCGATGCCTTCTATACTGCCTGGTTCTGCTCCTGAAACGTCGAGTTCTTCGGTTTCTTCGTTGGTTGCGAGTAGGAAGAAGGCTCATTCTCATCGTGGAGACAGGAGGAAATATAAGGAGAAACGAGATCGCAAAGCTGCTGCTGCAGATAGTGATGTGTTGGGTGAAACACATTCTTCGTTGCATGGCTATACTGCCCCATCTTCAGCGTATAATGCAGGCGAGGAAGATGCTGATTTTGATGTTGAAGAAGCGTTGCTTTCACAACGGCTGTTGAGGAGATTGGATTCGATTGAATGGGATTAGTTGGAGTGAGAGGAGGGTTTCAGGTTTTCTTTTGTTTTTTTGTCATTATTGATATTATTTGTATATTTTTGGGTGGGTCTTTCCTTCTTCATGAAGTGTAATTGTGCTGATGATGATGATGGTGATGAGTAGAAATTCAAGCATGCCGCGAAAAACTTTCACGTTACCATGGGTCATATGCGTTTTATTCATTTCCTTCCTCGTGCATACCTTCATCGACCCCAGCGGCCTCTCTTTCAACATTCGCTGATCGCTGATCCCGACTCATTATTGACTTGATTGCTTTTTTGCCCTGCCACTTTCCTTCTGCTTCGATAGATTACTTACTCAAACGCAAATCATCGACTTTTTGATTCTTCTTTTCCCTGTCGCTAATTGAACAGATATAGAACTTTCTTTTTTTAAACAAGCAAAAGGTGAATAATTAGCATTGTTAAATCTTTTTTTTTTTGTTGGAGTGGAGAAGGGGCGTTTGAAACTGCTGTACCTTTCTTTCCTCTTCCATCCAGCGGTCTAAAATCATTTATTTCTGCCCTCTTGTTCTTTTTTTTTTTGCCATATGTATAGGCATTCCAGAGTTTGGAATCCGTTTCAGTGTTCCCTTCAAAATTTTGTCCTTTTCAAAGCGGTGTACCGTCCTCTAACAAACATCTTGAATTATTGATATCCCGTTGTTATACATCTGTTGTAGTACTTGTTGTATTGCACTTGTAATTCTTCTTCAGAACTTGTTGTTGTGGTTTGAATTTGCGTTGAAATGGAAATATTCGAATGGCAGACCTTTGAACCGCCGACCCATGAAGTAAAGCGAAGCGACGTGTAGCTGACTGAGCTGGGTAGTGGGTTATTGTCTCGGGACGAAGGCACTGACGATTCAGACCTAAGTAAGTAGTCTAAGTACAACCGTTATTTAGTTATGTCACGGTATGTTTATCAATTTGATTCCAGTTCGACATCAATTACTTGACATCCACCCAAGCCTTCAATGAATTTTCCTTACCACCTAAGGTTATCTTTAACATTCTGGAAGCCCCCTTTGATCCATGCTAGATCTAATTAAGTTTTTAATGTTTTTTTTTTTTTTTTTGCATCTTGTTTCAAAATCATGCAATTGTGTATACAACAGGAGCAAAACAAATATTTTCATACTTTTGACAATTGGGCCCACTGGTTCTTCAGCTATGGATCAGTTTATTCCCAGTACTCAATACTTTTGATTGCCACTGTACTTAGTGTAAGGGTGGATAACTCTAAATTCAAAGGTGACTATCTACAGGTTATATACATTACAGATACTGTATGGCAAATGGACCAATCACATGATGAGAGAGTGAAGGATGGGGGTAGTTCT
>Ga0193743_1000828_pt1 | contig 24169 bp, 23 predicted proteins | sample L2c2metaG_FD_143038 | JGI IMG/M metagenome (GOLD analysis project Ga0193743, IMG submission 143038) | Soil microbial communities from a riparian zone of the East river system, Colorado, United States - L2c2 | ecosystem: Environmental > Terrestrial > Soil > Riparian zone | place: USA: East River... | reverse complement strand
CCACCGAGAGGAGACCGGAATGAGCGCGGGTGCGGGAATGACGGACGAGCCGACCAAGGCCAGCAGCTGTGGATGTGGCGCGGACTGTAAGTGCGGGTGCCAGGAAGGCAAGCCGTGTCAGTGCGGGGCCAAAAAAAGTAGCTGACCGACGGTTACGGTAGCCGAGAGCTCGCGGCGAGCACCTCGTCCAGCACGCCACGGCGCACATCGGCGACGAGGTCGGCGAGCTGGCCCAGGCTCATCTGGATTCGCTGACCGAAGTCGTCGGTGATTACCACCCGCTTGTCCGCCGTGGCGGCTTCATCGATGTGCAGGGCAGGGCAGCCGCAGTTGCACTGCCCACAGAAGGTCGCAATGTGCCGCACGCTGTCCATCCCAATCAGAACGACTCGTCTCTTGGTAAATGGGTCGGGCCGGAACCCTGCCACGGTTCCGGACCGCCGCCCGGTTCACCCGACCGGCACAAGCGCCAGCACGACCTTCCTCAAGGGCGACCAGGCCGCGGTCCCGGCTCGATGATCTCGTCGCCCCGAGCTCGGCCTGCACCTTCTCTGGCCAGGCTCGGAGCCGGTGGTCGGGGTCGAACCGACTACCTATCGCTTACAAGGCGACCCGTCCGCATTGACTAGTGGCACGCAGCCACTACCTCCGAGCAGGGCGCGGCCCGCGGGATCAGCGCCACCCCAGCTCGGGTGCGAGATGGGTGAGCACGCTCTCGATGACGTGGGCGTTGTATTCGACGCCCAGCTGGTTGGGCACGGTGAGCAGCAGCGTGTCGGCGGCCGCGATCGCCTCGTCCTCGGCGAGCTCGGCGACCAACTTGTCCGGCTCACCCGCGTACGTCCGGCCGAACCGGGCATTGCCGCCGTCCAGCCAGCCGACCTGATCGATGCTGTCGCGCTGCTGCCAGAACAGCTGCCGATCCAGGTCGTTGACGATCGGGAAGATGCTGCGGCTGACCGAGACGCGCGGCTCGCGGCTGTGCCCAGCAGCCTCCCAGGCGTTCCGGAACCGCTGGATCTGTTCGGCCTGGAGCTGGTGGAAGGGCACGCCAGTGTCCTCGGAGAGCAGCGTCGAGCTCATCAGGTTCAGCCCCTGCTCGGCCGTCCACTCCGCGGTCGCCCGGGTCCCCGCGCCCCACCAGATCCGGTCCCGCAGACCCGGCGAGTACGGCTCGACCCGCAGCAGGCCGGGCGGGTTGGGGAACATCGGGCGTGGGTTGGGCTTAGCGAAGCCCTCGCCCTTGATCACCTCGAGGAACACTTTGGTGTGCTCGCGGGCCATGTCGGCATCGCTCACGCCGTCCGGCGGCACGTGCCCGAAGTAGCGGAAGCCGTCGATCACCTGCTCCGGTGAGCCGCGGCTGATGCCCAGCTGCAGCCGGCCACCGGAGATGAGATCGGCAGCACCGGCATCCTCGGCCATATACAGCGGGTTCTCGTACCGCATGTCGATCACGGCCGTGCCCAGCTCGATCCTGCTGGTCCGCGCGGCGGCCGCGGCCAGCAGCGGGAACGGGGACGCAAGCTGCTGGGCGAAGTGGTGCACCCGGTAGTACGCGCCGTCGGCTCCCGCCTCCTCAGCGGCCACCGCCAACTCGATCGACTGCACCAGAGCGTCCGCCCCCGACCGCACCATCGACTGCGGCGACGCCGACCAGTGGCCGAAGGACAGGAAACCGATCTTCTTCACCTCACAACCAACTCGGCGGCGACGAGCGGCATTCCGCGCCCGGCAACGGAGGTGGGCCGTGCCCGGTCAGCTGTCGGGTCCGGACCGGGGGTCCATCGCTACCCGCAACGGATTGGCCAGGCCCCGCACCGCGCGGCGCATCTCGCGCGGTACCGGTCGGCCAGCGTCCAGCTCGGCGGCAGTGCGTAGCGCGCTGGAGGCAAGCCTGGGTGTGGCGGATCCTCGTCGTGCTCGCCGCCCGCCCGGTGTCGGATGCGCTGGCGCGCTGGACGGGCACATGATCGCGGCGTCAGCCCGCATTTCGTCCACCTCCGCCGTTGGACGGTGCTTCCCGGCGCTGCCACGCCGCTGTCGCCGGTCTGAAACGGCCACGTCAGCGGCACGTGAGCGCGCTGTAAGGGCGGGCGCGCACGCTCGCCGCCATGACCACAAGAAGAGCGATGGTGGCGCACCAGCGGACGGCCGCGGGCCCGGCACCGGAAGTGGCGCTAGCGGTCGGCGCGTTCGCAATCGGCACCGATATCCACGTCGTGGCCGGGGTCGTCGGCGGGCTCGCGGACGACCTCGGCGTCTCGGTCGGTGCGGCCGGCCTGGCGGCGACGGTGTTCGCGCTGGGCTACGCCGTCGGTGCGCCGCTGCTCGGCGTGGCCGTCGCGGCGCGACCGCCGCGACAGGTGCTGGTCGGCTCCCTGATGCTGTACGGGCTGCTCACCGCGCTGTCGGCGCTGGCGCCGACCCTGCCGGTGCTGCTCGTCACCCGGGCGCTGGCGGGGCTGACCTGCTCCATCTACATACCTACAGCAGCTGCGGCAGCGGTCGCGGCCGCGCTCGAGAACCGGCGCGGCCGCGCTCTGGGCACGATCCTGGTCGGCTCGTCGGTCGGCACCGTGCTGGGCGCCCCGCTGGGCACCCTGCTGGCGACGCTGCTTTCCTGGCGCGCGGCGTTCGGGCTCGTCGGACTGCTCGCGGCGGTCGCCGTACTCGGCCTGCTGCGCATCCGCATCAGCGCCCCGCCGCTGCCCCCCTCCGCGGTGCTCGAGCGCCTGCGCCCGGTGCGGTGCCCGCGCGTGCTCGGGCTGCTCGGGGTGACGTTCCTGGTGCTCACCGCGTCGAGCAGCATGTACACCTACCTGGACGTGCTGGTGGACGGGTCGGCCCGGCTGGCGCTGTTCATCGCGGTGTTCGGTATCGCCGGCGTCGCAGGCGTCTGGTGGGGCGGCGCGGCGGTCGACCGATTCGGCGGCCCCCGCGTGGTTCTGGCCGCGCTCGTGGGGCTGGCCGCCGGGTTCGCGGTCCTCCCGTCCGTTGCCATGACGATGGCTGCCGCGCTGGCGGTTGCCGCGGGCTGGGGGGCGCTCGCCTGGGCCCTTATCCCCGCGCAGCAGCACCGCCTGCTCGGGCTGCACGCCGGCCCGACACCGGTGCTGCTCGCCCTGAACACCTCGGCGATCCACCTCGGCTTCGCCGCTGGGGCGCTGCTCGGCGGGCTCGTCGTCGACGCCGGAGGCCCGCTGTGGGCCCTCGCCATCGCCTGCTGCACCGCCGCGCTGATCCTGCATACCGTCCTCATCCGAAGGGAACCGTCATGACCACGTCCGCATCGCACGTCGCCGAGCTCGGGACCGTCCTGGGCATCTGGGCCCATCCCGACGACGAGGCATACCTCTCCGCCGGCCTGATGGCGCGGGCTCGCGAAAACGGCCAACGGGTGGTGTGCGTGACCGCCACCCGCGGCGAGCTCGGCACGCCCGATCCCGTGACCTGGCCGCCGGACCGGCTCGCCGCCGAGCGAACGCGCGAGCTGGCGCGCAGTCTCCAGATCCTCGGCGTCACCGAGCACGAATGGCTGCCCTACCGGGACGGAGGATGTGCCGCGGTGCCCGCGTCCGACGCCGTCGAGCGGCTGTGCGCGGTAATGGACAGGGTCCGGCCGGACACGGTGGTGACCTTCGGGCCGGACGGCCTGACCGGTCACGAGGACCACCGCACCGTCTCGGCGTGGTCCTCGATCGCCTTCGACCGTGCCGCCCGGCCCGGGGCCCGGCTGCTCCACGCGACGCTCGCCGAGCGCCGCGCGGCCCGCTGGAGTGCGCTGACCGAGAGTCTCGGCATCTACCCGCCGGGGCTTCCGGTACTCACCCCGGCCGACTGGCTGGCGCTCGACCTGGAGCTGGACCCGGACCTCGCCCAGCGCAAGTTCCGGGCGTTGGCCGCCCAGGAGACGCAGACCGCCGGGCTGATCTCCGCACTGGGCGCGGACCTCTACACGGCGTGGGTCGGCGATGAGTCGTTCGTAGAGGCGGCCAGGCGCACGGCGGCCCCTCCTCTGCGATGCGTCACGGCGGTCACCGGCTGCTGAGGTTGCGTTCGATGGCCTGCCGGGCCACGTCGAGGATGGCGGCCCGGTGCGGGATCGACGGAGCCGGGCCGGGATCGGCCCACGCGGGCGGATTGGCGGAGGATGCGGCCCAGCAAGAGGGGATCCTGCTACACAGCAACGGGGTGTCGCTTCAGGAAGTCCGCGAGCGCCGCCGCAGCGTCCGCGGGCCGATCCATCTGGAGCATGTGGGTGGCGCACGCCAGCACGGCGTCCTCGGTGCGAGGAAGCCAAGAGTGCAGGAGATCCCGTCCCTCGCCGAACACCGGCGGGCTGTCGGACCCGAGCACGTAGAGCACCGGCTGGTTGATCTTCGCCGCCTCTTCAGCCCCGAACTCCCACGTCTGCAAGGAAGGCAGGTCCGACTCGAACACCGTCGCTGCGTCGTTCTCGGCCAGCTCGAGCCCGCCCGGGACAGTGCTCCCCACATGGCTTCGCCAGTCCGCGCCGCCTACAGCGGCGAAGAACGCGTTGACCGCCCCCACGCGATCACCACTTCCGTACCTGTCGAAGATCGGTCCCAGTGCCTCGGAAAACTGCCGGGCGCTCGGGACCGCCAGCAACGCCGGCTCGAAGAGAGCAAGCGTCGCCACGACCTCGGGCGCGTTGACCGCCAGCTGCAGGGCGACCGCGCCGGCGTAGGACTGACCCACCACGTGCGCCTTCTCTACGCCCAACACACCGAGCAGCGCTCGACAGTCAATCGCGTGATCCGAGACGGAGAAGGGACCGTCCACCGGGCTGCTCCCGCCGTACCCTCGCCGCCGGTATCGGATCGTCCGGTAGTGATCCCGCACCGCCGGATCGATCACGACAGGGAGGAAGGAATCGGCGATACCGCTGCCGTGGATGAACACGATCGGCTCGCCCGAGCCTTGGACGTCCACCTCCAGCTCGGCTCCATTGACCGATACACGCTCCATCGTTGGACTCATGACGGCCTCCTTCCCTGACCGAGTGGTACACGGCACCGGGACCGCGCACTCGCACTCGCGGGGGGGCGGACAATACTCGGCCCAACTCGCCCCTTCCAGTAATCGGAGCCTCCACCGGCCCGCTGCCAAGCTGTGTCGAATGTATGCCGAAGCGAGCGACGTGCGCGGCCCGCGCAAGGCCGTCACCACGCATGTGAGATGGCTCGCGGTGTCCACGTCGAGCGCCACCCACTGCTGTTGGTGGGTCTTCATCCCGCCCTCGGTGAGAACGCCGTCGGCCTTCCAGATCGCCCTACGCAGCCAGGCCGTCTCACGGCCCTCAGTCAAGTCGAGATCAGACCAGCGCAGAGCCGCCAGCTCGCCCCGCCGAGCCCCAGTCGTCATGGCGACCCACACCAGCGTCCCCCAGTCAGGGTCACGCCAAGCTTCGTTGACAATTCGTGCCGCGTCCGCCGGTGACGGCGGCTGTGGGTTCGGGGGCGGGGCCGGTGGCGGTTCGGCCTGGGCGATGGGACTGACCGACACCCAGCGCCAGCGGACTGCCTTCCGGTGACGCCGCTTGGTCACCGGGTCGATGCCGGCATAGACACGACGATCACAGTTCGAAAGAAAGCCCTGGTCAGAGCTGGAGCCGGTGGTCGGGGTCGAACCGACGACCTATCGCTTACAAGGCGATTGCTCTACCACTGAGCTACACCGGCGGGCGCGACGTCACTCCGCGACACGTCTTAATCATGGCACCCCGCCCCTACCCTGGACACCATGACACCGCTGATCACCGAGGAGCAGCTACCGCTCAGCTCAGCCACCACGCCCGGACCGACCGGCCACGGGGTCGGCGCCCCAGCACGGTGACCAGATTCAGCCAGCGGGCCAGGTTGGCGTTGCGCCGGTGGGGCCCGGCGCGGCGGCGGCCCGAACCCGCCGAGGGGCCGGGGTCGAACGGGCGGGCCGGCTCCGACGGGCACCACGGCGGCTGGCTGCACGAGCTCAACGACCGCTGGCGCGGTCGGCACGGCCCCAACGGCGCGGAGCTCGCCCAGCCGGCCAGCCGCGAGAACCTGGACGAGCAGCCGACGGCCGGCCCCAGCGTGCCCGACGACACCCGGGTGCAGCAGGTACTGGACCTGGCGATGCGCATCGGCGAGGTGCTGCTGTCCAGCGGGGAAGGCGTGGCCGAGACCACCTCGATCATGCTGCGGCTGGCTGACGCGGGCGGGTTGCCCACCTGCGAGGTGGACATCACCTTCACCTCGATGACCATGTGCTGCCACCGGGGGATGGTCGCGCCCCCGGTGACCACCATGCGGCTGGTGCGCTACCGGGCACTCGACCTGACCCGACTGAACGACGTGACCCTGCTGGTGGACCGGATCGAGCGCGAGGAGGTCAGCCTGATCGAGGCGGCCACCGAGCTGGACCGGGTGACCAGGGCCAAACACCCGTACCCGCGCTGGTTGACAACCCTGGCCTGGGCCGGCATGGCCGCCTCGGTGGCGGTGCTGCTGGGCGGCGGGGTGGTGGCCGCGACGGTCGCCTTCGGCGCGACCGGGGTGATCGACCGGATCGGGCGGCTGCTCAACCGGAACGGGCTGCCCATGTTCTTCCAGCAGATGGCCGGCGCGATGCTGGCCACCGGGATCACCGCCGTGCTGCTCTACTTCTCGCTGCTGCCCCCCGGCACCCGCCCCTCGCTGGTGGTTGCCGCCACGCTGACCGTGCTGCTGTCCGGGCTGTCCGTGGTCGGCTCGGTGCGGGATGCCATCGACGGGTTCTTCCTCACCGCCGTCGGCCGCACCGGGGAGATCATTATGTTCTCCGCCGGCCTGCTAGGCGGGGTGGTGCTGGCGCTGAAGGGGGCGCTGGTGTTCGGCGTGGAGCTGTCCGTGGTGGGGCCACTGCCCACCAGCAACCTCTCGCTGGCGGTGCGGGCGTTCGCCGCCGGGCTGACCTCCGGGTTGTTCGCGCTGGCCGCCTACTCCCCGGTGCGCTACCTACCGGCGGCGGCCGGGACCGGGGCGGCCGCCTGGGCCATGTACACCGTGCTGCAGCAGACCGGGCTCGGTCCGGTGGTGTCCACCGGGATCGCGGCCATCGGGTTGGGCGTGGTCTCCGGGTTGCTGCATCGGCTGACCGGGGCACCCCGGCTGGTCATCACCCTCGGCGCGATCACCCCGCTGCTCCCCGGGCTCACCGCCTACCAGGGCTTTTACCAGCTTGCGGTGACCGGTGTGACGGACGGCCTGGTCACCGTGATGCTCGCGCTGGCCATCGGGCTGGCGCTGGCCGGCGGGGTGGCCCTGGGCGAGTGGCTGACCAGCCAGGTGCGTTTGCCCACGCCAGCCACGGCGCCGACGACTCGAGCGAAGTAGGGTCGACACCTGTGAACACCGCCAGTGGCTCAGATTTCATCGTGGTGGCCAATCGGCTGCCGGTCGACCTGGTGGTGGCCGAGGACGGCAGCCAGACCTGGAAGCGCAGCCCCGGCGGCCTGGTCACCGCGCTGGAGCCGATGCTGAACGGGCGCGACGGTGCCTGGGTGGGCTGGCCCGGGGTGCCGGATGCGGAGCCGGAGCCCTTGGTGCAGGACGGGGTGCTGCTGCATCCGGTCCGGCTCAGCGAGACCGAGGTGACGGAATACTACGAGGGCTTCTCCAACGCCACGCTCTGGCCGCTCTACCACGACGTGGTCGCCCCACCGGTGTTCCACCGCCACTGGTGGCACACCTACGTCCGGGTCAACAAGCGGTTCGCCGAGACGGTGGCCTCCATCGCCGCGCCCAACGCCACCGTCTGGGTGCAGGACTACCAGCTGCAGCTGGTGCCCGCCGAGCTGCGCCGGCTGCGTCCCGACCTGCGGATCGGCTTCTTCCTGCACATTCCGTTCCCGCCCACCGAGCTGTTCATGCAGCTGCCGTGGCGCACTCAGATCGTGCAGGGTCTGCTGGGCGCCGACCTGGTCGGCTTCCACACCCCCGGCGGGGTGCGCAACTTCCGCTGGCTGGCCGCCCGGCTGGCCGGCAGCCGGCTCACCGGCGGTGGCGGCCGGCGGCCCGGTGAGATCAACTACGACGGCCGCACGGTGAAGGTCGGCGCCTTCCCGATCTCCATCGACTCGGCGAACCTGGACCGGCTGGCCCGGACTCCGGCGGTCCGGGCCAGGGCCAACAAGATCCGCGGCGACCTCGGTAATCCCAAGCGGATAGTGCTCGGGGTGGACCGGCTGGACTACACCAAAGGCATCAACCTGCGCCTGCAGGCCTTCCACGAGCTACTCATGGACGGCCGGATCGACTCCTCGGACACGGTCATGGTGCAGCTGGCCACCCCGAGCCGGGAGCGGGTCGAGCACTACCAGCAGATGCGCGACGACATCGAGCTCACCGTGGGCCGGATCAACGGGGAGTTCGCCCGGGTGGGCCACCCCGCCGTGCACTATCTGCACCAGGCGCTGCCCCGCGAGGAGCTGGCGGCGTTCTTCGTGGCCGCCGACGTCATGCTGGTGACCCCGTTGCGGGACGGGATGAACCTGGTCGCCAAGGAGTACGTGGCCTGCAAGTTCGATCTGTCCGGGGCACTGGTGCTGTCCGAGTTCGCCGGCGCGGCCATCGAGCTGAACGTTGCCTACCTGGTCAACCCGCACGATCTGGACGGGCTGAAGAACATCCTGTACGAGGCGCTCACCGTGCTACCCGAGGAGGGCCGGCGCCGGATGCGGGCGCTGCGCCGCCAGGTGCTCACCCACGATGTGGACCGCTGGGCGCGCTCCTTTCTGGACACCCTCGGCCTGCCCGACCAGCGCTGACCGCTCAGAATTCGAGCAGGTTGTCGCGGAAGTGCTCGAATCCGTAGCTGGTGCGGGTCAGTCCTCGTCGCTGCAGGGCGGGGACCAGCCCGTCGGTGATCTCGGTGATGTAGCGGCGGTTCAGCCCGCCCGAGGGGCAGGTGAGCAAGAACCCGTCGCCGCCAACCTCCGCCATCAGCTCGCCCATCTTGTCGGCGACCGAGTCGGGTGTGCCGACCAGCTCGACCCCGGGCGAGATCCCGAGGCCAACCAGCTCGCGCAGCGTCTTGCCCGAGCCCCGCTGCATGAACGCCTCGAGGCTGCCTCGTTCACCGTTGGTGGTCAGGTCCTCGGGAAGCGGCTGGTCGAGGTCGAACTGGGAGAAGTCCACCTCGGTGATCGAGGACAGCTCGGTGAGTACGTGCTCGATGTAGGCCGGGTCGCTGGTCCACCGCTGGACCTTGGCCCGGACCGCCTCCTCGGTCTCGTCCACCACGGGCGAGACAAGGAACAGCACCTTGCAGTCGTCGGGCTTGCGACCGTGGCCCTGAGCCCGCTCCCGGATGTCGTCGCGGTAGGACTTCATCTCCGCCGGGCTGTTGCCCACCGCGATGATCGTGTCGGCGTACTTGGCGGCGAAGTCCCGGCCCTTCGGCGAGGCGCCCGCCTGGCACAGCACCGGCCGGCCCTGGGGTGAGCGGACCGTGTTGAGCGGGCCCCGGGACGAGTAGAAGCGCCCTCGGAAGTCGACCTGGTGGACCTTGGTGTGGTCCGCGTAGGTGCCGGTCGCGCGGTCGCGCACCACCGCGTCCGGCTCCCAGGAGTCCCACAGCTGGGTCACCACGTCGAGGTACTCGTCGGCCATGTCGTAGCGCAAGCTGTGCTCGTAGAGCTTCTCCAGCCCGAAGTTCTGCGCGGATCGGTCCTCGGCCGAGGTCACGATGTTCCAGCCGAACCGGCCGTGCGCGATGTGGTCGACCGTGGCGCAGAGCCTGGCCAGCAGGAACGGCGGGTAGAAGCTGGTGGACATGGTCGGCACCACGCCCAGCCGGGAGGTGTTGTAGGCCATCAGGGTGGCCAGTGGCACCGGGTCGTGCTTGGGCGCGATGGCGTGCTTGAGGTTCGACTCCGTCGAGCCGCCGTAGGCATCGGAGACCATGAGCTTGTCCTCGATGACGACGTAGTCGAACCCGGCCCGCTCCAGATCCTTGGCCACCTCGACGTAGAACTCGCCGTCCCACGGCATCCCGCCGGAGCCCCACTGGCCGTTCCAGCTATCGGCGACGAAGTTCAGGAACCAGGCAAGGTGAAAGCGCTCGGCGGCCATGAGAACGGAATATAAGTAGCACTAATGTCCGCCGGATGTCCCTCGGTCACGTCGACGTTACGGCCGTACCCGAGCCGCGGTGCGGGTACGCGGCCACCAGCAGGTGCCGGGAGTGGTCGAGGCCGTAGGCGGCGAACCGATGGGCTCGACTTGCGTCGAAGTGGGCGCTGTCCCCCGGCGCGAGCACCACGCCGGCCCCGTCGTCCAGGAAAAGCTCGATCTTGCCCTCGAGCACGTAGACGAGCTCCTCGCCCGGGTGGGAGAAGCTGGTTTCGTCGACCACCCCGGGCTCGAGCTGGTACTCGATGACCTCCAAGTGCATCCCGCCCGAGGTCAGCACCCGGCCCACCGGCGCCGCGTCGCTGCCCGTGTTGGGAAAGGTCGCTCCGCTCCCGGCGCGGACCACGGTGAGCGCACCGGGGCCGGCGGGGGGAAACAGCGCGGTGGGCGCCACATCGAGGGCCTGGGCGAACCGATACAGCGTGGCGAGACTGGGGGTGGCCGAGCCGCCCTCAACCTGGGAGACGAACGGCTGGGTGACCCCGGCGCGCCGGGCGAGCTCGACCATCGACATGCCGGCGGCGGTGCGCAGCGAACGCAGCGTCGGGCCCACCTGGGCGGAGCCAACCGCCTCGGTCGGGCGGGGAGTGCGCCGGGGCGCGGGTCCGGGGCTCATCACCGGTCATCATCGCAGGCCGGTGCGGTCCGGCGGGGGCTACAGGCCGGAGAACCAGCGGTCGGCGGCCGGCGGGGGTCCGCTGGTGGAACCGACGATCAGCTCGGTGGGCAGCACGATCGACCGGGGCTCGGTGCGGTCGCCGCGGTTGAGCAGGAGTTGGCCGGCCGTGCGGCCCTTCTCCTTGACCGGCTGGCGGACCGTGGTCAACCCGGCCCTGATCGCCTCCGGCACCCCGTCGAACCCGGTCACCGTGAGGTTGTCCGGCACCGCCCAGTTGCGGTCCTCGGCCATCCGCAGCGCGCCCAGGGCCAGCACGTCGGAGGTGCAGACCAGCGCGGTCAGCCCCAGGTGGGCACTCAGCAGCTCGCTCGCGGCGGACGCGCCAGCTTCGATGGAGTGCTCGAAGCGCTCCACCACCGGTACCTCGGCCCAGTCCACCCCTGCCTCGGCGAACCCCTCACGCAGCCCACGCAGCCGTTCCCGCTGCACCGGGAAGCTGGCCCGCCGCTGGCGCTGGGGGTCGGCGTAGCCATCGTGGCGGGTGTTGCTCAGCCGCATGCAGATCACCCCGATCCGCCGATGGCCCAGCGCGGCCAGGTGCCGGGCCATCGCCAGCATGCCGCCCCGGTCGTCCACCCCGACCCGGTCCACTCCGTCGATGTCCATCGGCTGGTCGGCCACCACGGTTGGCAACGGCCGCTCCAGCACCGCCAGCAGGTGCGGATCCCGCTCCGGCACCGAGTAGACGACGAAACCGTCCACGCTGGCCTGGTGCACGGCGCTGACATCGGTGTCGCCCCGGCTGGCCGGCATCAGCAGCAGGCCCTGACCGGCGTCCTCGCACGCGCCGGCCAGGCCCTCCAGAAAACCGAGCGCGGCGGGGTCGCGGAACGCGAAGGACAGCTCCTCGGTGAGCAGCAGGCCGACGGCGCGAGCCTGCCTGGTGCGCAGTGACCTGGCCACCGGGTCGGGGCCCGGATAACCCAGCCGGCGAGCCGTCTCCAGCACCCTGGTGCGCAGCTGCACGGACAGTTGGTCCGGCCGGTTGTAGGCGTTCGAAACGGTGGTTCGGGACACCCCGAGCTCGGCGGCCAGAGACGCCAAAGTGGCGGGCCGCCGGACGCGCGGGCTGCGAGTCATCCCACGACCGTAACGGTTCAGAAGACGGCGGGGTAGTGAGCCTGGACATTCCCATCAGCTACGCATTTGCACAGGATGTGGCCTCTATCAAACGACAACGATTACCACTTTCGGGTATCGTCGCCGCCATGAGCTACCGCCCTCGCGCTACCCTGCTCGCCGCTGTTCCGGTTGCCGCCGCGCTCGCCCTGGCCGGCTGCGGGCAGGGCGGAGGCGCCGCGCCCGCCCCGTCACAGGCGCCCGCTCCGGCCACCGTCGGCGTGGTGGCCAGCACAGACGTCTACGGCGCGGTCGCCACCGCGATCGGCGGCGCGCACACCACCGTCACCTCGATCATCCACTCGCCGGACGCCGACCCGCACGAGTACGAGAGCACCCCGACGGACGCCGCGGCGGTCGGCGCCGCGAAGGTGCTGATCCAGAACGGCGGTGGCTACGACGACTTCGCCGGCAAGCTGGTCGCGGCCACCGCCACCAAGCCGACGGTGATCGACGTCTCCCAGCTGTCCGGACTGGACACCGGCGCGGACTTCAACGAGCACGTGTTCTACAGCCTGCCCACCATGGCCAAGCTGGCAGACACTCTCAGCGCCGACCTGAGCCAGGCCGACCCGCCGAACGCCGCCGACTACCAGGCCAACGCAACCGCGTTCAAGGCCAAGCTGGACGGGCTGAACGCGAGGCTCAACACCATCAAGACCCAGCACCCCGGCGCCCGGATCGCGATCACCGAGCCGGTACCGCTGTACCTGACCGAGCAGGCCGGGCTGGTCAACGCCACCCCGGAGGCGTTCTCGCACGCCATCGAGGAGGGCAACGACCCGCCGGCGGCGGTGTTGCAGCAGACCCTCGCGCTGTTCAACGGGCCGAACAAGGTCTCCGCGCTGCTGCTCAACTCGCAGACCGAGAGCGCCGCCACCACGCAGGTCCAGCAGGCCGCCACGGCCGCCGGAGTGCCGGTGGTGGCGGTGACGGAGACCCTGCCCGCGGGCACCATGGACTACGTGACTTGGATTGGCGGCGAGATCGACCAGTTGTCCACCGCGCTGGGCGACCATCGATGACCACCGTAGGGTCCTCGATCCGCCCAGATCAGCCTCGCGCGGGTCAACCAGAGTCCGCCGGTTCGCCGGCGGCCTCCGGTGTGCCCGCGGTGGAGCTGCGCGGGGCTCGGATGGCGCTCGGCGAGCGGGTGCTCTGGGACGGGCTGGACCTGCGGGTGGACGCCGGCGAATTCGTCGCCGTGCTGGGGCCGAACGGATCGGGCAAGACGACGCTGCTCAAGGTCCTGCTCGGGCAGCGCGAGCTCTCCGAGGGCACGGTGCGCATCGACGGCCGGGCGCCGGGTAGCCGCGGCAGCCGGATCGGCTACATCCCGCAGCAGCGGGCGATGGAGCTCGAGGTGCCGCTGCGGGCACGTGATCTGGTCGGCCTCGGGCTGGACGGACACCGGCTGGGCATCCGGGTGGGCCGTTCCCGGCGAGCCCAGGTGGACGCCGCGCTCGCCGAGGTGGGCGCCACGGAGTACGCGAACATGCCGGTCGGGCGACTGTCCGGCGGCGAGCAGCAGCGGCTGCGGGTGGCGCAGGCGCTGGTCGGCGACCCGTCGGTGCTGCTGTGCGACGAGCCGCTGCTGTCCCTGGACCTGGCCAATCAGCGGGTGGTCAGCCAGTTGATCGACCAGCGGCGGACCGATGCGGCCACCGCTGTGCTGTTTGTCACCCACGAGATCAACCCGGTGCTGCCCCTGGTGGACCGGGTGCTGTACCTGGTGAACGGCCAGTTCCGGGTGGGCACGGCCGACGAGGTGATGACCTCCGAGGTGCTCTCCGAGCTGTACCGCACCCAGGTGGACGTGCTGCGGGTGCGCGACCGGCTGGTGGTGGTCGGCGCGGAGGCCCCGAGCGGGGACGACGTTCACCCCGGGCACGGCTCATGATCGAGATCCTGGCCCGGCTGTTCGACTTCTCCGGCACCGGCGCGCTGCTGCACCTGTCGTTCGTGCGGACCGCGCTGCTCGCCGCCGCGGTACTCGGCCTGATCGCCGGGCTGCTCGCCCCGCTCATCGTGACCAGAGGGATGGCCTTCGCCGTGCACGGCACCGCTGAGCTGTCCTTCACCGGGGGGGCCGCCGCCCTGTTGGCCGGCGTCTCGGTGGGGCTCGGCGCGGTGGTCGGCGCCCTGGTGGCCTCGGTGGTGTTCGGGCTGCTCGGGCTGCGCCACCGGGAGCGCGACTCGGTGATCGGCGTGGTGCTGGCCTTCGGGCTGGGCCTCGGCGTGCTGATGCTGGCGCTCTACCAGGGGCGGACGGCGAACAAGTTCGGCCTGCTCACCGGGTCGATCGTGTCGGTGGACTCGACCAACCTGTGGCTGCTCACCGGCTGCGCCGTGGTGGTGATCGGCGCGCTGCTGGTCTATTACCGGCCGCTGCTGTTCGCCAGCGCCGACCCGGAGGTGGCCGCCGCGCGCGGGGTGCCGGTGCGGCTGCTGTCCATCGTGTTCGCTGTGCTGATCGGGCTGAGCACCGCGCTCGCCGTGCCGGCGGTCGGCGCGATCCTGGTGCTGGCAGTCATGGTCACCCCGGGGGCGGCCGCGGCCAGGGTGTCGTCCAACCCGGTGGTGGTGACCGTGCTGGCGGTGCTGTTCGCCGAGGTGGCCCTGGTCGGCGGGGTGGTGCTGTCGCTCGCGCCCGGGGTGCCGATCTCCGGGTACGTGACCACGCTGATCTTCCTGTGTTACGTCGGCTGCCGCCTGGTGGCCCGGTTCCGCCGCCCGGCGGCCCGGCTCGCCGTCGCCTGAGGCGTCAGTTCTTCTGGTCCGCCAGGTTCGCCCGCTGGTCGCGGATCCGGGCAGCGAGGCCGACCATGACGTCGAGCTCCTCGTCGGTGGCGAGGGACAGGAAGTACCGGCGCACCGCCTCGTCGTGCAGCGCGGTGGCCACCCGCATGGTCTGTTCAGCGGCCGGCGTGGCGGTCATGGTGACCTGGCCGGTGCCCTCCTGGTAGACCCGCTCCACCAGCCCGCGCGTCTCCATCCGCTTGAGCTGGTGGGAGAGCCGACTGGGCGACCAGTTCAGCTTGGCCGCGAGTGCTTTGAGCCCGGACAGACGGTTCTCCGGCGCGGCACTCAGCCTGTTCAGCACCAGATAGTCGGCGGAGCTCAGCCCGGTGGCCGGCGCGACCGCACCGGATACCAGTGCCCGCAACGTATCGGCCAGCACGAGGACCGAGCTCCATGCCTCCCGCTCTCGCCGGGACAGGGGCTCACTGGTCACTGAGCTACTCACCTACCGAACGCTACCTCGAACCACCGACAGGTTGACACGTCACTCCCGACACGATTCAGTCTCGACAGCTCAGTGTCGGCGGCGGCGGGCCACCTCGGCGAGCAGCACACCGGCCGCCACCGAGGCGTTCAGCGACTCGGCGGGCCCGATCATCGGGATCGACACGGTCACGTCGCAGGTCTCCCGGACCAACCGGGACAGCCCGCGCCCCTCCGAGCCCACCACGATCGCCAGCGGGTCGGCGGCCAGGGTGAACTCGTCCAGGCTGACCCGGCCATCGGCGTCCAGGCCGGCCAACATCAGCCCGGCGGTGGCGTACTCGCGCAGCGTCCGGGTGAGGTTGGTGGCCCTGGCCACCGGGATGCGGGCGGCCGTGCCGGCCGAGGTCCGCCAGGCCACCGCCGTCACACCGGCCGAGCGGCGCTGCGGGATCAGCACGCCGTGCGCGCCGAACGCGGTCGCCGAGCGAATCACCGCGCCCAGGTTGCGCGGGTCGGTCACCCCGTCCAGCGCGACGATCAACGGCGGCCGGTCGGAGTCCTGCGCGATCTCCAGCAGTTCGTCGGGGTGCGCGTACTCGTACGGCGGCACGGACAGCGCGAGCCCCTGGTGCAGCGCACCGCTGGCCATCCGGTCCAGGTCGATCTTCGGCACCTCGAGGATGGCGATGCCGGCGTCGGCGGCCAGTCGGACCGCCTCGGCCACCCGCTCATCGGCGTTGGTGGCCTGCGCGACGTACAGCGCGGTGGCCGGCACCCCGGCGCGCAGGCATTCCACCACCGGGTTGCGGCCGAACACCGTCTCCGGGCCGTCGTCGTCGCCGGAGCGCTTACGCCTGCCGGCCACCTTGCCCGACCCGCCGAACTTTCCGGCGGCCTTCGCGGCGGCGGCCGCCCGTTTCTGCGCCGGATGACCGGGCCGCTGCTCGGCGGGCGGGGTTGGCCCCTTCCCTTCCAACGCCCTGCGCCGCTGACCGCCGGAGCCGACCACCGCGCCTTTCTTGGTACCGGACTTGCGTACCGCGCCCTGTCGGCGTGAATTGCCGGCCATCAGGCCATGTCTCCCAGCTCTGCTGTGTTGATCGTGTTCGAGGAGCAGCGCTCCACCGCTCTTCAACCGTCCTTCAGTGTCCAGGTTGCGCCGTCGCGGGTGTCCTCGACGATTACACCGGCGGCCAGCAGCCGATCCCGGATGGCATCCGCCGCCGCGAAGTCGCGGCGGGCACGGGCCTCGGCCCGCTGCGCGAGCAGGTCGTCCACCAGCGAGGACAGTGCGGCACCCGCCGCTCCCTCGCCGGCGCCGGCCTGGTGGCGCCATTGCTCGCCGAGCGGATCCAGGCCGAGTACGTCGGTCATTGCGCGCACCGATGCGGCCAAGGTCGCGGCCTTCGCCCGATCCCCGGCATCCAGCGCCGCGTTGCCCTCGCGGACCGCGACATGGATCGCGGCCACCGCGCCCGGAGTGCTCAGGTCGTCGTCCATCGCCTCGACGAACTCCGGGCAGAGCACCCCGTCGGCGAGCGATGGCATGCCGATCCGCTCGCCCACCCGGTGCAGGAACGCCTCGATCCGCCGGTACGCCGCTACCGCCTCGGACAGCGCGGCGTCGGAGTACTCGATCATCGAGCGGTAGTGCGGGGCCACCAGGTAGTAGCGCAGCTCGGCGCCGCGCACCCGCTGCAGCAGCACGTCGATGGACAGCGTGTTGCCCAGGGACTTGGACATCTTGTCCCCGCCCAGGGTGACCCAGGCGTTGTGCGTCCAGAACCGGGCGAACCCGTCGCCGACCGCGTTGGACTGCGCGCGCTCGTTCTCGTGGTGCGGGAAGACCAGGTCCAGCCCTCCGCCGTGGATGTCGAACTCCGGCCCCAGGTACATGGTGGCCATCGCGGAGCACTCCAGGTGCCAGCCGGGGCGGCCCCGACCCCACGGAGTCGGCCAGGACGGCTCGCCCGGCTTGACCGACTTCCACATGGTGAAGTCGTGCGGGTCGCGCTTGTCGGCGGTGTTGAAGCCGTCCGACTCGCCCTGCTGCATCTCGTCCGGCCGCTGCCCGGACAGCGCCCCGTAGTCCGGGAAGGAGCGCACCGAGAAGTACACGTCCCCGCCGGCGGCGTAGGCATGCCCACTGTCGATCAGCCGCTGCATGAGCTCGATCATCTGCGGCACGTGGCCGGTGGCCCGCGGCCCGATGGACGGAGGTAGGCAGCCCAATGCCTGGTACGCGGCGTCGAAGGCGCGCTCGTGGGTGGCCGCCCACTCCCACCACGGCCGGCCGGCGTCGGCGGCCTTGTTCAGGATCTTGTCGTCAATGTCGGTGACGTTGCGGACCAGCGCGACATCCAACCCGCCCCGCGACAACCAACGGCGCATCACGTCGTAGTTGAGCCCGCTGCGAACGTGGCCTATGTGCGGCATGCCCTGCACGGTCGCGCCACAGACGTAAATCGACGCAGCCCCGGACCGCAGCGGGATGAACTCCCGCTGGCTTCTGGTGGCGGTGTCGTACAGGCGCAGACTCACCATTTACATGATACGGACCTGCTGTTTCTGGCGAATCTCAGGCTGCTTCAGCGCTCCGGGGTCAGTGGAACCAGCAGCGCGGTGGCCACCGCCGCGACACCCTCACCCCGGCCGGTCAGCCCCAGCCCGTCGGTGGTGGTGCCCGATACCGCCACCGGACCGCCGACCGCCTCGGACAGCGCGCGCTGCGCCTCCTCCCGGCGGGTACCGATGCGCGGCGCGTTCCCGATCACCTGTACCGCCGCGTTGCCGACCAGCCAGCCCGCCGCGGCCAGCCGTCGGCGCACCTCGCCGAGCAGCTCCACGCCGTGCGCCCCGGCCCAGCGCGGATCACCGGTACCGAATACCGCGCCAAGATCACCCAGCCCGGCGGCGGACAGCAGGGCGTCGCAGAGCGCGTGCGCGGCCACGTCACCGTCGGAGTGCCCCGCACAGCCGGCCACCCCGTCCCAGCGCAGCCCCGCCAGCCAGCACTCCCGCCCGGCCTCGACCGGGTGCACATCGGTACCCACGCCGACCCTGGGCAGCGCGGCGGTCATGTGGCTACCAGCAGCTCGGCGACCCGCAGGTCCCAGGCGGTGGTGATCTTGAAGGCGAGCGGGTCCCCCGGCACGGTGTGCACCGGCTCGCCCAGCCGCTCTACCAGGCCGGCGTCGTCGGCGCTCAGCGACGGCGTGCCGGGGCACTCCGGATCGAACCCGGCCTCCCGGTACGCCCGGCGCAGCAGCGCCATCCGGAACGCCTGCGGGGTCTGCACGGTACGCAGCGCGGACCGGTCCGCGGTGCCCAGCACCCGACCGTCGGCGTCCACTTCCTTGACCGTGTCGGCCACCGGCAGCACCGGCACCACCGCGTCCGCCCCTTCGGCGACCGAGGTGACCAGAATTCTGACCAACTCCGGCGGGGTGAGCGCGTGCGCGGCGTCGTGAACCAGTACGGTGTGCGCTTCCGGATGCTGACGCGCGCCGTAACAGAGCGCGGCGGCTACCGAGGATGCCCGGTCCGCCCCGCCGGTGAGCACCTCGATCCGGGCCGCGTCGCCGACCGGGCGTTGACCCGGCCGGCCGGCGAACAGCGACCGGACCCGTGCAACATCAGCTTCTCGGACGGCCACCAGCACGTGGTCCACCGAGCCCGAGTCCAAAAGTCCCCGGACCGCGCGAACCACCAGCGGAATCCCGCCGAGCGGGACCAACGCCTTCGGCATGCCCACACCCAACCGGACACCGTCACCGGCGGCCGGAACGAGCGCGAGCACGCTCAAGTTCAGGAGGCGGTGGCCAGCACTTCGTCGAGCAGCAGCTCGGCCTTCTCCTCGTCCGTACCCTCGGCGAGCGCCAATTCACTGACCAGGATCTGCCGAGCCTTGGCCAGCATGCGCTTCTCGCCGGCCGAGAGGCCGCGGTCCTTCTCCCGGCGCCACAAGTCACGCACGACTTCCGCGACCTTGTTCACGTCACCGGACGCGAGCTTCTCGAGGTTGGCTTTGTACCGTCGAGACCAGTTCGTCGGCTCCTCGGTGTGTGGCGCACGGAGGACGTCAAAAACCCGGTCCAGGCCCTCCTGGCCGACCACGTCCCGGACGCCGACGAACTCGGCATTGTCCGCGGGAACGCGAACGGTCAGGTCTCCCTGAGCGACCTTCAGGACGAGGTACTGCTTCTCCTCGCCCTTGATCATCCGTGTTTCAATAGCCTCGATGAGCGCGGCACCGTGGTGCGGGTAGACGACGGTCTCTCCGACCTTGAAAACCATATGTCCTCTGCCCCTTTCGCTGACTCAAGGTTAACACGGCGAGTGATTGCGGGGCGCACCGGGATGTCTCGTAGTCGCAGGTCAGGGGGTTGACAATGCGGCAAGATCATGCAAGCAAGGTCAACCTTGGCTGGCCGGGCCAAATGCCGCCGCGACACGTTCGTCACCAGGGTGCCCCGTCGGAAGCGCGCGAGGCTAGGCTTCTTGCCAGGTCATCCGGTACGCACCCGAGAGCCTCCGCCGCGGTCGGCCCCGCACACCCGCGCGGACAGCCCCCTGGGTACCCGACCGAGCACGCGCCTGAGCACCCGCACGAAAGGACCCGCAAGTCGTGAAGCGACGCGCCGCAGCAGTAGCCACGCTCGCCCTCTCCGCCGCGCTCGGGCTTGTCACGCTGACCGCTTGCGGCGCCGGACAGATCACCCAGACCGACACCCAGGCCTCCGCCGTGAACGGCTACGAGGGCATGGCCGGGCGGGTCATGGTGCGCAACGCCAGCATCGCCTACACCGGGCAGGCGAACACCGGGGCGATCTACCGCGCCGGGGGAATCGCCGACCTGAACATGACGCTGGTGAACGTGAGCCCGATCCAGGACCAGCTGGTCTCGGTGAGCAGCCCGATCGCGGCGGCCGGGCTGGTGCAGGGTGACGCGGTGATCCCCGGGGGCCGGGCCGTGCAGGTGGGCAACGGCGACTCCCCGGCGGACGCCGCGGCGCTGGCCGACAAGACGATCAGCGTCCGGTTGGTCGGGCTGAAGCAGGACATCGTCGCCGGGCTGAACTACCCGGTGGTGCTCACCTTCCAGCGCGGCGGAGTGCTGCACGCGGAGATCCCGGTCGGCTACCCGACCGGCGCGCTGGCCGAGCGGAGCCGGTCCAACTGAGCAAGGTCGACAAGCGCACGGTCGCCTATCGCTGCACGGAGTGCGGCCGTGAGGTGACCAAGTGGGTCGGCCAGTGCCCGGAGTGCCAGAGCTTCGGCACCATCCCGGACACCCCGATCCTGGCCAGCCGGGCCCCGACCCGCACGCTCGATCGGCGGTTGGCATCCGGCGCCCCGGCCAGCACCGCGCAGCTCATCGCCTCGGTGGAGCTGGATTCGGCGCGGGCCAAACCAACCGGGATCGACGAGCTGGACCGGGTGCTCGGCGGCGGCCTGGTGCCGGGCGTGGTGGTGCTGCTGGCCGGCGAGCCGGGCGCCGGTAAATCCACCCTGCTGCTCGAGGTGGCCGCTCGCGCCGCCGCGGCCGGCGGCCCGGTGCTGTACGCCACCGGCGAGGAGTCGGCCGGCCAGGTGCGGTTGCGCGCCGAACGCACCGGCGCGGTGAACGACGGGCTGTACCTGGCGGCGGAGTCCGACCTGGGCAACATCCTCGGCCACCTGGACACCCTGAAGCCAACGCTGCTGGTGGTCGACTCGGTGCAGACCGTGTCCACCGGCGAGGTGGACGGGGCGGCCGGTGGGGTCACCCAGGTCCGCGCGGTGACAGTGGCACTGACCGCGCTGGCCAAGGAGCGCGGGCTGCCGGTGATCCTGGTCGGGCACGTCACCAAGGACGGCTCGGTGGCCGGGCCCCGGGTGCTGGAACACCTGGTCGACGTGGTGCTGAACTTCGAGGGCGACCGGCACTCCACGCTGCGACTGGTGCGCGGGATCAAGAACCGGTTCGGCCCGGCCGACGAGGTCGGCTGCTTCGAGCTGCGCGACGACGGCATCCACGGGGTGAGCGACCCGTCCGGGCTGTTCCTGGCCGACGCTTCGCTGCAGCGCTCCCGGCCGGTCCCCGGCACCGCGATCACCGTCGCCGTGGAGGGCAAGCGGCCGCTACTGGCCGAGGTGCAGGCCCTGGTGGCCGGCAAGGACATCCCGTCGCCGCGGCGGGCGGTGAGCGGGCTGGACTACTCCCGGGTGGCCATGGTGCTGGCCGTGCTGGAGCGCCGCGCCGGGATCCGGCTGGCCGACGCCGACGTGTTCACCGCCACCGTGGGCGGCATGCGGATGACCGAGCCGGCCGCCGACCTGGCCGTGGCGATGGCGGTGGCGTCGGCAAAGCTGGACCGCCCGGTGCCCGGCGGCCTGGTGGTGCTCGGCGAGCTGGGGTTGACCGGCGAGGTGCGCCGGATCGCGGGCGTGCAGCGGCGGCTGGCCGAGGCGGCGCGACTCGGTTTCAACGCCGCGCTGGTGCCCGCCGACTCCGGGCTCACCAAGGCCGACCGCAAAACCGCCCTGCGCGTCACCGAGGTCACCCACCTCGTCGACGCCCTCACCCTCCTCGGCGAGTCCGCCTAACTCGCGTACCGGACACGAGCTCCGCACACACCTCGACGTCGCCGCACACAAGTTGGGACCTGTGTGCGGCGACGCGAGGGTTTGCGCGGCCGCGGGGCTTATGAGGTGAGGTTGAACGGGGCCGGGCCGCTGGTCAGCGGGCCGAGCTTGCCGACCAGCTGGTAGCTACCCGGGGCGACCGCCTGCCGGGTGCCGCCGCAGCCGGGGTTCGAGGTACGGCCGGCCCAGTTCAGCGAGAACACCAACGGCTTGCCCGGGTCCAGCACCCGCACGTCCGGGCGGTGGTTTGCGTCGCAGTCGTTGCTCGCCCACAGCTTGCCGGCCGGCCCGTTGATGACCAGGCCCTGCAGGCCCGGATCGAGGTCCCGACTGCACGGCTTCTCGCCGATATTCGCGATGACCAGGCGGAACAGCGGGCGCTGGCCGATCTTGTAGGCCGGCGCGGACACCTGGGCGACCAGCGCGAGGTTCTGGTCCGAGCAACGCGCGACAACCGGCACCGCCTGCGGCGCTCCGGCGGCTCCGCCCGGTTTCGGCGCCACCCGGCCAGGGCCGGTGGGGCCGAGAGCGGATGCGCCGGGAGCGGCTCCGCCGAGAGCGGGCATGCCGGGCGCCGCGCTCGGCGCGGTACTGGGCGCGTCCTGCGCGATCGGTCCGGGCGGGACCACGCTGGGCGGGCCGGCGGCTGGCCGGGGACCGGGGAGTCGGCCCTGCGGGTGGAAGTCGCCGTTCGCACTGGCCGCGGAGCTCGGATCGCCGGGCCGGGTCGACCGGGAAGTCCCGGACAGCCCCGGGGGCTGGGCAGCCTGCGAGGACAACGCGGAACCCGGCGCAACCGGCGAGCCGGAGGCGTTCGAGCCGAAGGGACGCGCCGGCGTGCTGGGCCGGGCGGCGCCGGAAGGCGGTGCGGCCAGGCCGGGATTCGCGCCGGGCAGGCCCGGGTTGCCTGCCGTCAGATCGGGATCTCGCGGCCTACCCGGCAGGGCGGACGGCGAGCCCACCCCGGGCGAGAGCGCCGCGCCGGGGGCCATCGCCGAACCGGACGGCAACGCCGAGCCGTTCGGCAGCGCGGCGTCGGAAGGCAGCGCGCCATCGGAGGGCAGTGCTGATCCCGCCGCTAGCCCGGATCCCGGCAAGCCGGCCTGGACCGGGCCCGGGGGCTGGGAAGGCCCGCCCACCGGCTCCCCGGCCGGTGGCGGCTGGTTGAAGGAGAGCTCGGTTGAGCCGGCTGTGTTGGTCTCGGCGCCGGCCTGCGGCTGTGCTGGCTGGGTCGGGCCGGACACCGCCCAGATGACCAGCAGCACGATCCCGAGGACGGCCGCGACGGCGATCGCCCGCCGCCGCCAGTACACCAGTTCCGCTGGGTCCATCATGCGGTGAACGTTAACTTGAGGTTGAGAGATCCTCCGGCAATGACCACGGCGAGTCACGAAACTTCTTGCCGGGCCACTCAAACGAGTCAGCCGAGGGCGGGATATTGCGCCACGTCAACACGCAGAGTCTACTTATCGTGTGATGCGCATGTGCCTCGAGTTCTTCTGGCCAAGCCGCCGCATCACGCACTTCGACGAGTTCTGTCGTCGGGTCGGCTGAGCCCACCCGCGCGCTTCCCGGCCTGCTCTGACTGGCCGCTTCATGCGCATTTCCGCCGCTCAGCGACCTCCAAAGCCCTCTCCAGGCCCTTCCGCGACGATCTTCGAGGAGACGAACATGTCCGTCACCGACCAGCTTCTGGAAAACAACGCCCAGTACGCGGCCAACTTCACCGGGCCGCTGCCGCTGCCGCCGGCCAAACACCTCGCCGTGGTGGCCTGCATGGACGCCCGACTCAACGTGTACAGCATCCTCGGCCTCAACGAGGGCGAGGCACACGTAATCCGCAACGCCGGCGGGGTGATCACCGACGACGAGATCCGCTCGTTGGCCATCAGCCAGCGACTGCTCGGCACCGAGGAGATCATCCTCATCCACCACACCGACTGCGGCATGCTCACCTTCACCGACGACGGGTTCAAGGGCTCGATCCAGGACGAGACCGGGATCAAGCCGCCCTGGTCGGCGGAGTCGTTCAGCGACCTGGACACCGACGTCCGGCAGTCCGTCGCCCGGATCCAGGCCAGCCCGTTCGTGCCCAAGAAGGACGCCGTCCGAGGCTTCGTATTCGACGTAGCCACCGGCAAACTAAACGAAGTCGTCTAACCCCCGTCCCGCGAGTCGGCGCTCTCAGCACACTGAGTCGGCGCTCTCAGCACACCCGAACCGTGCGGTGGAGAGGCGGCCGGCACACTAGCCGCGTGGCCGCCTCCCTACCCGACCTGCTGCTGCCCTGGTTCGACGAGCACGCTCGGGACCTGCCCTGGCGCCGGCCGGAGACGACCCC
>Ga0193743_1000827_pt1 | contig 24184 bp, 31 predicted proteins | sample L2c2metaG_FD_143038 | JGI IMG/M metagenome (GOLD analysis project Ga0193743, IMG submission 143038) | Soil microbial communities from a riparian zone of the East river system, Colorado, United States - L2c2 | ecosystem: Environmental > Terrestrial > Soil > Riparian zone | place: USA: East River... | reverse complement strand
ATCTAGAAACCCAAACCTGTAGAAGTTGCGCTTGAGTCGCTGTGCGATCTTTCATTAGAGACTTGACCTGTCGTCGACGTTTGACCAGAGTGGCAATTAGACGAGGAAGGACACCCTGCCCGATATCAGGTGGAGGAGGTTCTGGGATACGCTCATCGCCGTTCTGTCTCAAGTGTCAACAAATCACGGCGATGGCAAAAGAAATAACATGAAAGATACCTCATCATCTTCCACACGGTCAACAGTCGTAAAATCAATATTGTATTCTTGGATGATGCTGGGATAAAGAGAGTTGAAATCCATGACAAGAATATATTTATCCCATAGTCGTCGTTTGGGCTCAAAGACAAGACCACCCTTGTATTTGTCTCGTCTCCCTTTTGTCGTTGTCTTTGTGCCCTCTTGGTCAGCATCTTGTGGTTCTTGCTTGACAGCGGTGGATTTCTTGCCGAACGTCTTGTCCGGGCATATATACTTCAGGCGATGGAACTCATGAAGCAAAATATACTCGTTCCGTTCGGCACGACCTCCATTCAAGGTTTTATTCCTGCAAAAGTCAATGAGTAGATAAAGGATTGATCAGTAAATTGAGTCGTACCAAGCATTACCAGCAAGATTTGTAAGTTGTTTCGTTAAAGAAAGAATTTGAACCTTGGAAGCGATAGCCATCTGGAAATGGGCATCTAGCTCGCAGTGGCGAACAAACTTCAACATCGCAGCGGGGGAAGTGACACTTCCTTCCATCTTGCTGGCGGTGTCGTCAGGATCATAGTCTTCACGTTCGCTATTCAGATGGGTCTTGCACATCTCCGTCAAAGACCATGTCGTTGACGAAATCATGCTCTTGACGAGCATCGGCTTGTTGTTTTTTAGAGCGAATCAAATGACATGCTTACCTTCGCTCCATCACTAGCGAGATCACAGAGCAGCCGACCATTAAGGAATTTGAGGTTAGATCCTTGCCTTCCGATATTTGGCCACTTCGACCGTCGAAATCTTCCCAACCGTGACCAATGGTCAGCCTTTAAGTCTCGCATCCGATTGAGGATCACATCAAGTGACACTCCAAGAAATTCATGCCCTACGATGACATCAGGATCCGCCTTGTAAATGACCACTAAAACAGAGTCAGAAAATGGAGCTCGTGGAAAGAAGGTGCATGCTTACTCAGAAGACTGCTCAGCAGCATCCGCTCGTTTTGCATAGGCAGAATCGATCCTTTCGCATTAACTTTTGCCTCTTTCTCAAAACTGGGGGGGAATTTATCAAGGGGCCGAACAAAAGTGTGGACAGTGCATTTGAGTTTCTCAGGAGGCGTTGGGTCGTCAAGTTGCACTATTGGAGCACTCTGCCTTGAGAATTTGTAAATGCGGCAAGAATGATAGTACATACTGTTATGCCAGATCCTGGCCGAAGCACAGACAATTTCCCTTTTATTTTCTTGATGGTTCACGACAGTGCGAACACTTAGACTCATCACATTCAACGGTGGCATGTCCTTTGGCGCGTTGACATCAGTTTCCGGAAATGGGTTAAAATCCTTCGGGTTCGTCACCGTAACCTCTAACTTACACCAAGAGATCTGTGAATAGGCAGTCAGGACACAAAGAAAGTCGATATTGTCAACTACTTACCCCTTTGTTGTCGACCTCTGGATGTTTAATTCGGATCCAACAAGGTCCCATAATCTTTCGCTTGAGAACCAGAAGCTCGAAGGCAGTCGTATTAGTGCCAAAAACCTGCGCGATGTTTTGACTACAAGCGGTCATAGGAACGATGGGCTCTATCAAAGATATTAGAAATGTTAATACGGAGCGAATGTGTGTTTACCATGGAAACCATAAACAATCTTTAACCATTGGCTCGCTCCTCTTGGTACATCCTTTTCACCAAAAGCGTAATTTCGCTTTACGAACTTAGCCCGCCAAGCCTTGATCTTCATTTGCTTCCTGATCATGTCGAAGTCATCGTGAACGTCTTCTGGCTTCGGTACTACGTCAGTTTCGTGAATATGGCCGTCTTCGTCCTGCTCAACTCGTCTTTCCCTGGGTAAGACGAACAGATTTCGCTCGATACCCTCAACAGTGACAGAGCAGGACACCCATAGCCCAGAAGTCTTGTCTTTGAGCTTCCCAATGAAGTAGAGTTTGCCATCAAGTTCGAGATAGTCAAGCCAAAAGAAGCGCATTGATCCATCGGCCTCAAGAGCATCGACGTTGCTTGAGTTCTTAGACGATGTACCCGCCGTAAGAGGACCAAGGGTGTCTTCTGTCTCGACAACCAAGGAATCATATACTGACTGCCATGCAGGTTTGATATCAGTTTCTTCAGTCTTCGTTGGGATGGTAGTCTTCGGATGCGGTTTCCTGCTAATCATAGGATCGCCTTCTTCCTTCTTTACGGAGGCCTTGAAGTCCAGGTCATCGTCCAGATCCATAAAGGCGTCCATGTCAATGTCGTCCAACGACATGTCGAAATCTTCTGAGCTACTATACACATCCAGATTTGCCAGTTGCTCTGTAGCCGGCAACGTGCTGTCATCGTCGGCGCGAAACCTCTTGGTGGGGCTGCTGTCCACGTCGTCGGCGGAAGGAATTTCAGTAGGTTCCATGGGCCCATCAGAGGACAAATCAGGATATGTCGGCTTCCGACGGTATGCTGAGTAGTTATGACGCTTTGGAGGGGATTCTTGATCTGAATCCTCCGCTGGCGAGGGTTTGCGTTTACGCGAAGTTTTTTTCGGGAGTGGATCAGAAGTGCTATTATCCAGAGTACCCAGAAGAGATGACATAAAGTCTTCCTCTTGTTCAGCGGAGACAACGGGACGATATGCACTGATTGATGGTACCGCAGGGGTGGGGGCAGGCTTTGACTTGTATTTCGCGGTGGTAGCCTTGGTCTTCGTCTTTTTCGCTAGGAAAACGTCAAAGAGATCCCTGAAATATTGAATAGTGAATACCTTTCCTGATCTCCTCTTCATCCTCAGATGCTTTCTCTTCGTTCCCACCCGTCCAATCATCCATCCCATTGTCTACATATCCTGCAGCTCCATCGTCAACAATGAAGTCATCACGTTGTAAACGTCCTTTGACTATGCTCTTGTATTGATCTTCGGTAACCTCATCGTAAATCGTATCGTCCTCTTCCTGACGCGTCGTGAATGGGAATTTGGCCACTTAGGGACTTATATGAAAGCTCACCTTAAAAACACGAGTGCCACCCTCCCTCGCTCTCTTGTATTCCGCGAATTTATCAAGCTTTGATTTTTTATCGCGGAGCGAGCGGTCTGTCATCTAGAATCAGATATTCAACGCGTTCAGGTTGACGGGCACATACTAATAGTAATATAGTAAAAGAAATGACATCACGTGATGTATCGGGAATCACCGATCTGTGCCGTGACCGCGTTTGCGCTAAGAACTTTTACAGTGAAAGTTAAAACTTAAAACTGATCTAACTTGATCCAAGCAAATGTATCGGAATATTTGACTGGCCTTCAAACTTTCAGCCTCGTTCAATTGAGCAAGAAATCAACCTTGAGAGGATTCTGTTGCTGACGCGAGAGCTGATTCCTATGGTATCATCAACCATTGGCCTTGTGCAAACTGACTATTGGCGGAATACTCTCTCTCCACTGACGCTGGCAAGCTTCTTCGAATCGGCTTGGAGGCTTCAGAGCCATTCCTTGTCTCTCTGTGCTGTATGACGCTTGGCCTGGGAGGAGGATAAAAATGGGGATCATCTCTTTGGCTTGATCCAAGAACTGGAGATGAGTACTGAGTTACCAACCGAAGAACTTCGGCAGCGACCGCCGATATTGTCAAATGTCATGCAAATGACACTGATCAAGAATAAGCAGTGCACGTTACATCCCGTCGATTGCTTTCTTCTTCCCGGAGTCAATACATACCTTCTTTCCCCTACTTTCTCTTCAGTTCCTGACGCGAGAGCTGATTCCTATGGTATCATCAACCATTGGCCTTGTGCAAACTGACTATTGGCGGAATACTCTCTCTCCACTGGCGCTGGCAAGCTTCTTCGAATCGGCTTGGAGGCTTCAGAGCCATTCCTTGTCTCTCTGTGCTGTATGACGCTTGGCCTGGGAGGAGGATAAAAATGGGGATCATCTCCTTGGCTTGATCCAAGAACTGGAGATGTACCAACCGAAGAACTTCGGCGACCGCCGATATTGTCAGATGTCATGCAAATGACGCTGATCAAGAATAAGCAGTGCACGTTACATCCCGTCGATTGCTTTCTTCTTCCCGGAGTCAATACATACCTTCTTTCCCCTACTTGCTCTTCAGTCTGGATCACAAAATGTCCTTAAAAGATCCTGGCAGTACAATTTACGATATCATCTTTGTGGGAGGTACGGTACTTTCAAACCTAAGTTGTAGTCGTGCTGACAATCGGATCAGGAGGGGCTGTTGCCTGCGTCACTGCGGGTCGTCTTGCCGAGGCTGATCCTTCATTGAAGATCTTGGTGGAGTTCCAAGAAATTTTTGGTCTATCAGTACCCTCTGATTCCAAATCACTCAGATCGTGGAAGCTGGTCCACATACCCGTGATATACCAGATCATATACAGCCAGCGCGCTTCTATAGCATCCTCAGTCGTCCCGCAGAAACTTTTACGTTTCATGTGGGAAAACCTAGTCCAGCTTTGCGTGATCGATCAATCATTGTTCCTACAGGGCGAGCCCTCGGTGGTGGATCTAGCGTGAACTGTATGGAAGTTATCTTCGTCGTTAATGATGAAACTAAAGTTGTGCTTGGTACCTTCAAGCCCTTTTCTATACAAGGGCGGCAGCCTCAGACTATGACGATTGGGAAAAGGTGTATGGGAATAAAGGATGGGGTTCTGAACATTTGATACCGCTTCTCAAAAAAGTTATAATTTACGAGCTACCTACTGACCTTGAAACTAACTACGACTTTTTTAAAGGCAGAAACATATCAACCATTTTCAACGAATTCTACCCATGGCAACTCAGGTCCGATCAAAGTCTCGTTCGCACAAGATCCCTTGAACATCTCTAAAAGTTTCCTATCCGTTGCTGAGAAGTTTGACAAGCATCGTGGCCCGATAGATGATACGAACGCGTTCTTCTCTTGTAATGGGTATGGGGTAAAGCAGAGCCATCCTGCCACATCTACGATTTGCTGATCCTTTTCTGCTCGATCAGAGATGGGGCAGGTGAGTAAAGAAATGAAATTAACAAATGTATATATTATTTTTATTATTTACACCAGGTACATTGACTTTGAAACAGGAAAACGATCAGATAGCGCTCATTATTACATTTATAACCAAAATCAAAACACAAATCTGAAGATTTTGGCTAGGCATCGCGTGGTGCGCGTTCTTTTTGAGTGTGTGCTCGTCTTCTCATTATTGATTTCACAAAATACTTATATGTCATAATTTCTCTTCTGGCAGGGGTACTCGTGCAGTGGGAATTGAATATGTTGATGATACAATTGGAAGAGCGAAGGGTACTACTGAGCCACTCATGGCCCGGGCGTCACGCCTTGTTGTTCTTTCTGCTGGGGCTTTCGGGACGCCGTCTGTCCTTGAGAGGTCAGGCATTGGCTCAAAGGATGTTTTGATGAGGAACAATGTTCAACAACTTGTTGATCTGCCCGGAGTTGGAGAACACTATAGGGGTTCGTATAATCAAACGTCTCAACGCAACTGACGATCGTCTTACCAGAATCCACTAGATCATAATCTGATTTGCCTTCCATACGTAGCGAGCGAAGATGCTGAAACGATGGACAAAGTGCTTCGGGGCAGTGAGGAAGAAATCGAACGTATGGATGTAGCATTTATAACGATGTGCTGTGGACTGAATGATGCCCCTCTTTGTAGCCTACGTCAAGAGGTGGTTGCATGATGGAAAAGGTCTGATGGCACACAAGTCAGTTTCGGTTGTCTCTGTTTTTTGTAGTGTTTGTTGATAGCTCACAAACAGTGGAGGTGATGTCGGAATAAAAATGAGGCCAACAAAATCATGAGCTATCATTAATGTCTCCAGAATTCGATCATAGATGGAGTACATATTTCGCAAATGCTCCAGATAAACCTGTTGTGGGGATGCTACCGATTGCCTTGTAGGTGCATTCCTTAATGACACTAAACGATTCGGACTGATATTCGTTTCTCAGTTATATTGGGCAGAATCCTGATGTGCGTCCGGGAAAATACTTTGGCATAGCGTACTTTTCTGTTTGTTTTTTTTTTGCTTCCATTTCCTTTACCTTTTAGACTCACAATATTTGGTAGGCTTATCCTGTCTCTGTGGGACGTGTTCACATCACCTCTGGGCTTGATCCTTATGCTAAATTAGACTTCGAACCTGGATACCTCGACGAGTGAGTCGGCCTATTTATAGCCAATCTCCGCTCACTATATCAATATTCCTACTTCCAGTCCCGTAGATCTTGTTGTACTGAGGTGGGCGTATAAACACGCTCGTGAAATTTCTCGCCGGATGGAATTTTATCGCGGTGACCTTCAAGACGAACACCCAACCTTCTGCGAAGGTAGTCAAGCAGCCACGCAAGCAGCTGGTAATACACCCGTAGAAATATCTGCCTCAGAGATAGTTTATTCCAAGAAAGATGATGATGCTATTGATGAATTCCACAGGAGAACAGGTTCGCATCACTTTAAAATGCGAGTTAACACCAGCGTTGATTTTTTTGGTTATCTAGTGCAAACATGTTCGCATTCGGTAGGCGAACAAGTTATCTGAATCATTTCATTTGGGTGTTGCTGATTCCATCAAATTCCTAGATTGGAACTTGTGCGATGAAGCCACGCGAACATGGCGGGGTTGTTGATGAGCGGCTGAATGTATATGGTGTGCAAAACCTGAAGATTGCCGGTAATTATCTTTTTTTTTAAAAAAAAAAAACTTGACACATCTCTGATCTTCCTCTTTAGACTGCAGTATCACACCGGGCAATGTAGGAGCTAACACCTTTAACACAGCGCTAGCTATTGGGGAGAAGGCGGCTGTTATCATTGCAGAGGATCTGGGTATCAAGGGTGTCACTTCTGGATAATTCTATGTAATGACTGATCTTCCTCACTCGAACGCGACAAATCTGTAACATGTGTTCCATGTAAATTGCAATTCAATTTTTTTACTTATTTCAAGAACATGTGTAGCTAAACCGTGTGCAAGAATATATATTTGCCTGGACTGTATTTTAGCTTCTTGCTTTCATCAAAAGTTCAACCTTAATTCAAAACACTATCTCTCATTGTCTTTGACGGTCGGTATTGCGACTGTACATCTCTCACATCAAAGTAAGAAAATGATAGCAAGCCCTGGCCCACATTGCGTCTTCAAGCTGTCTATTGGTCTTCCCTCAATACTTTTAGGTATTCTTACTCTCACCCTCTCTTAGTTTGAATTCCAATATGTCCGCAGCATGGCGGTACAGTTTACGACATTGTTGTTGTAGGAGGGTTGCGTTTGCTTTGAATCCTGCTTCGCTGTTTTTTTTTTGTTGTAAATTTGAACTTAAAAAACCCAAAATAACATTTTTGACAACTTACTGATGCGGTGCATTGATGATGAGGGACTCAAGATCCTTAATAAGTTCAACGAGGGCATTGTGGAGAAAGGCGTTCGAGCTGCTCGGCTCAAATCAGCTAAAAGCCTTCGGAAACATAGGTGCTGGACTCATTGACGGCTGGCATTTAGAAGCACTGGGATATAGCACATTTTACAGGTGGATAAGCGGGGAGGTGAAAAAGAAAAGAACGCTCAGCTTGAAGACCAACAAGCTACGTGGGTTATATAATGTACATACACGACAGGGGCAGTTCGAACCTCAACCCAACCCCGCCTCCCTCCGCATCACTTCTTCAACCTCCACACACTCACTAGGATCTCTGAATACCCTCAACATAATATGACTCGGCATCTGCGTACGAGCTCTGTTCACCCTCGTTTGTAATTCAAACCTCTTCTTCTCCGCTTCCGTCATCTTTCCCACATTAGTTCCGCCATAGCTGTTTGATGAGGAAGATGCAGATGAATCAAGCGTTGAGGAACTTTGTTGTCCGTCTGTTCGTCGAGGATGTGATTGTGAAGAGAGGGATGAACGGGATTTTGGATTGAAGTTGGCTGTAGTGCGGGGAGGTTGGATGGGTTTGGGAGGTTGTGTCGCATATTGGTTTGGTGGTGGTGGCATTGACTTCCCCATATGTGGGTGTAGACGATGAGATTCCGACCTCGCACCGGAAGTAGAGTCACCACCCAATGTATACGGATCCACAGTCAATGATTCAGGTTCATCACTCAATTTTCCATTGACTCGAAGAAGTTTTCCCCTTTCAAACACACTCGGACTATCTTCCAACGTATAACGATTCGGACGAGGTGTCTGTTCAGGAATCGTTGTATTCCCTTCTTCCTCCTCCGAATGCTCAAGATGAGCATTCGATAAGAAATTCATACCAAAAGCTGGGTTTGAGTTTGAGTTTGAGCCTGAATTGATACTTGTCGTTCTATCCATGTTTGGATTCTTAGCACTACTATCACTCCTGATCGAAAGAATTTCAGAGGACCTTGTGCCGGCAGCGCCGATAACTCTCCAGCCTGTTGGGTCGTCAATAGGTTCTCTTTCCGCGTTGCCACTGTCAACGTCTCGGACCAGCACGCCAAGGATCATGTGTGGTCGTTTTCGGGCAAGACTAAGTTAAAAATAGACAAGAGCAATAGTTAGCTTTCGGTGCATAGTTGACGTCAGAGATGAATATGTGGCCAGTCGCAATTATTGCCAAGAAATAAACGGAAGGAACCATAATAATAATAATAGAGAGAAAGCAAGGGAAAACCACACTCACTAGGCATACAGTTCCAAATCTTCTTCACCCGTATCTCCGATCAAGAAAAACTGGGAATCAGGAAAAGAATCAAGAATGTCAACGACTCCAGCGAGCTTGCGAGCTGCAGGTCCGGAGAGGAGACCATTAAAAAGGGAGCGACCAGCGTAGGATCTTAATTTGATGGAACCTATGATAAATTTGATTTAACTCGCTGCTCTTCAATCCGGATAGAAATGAGAAAGATGGTAGTAACTTGCCAGGTGGAAATTGTGATATTTGGAAAAACTCGTTGAGAATAGGCAGAAGTTCAAAGGGACCATTCGACTGTATAATGAGAAAAAAGTGATCAGTATCAAGACTACACCTCCATCCCCGAGAAGCCCAACTTACCACATAATGAAATCTAATCCCTCTACTCCACATCTCTCTATACCATTCTCCCATCCCAGGAATCACGGTATCTCTTAGCTCTTTGACGAAGACATTATGGAAGACCGCCCTAGCACCCGAAAGAATGTTAGACAACTTGATAGTATCGTCAATATCAGAGATGACGCGTATGGGGGAGTGGGTAATGGGGATAACAGATATAGAAGTGAGTGGTTTTGGGGGTTGCGGGGTCTGATCATGGTGTTGAGTATAAGGGACAGTCGGGTCATGAGTTCCCGGAGCTGAAGATGAAGGGAAAGCAGAGGGTGACCTCTCCGTCTGGTTCTGTGCACTTGCAACCCCAACAGATAGACTAGCAGGAGATAAAAACTGTGCCACTGCTATCACCTCATGGTCCACCACATCTTCACCAAACGCAATATGCAGCGCTTGAGGATGAAGACAGAGCTCGTCCCACCTCAGAAGGAATTTAGCTTGAAAACTACCGTCATCGCCGGTAACGACAACTTGTGAAGCAAGTGGGCCGTTTTCAGGATCGAGGGAGAATTTGTCTAACTGGTTGCTATTGGAATCAGGTGCCGAGGCTGGGCCTGAGTCACGATGGGGAGAGGCGAAGAGATGAAGTCTTATGGTCCGATTTGGGAGTACGGAGGACCAGAAAGGCTGTAAACGCTGTTCGAGGTTCGCATGTAAGCGCCTAATAACCTCGGTTGGCGTACTGCTACTGATACCGGCGCTACCAGAGCTAGTACTAGGTATGGGCATGGTTTGAGAACTAGTAAAATTCCTTGTTTCCGGCGATAGAGGAACATTTGACATATCCCTAGACGATGTTGAGCTTGAAGAAGAAGAAGGTAATGAGTTAGGACCGGAGTTAGGGGTTTCGCGGTTGGATTTTGTAGGTCGAGCTGTGTTGGTTGCACGTTTGAGTTGACGCTCGAGAGCTTCGATATCAAAGTCGCCTGTTATTTCTGAAGGGCGGGGTGGGAGTTTTACTTGTGCTAATAGCGCTTCTGTAGATGGTGTCAGCTGGACGAGGGAAGTGGTGGCAGTCGTCCGGTCATCTGGATTTTCTATAAGCTTTGGGAGGGATGCAAAACCTGAACAAGATAGATAAGTAGGTAAAGTAAGGTTGGGATGACGTCCGAACCTTTTGCTAAACGAATGAAAGCTCTTTGGGAACGACTGATGTTCTCTGGAGATCTGTAGCTAATCGCATACCCCGACACAAATACTTCGACCTCAAAAGGTTGTGGAACTGGTAGGATGAGAAAGGTTTAGATCGGATAGGTCATTGATCAATTGCAATTACCTTCTGCGTTCCTTCCCTGAACATATCGCCTTGCCGCCCAGCCAGGAAAGACATTGATGACTTCAGTATTCTGAGCGCCGTCCGTTCTTTGCCGTTTACCACGAATCTTCTGACGCGCCCAGGCACGCCAACCTTGTCTTTCGTGCTCAACCCCCGGACTGCCCTCTAGTCCGCGGGGCGTACTGAGTGAAGTTAGGCGGGAGCTTGCCGATACCAGGTGTCTTAAGTTCCAAGAAGAGCCTGATGGGGACATGTCTTCAGACATGGTGAATGTGTTAGATGGAAATCATCAACATTGTTGAGCGCCTTGTTCAAGCTTTGTCACGACTAGCACAGCCATGAAACTACTATAACTACAAAAGTACTAGTAAGTAGTTACTATGCAGATGCACGAGCAGGACAAATGTTGAAAGCTCGAAGCTTGAGCTTGAATATTGAATATTTATAGAAAATGCATTGCATCTGTAATCTCCTGGACATACTTAAACGAAAGCTCTAATAAGCAGTTTTGTTCACTATTTTGACCATTTTTACTAGATAATGAGCAGTCGGTTTGTCTTTAGAGTAAGACTAGTAATCTGTCTGTGTACAACGGTCAACTTGAAGGGCAGTTGTGTGTACTGTGTACATACAGTGCCTGAACATTTTATTTCCTTTCTGGATCAAGTTCGGAACTCGGCCTCAAATGTGTGCAGCGAAATCAGAACATAGATTGTATGGTGCCCATCCAGTTCAAATCCTTCATCACACTGCTTTTTTGTTTCACGGCAAACAAAGTGATGCATCATAGTATTACACCATTCTTCGTCTTCAGTTACAACATGTATCATTCTGCTAGCTTTTGTTTAAATTAATTGAAAAAGCGGGCTAAATCCCAATCTTCTAGCCTCGTAAACGTGCGTCTGGGCGAAATGAATATGAACAAGCCAATGCTTATCCAGCTGAAAGCAATCACTTACGAAGTCGGTACGGTCCTTCGTCCACTTCTGAGATTAAACATATACGTGGTATTCACAATAAACATTGTCGGCTGTTCGCTTATCTGATTCTCCATAAGGATACCTGTCTTCTCTATGCCATTCTCCGGATAGCTGTATTGAATGACAAAATCCGCCAAGTTTATCAATGTAATTGGGATCCAACTTTCAGGCCATGGATCAGAAGGTGGGATAAACGCCTCAGGAACTCGCGCCGTAGATTGAATCTGAAAGCGTCCGTTAGCCAAAATATCTAACAGGAATATAAATCGACATACTCCAAGTAGCTTATTTCGGGCTGAGGGAGTGTTGTTGGCCTCTAACCATGTTGAAACAGCGTCAGCCGCCCCCGCCGGCTCTGTATATACCTCTGTAGACTTCAAGGCGGTGACTTTAATCTCCTTGGACCGCATTAAGGTAAGGAGTTTGCCTGCTATTTCCGCCTCACTCATTCCTTGCTTATGAAAGCTTGTGACTATTGCTCGAAAATGTGAGGCAATCGAGTCTAATGCTACTTGTTCCAGCGCAAAACCGACTATAAGCGGCGCCAAGATGCCGGCATTAGTCAAAGGGAACATCGACCCCCTGCAAAGGGTGAGTATGTAATCAGAATTTCTGAAACTGCTAGTATGTATGCGTACGATGTACGTTTCGCAAGGGCCATATAGAAGTCATGAGCGAACTGAAGTGGAGTGCATATGATCGATACATGTGTAAATCTATGAGGCAACTTGAACTCACGTCATACCCATTGCTTAACACAGGTTCGCAGGCAATGATCAACTATGAAACGATTAGACAATTATTGTATGCAGATTAAGACTCATTAAATACCAGTGCTATGCCACGATTTTCCATGGCCCTCGCTATGAACAAAGGATCTTTGCCTTCAGAGAGGTAAGTGTCATTTAGATGTATTTCATACAGAAGTCGGTGCAAGCATACCATCGGGGTCTCCATCATAGTATTCATCATCTCTCTCTCCGATCCCGTGAGGTGGCGCATCGGTGATAACAACTGCTATTTTTGCAGAGTCTCGCCTCCACTCGAGTTCCAATGCTTTACCGAGAGCTGCTGTAATAGCTTCGGGACCATCGACTCCTCCGTGAGCCACCAACGTGCTTAGATTGGATACGATGGTATCAACATCGTTGGTGAATCCACCGAAATCCTTGGTGACATATTCATCTTCGTCAAAGTGATCGCGGAATGCAATCACTGCCATTCTAAGTCCTTCAACTTTGTCCAATTGACCTGATCCTCGTAGAGCGATGCATATGTCCTTGCAACGAGCGACGGAGGCTTCAATGTAACTTTCCTGGCTTGCGGTGGTGTCTTGGATGAACACTAGATCCCTGGTTGAAAAAAAATTAGTACACATTAAGAATAGATATCGAACTTTACAATTTTGTCCGTGCGGCTCTCTTGCCTTGTTTCCTGACTTTTCTAGGGTCGAGTGTCATTATGATACTGCAGCAAGAGAACAGGATTTAAGGTCGAGATTAAAACCTTGTTTTGGTTCCTTCATATCCTTCAGGTTTCTAACTCAGCTTTCGGAAACTCAGCTGACCCTAGTACATAGCATCTGGGAATCAAAAATAGTTTTGATTGTAGAATCCGTAAGGTTCTAGCAAGGCGTTGACAGATGAACGGTGACGAGTAGACACTGCCAGCCTGAGCCCGCAGGTAAAATGTTCTGGCTCGATACTGGTTGCAGGTTGGCTGGAAATTATAAATAACTTAAATAAGTAAAATGGCGATACGTAGAATGATCAAAAGCCAAAAAGGAAAGAGGAAAAGAGGGGAGATTTTGTATCCGTCAAGACGTGAGACTCGGGTAAGTCGAAAACAGGTCGTTTGGTCTCGAAATGGTCGTGCGGGTCGAAAATGGGTTGTTTGTTTCGAAAACGGGTCACTTGGTTTGACATGTTGATCTTGAAATAATATGAGCTGGATCACCACTCTGGCCTTGCGATAAGGGAAACAGGTTTTTTGGACGAAGTGTAGGTATTTTTTCAGCTGTTCTTTGATGTGTCACGTCAAAAAAGTTTCATTTCGGAAAGTTCCACTGTATTCAAGGGATAACCCGAGAATCCCGGGTTTCCGTTGTTGCCGTGCAATGAGGCGCTAAGGTAGCTAAGGTACATCACGCGAGGTGACTTCTCTGTGACACAAGGCCAGCCTATTCAAGCATGCATATGGCGACGCTGGTAAAACAAGTAGAATAGAACTTGATTTGATATAATGAGTTGATAAATTAATTCATATTAGCGTCTTGCAAATATTTCGCAAGTATCCCTGGTAAAACACGGTGCCCCCGGTACTTAGAGCCTTAAAGTGGGAGAAAATGATGTATTTCCTTGATAGCACTTCCTGTCACTCACAATTCAAAAAAATGGTCACCCGAGCCCTTATATATTCTAATTATCTAAGGGATGGCCCGGCTAGATAAGGCGATTTCCCCCTTTTGCAAGTGCTATTAAAGAAATGGCCAGTGATCGGAAATGTCACGCTTAGTCACGTGACGTGGAGCATTCACGTGACGTGGAGCATTCCTAACCTGTTCATAATTGCCTTATTTGGTTTGCAGCGCCGGATAGTAGGCGCCCAGTAGAATGGTTAGCGAGGGAACACTATCAGGCTCTCCTACATCGTATGAATGATTTTATGGTAAGCTGAATCTTGGTATGCTTCTGGAAACATGTGTGCTGTCAACAAAGCTGCCATTCCAGGCTCGGATGGAAATAGAAAAATAGCTAGGCTCATAGATAGGCTCGATACTGGTACTTACAGGTGGCATATAGTGATTCTGAGTTTGAAAATTAAACCCTATAGGTCAAAATTAAAATTTGAAAAGACCAGGATCTGTTTTCGGGCTGGTGCTGAGCTTGTCACCGTTTTGTGTTGAGCTCGATTGTGCGTTTCCTCAAATAATATGATAGTTCATATCACTACAATAAGTACATTCAACAGTATCTAAAGGTGTTTAGATGTAGGCTCCATTGAAGATCCCATGAAAAATGGTTGGTAAGTGGTTGAGATACCCACTGCCAAATGCCACATCAACATCCTGATCCATTTCTCAACCTTTTCCGCGAAACCTTTGTTGGAAGGCACGTCGACACATGTTTAGCTATCATTCTATGTACTCATTGTAGCGATTCAAAATATATTACACAAGGAAACGCACAATCAAGCTGAAGAGCAGCCTGAGAGTTGGATCCTTCAAAAGTTCATCTTTTTCCAAAATAACTGTGGGTGTACAACTCCCCCCACCCAAATGACCCCGAATGTGCTGTAGCTAGGTGTTTCTGAGGGTGGGTTGTGGATATTTCGCACACAAGAGATCAAAGTCCTTGTGATGCCGAAGTATCTAAATAATGTTATTAGTTTATCACAGTCACTTCAGCGAGTATCGAGGCCCTCTAGGCGAGTACCGGCGAGTATCGCTTTTTCTTCAACGGAATTTATACCAAAGATGGGCGAAAGGCGAGAAAGATTCCTGCCACGAAGAGGTGATGGCAGATATCCACCCCCTTCATCTTAGCGAGTATTTCATCTGAGCCGGTTCGCACTGCGACACTCGGGGTAAACTGTGTTGCACACGCTGAGCTCAATTTCATGTAAGAGGATCCTCTTTCCTTTTTGGGTTTTGATTATATTTTATGTTATCGTCATTTTACTTTGTTTATAATTTACTAGCCAACCTGCACCAGTATCGAGCCAGAACATCTAACCTGCGGGCTCAGGTTGGCAGTGTCCACTCGTCTCACCGTTCATCTGTCAACGGAACTTTGCGGATTCTTTAGTCAACCCTATTTTTAATTCCCAGATGTCATTCCACAAAAGTGCTAGGTACTAGGTCAGCTGAGTTTCCGAAAGCTGAGTTAAAAACTTGAAGGATATGAAGGGACGAAAACAAGTTTTCAATCTCGACCTCAAATCCTGTTCTCTTGCTGCAGTATCATAATGACACTCGACCCTAGAAACGTCAAGAAACAAGGCAAGAAAGCCGCACGGACAAAATTGTAAAGTTCGATATCTATTCTTAATGTGTACTAATTTATTTTTTCAACCAGGGACCTAGTGTTCATCCAAGATACCACCGGAAGCCAGCAAACGTACATTGACACCTCTGTTGCTCGTTGCAAGGAGGTATGTATTGCTCTAAATCGATCAGGTCAATTCGACTCGGACGGAGACAGTAAAGCACTTCAGCTGGCAGTGGTTGCCTTCCGCGATCACTTTGATGGAGATGAATACATCGCCAAGGATTTCGGTGGATTCACCACTGACGTTGACACCATCGTAGCCAATCTAAGCACGTTGGTGGCTCTCGGAGGAGGCGATGGTCCCGAAGCTGTTACAGCAGCTCTCGGTAAAGCATTGGAACTCAACTGGAGGCGAGACTCTGCAAAAGTAGCAGTTGTCATCACTGATGCGCCGCCTCACGGGATCGGAGAGAGCCATGATTATTACATGGATGGAGAGCCCGATGGTATGTTCCAAACTTCTGTATGAAATCAATTTGATGGCACATACTTCTCTGAAGGTAGGGATCCCTTGTTCATAGCGAGAGCCATGGAAAAGCGTGGTATAGCACTGGTATGTGTTGAGTCTCAAGCTTAATACAGTAGGTATCTAACCGTTTCATAGCTGATCATTGCCTGTGAACCTACGTTGAGCAATGGGTACAAGGTGAGTTGTCTCATGTACTCTTACATATCCGAGTCGGCCATGTATGACACTTCACTTCAGTTCGCTCATGACTTCTATATGGCCCTTGCAAAAATTACATCGTACGCTTACATACTGTCAGTTTCGAAATTTTGATCTCATCCTTTGCAGGGGGTCGATGTTCCCTTTGACTAATACCGGCATCTTAGCGCCGCTTATAGTCGGTTTTGCGCTGGAACAAGTCGCAATAGACTCGCTGTCCTTACAGTTTCAATCATTAATCATAAAATTTCATCAGCAGGGAATGAGCGAGGCAGAAATAGCAAGCAAACTCTTTACCTTAGCACGGTCCAGGCAGATCAAAGTCACCACCTTGCAGTCTACTGAGGTATATACAGAGCCGGCGGAGGCGGCTGGAACTGTTTCAACATGGGCAAAGGCCAACAACATCGCCTCGGCTCGAGATCAGCTAATTGGAGTGTGTCGATTTATATTCCTGTTAGATATCTTGTCTAATGGGACGCTTTCAGGTTCAATCTACGGCGCGAGTTCCTGAGGCGTTTATCCCACCTTCTACCCCATTGCCTACAGATCCGATCTCAATTACATTGGAAAACTCAGCGGATTTTACCGTTGAATATAGCTATCCGGAGGATGGCATAGAGAAGAAAGGCATCCTTCATCCATATCAGATAAGCCCAACCCCGACGAAGTTTTTGAGGAATACCTCGTATCTGTTTACGTTGAAGCAAGGACGAATCATTGAACCGACTCCGTAAGTAATTTCTTTCAGCTGGATACGTATGTCCTTATTTATGTATACTTTCTTCAGGCGCACATTCTCCAAGGAAGAACGTTGGGATCTAGCACCCTATTTCAATTAAAGCTATTCCTCGGTTTGAATCAAAAAATTCGACGCTATTTCACTTTACTCCAAAACATACTGGAAGTTCAATCGTTGATGCTACTGCGGCTGTCTACACATGGTGGATGATGATCAGGTTGTGGCAGTGGATGTGCAAGGTTGTACATACGCAAGGAATTTGATGACTAAAATGACACGCATGAGCTACAGTATCATGGTAGCAAAATTACATCTTCCACAACCATTTTCGCGGTGCAAATCAATTAAAAATTGTAGTGTAATGCTTGTCAAGGTTGGCACTGGCAGAATAGTAGTAGAATATATATGAATTGGGTGAAAACAGAAAATGTAATGCGATGACGCTACGGTACGAGAACATACTGGGGTTTATACTAAAGGATGGAAAGGACAAGAGGTGGATGAAGTAAACGAGGACTGTAAACTAAACTAGGCTTCGGATTGTTATAAAATGATATAACAACTAACTCGCGACAGTAATAAAAACATCGAGTATCAACCGAACATCTTTCCATCTGAAACATTATTCTGTATAACAACTGCAAGTTCGTACCTTGTTCATTGTTGTGTGGGTGACATAAGAGATTTTTCAATGGTTTCCCGTACCGTTGAATCGCTTTTTGCCAACTCGTCAATCAGAGCGTCCTAGTAAAAAAAATGGTATGACCGTCAGAAATGCAGTAGTATGACAGGTAGTTAAATATTCACCCATAATCTAGTCTCTGCACATTTGCCTGTCTCACTAATCGCCAGGCTCCTGAATCCAATCCAGAAATGTAAGTAAGCTCCGCGCAATTCCTCAACTTATCTTTCCCACGGGCCACCAAGTGATGCCCAAACTAACTGCCGGCTATTTGTTCCGGATTGAAGAAAAGCAGTAGTACCCAGGATTGACGGTGTTAACAATAAGGGGTTCATCCCGGAGTCTTTCATTCAATCCTCGAGCAAAAAAGACGTCAAGCATTAACGAAAAGGACAAAATTAGTACACGCGAATATCCATGTAAACTACGGATGCTTTACTATTGTTTCCTTTGATCCTGATTTTAAATTGTTGTTTTATTAAGTATTCAGAGAGAAAACAAAAAAACTCCTAGAAGATATATATACTCACTCTGAATACTTAGTCTAAGCTTCCCAAATTTCCCAAGGTCTCGTTTGGAGAATCAACAACATGCTTATCCAGATTAGTCCAATAGTTGGATCTCACTCGAAACAACTAGTCTCGGAATTGTGTGATGTAGGTTGGCGGTGCGAAGCATTGTTGGGAGTAGGCGCAGAGCAAGAAGGGAAGCAGATAGATTGTTGATGGTAAAGATCTTAGCATCATAACTTATATGAACTGACACTAGTTCGTAGCCATAGGTGGTCAACTGTTGTGAAGGGTGATGAATGATGCATGCGTTCCCGAGGAGAATATCTAATCTACCTCCTTCCTTTTCAAATCGGCTAGCAAAATCAACGACTGAGGAGATTCGGGCAAGGTCAACGACTCATAATTCGGCTGATTTGTAGCCGGTGTCTGCTTTCAATTCTTTGTATGGGTATAAAATGAGTTATTTTAGTGGTTTTTTCTCACTGGTGGGTAGGAATTCATTCGAGCAAAGTGTTTTGTAGCTTCGAAGCCAATGCCGTTGTTGGCTCCAATTTTCCGGAGAGCTCTTCATACTCAACAGTAGGAATAGTCTCGAGTTGTCCGCGAATGAATTGAAAGAAGCTGAGTTTGGAAGATGGTGTGGTTAGGAGAACGATAGTGTCTTACTTCAAGCCTCAACAACTTCGAAACTGAGGGTTTGAGTTATTAGTCAGACTCCCGTCATGGTTGTGCATAGGGATTGCATGCGCATATGTTGCTCTGCACAGACCGGACAGAGCAAGAATAACAATATCAGTCGGCAGCGCAGCGCATCATGATTCTTGACAAGTCTTGAACCTTAAAAGCTTGCCGTATGCCACGCAATAAATATTATATACATACATGATCTTATGACGTTGTCGATGTCGATGCAGCATCTTCAACTTTGGGAATAACACCATTATTTTCTAGTAGCTTTTCTAGTTCACCGGATTGGTGCACTTGAAAACAAAATAGAAAAATCATCAACGTGCTCAACGGCTACAAGGCATACGAAACTTACTTCCTAGAAGAATATCACATCCACCAACAAATTCTCCATTGACATATATCTGAGGAACCGTAGGCCAGTCACTGTAAGAAGAGGAGGTTAGTTAATGATGTCAGAGAGTCTCAAGAGTAGGGGGACTAACGAGAATTCCTTAATAGCGCTTCTCAGCTCGTCATCAGCGAGAACATTGTATGTTTTCATTTTCTCTGGTGGGACACCATGGATATCTAGGATTTGGACCACAGCACGGGAAAAACCACACTGGGGCTCAGCCGGTGTGCCTTTCATGAAGAGCACGACGGGATTGGCTGTTATGGCGGATTGTAGTTGAGAGCGAGCTTCTTGTGAGATATAGCGGTAGGCTGTGAGGCGGCTTGTGAGGAGGATGGAAGGCGCTGTGCGATGAAGGAGCTTAACCTGTCATACATCATTAATTCTGGAATATGATGAAGAGAATAGGCGCACAGATGAGCGAAGAGTAGGCCTGAACATTGTGGTAAAAGGTAGAACAGCAAGTGCCTTAGCCAAACAAAGAAGGCTGCACAGCCACACCTGTCGTTCATCATGAAGGTCGAGAACCGTACTTTTCTCGTCTCAGGAGGGTACGTACTACTGTACCATTACGTTCAATTGGTCCAGGGGTGTGACCTGTGACCCAGTGGACCAAATTTTAACTTCGGCCACCTTCGGTGTGACCTGGGACAGGGTCAAAATTTCGGCCAAAGTTAAATTAATTATAATTAAAAAATAGTTTCCTTTTGTTTTTATCAAACAATAAAAAACACAAAAGTCTAAAACGGATTTGAACCGCACTCAACCAATCGAGTTCTGTATTCTACCAGCTCCTATTTACAACGTAAACAGGGACAAAAGCGAACTTATAAAAATACCTTATTTACAATATCCAATTTATGTTTTATATATTTCTATGTTCTTCTTGTTTATTTTTACTTGCTCAACAAACTCCCGAATGCAGGCTTCACCAATTAAAAAAATTAATCTAGGATTAGTTTTGCATCACTTTGTAAAAATTCTGGTCTAAAAATATAAATTTAAATTAAGTAACCTTTATTATCTCATTTTATAATATAGTTCAAATAATTTATTATAACTAAAATTATTCTAAATTTAATTCGGCTTTCATATTCGGCGAATTCCATAGGAATTTTTTACGTTACTCATGTCAGCATTCTCTCTTCGTACGATAATATCGGCTCCCCTTGGAGAACGCCGTATCGACAGAAGTGCACGGGAAGCGTTCGCTAACGCCCTTCATGATATGTTAAAGCAAAATAAAGCTATGCGGGGATTCACCATGAGAGAAGATACATATATATCTGTGAGAGAGCTTGTGCGTATATTTTTCTGTTTCTTGCTCTTCGAAAGGCACGTACTTGATAAGGTCGAATGTTGGTTTAGTTGAATCACCAACATTTTCGAATGTTATCCTTCCCCAATCTCCAAAAAGTGGTCTATGAGGATCGACTGCATAGGTTTGAACTGCTTTATCAGCCTCTGAAGGGCACAGACGCCGATTCATGGTGGATACGCGTGAAACAGGAGGTTTTTTGTTTTGTTTGATGTCCTATGTTGCCTTCATTGAATAGTTGTCAATTAACAGGAAAAAGATATTAGATTAGACCCGATTATATTTAGCGACAGTGTTGGAGCTGCCATCTATGGCACGACATTACAGGACTGGAGATCTTACATTTGTAAGTCCTCAGTTGCCAAAAAAAGAAGATCTGTTCATTATATCCCTGGCCAGCACTAAAAGGTATCTCAAAGCGAGATGACAATTATATTCAGATATCTCGAGGGGTGCCAGTTCAGGACTACTTCACATGTCGGTCGTCCTCATTCACCGATCATATAACTCTTAACCTTTTATTCATTTGACAGCCTCAGAACCTATAACCACGCAAGTCCTGATTCACGTTGGCGTCAAACATGCCATCAACATGGGCATACGATTTTTCCTCTCTTCGAGACCATCGCCATTCTCTGCTCCTCCTCTACCATCATTACTGCACTTGCTGCAAGATCATTCGTCTACGCCTATGATGCCTGGAAGAGGAGCATCATCATCATTGGCCTCACATTGTTCTCCCACTGCAGATTCTAACTCTTCTTCCCGAACAACTCGTTTGGGCCGCCAAATCCAATCACCGCCACGGACCAAATCCCCAAGTGCCACCACTTACAAAAACAGATCTACCCATATCTTAACACCGGGCAATGAATTTGGATTTTTGCCGCCGGAGTGCTTTACGAGGGTGGAAATTGTTAGAGTTAAACGGAAAGTTTTGTGGACTTTGGACGAGGAGACTGGAGAGGCGGCAGTGGAGCAGGAGCAGATCAATAAGGAAGAAGAGGATGCAATTCTGGATTCGGATACGGACTCGAAGAAATACATGGCGGTCGATACAAGACTAGAAGGAGGGTATAGGAAGCATATGGAGGTTACGGAGAGCGTGGATCAATTCTTTATTGATCACCAGGCGCGGGCGGTGCATCCCGACTTGAAGAAAGAAGCTTTGGCAATCTTGTCAACCTAGTTATATACATATCGCCGGAAAGTAGTATAGGTTTTATGATGATATCGAGATGTTATAATAATAGTGGTCGTATAATTGTAATCCCCCAAAGTTCCGACCAAGCTCGAAGATACATATACTTAATGTTGACTACTTATCTTCACCGCATCTATCCGCCTCTGAGTCTAAATGTTCAAAATGCTCACACTTTCACCATCTCATCAGCTCACTACTTCCCTCTTCGCATTTTCCACCCTTTCAAAGAACTCTGGTTTCAAAAAGCCATCACCATCACCTTCGGTAAGTATAACACCGTTATCTGACAAGAAAAACTTGATGCCTGCGTCGAGTGCTTTTTGTAGATGGATGAATATAAGGATCTGAGAGGAAGTTCGCATGCCTTAGTGTAAGAACAAAAATAGATTGGGTTAGGTTGAAGAACAAAAAGGGAGAAAGGAAGGTTTGAAGAAAGGACATACCACTGATAACACTTTCCCCTGCTACGCCTTGTGCAAGATGTATATGATTTCGTTTCATTTTTGAGAGTCCCTGCGTGCCTAGAATATAATGAATATTTAAATAAGTGAGCAGTCTCCTTTTGTTTAGAAATGGCCACGACGGAGAAATATACGTACGTATAGACGACCAGGCTTTGAGGTTCGTGCCGTGAACAGCGATTTTGGAGGGTATATTTTCAATGGAAGTGATAGGCCTCAGCTCAAGTTGGACTGTCTATTATGGGGCAAAGACAGTCGATAGTTGACCTTAAATGGAGTGTAGGTAACTCACCTTTATTGAGTGTCCTTGACGAGCCTTTATCCACCATAGTCCATCGACAGCATCAGGTGAAGCAGCATTGAGATCTACTGCTACCTTCATACCCTCGGCATTCTCTAAACTAAGATCATAACGTTGCTTGGTATCAAGCCTCACGATCTCCTTGATCATGTCCAAAGTCAAATGTTGGGCTTTCAATTTCGGGTTCTGTAGCTAAAAAAAAAACGAACTGGATCAATATATATGATTCATTTTGGATAAGAGACGAGAGATAGCATTACCAGATCGTCAACTTTGACGTATCCGTCTGTGCGTATTTTGAGCCCTTCACCTTGTGCTCCATGCCGAAGTAGCCAAGCTAACGTCTTTGAAATACGTACGCCAGGGGGATCATGATCCTGTCCTCGGAGTCTACCTCCAGGTTGATGTGTTTGATTTCGTTTCGGTCGCTGATCCCGCTGGGCGTGTTTGGGTGATGGTGATGATGATGATATTTTCACTTCACTAAACTTTTCCTTCTCTTTGCCTTTGCCTGGTTGACGCTTCCGAGATGGCTTTGATGAGTCACGGTGCGGGTTCGAGTTCAAGTTCGATGTTGAGGTTCCAGATACTGAGAGTGATGCCAGGGACTCTACGAGGATGGTTGATGGATCTTGATCCATTGCTGGTAGTGGTGTGCTTTGGGCAGCCTTGAAAGCAGGTGTGTCACTAAAGATGACTCGAACAAGTCAGTTTGAGCAATAGAATGCGCAGATAACTGGCCTCTCACTCACAAAATATTCTTTCTGATGAATTTAGATGACCAGGAAGAGTAGGCGCGTACTGTGCTCGAGAACATGTAAGGTAGCTCTACCTCACGTGACTAGTCAATTCTCGGTGATTGACTTTATGCTTTCGCTGACTGGCCACAGCACATCCTCGCTTTCTTTCTTGTTGTCAAGGAACCATTCAAAAACCAGATATATTGTCTCCAAAATCCCCAATAAATTTATTTTCGACGCAAGTTATACCATCCTTTGTTACAGTGGTTCTTGTGCTGGTTCTAGTGATAAATAATTCCGTCAACATCACACTCCTCACCATGGCATTCATCGACATTGCTTGTGTTCAGGGCAGATGCTATGTTGTCCAGTTCACTTTCAGCCGCTTCTTCTTCTATCACGGACTCGTCCTCTTTACCTGCCTTCTAGTACTGTCCAACGAAAAACATGTGCTCCATCCAATGCAAATGTCTTGCCATTGTGAGACTTGCTATGAGCTCTCGCCGTCGTATCTTCTTCTCGTGAATCTCGCAGCTTTTACAATCCTCAATAATCCAATTCTCAGCACGGTCTATATGGTCCTCGAGATATCAGAGGTGCCAGAGAATGAGCAAAGGCATCCTTCACGGAGATGAATGTTTAAGTGCCTATCTCATATCTGGATTAGATTTTAGAAAAAATGTGCCTTACTGCTAAGCATGTTGGGGCGTGGTCATCCTCAGTTCCCCGCGCGAGACTTATATCACATACCCTGCAGTAAAGGTGGGTTGGGATAAAGTTTAGATTGGCAGGTCAGCCGCCGTATTCCAGGAGCATCGTCGTCAACGGATTTTAACAATACTATTTCCTCCAGAACAAATGTTGATTAGTCTGAACCCTCACAAAGACGTTTACT
>Ga0193743_1000826_pt1 | contig 24203 bp, 18 predicted proteins | sample L2c2metaG_FD_143038 | JGI IMG/M metagenome (GOLD analysis project Ga0193743, IMG submission 143038) | Soil microbial communities from a riparian zone of the East river system, Colorado, United States - L2c2 | ecosystem: Environmental > Terrestrial > Soil > Riparian zone | place: USA: East River... | reverse complement strand
CGGCGCCATGCCTGCCCCGCCAAGGACCTCGGGGGCGGCTTGCTTCTTGCCGCTGCGTTCGCCGAGCCAGGAGACGAAGTCCGGCCACCAGGAATCCGTGTGCTGGTCGGCCGACTCCAGCCAGAACGCCGGATCGGGCTCGTCCACGTCGGCGACGCGATAGGTCGCCTTCGGATTTCCGGGCGGGTTGACCAGCGAAGCGATGTGGCCGCTCGAGGACAGCACGAAACGGACGTTCTTGACGCCGAGCGTCCTGGCGCTTCGATAGCAGGCCTGCCACGGCGAGATGTGGTCGGCGACCCCCGCGACGACGTAGGCATCGGTGGTCAGTTGGTTGAGGTCGACCGGCGTGCCCAACATGCTGACGGCCCCCGGCGTGACGAGGGAGTTGTGAAGCCCCATCGTGATCATGTCGCGGTGCAGCGCGGCGGCCATCCGGGTGGTGTCGGCGTTCCAGAAGAGCACGTCGAACGCCGTCGGCGACTTGCCTTCGATGTAGTTGTTGACCCAGTAACGCCACACCAGGTCCGTCGGCCGCAGCCATGCGAACACCTCGGCCAACGATCGGCCGTCCAGGTAGCCCTGCCGAGCGGACAACGCGATCGCGATGTTGGCGGCCTCTTCGTCGATGGCGGCCGAAGCGAAGCCCGCCTTGCGCTGGTCGAGCACCGTGACCATCAGCGTCAACCCGGCAAGCCGGTGGCCCTCGCCGATGGCATTGAGATGCGCCGCGGTCATCGCGGCAAGGATCCCGCCCGAGCAGGAGGCCTGGAGATGGGTGCGATCTGTCTGGGTGATCTTCTCGACGGACTCCAGCGCGTTCAGGATCGCTTGGCCGTACGTGTCGAATCCCCAATTTCTGTTCTCTGCCGTGGGGTTTCGCCACGAGATGGCGAACACCTGCACGCCCTGCCGAACGAAGTACTCGATCATGCTGCGACCGGGCGCGATGTCCATGATGTAGAACTTGTTGATCACGGGTGGCACCATCAGCAGGGGCACCGAGTACACCTCGTCCGTCTGTGGCGCGTACTGGATCAGCTCGAACTCTTCGGTTCGGTAGACCACCGATCCAGGGGTCACCGCGATCGTCTCTCCCAGCGTGAACGCATCAGGGTCAACCATCGACGGTACCCGGGGTGCCGACAGCATGTCCGAGACGAAGTGACGCATGCCGCGGATCGCGCTCTGGCCGCCCGTGTCGATCAGTGCCTTCCACCCCAACGGGTTCAGAATGGGGTTGTTGCTTGGCGCAAGTCCCTCGGTGAGCACGTCCAACACGAACCGGATCCGCTCGGCGTCGCGCCAATCGAGGTCTGCGTCCGAAAAGAGTTGGTCCACAGTGCTGTTGGTGGCAAGGTATGCCTGCATCGTGCGCCGGAGCAACGGGTTGCCACGCCAAGCGGGGTCGGTGAACCGCTTTTCTCCCTTGGCGGGTGCCAGCTCGGACCGGCCTTCGGCGATCGAAAGAAGCTCGCGGCCAAGCGTTCCGGCGCGCGACGCCAGCGTTCGTGGCTGTTTGGCAAGGTTGAGCGCGAACCTGCTCCACGCGACGTTGGGCATCATCCTGTCCGCCACGCCGACGGCCGAGCTGGTCAACAGCAGATCCAAGGGTGCGGCGAGCTCGTCTGCACTCTTGCTGGTCGTGGCTACCACGCTGACTATGCCTCCTCGGTTGATGGTGGTATTACCTCGCGGCGCAACAGCTTTCCAGTCGGACCCGTGGGAAGGCCCTCCACGAACCAGATCCGACGGGGATACTTGTACGCTGCTACCCGCCCCCTGACGAACTGTCGCAAATCTTCCGCCGATGCTGCGATGCCTGCCTTCAACACGACAGCCGCTCCGACTTCCTCACCGAGAGAGTCGTGCGCGATGCCGATCACCGCGACCTGGGCGACCGCGGGATGCTCGTGCAGCACTTCTTCGATTTCGCGTGGGTACACGTTGTATCCACCGCGGATGATCAGGTCCTTCTTGCGGTCGACGATCCAGTAGTAACCGTCCTCGTCGACGACGGCGATGTCACCGGTGGAGAACCAACCGTCCTTGATCGACGCTTCGGTCGCCTCGGGCAGATTCCAGTACCCCTTCATGACGTTGGGACCCTTGACCTGAATCTCTCCCGGGCTTCCGGTCGGGACTTCGTCTCCGCCTTCGTCTACCAGGCGGACCTGCACGCCTTCGATCGGCGTGCCGATCGATCCGGGGCGACGCTCCGCGTCGGGATGGTTGAACGTGGCGGCCGGAGAGGTCTCCGACAGCCCGTACCCCTCGAGAATGACCGCATCGAACGTCTTCTCGAAGTCGTTGAGGACGGCAACCGGTAGCGCAGCGCCGCCCGAAACGCATGTGCGCAGTGACGCGGTCGCCTCCGGTGAGACCTGATCCGCAACCGACAGCAGCGCCGAGTACATGGTCGGCACCGCCTCCAACACCGTCACCCGATCGCGGCGAATTCGCTCGATCGCAGTCACGGGTTGGAAGCGCGCCATCAACGACAGGCCCGCGCCCGCGGCGACTGCGGCATTCATGGCGCACGTCATGCCGAACACGTGAAACAGCGGCAAACAAGCCAGCACCACGTCGTCGTCGGTGAGATTCAACAAGCGCCGCACGACCACATCCTGGTTGGAGCCCAGGCTTCCGTGCGTCAGTTCGGCACCCTTCGGCGTCCCCGTGGTGCCAGACGTATGCAGTACGACCGCGGTGTCGGACGCGTTGCGCTCGACCGGTTCGCCGAATTCGGGTAGACCGTCGGTCAATCGCGCTACCTCGGTGTCGTCGACGAGCCACACTTTCGCACTCGCGCTGGCGGCGCCCTGCGTCGCTGCATCCGCAAACTCCGGCGTGCCGATCAGCGCTTTGGCGCCGGTGTTGGACAAGTAGAAGGCCACTTCGCGGGCTTGCATCAGCGGGTTCATTGGCACCGCGACGCCGCCAAGCCTCCAGATGCCGTAGTGGGCGATCGGAGCAGCGGGAATATTCGGCAGCATCACGCCGACTCGGTCCCCTACACCGATGCCTTCGCGGTCGAGGAATGTCGCCAATCGCGACGCGGCGGCGTCGAGTTCTGCATAGGTCATCGCGGTGTCCTCGGCGATTGCTGCCATCCGGTCGGGTATACGCCGCGCGGTCCCAACAAGATTGAGCGCAAGATTGGACATGTTCGGCTCCGTCTCAGCCCCGCTTCGCTGACCAATCCATCGTCGCGGCTGGCCGGAGTGCCGCGGTTGTCGTGGGGAACAACGTCGCCGCGTGATGTTGTATCCACAAACAAATGCCGACGTTCCGATCAGGACGAGAATCAATTTCCTCCAGCAATCGAGATGTTGGGAGCAGCCATGACCGACGCGCGCCAGGCGCCGTCACGCTACGGCCGATCGGGGTTCTCGGCCGGCCACATGAGAAGTCGATGAACCTCGAAGGCCAAGGACACCTCGGCGACGTCCCGCGGTCGAGTCAGGGAACGGCCAGTTCGCTGTTCGATTCGGTGTAGCCGATATCGGACGGTGTTGGGATGGCAGAAGAGCAATTCGCCTGCGGTGCGCAGGGATCCGTCGTTCTCCAACCACACCCTGAACGTGTCGAAGAGAATGTTGCGCTCTTCATGGGTAAGTTCGGCGAAGGACTCGATCGTGGGAGTCGCGAGTTTCACCATCACCTCGGGCGCGCTGACGGCGGCCGTGGACAGAATCGAGCCGTCGAACTGCGTGACCCGCGGCCCCTGGTCCGGGCGTCCTCGCAGCGTCACGCGCGCGTAGCGCAGTCCTTGCGCCGTATCCCGCAGATCGTCGAACTGTGCGCTGACTCCGACACGGCCGGTGGCCAGCCGCGACACCAGCGCCAGTGCGTTGTCCAACTGCTCGGCGGTCTTCACGTGCACGATCCCGACGTGCAAGTCGGGCAACTGTCGCCACGCGGAGAAGACGTCCATGCTGCGCATCTTCGATTCGATTCCGGGCAGGGCTTCGGTGCCGACGACACTCGCTTCGGCGGCAATCACGACATATGGCCCCTTTGCGGGCAGCCGCAGATAGTCGGCGGCCTCCCACACGCTGGACTGCTCGAACAGCCGTCCGTGCAAGACCGAGTCGATGAGGACCTCGCGTTCGGATTCATCGCCAAGAAGTCGTCGGGTCTGTTCGTTTCGGTAGGCGGCCGCCATCGCGGCAGTGAAGACATCCTGGGCCGCAAGTATTTTCGCAGTCAGCACGCGCAGAGCATCGCCGTTCGCACGGGCACGGTTCGCCACCTCATTCACGGCGGCGTCCCATATCTCGCGAAACCCGACCCGGTACGCCTCCATCACCGAGGCCAGCGGGACTCCCTCGCGTGCCCGTTCCGTACCCAAGTTGGCCGCCGCGGTCGGGTCGAACTCGGTGTCGGCGGCGATCGCGCCGAGGACCTGTCGAATGTTTGTCCGACATCCGTCGACGACCAGCTCGAACGGCACCGGTGCAGTGGCGTTGTACAGCGTCACCTCTCGGGCGATCGCATGCGCGAGCGCGGTCGCGAGTTCGTCGGTTCGCCCGTAAAGCGCTTCCGCGACCTCTGCGACTTGTTGCCGCACGTTGGCATCCATGCGGGGAAGGCTAGATTCGACCAACCCAATCGCCATTGTCCTCCGACAACGAAGATCGCCTTGTTCATTGTGCTGGCGACGATGCGGTTGAACGGGTTATGCCTCGTCCGGCAGGAGCACAGCCGTCCCGTACCACTGACAGGCCAACAGGGCGAGCTCGACGTCCAGACGGTCCTGCTCGATGGGGCTGCCCCGCCTCGCGACCGCCCGGCCAATCCGGTATTTCACGGTGTTGAAGTGCAGGTCCAGCTCCTCGGCCGCCTGTTTGTAGCTCGACCCGCACCGAAGGAAGACTCTGAGCGTCTCGCGCAGGCGGGCGTCGCTCTCCGTGTCCGTCGACAACTCACCGAGCACGTCGGTCACCCATGCCCGGGCCGCGCCGATGTCGCCGCCGAGCAGCGCAGCCGCCGCCAATCCGGGGTCCGAGGCCGCGATCACAGTCCCTCCATGGGCGCCGCCGGCGACCGCGACGGCCCTGGCCGCCTGCGCTTCGCGATACGACCGGCGGAATCCGTCGACGCCGGAGGCAACCGTGCCAATTGCCACGCTCGGCGGATCGGCGCGCTGTCTGGCGAACTCTCGGACCGATTCAACGGCATTGGCCGGCGCAGAACGGTATGGGAGCCATCCCCATCCGGTGGTTTGGTCCGCGGCCGCGAACAGGGGGTTCGAGCCGACGTCGGTGGTCTGGCCAAGCTCACGAAGGAAGCGCTGCAGTCGGGCGAGTTCGTCGCCCCCGGCGCCCTCGTCCGAGTACCAAATCACGACCGCGAGATGGTGCCACCGCAACGGATAGCGGATCGAATCACTTGTCGCGTCGACGTCGACTTTCGCCTTCCCGGCCACGACCTCTCGGACTCGCAATGCGCGGATGCTGTTCTGGTTCTCCAACCATCGTTCGCGCTCTTCCTCGTAGACGACGACGACCTGTTGCGAGATCCAGTCGATGTACTCGAAGAGCGTGGTAGTTATCGCCTCCAGCGCGGCGAGGCGGGTGGCGGGCGAGATATCGGCCTCGCGCACCGCCTGGAACACGAGATCGTTCAGTTGGCGCTGGCCCAGCCGATAAGCCCTGACGAGGGCATTGACCGGCACGCCGTGCTGTGCCAGTCGGCGGGCATATTCCAGCGCCGCAGTCGGCGCCTCGACTCGTTCCACCGCGATGTCGTGACGCAGTGCGTGCAGAAGGGTGTCGACGTTGCCCTCGACGCTGGCACCGAGCAGTTCGATGCTGCGGGCATCGCCGCGCAGTTCGGGGATCGCATCCTCGAGGGCACCACGGATGGACCCCGACACCGCAGCGAGTCGGTCGTTCAGCTGGGCGCCAATCTCGGCGACCACGCGATTGACGTCCACCGCGTTCGCCAGACCCTGCTTCGTCATCCTTTGACGGTAGATCTTCCAGTTGCCACTGGTGGCCGATTCGATTCGGCCCATTTGTCTCCGGAAGACAACATCGGTCGCCATCTTGATTCGTCCGCGACGGTGTCACCACAGCGTCGGATTCCTAGCGTCTTACCCACCAAGAGCGCCACCGCCACCGAGGAGAGTTCGTCATGAATCTGCAGGCACTGCCCGAACTGCGCGCCGCCGAGAATCCGTCGGGTCCTGCGGTCGCGGACGATGACACGGACCTGAACAACGCCCAGTTTCTGGCCGCCGTGCAGCGCGCGGCCGCGTCATTGCGGGCCCGCGGCGTATCGGCCGGCGACGTCGTGGCCATCATGCTGCCCAACACCGCCAGTTTCGTGGTCGCGCTCTTCGGGGCGTGGCGCATCGGCGCAGCAGTGACCCCGATCAATCCGTCCCTCACCCCGACCGAGGTGAACTATCAGGTCGCCGACGCCGCAGCCACCGTGGTGATCGCCCAGACCACCACGAACTTCGACCCAGGCGCACCCGTCGTGAGCACCGACGCGCTCGACGGCGGCGAGCCGACGCCTGGGCTCCTGAACGCGCCACATTATCCCGACAGCGCACTGGCATTGCTCATCTACACGAGTGGCACGACCGGACGCCCGAAGGGCGTCATGCTCGATCACGCGAACCTGAATGCCATGTGCGGCGCGGTGATCGACGGCTTCGAGCTGACCTCGGACGATCACAGCCTGCTGATCCTGCCGCTGTTCCACGTCAACGGAATCGTGGTCAGCACGCTCTCGCCGCTGTTGGCCGGTGGCCGGACGACCATCGCGGGCCGGTTCAAGGTGGACACGTTCTTCGACCGGATCGAACAGACCCGGGCGACCTACTTCTCAGCCGTGCCAACGATTTACACGATGCTGTGCGGGCTGCCCGCCAGAGCGAAGCCGGACACCTCCTCCGTGCGCTTCGCCGTGTGCGGCGCCGCGCCCGCCAGCGTGGAACTGCTCGAGGCGTTCGAATCCCGTTACGGCATCCCGATCATCGAGGGGTACGGGCTGTCGGAAGGGTCGTGCGCCAGCACGGTCAACCCACTGTCGGGAAGGCGCAAGGCGGGAACGGTGGGCCTACCCCTGCCCGGCCAGACGATCCGGTTGGTCGACGCATCGGGCAACCCCGCCCCCGACGGCGAGGCCGGCGAGGTCGTGATCAAGGGCGGAAACGTCATGCGGGGCTACCTCAACCGGCCGGAGGAGACCGCGAAGACCATCGTCGACGGCTGGCTGCACACGGGTGACGTCGGACGGTTCGACGAAGACGGCTACCTGGTCCTCGTCGACCGGGCCAAGGACATGATCATCCGAGGCGGCGAGAACATCTACCCCCGTGAGATCGAGGCCGTGGCCCACGGGCTGCCCCAGATCGCCGAGGCCGCCGTCGTCGGCCGCGCACACCCGGTCTACGGCGAGGAACCGGTTCTGTTCGTGTCGCTGCATCCCGAAGGGACGCTCGATGCCGACACGATCCGCGAGCACCTGCGCGGCTCGTTGTCGAAATACAAGCTGCCGGTGGAGATCACGATCATGGATGACATCCCGAAGAACGCGGTCGGCAAGATCGACAAACCGACGCTGCGCAAAAGCCTCGTCGAAACACGTTGAGACACACAACCCGTCACATCGCAAAGGAGCGCCAACCATGGGATTCATCAAGCCGGACCTTCCCGGCGTAGATCCGGATACCTTCATGCAGAAGCCGCTTATGGAGCGGATGCGGATCCTCGCCACCGATTGGGTGGACAACGGATTCGGGTCACCAAAGATGGTGCACACCATCTACATCGCGAAGTTGGTCTTCCTCTACGCGCTCGGCGGCATCCTGGTGGCGACGCTGACGTCCGGGCTTCCGGTGTTCGACGTCTCGCAATGGTGGAACCAGCCCATCGTCTACGAGAAGGCCGTTCTATGGACGGTGCTGCTGGAGCTGATCGGCATCGCCGGATCGTGGGGCCCGCTGGCCGGCAAGGTCAAGCCGATGACCGGGGGCATCCTGTTCTGGGCGCGGCCGGGCACCATCCGGCTACGGCCGTGGAAGTGGGTGCCGTTGACCGGCGGCGACCGACGGACCTGGTTTGACGTCGGTCTCTACATCGTACTGATGGTCAGCGTCGCCATTCCGATGGTTTCGCCTGCGGTGCATAGCGACTCATTGTCAGCGGCAATGCCCGGCAACACGTCGGGGCTGGTCGATCCGGCGCTGCTGATCGCGCCGATCGTGCTGTTGGTAGTGATGGGACTGCGGGACAAGATCGTCTTCCTCGCAGCGCGCGGTGAGCAGTATTTCCCCGCCCTGATCATCTTCGCCGCGTTCTCCTTCGTCGACATGGTCATCGCGCTGAAGCTGTTGATCGTGGTGGTCTGGGTTGGTGCCGGCGTGTCGAAGCTGGGGCTGCACTTCACCAACGTCATCCCGCCGATGGTCAGCAACAGCCCCTTCATTCCGTTCAAGTGGCTGAAGCGGGCCCACTACCGCAACTACCCCGACGATCTGCGCCCATCGCATCTCGCGTCGTTCATGGCGCACGTGCCGGGCAGCGTGGTGGAGATCCTGGCGCCGCTGACCCTGCTCTTCTCGACGAACAAGTGGGTGACGCTGGTCGCCGTGGTGATCATGGTGTGCTTCCACCTGTTCATCATCTCGACGTTCCCGCTCGCGGTGCCGCTGGAATGGAACGTGCTGTTCGCGTACGCGACCATCTTCCTGTTCTGGGGCTTCCCGGCATGGAACGGTTACGCCGCATGGGACATGTCGTCGGTCTGGCTGACGGTCGTCGTCGTCGCCGCTCTGCTGTTCTACCCGATTCTCGGCAACTTCCGGCCCGACAAGGTGTCGTTCCTGCCGTCGATGCGGCAGTACGCCGGCAACTGGGCGTCCGCGGTGTGGGCGTTCGCGCCCGGCGCCGAGGCGAAGCTCAACAAGGTGACGCGCTCCGCCAAGAATCAGGTCGACCAGTTCATCGACTTCGGCTACGAGCCGAAGTGGGCCGATGTCACGATGCAGCGAGTGATCTCCTGGCGCACGATGCACAGCCAGGGCCGTGGCCTGTTCTCGGTGTTGCTGAAAAGCCTGCCCGACATCGACACTCGCTCCGTCCGCGAGGGTGAGTTCGTCTGCAACTCGCTGATCGGGTTCAACTTCGGCGACGGCCACCTGCACGACGCCGACATGATCGCGGCCGTTCAGCGCGAGGCGGCGTTCGAGCCCGGCGAGCTCGTCGTCGTCTGGGTGGAATCGCAGGCATGGGGAAGCAAGGTCCAGCACTACCAGGTCATCGACGCAGCGCTCGGCGTGATCGAGCGCGGCACGTGGAAGGTGACCGACGCCGTCGCCGAGCAGCCTTGGCTGCCCAACGGTCCGATCCCGACCGAGGTCACCTGGTCGCTGTCCGGCAGGAAGCCCGCAGGTCACGATCACGGGGCGTTGGCGTGACGACCACCCGAAGCAGCACCGCGACCGTCGTGGGGTCCGGGCCGAACGGCCTGGCCGCCGCGGTCGCCCTCGCCAAGGCCGGTGTGCAGGTCACCGTGCTGGAAGCGGCCGACGAAATCGGCGGGGGCACGCGCACCAGCGAGGCGATCATTCCCGGCCTGCTGCACGACCACTGCGCGGCGACCCACCCGATGGCCGTCGGCTCGGAGTTCCTCGCCGGACTGGGCCTCGATCGATACGGCCTGTCCTGGCGGCTGCCCGACATCGACTGCGTCCACCCGCTCGACGGGGGCAGCGCGGGCGTCCTGTACCGCTCGGTCGAAGCGACCGCCGGCGGGATGCACGGTGCCGACGGCGCCCGGTGGCGGAGACTGTTCGGCAAGACGTCGGCCAATTTCGATGCGCTGGCCGAGGACATCATGGGTCCGCTGCTGCGGGTGCCGCATCATCCGTTGACGCTGGCCCGGTTTGGTGCGCCCACCGTGCTGCCGGCATCCACCCTTGCCAGGTGGTTTCGCAGCCCGGAGGCTCGGGCATTGTTCGGAGGTGTTACGGCGCACGCCTTTCGGCCATTGCACTACCCGATGACCTCGGCGATCGGCTTGGGCATCCTCACCGCTGGGCATCGGCACGGATGGCCCGTGGCTGCCGGTGGGTCGCAGTCGATCACCAACGCGCTGGCAGCGCTGTTGGCCGACCTCGGCGGCAAGATCGAAACGGGCACCCGGATCGAGGCGGCCTCGCAGCTGCCGCCCGCCGATGTGACGATGTTCGATCTGGCACCCGAAGCCGTCGCAGGCATTCTTGGTGATCGCCTGCCGCGCCGGATATCCCGCGCCTACCGACGGTTCAGGCAGGGACCCGGCGCATTCAAGGTGGACTTCGCGGTGGAAGGCGGCGTGCCCTGGACCAACCCGTCGGCCCACCGGGCGGGCACCGTCCATGTGGTCGGTAGCTACGCCGAGCTCGCCGGGACCGAGCGCGACATCCACGCGGGACGCATGCCCGAGCGACCATTCGTGCTGGTCGGCCAGCAGTACCTCGCCGACCCGCAACGGTCCGTCGGAAACATCCACCCGGTGTGGACGTACGCGCATGTGCCGAACGGATACTCGGGCGACGCGACAGAGGCGATCATTACCCAGATCGAGCGGTTCGCCCCGAGCTTCCGGGACCGGATCGTCGGGATGACCGTCCGAACCACCACGCAAATGGCGGCCTACAACCCGAATTACGTTGGCGGGGACATCATGACAGGTTCCAAGGACATCCTCCAACTGACATTCGGTCCCCGCATCACGCTGTCGCCCTACAAGATCGGCGTCCCGGGCATGTACATCTGCTCGGCGGCCACACCGCCAGGACCGGGCGCTCATGGCATGTGCGGCGCCAACGCCGCAGACGTCGCGATTTCCGAACTCATCTGAACACCTACCAAGAACGGAGTTGTCAACATGACCGACGTACTGGAATCCGCACCGCGCCAGTCGAACCCGCCGGCCTCGGACAAGTTGGCGGGCCGCGTGGCCTTCGTCACCGGCGGCACTCGCGGCATCGGGGCGGCGATCGCGCACAGCCTCGCGAACCAGGGGGCAACCGTCGCCGTCGGCTACAACCGTGACAACGACAGCGCCGAACGATTCGTCGCCGACCTGTTGACGAAGACCCAGCCGCACGGGGCGTCGGCGTCGGCGCACCAAGGCAACGTCGGCGCCCCCGGCGACTGTCGCCGCACGATCGATGAGGTCATCGACACGCATGGGCGTCTCGACATCCTGGTCAACAACGCCGGCATCACCGTGGACAAGACCGTCGCCGCCATGACCGAGGACGACTGGCACAGCGTGCTGGCCGTGAACCTGTCGGGTGCGTTCTTTCTCTGCCAGGCCGCGCTGGCCCACATGGTCGACCGGGGCAGCGGGCGCATCGTCAACGTGTCGTCCGTCGTCGGAGAAACGGGCAACATCGGCCAAGCCAACTATGCCGCTTCGAAATCCGGTCTGTTCGGCCTGACCAAAACGCTGGCCAAGGAAGCCGCCTACCAGTTGGCGAAATCCGGCAAGAACGCCGACAACGGGATCGGCATCACCGTCAACACGGTCACCCCCGGGCTGATCACCACCGAGATGACCGCGGACATCCCCGAGAAGGTCATGGCGAAGCTGACCAGCCAGATCCCGGTCGGCCGCGCGGGCAGGCCGGAAGAGGCCGCGCGGGTGGTTCACTTCCTCGCCGCCGACGCGTCGTCGTACATCACCGGGCAGGTGTGGAGCGTCAACGGTGGGATGGACATGTAAACCTCGATGGTGATGCTCGAGGATTGCTGACGTCGATCCGTATGCGACGCAGAGGGTCTCGTCCTGATGCGGCACCGTTGTTCACCGACACCACGAAAAGTCGCCGGCGTTGTGTACGTCGACGTCGACAGGGGACGGGGCTTCCAGAAGGCTCGACTTGGCCGAGTCGAGCAAGTGGGAGTGGGGCAACCTATGAGCAGCTATACCGTTGGTTACATCGTCGGCAGCCTTTCAGCCGACTCGATCAATCGCAGGCTCGCAAAGGCGCTCATTCGATTGTCGCCCAAGCATCTGAGGTTCGTGGAGATCCCGATACGAGACCTTCCGTTGTACAACCGCGACTTCGACACTGATTACCGCAGGCGGGCCGCGCGCTCAAGGAAGCGATCGCCGCAGTCGATGCGATGCTTTTCGTGACCCCCGAGTACAACCGGGGTATCCCCGGCTGCCTGAAGAACGCCATCGACTGGGCCAGCCGCCCGCATGGAACGAACTCATTCGCGCGCAAGCCGTCGGCGATGATCGGTGCCTCTCCTGGCAAGATCGGAACCGCTGTAGGGCAGCAGAGTCTGCGCAGCGCGCTGAGCTTCTGCGATTCACCACTGATGGGGGCGCCGGAGGCCTACCTTCAGCTCACTCCCGGCTTGATCACCAACGTGGGGGAGGTCACCGACGAAGGGACCGAACAGTTCTTACGCGATTTCATGGAAGCGTTCGACGTGTTCGTGGTGCGTGTTCTCACGGTGATGCCGAACGAAGGGTTCAACGCCACTGGATGACGTTGCGGAGCCGCCAAGGCGATCCGCCGGCGCGTCCGCTTCACGTCGATGTGATGCCACTCCGACGGTAAGGTTGTCGCCACTTCCGGTGCAGACGGCGGCGGACTTCACGGTGCAGGGCGGCGCGATGGAGCTAGTTGACCGTCGCGCCGAGCGCGGGGTGCTCGACCGGTTGATCGAGGCTGTTCGCGCCGGTGAAAGCCGGGCATTGGTCGTGTCCGGCGAAGCGGGTGTGGGCAAGACAGCGCTCCTCGAGTACCTCGCCGGGCAGGCTTCGGGATGTCGTCTGGCCCGCGTCGCGGGTGTGCAGTCGGAGATGGAGCTGCCGTTCGCCGCGTTGCATCAGTTGTGCGCGCCGATGCTCGACAAGCTCCAGCGCTTACCGGTACCGCAACGAGATGCCCTGGAAATTGCGTTCGGCACGAGTTCGGGATCGGCGCCGGACCGGTTTCTGGTCGGGCTGGCGGTGCTGAGCCTGCTGTCCGAGGTTGCCGAGGAGCAACCGCTCCTCTGTTTGATCGATGACGAGCAGTGGCTCGATCGCGCCTCTGCTCAGGTCCTCGGCTTCGCCGCTCGCCGTTTGGGTGCGGAATCGGTCGGCTTGGTCCTTGCCGCCCGCGCGCCCAGCAGCGACATCACGGGATTGCCTGACCTCGTCGTGGAGCGTCTGGAGGAGACGGATGCGCGAGCGCTGCTCGATGCTGTCCTGACCGGTCCATTGGACACTCTGGTCCGCGATCGGATAGTCGCCGAGACTCAGGGCAATCCGTTGGCATTGCTGGAGTTACCACGCGGATTGACTGCGCAGCAGCTGGCCGGCGGCTTTGGGCTTCCCAGCACGGGGCGACTGTCCAACGGCATCGAAGAGAGCTTCCGCAGGCGCGCGGCCGTTCTCCCCGACCAGACCCGGCGCCTGCTGCTCGTCGCTGCGGCCGAGCCGATCGGCGATCCGGTACTCGTGTGGGGGGCCGCGGCGAGGCTGGGGATCACCGCCGAAGCGGCGGCGCCGGCGACCGAGGCGGGCCTCGTCGAGTTCGGCATGCGAGTGCGGTTTCGTCATCCCCTCGTGCGCTCGGCGGTCTACGGGGCGGCGTCCCAACAGGAGCGACGACAGGTGCACGGCGCGCTGTCGGAGGCCACCGATCCAGAACGGGATCCCGACAGACACGCCTGGCATCGGGCCCATGCCGCAACTGGGCCGGACGAAGCCGTCGCCGCGGAGCTGGAGCGGTCGGCGGGCCGGGCGCGAGCGCGCGGCGGCATGGCTGCGGCGGCCGCATTTCTCGAGCGCGCCACGATGTTGACGCTCGATCCCATCCACCGCGCCGACCGAGCGCTGGCCGCCGCCTCGGCCAAGATCAAGGCGGGCGGGTTCGGCGCGGCGCGGGACTTGCTGTCCATCGCCGAGACCGGCCCCCTGAGCGACTTTCAGCAAGCCCGCATCGAGCTGATGGGGGCTGAACTCGCGTTCCTCACCGATCGGGGCAGCGAGGCGCCGCCCCTGCTGTTGAAGGCCGCCAGGCGGCTCGAGCCGATAGACCCAGAGCTGTCGCGCGCGACCTACCTGCAGGCCCTGACGGCGGGCTACTTTGCCGGTCGCCTCGCCGTCGGCGGAGGAGTGCAGGAAGTCGCGCGTGCGGCCGCGTTGGCACCGCCGCCGTCGCACCCCCCGCGCGCACCCGACCTTCTCCTGGATGGCCTGGTAGCGCACCACATCACGGGATACTCGGCCGGGTTGCCGATCCTCCGCGAGGCACTGCATGCCTTCGGCAACGGCATATCGGTAGACGAAGAGCTGCGCTGGCACTGGGTAGCCGGCATCGTGGCCCGTTACGTCTGGGATGACCACAGCTGGCAGGTGCTCTCCGATCGGCATGTCTGGCTCGCTCGTAGTGTCGGGGCGCTCAGCGAGCTACCCGTTGCCCTCAATTCGCGTGCATTCATGCTGTTGTTTGCCGGTGAGCTCGCCGCCGCAGACTCGCTGATCCAGCAACTCGAGCCGGCGATCGAGGCGACCGGCAGCAACCGCGTTCCCTACTCGGCCCTTGGCCTGGCCGCCTTCGCCGGTAGACAAGCCGAAGCGGCCACCATGATCGACGCGATCACCGTGGACGCCAGGCTTCGAGGTGAAGGCGTCGGGCTCACCATCGTCGAATGGGCAAGTGCATTGCTCAACAACGGCATTGGTGACTACGAGAAAGCCGTGACGGCAGCCCAGCGCGCCACTGAGTACCTGGGGGAAATGATCACGCCGCCGTGGCCGGCGGTCGAGCTCGTCGAGGCGGCCGTGCGGAGTGGCCGCAGCGACATGGCCGCCGACGTCTTCTGCCGGCTAGCCGAGATCACCACCGCCAGCGGCACCGACTGGGCGCTCGGCATCGAGGCTCGCTCGCGGGCGTTGCTGAATGACGGCGACACCGCTGAACGTCTTTACCGCGAGTCGATCGACCGTCTTGGCCGGACCCTCATCCGAGCTGACCTCGCCCGTGCGCACCTGCTGTATGGCGAGTGGCTACGCAGGGAGCGGCGCCGTATCGACGCGCGCGCTCAGCTTCGCATCGCCCACGACATGCTGGACACGATGGGGATGGACGCCTTCGCGGAGAGGGCAAGGCGTGAACTCGAGGCCACCGGCGAAACGGCCCGCAGGCGCACCCTCGCCCCGCATCATGAGCAGCTCACCGCGCAGGAGACCCAGGTCGCGCGGATGGCCCGCGACGGCCTGTCCAATCCGGAGATCGCTGCCCGCATGTTCATCAGCGGACGCACCGTCCAGTACCACCTGCGCAAAGTGTTCTCCAAGCTCGGTATCGAGTCGCGCACACAGCTCAACCTTGCCTTGCCTGACTAATCTGGCCGACGGCCATTGATTGCACTGTGCAGTGGCGGATGCGAACGCGTCCCCCTTCGGCCGACGATGACGACGGACATCACGGCGTCGTGCTGCCGATTTACCCCTAGTGATTTACGAGGAAGTCATGGACGAACTGCTGGCCGCCGACGAACCACACCTTGCCGAGCATCTCGACGAGGTCGCGTTGCACACCGAGTATCGCCGGCTCGCTTCCGAGCAGGCGGCGTTGCGCCGGCTTGCCACGCTGGTCGCCCGCGGGGTCGAACCGTGGGAGGTATTCGACGCGGTGACCCTGGAAATGTGTCGGTGCGTGGGCGGTGAGTGCGCCGGACTGTGGCGCTACGAGACCAGCGGCGAAATTACGATGGTGGCGGCGGCTTACCATCCTGCTGCCGAGCCCATGAAGTGGCCTGTGGGCGCGCGAACACCGACCGCAGGCAACACCCTCGCATCGATGGTGCAGCGCACCGGCGGGCCGGCCCGGATGGACGACTACGAGGACGTCGCCGGGGTTATCGCAACACACGTGCGTGCGGTGGGCATCCGCGCTGCGGTGGGCGTCCCCGTCATCGTCGATGGACGCGTGTGGGGCCTGGCGGCGGTCGGTTCGGCACGACCCGGACCCATGCCGGCCGACACCGAGGACCGCATCAGCGGCTTCGCCGAACTCGTCGCGAGTGTCGTGGTGGCCGGACACCGCGACGAGCAGAAGAGACAGCTTCTGGGCGCGGCATCTCAGCGTCCGTTCCTCATTGAATCGTTGCTCGAGGGGCGAGTCATTGACCGTTGGAGCTTGTGGGAAGCAGCCAGTGGTCTGCGGCTGCCGGCCAATGGTCCGTTCGTGGTCATGGCCGCGGAGATTCCCGCCGGCGGTAGCGAGGCGATACCAGAGATCGAATCGAAGCTACGCAGCCGGGACGTGTATTCGGCGTGGCGGCTGGAACCTGATCTGCAGGTCGGGATCGTGCATGTCAAGTCTGAGCGGCATCTTGACGAGGTTGTCGCCTTGGTGTCGCGCTTGGCGACGAATCGAGTCGGGGTCAGTGCGCGCTTCGACGATCTGCGCGATACGCCACAAGCTCTGCATTTCGCCAGGGTGATGCTTCGCGGCCGCACCGATGATGCCTCACCAGTCGCGGTGTTCGACGGCTCGATGCTGGCCACTGCGGCAGTCAGCGCCCCCGATGTGATGGTGAAACTGATTGGAAACGCATTGGACGGCTTTGGCGACCTCCCCGACGCCGAGCGCGAGATGCTGTTCGAAACGTTTCGGGTGTGGCAGGACAACGACGCATCGGTACGCAGCGCCGCAGAGGTGCTCATCTGCCACCCCAACACCGTGCGCCATCGATTGCGCCGGATCGAGAAACGCACCGGCCGATCTCTCTCGCGCCCAAAGGATGTCGTCGAACTATGTCTGGCCTTCGAGGTGCACCGCCGGCTCATGTAACCACGTGGATGGTTGTCGATACATCGACGCCGGAGCAGCGTTGTATCCGACGACGACGCGTGATATCGCTGCAGCAGCCAAAATGAGGTGTGGTGCCGTCAAAGTGGATGTGTGACCACTCCTTCATGGACGAAGCGAATCCATAGCGATATCAATCACATTCACTGGAGCGCGATGAACGGCTTCTGCCCGGCCGCCGAAACACTGCAGAGATCACGATGTGGCCGGGGGTGATTGGTGCGCTGTCACTCGCGGCGGTCGTGAATCAGATTGCCATCGCCCTATGCCGGCGCGCGCAGTCCGCCACCAAACCCGATCTTCACGAGCGGTTGTGAGTGCGTGTTGTCCGTGGCGACATCGACGGCGGCGTTTGGCGCACCCAACGATTTGAAGAGCATTGTTGGACAACAACTGTGGAAGTGGAAACCGATTCGATGACTCTCTTCGAGATCGTGTCGTCGCTGTGGCACGCCGACACGCCCCGAATGGACCGGGCGATATGGCCTCTGACCGCTCACGTCGATGAGCTGGGTCGGCTCTGTTTCGGCGAGATTGCGCTGAGCGAAGTCGCCGATGAATTCGAAACCCCGACCTACGTCATCGACGAGGCCGACCTTCGCCATCGGATTCGACGCTACCGCTCGGCGCTTCCTGAGGCTCGCTTGGTCTATTCCGGACGGGCCCTCCTGACCACAACAGTCGCACAGTGGGTGGCGGAGGAAGGAATAGGTCTTGGTGTGTGCTCACGTGGTGAGCTCGCAACCGCGCTCATCGCGGGCGTCCATCCGAGCCAAATCATCATGCAGGGCATGGCCACAACCCCCGACGACCTATACAAGGCGGCAAACACGGGGGTCGGACGGGTCGTCGTGGACAGCCCTACGGAGGTCGCCTCCCTGGCCGCCGGTGTGCATCGACCTCAAGCCGTACAAGTCCGCGTCTCGCTCACTGACGGGCATGCGTCCAACGCGATCCAGGAGGCATTGGATCAGCCGCTGATTGACCTGGTCGGTCTGCGGTGTCATATCGGTTCGCAGGTGGCCGATGCTTCGCTCTACGGCGAAGCCATCCGACGGATGATCCCACTGATGGCCGAGGTCCGTAGCCGTCACGGGGTGATCCTGACCGAGCTGAACATCGGTGGCGGACACGGTGTCCCGTATGTGCTCGGCGACCGCGAGTTGGATCTCGGTGCGCTCCGGGACTTCATCGACGATGCGCTGGACGCGTCGTGTGCGGCCGAGCGCTTTCCTCGCCCGACCATCGTGGTCGAGCCGGGTCGCGCGATCAGTGCGCGCGCCGGTATCACGCTCTATCGGGTGCTGTGGGTGCAGTCACAACCCGGCGGCCGCGCCATCGCGGTGGTGGACGGTGGATTGAGCGACAACCCGCGGGTCGCCCTTCACGACGCGCGCTACACCATCGCGCTCGCCAACCGTCACTCGATGGTGGCGATGCAGCCGATGACGGTCGTTGGTCGACAACGTGAGTCAGGTGATGAGATCGCCCGTGACGTCCCGTTGCCGGTCGATCTACATGCCGGCGACTTGCTCGCGGTGGCGTGCACCGGCGCATATCACCACAGTATGGCGTCAACGTACAACATGGTGGGTCGGCCTCCGTTGGTCGCAGTGAAGGACGGACGCACTCGCGAACTCGTGCGTCGGGAGAACATCGCCGACCTACTGTCCCGCGATCGCGCCGGGAGCGGTCGTGAAGCGCTTCTCCATGACGAGTTGTCCGCGTTGGGTGTTGGTGGCGACATTTCGCGGGGTGTGGTGTTGTCCGGGGGGATATCGACACCCGTGGTGATGGGCTCGACGATCGAAGGGTCGACAGACCTGATTGACCCGCACAGATCGGAGATGGCAATGACCACGAGTTCTCAACAGGTGAAGCGTGTAACCGCGCAGGAGTCGCAGGGGGGTGCACCGGTTGCGGCAGCCGCCCTCATGCTGACCAGCGCGATATTGACCTTCTTCGTCGGTATTTTCGCCCTCACCGCCAACGCCTTGGTGTTCTCGGGGCCCGGCTATGAATACACCTTCCGAATCTCCGGTTGGGGATGGGTGAACCTACTGACGGCGTTGGTGGTGGCCGCAGTCGCCATTGGCCTGTTCGTGAACGCCACCGCGACATGGGTCGCGGCGATCGTCGTCGCCTGCTTGGCCATGGTGGTCTCATTCCTCTGGATGCCGTATTACCCCACCGGCTCGATTGTCTTGATAGCCCTTGACGCGGCGATCATCTGGGGCGTCGCGACGTGGAGCACGTCGCGTGGTTCGGCATGAGATCGACGACCGAACGGAGGGACGATGACGTAGCCCTCGCCCGTGACCACATCGTTGATGCACCCGAGAATCCAGTTCAAAGGCGCACTGTCGGTTGTGAATTGAGGGCCAGGTTCGAGCGCGATGTCGTTTCGATGCGTGACCCGCTGTATCGCCGCGCATACCGCCTGAGCCGGAATCACGAGGACGCTGAGGATCTGGTCCAAGAGACGATGATGAGGGCGTACGCGGCGTTCGACACCTTCCGGGTGGGTACCAATCTGAAGGCCTGGCTGTTTCGGATTCTGACCAACACCTACATCAACGCGTACCGCAAGAGCAAGCGGGAACCCGCGCGTTGCGCCACAGATGAGGTCACCGATCACGGGTTGGCGAAGGTCTACAGCCGTACCATTCCGGCGGGGATGCGCTCGTCCGAGGACCAAGCTCTGGAGTTGTTGCCGGACAACGACATCATGGCGGCGATGCAGGCTCTGCCACAGCAGTTCCGGGACGTGGTGTACTACGCCGACGTCGCGGGATTCCGCTACAACGAGATCGCCTCGATCATGAACACTCCGAAGGGAACCGTCGTGTCACGGCTGTGGCGCGGCCGAAAGCGACTCCGCTTGTTGCTCGGCGACGGCGTTGGTGGTGCCGGCCGGGCTGCCCTTCTCGCCGCCGGGTAGCGCGATGTGTCACGTTCAACACGATCACGTGGGCACATCGGGCGCGAGACTGTCGGCGGCTACGCGGCCTTGAGCTCGATTCCGACGCTCTTCTTGTCCACCCCGCTCAGCTTTAGGTAGAGGTCGATCAGTCGGCCGAATGGCCCGTAGCGCTTCGTGATGGCCCGCTGCACATCCGGGGTCTGCGCCTTGTCGAGGACCTTGGCCACTGCTTCGACGGGCTCACCCTTGGGCCGACCGCGCATGTCGCACACCGCCACGGTGACGCGCGGAGTGTTACGGATCCGCTTGACCTTCCACGTGTCTTCCTCGGTGTGGACGAGCAGGCGGTCGCCGTCGGGAGCGACCCCGACGGCGGTCGGCTTGGGCGTGCCGTCCTTGGTGAACGTGGTCAGCACGATGTAGCGGGCCTTGGAGACCTCAGCGAATGTGGGTGTCATGGTCCGGGTCGCCTTTCGGTTCGGCTGGCGGCTGGGTCGCCGTGCGCCAGGCCAGTGGGTTCAGCTCTCGGTAGGGATCCCCGGTGCGGATGGCCAGGAGGCCGGCCAGGGCCTCCTCCAGTGATTCCTGGGTGTTCTGCTTGACGGCGGCCACCCACTTCTCCTCCGAGACCCGCGCGGGTTTGGTGGTGTCGATGGGGGCGGCGAAGCGCAGATACATCCGTTGCGGCCGGGGAATCAGGGTGGGGCCGATCCCGTGGACGAGCGGCATGGCCATGTCGGTGCGCCCGGACAGTTTCTCGGTGAGGCCCTGGCTCAGCCGACCCCACAGACCGTCGCGGGTGGTCAGGCTTCGGTAGACGTCGTCGCCGCCGACGAGCCCGACTGGCACGATCGGATAGTCGTTCTCGACCGAAAGTCGGGCGAATCCAGCGCGGCCCTGCCAGCGCAGGGTGTGCTCCTCACCTTTGAACTTGGGGATCTCGCGGCCACCGCCGGGAAATACCAGGATGGGTTCGTCGTGGCGCATCAGCTCGCGGGCGGTCTCCGGCGCCCCGACGACAACCCCGCAGGCGGCGAACAAATCACCGGCCGGGCCGCGCATCCGGCCCATGCCACGGTCGCCCAGGGGTCGCACCCGGGTGCCGATCGCGCGCCGCACCAGATACGGGATCAAGAAGGCCTCGGTACCGCCCTGGGTGTGGTTGCCCACCAACAGGAATCGTCCATCGCGGGGCAGGTTCTCCAGCCCGTCGACATACGGCCGGGAGAGGTCGACCAACGGTCCGACCTTGTCGGCGACTGTCTCTGCGACGCGGCGCCAAGCCCGGACCCGCCGGGGTTGATTCATGATGGCGTCGATGCTCACCGGCGTGGTCATGACCGCCGTGACTCCTTGCGCTCGGTGTCGTTGCCCGGAGTGGGTGTGTTGCCCGGCCGCGAGAACACCACGGTGGTCGGCGTCGGGCCGAACCCGAATGCCGACGGCAGGAATTTGATGCGCATCGCAGGGTCGGCCGCTCTGCCGAGGGCGACGAACGCCGAGCGACTGTAGGCCCGGAGTGCGCTGATGACGCCGTCGTGCATCAGGGGTCTCACCGACGGCAACGACATCAGCACTACCGCCAACGGCGCCATCATCATTGGGGTCACGATCAGCGCCAGCGGGGGCTGACGTTTGAGGTCGATCACGAGAAACCGCCTACCCACCCGCGTGGCCTCGGCGATTGCGCGGAAGGCAGTGGCCGGCGGCAGGTGATGAAACGCCTGGGCGAATACCACCAGGTCGTAGCTGTCGTCTTCAGCGTCGATCGCAGTGGCATCGACCACCTGCGTGCGCACCCGCGGATTGGCGCCCAGATCGCCGGCGGAAATATTGGCCACCGAGGTCGGGTCCAGGTCGCTGATCGTCACCGTCGCAGTGGGATGCAACTGCAGGATCTTGGCCGAGAGCTTGCCATGCCCGGCACCCAGTTCGAGGATGCGCGGGTTGGGGATGTCGGCGACCACCCGCAGTGCGGTGCGGGCGTGCTTCGCGTGCTGGCCGGTGCGCGCGCCCACCTGATCAAGAGCGGAGATTACCTTCTGCTTCACCTCGTCCGGGACGTCGTAGCGGTCGGTGTACTCCAATGCATCGGTCTGCAACCGCTGATCCAGCCAAGGGGCGTTCGGCCCGCCCCGCGGCATCCGCGCGATCACTGGGTCCACTGCAACCACTTCACCCATCGAAACCTCCACCCATGTCACCTTGCATTGATGCCACCACGTTACCGAACGAACCAGTTCGTTTGGATATGATTTCCCTGTGAGAAACAGCACCGAGCTGCGCGGCGAAATCCTGGCGGCCGCCCGCACCGAGTTCGCCCAGTACGGGATGGCCGGCGCCCGGATCGACCGCATCGCACGATCCGCCCATGCCAGCAAGGAGCGCCTCTACGCCCACTTCGGCGACAAGGAGACCCTCTTCCGCGAAGTCGTCGCTGCCGATGTCGGCGAGTTCTTCCGTGCGGTCACGCTGCGCCCCGACGCCGTCCCCGACTGGGTAGGCAGCCTCTACGACCTGGCCCGCACGCAGCCCGAGCACCTGCGCATGATGACCTGGGCACATCTGGAAGGCCTGTTCCTCGACGAACCCCGCGCCGAGGGCGAACCCATTCCCGTGCATGTCATCGCCGCGGTCGAAGCCGCCCAGGCCGGCGGCTACGTCGACCGCGCCTGGCAGCCCGTAGACCTGCTCGTCATCCTCGTCGGAATCGGCCTGGCCTGGGCGCACTGGCCCGATCCGCACGCCGTCACGGACAGCCCCACCCTCATCGCGCACCGCCGCGCCGCCGCCGTCGAAGCTGCCACCCGGATCATCGCAACCCGCGCCTGAGCACCGAGATTCCTTGGTGGTCAACACGTTCCTCACCACACCGAGCGTGCACGTACGGCGAAAATCTTGCCAATTCTTCGCCGTACGCGCGCGTTCGGCGACCGCGTCATCGAACTCGCGTACTTCAGAGCCCCGGTCGGCGACGATACGGTGATCAGGGAAGGCAAGCCGCGGGGCGGTCGCGCACACTGCGTGAGGAAAGTGATGCGGGACCTGCTCGCCGGCCGAGGCGGTGCGGTCGAGGACATCATCGCTGCGCGCGACACCCTCGCGGGGCGCTCGGACTGTACCGGCAGGGTCGGCGTCGCGGGTTTCTGCATGGGCGGCGGATTCGCACTGGTGGTCTCGCCCAAGGGGTTCGGCGCATCCGCACCCTTCTATCCCTCGATCCTGCCGAGGTACGACGTCATGGTCGAGGGTGCATGCCCCATCGTGGCCAGCTTCGGCAAGCGTGACCCGCTGAACATCGGCAACGGTGAACGGCTGCGAAAGACCCTCGAACGCAAGGGCATCGAACACGACGTGAAGGTCTACCGGGGTGTCGGGCACAGCTTCGCCAACGACGTCCCCGCCCAGCGGTTCGTTCGAATCGTCGGCTTCAAGTACAACGCAGAGGCCACCGAGGACGCATTCGCCAGGGTGTATGCGTTCTTCGCGCAACATCTGCCCTGACCCCGGCCGTCACGTCCTGAGGATGAGCTTGCCGGTGTTCTCGCCGGTGAACAGCTTGAGCAGAACCTCGGGAAAGGCGAGAACCCCGCCGTCGACGACGTGCTCGTGTGACGTCAACTTTCCGGCACGCAGCCACTGGGCGAGCTCGGCCGAGGCGGCCTGATACCGATCTTCGTAGTCGAAGACGACCATGCCGATCATCGATGCCCGATACACCAGCAGCGACAGGTAATTCGCGGGGCCGATCGCCTTCGCCTCGTTGTACTGCGACACGGCACCGGAGATGACGATGCGCGCCCCGCGCGCCAGGCGGGTCAGGACGGCGTCGAGAACCTCGCCCCCGACGTTGTCGAAGTAGACGTCGACGCCGCCGGGTGCGAGCCGACGAAGAGCCTTTGGGATGTCTTCGGATTTGTAGTCGATGGCGGCGTCGAACCCGATGTCGTCGACCAGCGCCCGGCACTTGTCGGGCCCACCCGCGATGCCGATCGTGCGGCAGCCCTTCAGTTTCGCGATCTGGCCGGCCACGCTACCGACTGCTCCCGCGGCGCCCGAGACCACCACGGTGTCACCGGCTTTGATCTTCGCGACGTCGAGGAGCCCGAAGTAGGCGGTCAGCCCGGTGATGCCGAGTGCGCCCAGGTACGTGGTCGCAGGCGCAATCGACGTGTCGATCTTGATCACGCCCTTGCCGTCGGTTACCGCATGCTCCTGTACGCCGAAGGGTCCATAGACGTGGTCGCCAACTGTGAAGCCCGGATGTTGGGAGGCACTGACGGTGCCGATTGCTCCGGCGCGCATCACGTCGCCGAGTGCCACCGGCGGGATGTAGGACGCGCCGGCGTTCATCCATCCGCGCATCGCCGGGTCGATGGAGATGTGGGATACCTCGACGATGAACTCGCCGTCGGCCGGGTCAGGGATCGGTTCCTCGGTGAACGC